>Ga0114973_10001994_pt1 | contig 14964 bp, 9 predicted proteins | sample M_140807_MF_Meta_FD_87025 | JGI IMG/M metagenome (GOLD analysis project Ga0114973, IMG submission 87025) | Freshwater microbial communities from Lake Montjoie, Canada to study carbon cycling - M_140807_MF_MetaG | ecosystem: Environmental > Aquatic > Freshwater > Lake | place: Lake Montjoie... | reverse complement strand
TAATTTGCTCAAATTTTAACTTGAATGAGGCGAATAGCCAGCTCTATTTAACGAATTCAAGCTGAAATTTGAGCAAATTAGCTCGGTTTGCAGCCGAAAATACTAATTGATGACACGCCCTAGTAAGGCTTAAGAAAAGCAAACCTAAACTTACAATCAACAAAACGATGAAATCCCCCTATTACCACTTGCTTTATCACCACTGTTTTTTGTATCATTCCGAGCATCCTATCTCACTGTGAGCTGGAATGCATATGCCTGGGAAAAAAGTCATTGTCATTGGGGTTCTATTGCTGGACGTACCTCAGCGATGCTCCTACGTTAAATTAATGACAGTGTGGGTAATTAATGAGGGAAGTAATTTGGAAAGCATCTATGTTATTAGAAAAAACTGAAACATTGGGCTTAGAAAATAGGCTCTCTACTAAAAAAACCGTCTTGGATTTTTTTGAGGATCAGATCGATCTTTATGCGCACCAAATTGCGATCACTGAACATGATAGAACGATTACCTATCAAGAACTAAACCAAAAAGCCAATGGCTTAGCTCAACAACTCCAGATCTGCGGGGTTCTCCCCGGCACGATTGTAGCCATCTACTTAGAGCCTTCCATAGAATTCATATTATCCATGTTGGCTATCTTGAAAGCAGGCGCAGCCTATCTGCCTTTGGATATTGAAACACCCGAGATCCGAGTGGAGCACATTTTACAAGATAGCAAACCGATTAAGATCATCACCAGTACACATTTAGCCACTCATCTTAACAAACATAAAGACAGCATCATCGCTTTGAACATGCAGGCATTAGACAAAGTGGCCGTGTTAGAAAAAATAGCTTCTCGATCTTCCAGCGATTTACTGTATGTCATGTATACCTCCGGATCAACAGGCGCTCCCAAAGGTTGCATGATCCCGCATCGCGCTGTTATCAATTTAATTAGCAATAAAAAATTAATTCCTTATGATAAGGATGCGCGTATGGCCCATATTTCAAATGCGGCTTTCGATGCGGCTACGTTTGAAATATGGGGTGCCTTGTTACACAAAATAGGACTGTTTATTTTCCCACGTGCCAAACTACTTTCCATTGATGCATTTTCCGATTTTTTACAAAAAGAACGCATTACTATTTTATTTTTAACGACGGCCTATTTTAATTTAATTGTTCACAATAAACCTGAATGTTTAGATAACCTACATTATTTGTTATTTGGAGGCGAAAAATCTCATCCCGATATTACGAATCTCCTACTCAATAGGAAGCAGGCCGGTGGTTTAGATCATCTCCATATTCTTCATGTGTATGGGCCCACAGAAAACACCACTTTTTCAACTCAGTATCGGTTGAAAGATAATGATCATTATAAGAAAACCGTACCCATTGGAACGCCATTAGCAAACATTAGCCTCTATGTTTTGGATGAGTGTTACCAAGAAGTTCCTGCTAATGAACTTGGAGAGCTTTACTTAGGAGGAGACAATCTTAGCTGTGGTTATCTAAACGATGAAAAAAAAACCAACGAACATTTTATAGTCCACCCTACCACCCAAGAGCCGTTATATAAAACCGGCGATTTTGCTTACCGAGATGACCATAATGTAATTCATTTTGTGGGAAGAAAAGATAGCCAAGTCAAAATCCGAGGTAATCGTGTAGAGCTTAGTGAAATTGAAAACACCCTCGCTCATTATGAATTTATTGATCAAATATTCGTCGATATTGTTTCAAACCCCGATGAGATCGTAATAGTCGCCTATATTATTCCTGTGCTCAAAGGTGTGATCCGACAAACTGATTTCTATTATTACCTACACAAAAATTTACCAAACTATATGATCCCAAAGAAAATTTATCTCATTGACAAATTTCCTCTGAATCAAAATGGTAAAATTGATAAAGAAGCACTCCGCAATATGCGTTTAAAAACTATTTTTGACGCGCATGAAACCCATCTTCCTGCCAATCGAATTGAAACCATTATTGCGACTACGTTCAGTACTCTATTAAATGAAACAACTCTTAGCACCAAACATAATTTTTTTGATCTTGGAGTCAACTCATTAATCGTTATGGAAGCATGTGCGAAATTAAATCAAAAAATAAATACCAATAAAAAAATAGACGCCATTGACTTCTTTACCCATCCTACTATCGAACTTTTGGCTCAATACATTTCGGATAACAAAGAAAATAAAGAACTGATCAACTGCCCTAATAGGGCTTCATTACAACAAAATGCGTTGTTAAAGAAGCGTCATGAAAGAACATAGCGCGAAAAACGCAGAACCATCTTTATCTGATATTGCTATTATTGGAATGTCCTGCCGGTTTCCAGGCGCCAATAGTATAGACGAGTTTTGGCAAAATTTGATCGCAGGCAAAGAAACAATACAAAGATTTACGCCAGAAGAACTATTAAGTAGTGGTGAGTCGGAAGAAAAAATACACAACGAACACTATGTGAATGCACGTGGCATTGTGGCAGGACCAGAGTTATTTGACGCTAGTTTTTTCGGGTTTAGTGCTGCTGATGCCAGACTGCTCGACCCGCAACATCGGTTTTTTTTGGAATGCGGTTGGGAAGCTTTAGAAGCAGCCGGTTATGCCTCAGAAAAATGTAAGGACTTAATTGGCGTGTATGCCAGTATGGCAGAAAGCACCTATCTGCAAACTCACATCCTTAAAAATAAGCATATCATGGAATCCGCAGATTGGATGCAATTACGGATAGCTAACAGTTTAACCACGTTAGGTACACAACTATCGTATCGCCTCAACCTGAAAGGACCCAGTGTTAATATCACTACTGCTTGCTCTTCCTCTCTCGTGACAGTTATTACAGCCTGCAAAGCATTGCTTGATTATGATTGTGATCTTGCCATTGCGGGATCCTCCGTGATTTCTATCCCTCAAACCAAAGGCTACTTGTATCAAAAAGGCGGAATCGAGTCAGATGATGGGCATTGTCGTGCATTTGATGCAGATGCCACGGGCACAGTATTTAGTGATGGTGTGGGGGTGGTGGTACTAAAACGCCTATCCGAGGCAATCGAGGATAGGGATTTTATATATGCCACCATAAAAAGCTGGAATATTAACAACGACGGTTCGGACAAAGCAGGTTACACAGCACCCAGCGTACGTGGGCAAGCGCGCTGTATTTTATCTGCCGCAAATTTTGCGAGTATAAATTTGGACAGCCTTCAATACATCGAAACCCACGGCACCGCCACAGCCATGGGTGATCCGATTGAAATCAATGCCATGAAAATGGCGTTTGAGGCTCAAACCAATCAACAACAATTTTGTGCCATCGGCTCAGTCAAAACCAATATCGGACACGCAGATATTGCCGCAGGTATGGCTAGCCTCATCAAAACCGCCCTAACGTTAAAAAACCAATGCATACCAGCTTCGTTACATTATAAACGAAGCAATCCAGCCATCGATTTTAGCCAAACTCCGTTTTATGTGAATTCTCAATTAACCCCTTGGCAAACTGATGGCACTTCCCCCCGCAGAGCTGGCATCAACTCCTCAGGCATTGGCGGCACTAATGCATTTCTTATTTTAGAAGAACACCAACAAAAAACAGCAAAGCCGCATGACACAACAGCACAACAAATTCTCATTCTTTCCGGAAAAACACCGACTGCGTTGGAGCAAGCTTTTACAAATCTTTTGCAACATATTGAGCAAAATCCTCAAATCACTTTAGCTAATATAGCTTATACATTGCAATTGGGTAGAACGGACTTTGCCTACCGAAAAGCTGTCATTTGTAATAGCAAGACTGCATTATTGACGTTAGACACACAATTGGTTCCCGGACCTATTGCCTTTCAACAGAAAAAAACCGTCGCAAAACATAATAAAATTGTTTTTATGTTTCCGGGACAAGGCTCTCAATATAATGGTATGTGCGATGATCTGTATCACGCTGAACCCACATTTTCCAAACTAATCGACACTTGCTTGGACTATTTAAACGACGATATAAAACAAGAAGTCTCTTTGTTGTTATTTGGCTATAATAACGCCTCGCACCCCTCCAATAGAACACTCATTGTTCAGCCAGCCTTATTTATTTTTGAGTACGCGTTGGCTACTTTTTTAATCAAACTCGGGATTGTTCCCGATGCGCTGGTGGGTCATAGCATTGGTGAGTATGTGGCCGCTTGTTTGTCGGGCGTAATGGACTACAAAACTGCACTATGCCTCATTCAATTGCGCGCGCAATTAATGGAAATGACCGAACCAGGATCAATGTTAGCCATTTCAGACAATGAAGAGGCTGTTATGCAACTCATTCGGAACCACCCTGTTTCGATTGCTGCTTGCAATACGCCTTCTAATACCGTTATTTCTGGCGCAACCCACATCATTGAAGACTTAAAACAAGAACTCGCTACCAAACACATCTTGGCAAAACGTCTCAATACAACCCATGCATTTCACTCCCTATTGATGGCACCCATACTAGAGGATTTTGCCCGCGGCGTTGAAAAAATTGAATTTCAACATCCTACTATTCCGTTTATATCGAATATATCAGGGGAATGGGCGCAAGATCACGAGGTCACTAATCCGGAGTATTGGGTCAACCATATTGCTCAAACAGTCAGGTTTTCAGATAGTCTTGAATTACTACTCGAAAACGAATTCAATGTGTTCCTTGAAGTTGGGCCGGGCACTACCCTCACCCAATTCATCAAAGAAATCAGTCAGAACAATCCCAAGCTACTGTTGCGCAACGTCAACAATCGCCCTACTCAGGCTTTGTTTGCACCTTCTACCCCTACACATCATGATTCTGAAGGCAATACGGTACAATGGTTAAAGGTTATTGCAGAACTTTGGTTGCAAGGTGTCAGAGTGGATTGGCAATATTTCAATCAAAACCGCACCCGAGCACGACTCCCTTTACCCACCTATCCTTTTGAACGTCAACGATTTTGGATCTCGCCTTCTACTCGCCAAGACAGCGTAACCCCTTATGAAAAACAACCTTATGCGCAATGGTTTTATGAACAAACCTGGAAACGCGGTTCTTTTCAAAAAACCTACCCAATGCATCCCTGCGCGTGGATTTTGTTACAAGATGAATTGGGCATGGGAGCTTCAATACAACAATATTTGCTAGACAATCAACAAACCGTATTCTCTATCAGTTGCAGCGAGAGATTTCACCATAATTCGAAATATGCATACCAAATGGATATTGCAAATAAAGAGCATTATCAATTATTAATCCAGTCCATTTTACCAGGAACGGATTTGCCTCTGTATGTGATTAATTTACTCCCATTCATGGCACCAGACGATTCCAATAGGATGGCAGAATCCTGGGATCAAAATATAATATCAAACAAATTAACCAATTGTTTTTACAGCACATTATTCTTAACTCAGGCCATGATTGAACATCAATATAGACAACCAGTGCATATCACTGTAGTCGGCAATGAATTATTCTCAGTATTTGGCGAAACCGTTTCCCCAGTAAAAGCAACTGTCACAGGGCCATGTCGCATCATTCCCTTAGAGCATACGCAAATTCAAATCAAAATCATTGATATGGATTGGATTGAACCTGAAGACAATCGTCATCCCGAACTTCAGGCGATGTCTCGCGATGCTCAACATGAAGTATATAATATTTACGCACAGCATATTGTCGCGGATACCCTCCAACATGCCCCCCAAGAATCCATCATTGCTTATCGGAAAAATTATCGGTGGATTCAGGGTTTTTCTAATGTGACTTTACCGCAAAAACAAGAAATAATCCTGCGCGATAATGCTTGCTTTTTATTAACTGGCGGGTTGGGTGGTATTGCGCTTACTTTAGCCAATCAGATCGCACAACACGTTAAAAAACCCCGTTTCATTTTAATCTCTCGTTCGCAATTTCCCCCTCAAACAGAATGGGAACAATGGTTAAAAAACCATACCAATGAAGATCCTACTACTAAAAAAATCCTCAGATTACAGTCTATCGTCAACAGCGGCGGACAAATTCATTTGTATCAGGCAAATATCGCCGATAGTGTGCAAATGCAATCCCTGATAGCTGATGTGAAAACTCAATTTTCTTCAATCCATGGGGTCATCCATTGTGCTGGAACACCGGGCGGTGGACTCGCACAATTCAAAACTAGAGACATGGCAAACAACGTGTTTGAACCCAAAGTATTGGGCACCTATATATTGTGCTCTTTATTACAACATGAGCCATTAGATTTTTTTGTGCTCTGCTCTTCTCTCGCCGCTATTGTAGGCGAAGCCAGTCAAATTGATTATTGTTCAGCAAATGCATGTTTAGATGCGTTTCCTTATTCGACTTTTTTTCAGAACTCTTCCACTTTATTTACGAGCATCAATTGGAATACTTGGCAAGAGGTAGGCATGGCAGTAGAAACAGAACGTCCCGCAGATATTTCTTATTTTGACAGAAATAATGATATTACACCCGCTGAAGGCGCTCAGATATTTTTGGACACGCTACGCCAAAACGCAAAACAAATGATTATTTCTACTCATCCATTGATGAGTTTTATGCAGCACATGCAAACACAAGGTGTAGAAGAAGCCAACACCATTGATTTACTTCAACGAAATACGATTTTAACCGACGATATCTACTATCAACCGCCACGTAATGAAATCGAAACACAAATAGCAAAAATTTGGCAAGACATTTTTTCTCTCGACAAAGTTGGTATGCAAGATGATTTTTTTAGATTAGGCGGCCATTCTCTGACGGCCCTACGCCTATTGAATAACATTGAACGTCAATTCAACATTACCATCAGCGTATCAACATTTCTAGGACAAGCCACGACCATCGAAAAACTGGCAGCAATGATTTCTTCTGGCTCAAATAAATCAGCGACCGCTTCTTCCATCGTCATTCCGATTCGATCCACCGGACATCTTCCCCCTTTATTCTGCTTTCATCCAGTAGCAGGGACTATTTTTTGTTATGTGAATTTGGCGAAATATCTCACCTACCCCGCCCCTATCTATGGCATTCAAGATCCTAGTAATGAGCACGGTAAATTGATATTTGAAAGCTTAGAAGATATGGCAGCCTGTTATATAAAAGAAATAAAAAAAATTCAAAAGCATGGCCCTTACTATCTAGGCGGGTTGTCTTTTGGTGCTACGCTAGCCACAGAAGTTGCCAGACAACTACGACTGAATGGCGATACCATACAAGTATTGTTTTTTTTCGATGGATGGGCAAAATTTTCAGATGCGCAACATATAAAAGACACGTTTAAAAATACGATTGAACAATTATATGAGGGAACGGACTCTAAAATATCTAGTGAATTAGCCTGGCAAAGAATGCAAATATTATTAGAATATGACATTCAACCTATCCAAGAGCCGGTGTTTCTATACAAAGCTAATACACTATTACCGGAGTACCTCGATATAGATGACCCTTATAATTATTGGGAAAAACACGTCAAAGACCCCATTAATGTGTATAAAGTACCTGGAAATCACGAAACAATTTTAGATGAACCCAACATTCAAAACTTAGCCGCTTTGGTTGATAATATGTTGACAAGTATCAAGGAAGGACCTGTTGTATGAATTTGTACCCATCCGGAGATAAGTACATAGAAAGTGTCAAATCGTATTATGAGAATATCATCGGCCGTCTGCCTTGCTATGTGTTTTGGAAAAATAGAAATTTTGTCTATTTGGGATGCAACAATCTCACCGCGCAGTTGTTGCATCTTCCATCCAGACAACACATCGTTGGAAAAACTGATTATGATTTCGGTTGGGACAATAGCCTTGTGGACTCCTATCGCGCCATAGACGAAAACGTTGTATACAATGGAAATGCCATTTTGAACATGGAAGAAACGGTCATGATGGGAGACCAAATCGTTTATCTTCTGGTTAATAAAGAACCACTTTTGAATGAACGAAATGAGATCATTGGGATGCTTGGAATATCTATCGATATTACCGAACGTAAAAAGATGGAAGAAGAACTGCGAATTGCTAAAATTGCTGCCGAAACCGCTAATCATGCTAAAACAGAATTTTTGGCTAACATTAGTCATGATATTCGCACACCCTTATCTGGCATCGTAGGGATGGCTGAAATTTTGGAAAATGACCTAACCAGTAATCTACAAAAAAAACATGCACGCGACCTTGGCCAAAGTGGGCATGAACTCCTCAACATGCTGAATGAAATTTTAGATGTTGTGCAGGCTGGCGAGCTCACTTCTAGCGATCTCAATCCAACCCCTTTTAGTATTCATCACCTCATTCAAAGTATTGTTAATTTAGAGTATCCCTCTACGCTTGTGAAAGAAATTGAACTGCGCACTCAAATTGACCCCAATATCCCGCCTGTTCTCATTTGTGACCATAAAAAGCTTTACCATGTTTTACTCAATTTAGTCGGCAATGCCATCAAATTCACCCATACAGGACATATCGATATCAAAATTACTTTGCTAGACAAAACTGACGACACAGTACGGTTAGAATTCCAAATTATTGATACCGGCAAAGGCATCCCTACAAATGCTTTACAACATATCTTCGATCGTTTTTTTCGAGTAGAGCCTTCTTACAAAGGACGAGAAAAAGGGCATGGTCTAGGACTACATTTTGCACAATCGTACACCGAACTACTAGGTGGAAAAATTGAAGTCACCAGCCAACTCGATGTCGGATCCAGGTTTTTCTTTACACTGACCATGCCGATCGAAAAAGCAGAGCTCGTTGTAACGAATAATATATCGCATCCGCAACCGATTGATCACGCGTCTCCGTCTCCAGAGTCAGACACAATTCAAGCCATAGCGAAAACGCCTGATAACGCCCTCCACATACTCATCATTGAAGACAACCATATCGCACTTAATATCGTGGATTTAATGCTCAAACAAGCAGAATTTTCAAGCACACCTGCTACCAATGGTGAGGTAGCCTTAGAGTTGGCCACCACGCAGCATTTTGATTTTATTTTTTCTGATGTAGGATTGCCGGGTATTTCTGGAATTGAATTTACACAACAACTCCGCTCTTTTGAAAAAAAGCACGCCAGACAACCCGTTCCCATAGTAGGCCTAACTGCACACGGCGATGGAAAAACTCATATTGAATGCCTCAAGGCAGGGATGAATGATATTATGATCAAACCTTTAAGCCTACCTATTCTCAAAGCAATGATTGCCAAATATACCTCTCACATGGGATAATATACTAGGAGCTCCCGCTTCGGGAATAGCTGTTTCAACCCCTTATTACAGGCAAACAATGAACATTCGTTATCTTTTTAAAATTTTACTATCTTCTGCTATTTTTTTTGGCATGGCAAATGGCTTGAACGCCGAGTCTTTACCAGAAAGCAGCTTGACGCCACCGCCACCAGTAGTTGGGAATCATCCCTTTGCGACACCTTCCGCACCTAGTTTAAATGCCAAAGCTTACATTTTGATTGATGTTGATAGTGGCAAAATCGTTGCAGAAAAAAATAGCGAATTACAGCTACCCCCAGCAAGTTTAACCAAAATGATGACTTTGTACGTCGTGTCACGCGCCCTAAAAGCCGAGCAGATTCACCTCAGCGATCAAGTCAGAGTCAGTCAAACTGCTTGGAAAACAGGTGGTTCGAGAATGTTTATCAAAGAAGGACAAGATGTCAGCGTTGAAGATCTTCTTAAAGGCGTTATTGTTGATTCCGGTAATGATGCTTGCGTAGCGCTGGCTGAATATGTCGGCAGCAGTGAAGCCAGCTTTACAGATATTATGAACCAACAGGCCAAAGCCCTGGGCATGTTACATTCTAATTTCACAGACAGTACGGGATTGCCTGATCCCCAGCATTATACAACTGCTAAAGACTTGGCTATCTTGGGTCGTGCGCTAGTGCGAGATTTTCCTGAATATTACCATTGGTATAAACAAAAATGGTTCACCTTTAACAATATTCGTCAACCCAACCGAAATCGTTTGTTGTGGCGTGATAACTCAGTAGATGGGGTCAAAACAGGCCATACCGATGAAGCTGGATTTTGCCTGGTTTCCTCTGCGCAGCGTAATGGCATGCGGTTACTAGCAGTGGTTCTGAATGCTCCTACTGATTCTTCGCGTGCCGATGATAGCCAACGTCTGCTCAATTATGGCTTCCGTTTTTTTGAAACCCACAAACTATTTCAAGCAGGACAAAGTGTGACTGAACTGCCTGTGTACAAAGGTATAGCGCAGTCTACGCGTTTAGGTGTATTAAATGAAACCTATATCACAGTCCCTGGTGGTCAATATCAAAAGCTTACTATCACAACCAAGATACCTAAATATCTGGAAGCACCGTTGCAAAAAGGACAGCAAGTAGGTGATTTGGTGATTCAATTTGATGGCCGAACCTTAGAGACACAACCGCTTTATGCACTCGATACTATCGACAAAGGCGGCTATTATACCTGTGCAAAAGATTCGGTGCGTCTCATGTTTAATCATTGGTTTGGTTGAAATGACAAAAGAAACTTTGATGGAGTTTCCTTGTAATTTTCCATTGAAAATTATTGGGAAAGCAAGCCCCACGTTTTTACAAGAAATTACGGCCATCATTCGAATGCACTATCCGCTGACTCAAGATAGTGAAATAACCAGTCAGATGAGTAAGCCAGGAAACTATCAAAGTATCACTGCTGTGGTTTATGCAGCAGACCAACTGACCTTGGATGCGTTATACCAGGATTTATCACGCCATCCCGACATTCACATGGTACTTTGATGTCCATTACTGTGAAACAATTAGGTCTGCAAGACTACCAAGGTGTTTGGGAGAACATGAAACAGTTCACCCAAACACGACAAGCTGACACCCAAGATGAGTTGTGGATAGTAGAACATCCTTCTGTATATACTCAGGGACAAGCTGGAAAAACTGAACATATCATCAATCCCGGAGCTATCCCCATCATCCAGTCAGATCGAGGCGGCCAAGTCACGTATCATGGACCGGGACAAATGATTGCATATGTGTTGCTTGATTTAAAACGCCGCCATCTTGGTGTCAGGACATTAGTCTGCGAATTGGAACGAATTATTATTGATTTATTGGCATCCTATCAGATCGAAGCGCAGCGTCAAGACCAAGCACCTGGGGTCTATGTTGCTCAAGAAAAAATTGCTTCGATTGGACTAAGAGTTAAAAACAACTGCTCTTATCATGGCATTGCATTAAATGTTGATCTCGATTTAGAGCCTTTTCACGGGATTCATCCTTGTGGGTATCAACAGTTGAAAATGACGCGCATCAAAGAGTATGATCCCAATATACAGATGGCGCCCGTACAACAAGATTTTATTAATTTGTTTTTGGATAAATTTACCACCCCCCCAGTGAGAGTATGCGATGCACATTTACGCTGACTACATCACCCCTATAACTGCCTGGTTACATCATAACCCTGAGTATGCGCTGCTTTTTACTTTTATTATTGCATTGCTCGAGTCACTAGCCGTTATTGGAACCCTCATTCCCGGTTCACTCACCATGACAGCTATTGGAATCTTAGCCGGCTCAGATGTAATGCGTCTAGATTTAACACTCTTATTCGCTGCAATTGGTGCTTTTATGGGAGATGGTCTGAGTTATCTATTGGGTGCCGTGTACAGTGAGCGCCTCACCACCATGTGGCCCTTCTCGCGATACCCTAACATTCTACGTTATGGCAAAGAATTTTTTGATCGGCACGGAGGAAAAAGTGTCCTCATCGGACGTTTCACAGGCCCCTTACGTTCCATCATTCCCATTATCGCCGGCATGATGCATATGTCTCGTTGGCAATTTTTTACTGCTAATTTTATTTCCGCAATTGGTTGGGCCATTTTATATGTGATCCCAGGTTATATCATTGGCGCAGCCAGTCACCAGCTCTCACCAGACAGCGCACAACGTTTATTTGGCCTAGTCATTGGTATATTAATCGGTGTTTGGATCCTAAGTTTACTCTTAAAATATTTGGCGAGAAAATTGAATCAATGGTTTGCTGCCCATGTTAATATGCTTTGGCATTGGTCCAAGAAAAATAAGCCCATGCAATATTTTGTTCACAAACTGATGAACAAAAAAGACAGCCAGCCTCAAAAAATCCTCAGTCTATCTCTGATATGGCTATATTGCATGTTAGGAACGCTACTCTTGAGTTTACTGGTTCTTCAAGAAAACTGGGTGAATATCATCAACCAACCCATTGCACTTTTTCTCCAAACACTGCGCACTAATTGGTTGGACAAAAATTTAATTATCATATCATTCATTTTTACGCCGCTATCACTCTTAAGTCTCTCTGCGCTCATTGCTACTTTTGCGATTGTAGTACGGGATTGGCGTTTATTAAAATATTGGCTCGGTTTGCTTGGCACCGTTTGTTTGCTGACATTTTTATCTGCAAAATATATCTTCATCCAACCGTCGATTCACTTGTTCTCTCAGCCCTCTCGCGCACTTTTTCCCGCAGTATATTTATGTATTGCAACCGCCTTGTGTATATTTTTAATCAATTATTTAATAAAAAAGAAGCCTAATCCAATAATGAATATCTTGACCGGATTTTTATCTTTGAGTTTACTGCTGTCTGGTATGGCTACTTTGTTTTTAGGTGACAATTGGTTGAGCTCAGTTTTAGGTGCCTATGGTATAGGCGCCAGCGTCGGACTGTTATTTTGGATTGCGTACCGCCGCAAAGCCATTCCACGGCACCCTTTGTCGATCCCTATGCTATTGATTCCGAGTTTACTGATATGCACCACTATTTACACCACTAAAATCCATTTTAAAGACACCCTTGCGCAACACACACCGATACTCAAGCAACATGTGCTCAATCAAGATACTTGGTGGTATCAATATAACGAAGCGCTTCTACCTATTTATTCTACCAATCGTATCGGACGCCGAATTGGCGTGTTCAATGTCCAATATGCTGGATCTATTCAAGAATTGGAAAAACGTCTCGAAACCTGTGGTTGGGAAAAACAACCCAAGTCCTTCCTATATACCCTGATTATTCATGCGGAAGGACGATATACCACTGAAGAGTTACCTTTTATGGAACAATTATACCTCAATAAAAACCCAGCTTTGACAATGTCTTATCGTACGGCCAAAGATGACAATCTCTACATCTTACGTTTATGGCGTTCTAATTACTATTTGATGCATTATCAAGAACCCATATGGTTGGGCAATATTATTTTAGCTAGAAAAAAATCCAATAGCCAAACTTCTTTTAATCAGAAGCCAAAACCAGAGCGCTCGCTTTTATTTACGCATATTTTACCCGCGGTACATGATTACCAAATTGCCCATATGGATGTGGCTGATCCCCATTTAAAATCATTACCTTATGAGCTCCCTTCTGAATTACTAATTATTAAAAATTGAGGTGTTATGATGAAACAACATTCAAATCATTTTCTTGACTTGGTCACAGAGGCTAAAAAGCATATTAAAGAGATCTCTGCTGAAACATTACATGGCATGCTTGAATCAGGCAAAGTCTTTCATTTGGTTGACGTCAGAGAAGAAGAGGAGTTACCTTCTGGCTGCATTCCCAACGCAATTCATATCAGCAAAGGTGTCATTGAGCGCGATATTGAAAAAAGTATCTCTGATCTCAACGCTGAAATTGTAGTCTATTGCAGTGGCGGCTTTCGCAGTGCATTGGTGGCACAAAATCTACAAACTATGGGATACCAGAACGTTGCGTCTTTAAATGACGGGTTACGCAATTGGGTAGAAAATGGGTTTCCCTTAGCTCCTCTCGCTACGTAACTAAGGTTGGGTCCTGAGGTATCGTCACCTTTTTTATTTGCTGAGTTTAGGGTCTATAGACAATTCGTATTCAGAAACTAACGTCCCCGGACAAGCCGCGGGACGTAGAGAGTTGGCGCTTAAGTCTTGGTTCAATTCAAAAAATCATGTCCAGCTAGTTGATAGGTATTTTTCATATTATCCTGGATAACAATCGCCTTTTTCTGGATCGTAACCAATTCATCCACCTTGGTTAAAATACCGGTTTTAAACTTCCACCCTTTGGGTAGTTTTAAGTATTGTTCCAAATTGACCAAATCTCTTTCTGAGCGAATAGCCGAAGACAATGTAAACGAATGCATGACATATACATGACCTTCTGGATCAATGATTTCATAGATTTTTTTACCCGGCGCATACACCCATGTGGTTTTTTGCTTCACATGATGTTCATGAAAAGGCAGTGATCCGTAGAATGTTTCACGCATACTCAGATCTAAAACTCCAGATTTTCGCATCGCCAAACCTTGGAAAATTTGGAGGGTATCATCAATAAAAAGGGTATCTTTAGCGCCATCCATCGTAAACTGTCTTGGTCCATTCAAAACCACATAAGAGGAATTCGCTTCTTTCTTAATGTAATCCGCATTCAGTTTGCTCCAATTTTCCTGGGGGCAATCATTTAAATAAATAGTATTATAAATTTCAAATAATTTTCCTTTGGAAATAATCACTTCACAAAACCGTTTACCGCGCAAACCTTCTGTTTGTAAAGCGAAACAAGGCATCCATACCCCGCTCAATACAATCGATAGCATTATTGCGGATTTTGAATATAAGTTCCAACGCATAGTACCATCCTTGATCACAGCGTAGTCCTAATATCAATTTGGCACTAATTTTTAGAATTTACAAGTTACAGCACAAAAAACGAATTTTCGAATCGGGAGTTCTAGGCCGGAACCATCGAAATTTACGGACTATTTTTAGACAGCATATTTCTAAAATGAAATTGGTTAGCAATTGCATCCAGATTAATGGTTTGTTCACCTATAGCTAAATTTTCTTTGCCTTATCAATTATCCTAGAAAAAGCAGTTGAAGCCTTCGTAGTAGGCTTCAACTGCTTTTTCTAGGATAATTATAATTTGTCT
>Ga0114973_10001992_pt1 | contig 14977 bp, 12 predicted proteins | sample M_140807_MF_Meta_FD_87025 | JGI IMG/M metagenome (GOLD analysis project Ga0114973, IMG submission 87025) | Freshwater microbial communities from Lake Montjoie, Canada to study carbon cycling - M_140807_MF_MetaG | ecosystem: Environmental > Aquatic > Freshwater > Lake | place: Lake Montjoie... | reverse complement strand
GCCGTCCACTACAACCCCGGGCATTCCATAACCGTCAGCCTTGCGGGCGACATCCGGTTGCTTCGAGACCGTCGCGTACGGAACCTCGGTTGCGTACTGGTTGTTTTCGCAGACAAAGATGACCGGCAGGTTCCAGACAGCGGCCAGGTTCAAGCCCTCGTGAAATGCGCCGTTGTTCGAAGCACCATCACCAAAGAATGCGACGCTGACCCTTCCATCCTTTAGAAGAGCGGATGTATACCCGGCACCCGTGGCAAGCAGGATGCAGGGGCCGACAATCCCGCTGGTACCCATCAGTCCGACTTCGGGCTTGAAGAGGTGCATGGAACCGCCACGTCCGCCCGCACAACCGGTCTCGCGTCCGAAAAGTTCGGCAGCCAGTTCGCGAGCGGTAACTCCCTTGGCGAGAGCGTGGCCGTGTCCCCGGTGGGTGCTCCAGATCGTGTCCTTGATTGTCAGATGGGCGCAGACGGCAGTGGCGATTGCCTCCTCGCCGACGTAGGTATGGCATGCCCCGTGAACCAACCCCTGCTGGTGTGACCGGGCCAGCGCCTCTTCCACCTTGCGAATTCGGACCATCTCTCGATAAAGAGAGACATCGTCACGGCTGGCGCTTGGCATGCGTGTCATCACAGATGCATTGACCGGGCCCGCCTCGGCAACCGCCGGAACAAGTTTTGGGGTGGAAGCACGGGGCGATGCCTTCGGAGCATGCGCGTCGGCAAGGATGATCGGCAAGCCCCGTGCCACGGCTTCGGCCTCGGTCAGCAGAGCACCAAGGACGGTGCCTATCGGCACCTCAACCCCAAGTGCGGGAGAATCAGGCGGAATGTCAAGGTAGCCGCTCTCCAGAGCCTCGATCTCGTTCGCTGCCTTGTCACTCTGGATGATCAGGAGTTGCTCGCCTTGGCGGACAAACTCTCCGGGGCGCTTCAACCATTCGACGATGCTGCCAGTCTCCATCGTCCACCCCTGCCGGGGCATTGTTACGTCGTGGGCCACAGGTCTCCCCTTCCCGGCACCCACCCACGAGTGCCCGGACCGCGTTCCGGCGATGCGTTGCCGCTCGTAGTCTAGTCGTGTCGTTTGACGGGAGGTCGGACCGACCCGCCACCGTTCATGGCGAGGTTCCCCCCGTCCATCGGGATGATTGCTCCGGTGATCCACGGTGACGCATCAGACGCCAGGAAAATCGAAAGCCCCTTGATGTCCGACGGGGTGCCAAGGCGTCCTGCGGGAATGCCACTCAAGAAGCGCCCAGCAAGGTTGGGATCGGCATCCATGCGATCCTGAAGGCCAGGATTCACGACCTGTGCCGGCAGGATCGCATTGACCCGCACGCCACCACTTGCCCATTCGGTACTCAGTTCCCGGGTCATCTGGACCACCGCACCCATGCCCATCGAATAGAAGGCATGCCCTCGACCGAGAGCCGAGACACTCGCCAGTGACCCGATGTTGATAATGCTGCCCTTCCCTTGGGCGAGCATGCGCTTCCCGGCATGCTGGCACATGTAGAACTTGCTGACCACCAGGCACTGGAGGGTGAACTGGAGGTCCTCGATCGACGCGGTCTCCGGGGCACCTGCACGGGCATCGCCGGCAACATTGCCAACACAGTCAACCCGCCCGAACTCAGCATCGACCTTTGCCCAAAGCAGGTCTATCTGGGAAAGATCGGCTAAGTCGCAGGTGAACGGGACGGCACGGCGCCCGAGGGCCCGGATATCCGACGCGGTCGCTTCCAGACCTTCGGCGTTCCGGTCGACGATCACGACATCCGCACCGGCCTCGGCCCATGCCGTCGCCATCGCCTTCCCCATCCCCTGGGCGGCTCCAGTCACGACGCCGACGCGCCCGGTCATGTCAAACAGGTTCATTCAAGTCATCCCTTTTGTGTCGCACTCTGAGAAATCTGGCAAGCCAGGCTTGCGCCAGCTGCTCGGATCATCTTGCCTCACGGTCTATCAGCGGAACCCTGGGAACCACCTCGGGGTTCACCCGGTGTTCGGGAACCGGCCAGAACCCGCCAAGTATTGCCTCGATGTTCTCGATCCCAGCATCCACGCTATCAATGGCGGATCGGTCAGACCCTGCAGCGACATGCGGTGACAGCAGGACGTTGTCCATGTGCATCAATGGATGGGCGTCGGGCGGGCCGGATTCGTCGAGCACTTCTATGATTGCGAATGTGTCTAGTCCAGCCCCCGCAATCTGACCGGCATGAAGCGCTTTGACAAGCGCGTGTTCATCTACGAGTGCCCCACGCGATGTGTTGATCAGGTAGGCGGAAGGCTTCATTCGGGAGAGGGCACTGGCGTCGATCATGTGACGCGTCCCGCGTGAAAGAGGCAAATGGAGGGAAACGAAATCGGACTCGCGAAGAACTGTGTCAAGGTCGGTCATAACAACGCCTAGGGAATCTGCATCGTCGGTCGGGGCGCTCATGTTTCGCCTTGTCGCGAGGACCCGCATGCCGAATCCTCGCGCCCGTCTGGCAGTGTGGACCGCACTTCGTCCAAACCCAACGAGACCCAAAGTCGTGCGGCTCAGTCGCGGATTAGTCGCCGAAGCCGCCCGCGCCTCAGCGTATTCCCCGGCTTCGATAGCGCGTTGGGAGAGAGGTAACTTCCGAGCCAGCGAGAGGATCATCGCCATGGTGTGGTCGGCCTGTTCCTCAACGCAGAAGTAGGGGGTATTCATGACCACGATGCCACATGAAGTGGCATGTGCCACATCAATCCGGTCTGTCCCGGCACCAAGCCGTGCGATCGCACGAACACGGGTCATCGCGTCGATGACCGGAGCCGGGATATATGTGCCCACAACACTGACGATGTCAGCTTCCGCCACATGCGGAATAATCTGGTCTGGGCTCGTTCCGGCAACGGTCGTGAGCGTCCAACCTCGCGACTCAATCTGTTTCACTTCGTGCGAGCCGGGCGAAAAAATCGGCCCAGTAAGGCGAAGTATCTGAGAGGCCGCTGGCCTGCCGATGGTCACAACGCCTACCCCTTCGTCGCCCCGGCGGTGATCCCGCCGACAAACCGGTCCATGAAGAGGAAATACAACAAAGCGACCGGAACCGACGCCAGGGTGGAAGCCGCCATGAGGGGCCCCCAGAAGTAGATATCCGACCTAGCGAACGCGCTCATCACGCCATTCGTGAGAAGACGGTTTTCCTCGCCTCTAACAAAGGCTAGCGAATACAGCAACTCATTCCAGGAAAGCGTGAACGAAAAGATCGCTGCAGTCAGGATCCCGGGCCAAGCCATAGGCAGTGTGACCCGAATGATCGCACCAATCCGGCTAGCTCCGTCAATCATTGCGCACTCCTCTGGCTCTACAGGAACATTGGAGAAGTAGCCACTTAGGAGCCAAGTACAAAATGGAATGAGGAATGTTGGATAGGTGATCATCAATGCGGGCAGGCCACCAAGCAGGTTCCAGTCATTCAGGATTTGAGCGAGCGGGACGAAGAGCAACCCTTTGGGCGCGAGGTACGTGACAAACACGATCACACTTGCCGCAGTGACACCCCGGAACTTCAGGCGGGCAATCGAATAACCAGCCATGATTGACACAATGACTGACAGCACTGTCGTGACAGTGGAAACGAGCATCGTATTTCTCAGCCATATGAAGAACCGCGGTGTCTTGAACAATGTCTGATAGTTTGCAAGGCTCGGGTTCTTTACCCAGAGCAGGTTGCCTGTGAAGTCAAAGATTTCCTTCTCAAACTTAAGTGATGTAATAAATCCCCAATAAAATGGAAACAACAAAAGAAAACTAACAAAGAGAAGGAGCAAGTAAAAAGGAACTTCACCCCGCAGTCGGCGGAGCGCCACTGCAACCAGTCCTTGGCGCCGTTTGAGCTGAATGGCTGTACTTTCGGCCATCACGACACTCCCTGACGTTGCCGCACTTGTAGTAGAGAGACGACCACGAGGATTGCGAGCAGCGGGAACATGGTCATGGAGACCGCCGCACCGAGACCAATCAATCCGGACGAGAGCGATAGCGTGTAGGCCGTCACGGCAAACATGGTCGTCGCGTCATTCGGCCCACCACGGGTGAGCAAGAACGGCAGGTCAAAGTCTCCAAGGGTCCCGATCGTGGAGATAAGCGCGACGACCCCGACAACCGGCACGATTAGTGGGAATGTAATGCTCCAGAATGTGCGCCAGGGCGTGGCGCCATCGACCCGAGCCGCCTCGAGCAACTCGTCCGGAACGGCCTGCATTGCAGCAAGGAAGCTGATCCCGAAGAACGGGACCCCACGCCACACATTGACCATGATGAGCGATGCCATCGCGGTATTGCCGTCTGTCAGGAAGGGGATGGGCTTCGAGAGAAGCTTCCACTTCACCACCAAGACCTCGTTGATCACGCTGAATGCCGGATCAAACAGCCACCACCAGATCAGCGTGCTGAACACGGTCGGGATGATCCAAGGCAGCAGGAGCAATGCCTTGGCGAGACGCTGGCCGACAAATGGCCGGTTCAGCATGACTGCTACCCCAAGACCACCCACAAACTTAAACACCAATGCAACCAGGGTGTAATACATTGAGTTCCAGATAGTCTTCCAGAATAAGTCTGTTGACGCGAGCTTCGTATAGTTCTCCCAGCCAACAAACGTTGCCGGTCCGCCGATTCGCTTGCTTGTAAAACTAAGGAATACGGCATACACAAACGGGTACGCCATGAGCAGCGCGAGGATGATGAACCCAGGCGCGAGCAGGATATAACCCAGAGATTCATCACGGTGGAAGAGGGTGCCCCACCGCATGCCGGATGTTCTGGCACGTGCATACACGACTGGTGTGGGGTCGTGGGGCGCAACCGGCGTGACAGTCATTCGTGGCCCCCTTCGGGGTCATGGGCTTGTGGTCGTGCGACGCTTTCGGCACGAGTTTCATGCGAACCAGAAGAACGGAAAACTGGAACTTGCCGTACCTCAGGCCGAGATGCGTTCGGTGCCAGGTTGGCATTGCCATTCGGCACCGAACGATTTGCAGCGGGCTGCGGGCACCCTTCCGGTTAGCTCAGCTTCTTGAGATCGTCAATCTCTTTCATGGTGTCGGCAAGTGCCTGCTTGGCGTTGCCGGTCGAAGCGGCCCGTGAGAACAGTTTTCCAAGGATGACCCGGTCCTGTATGAGGGACGAAAGGCGGCTCTGAAACTTCAGTGCGTGTCCCGCAGGGAGTGCTGTCTTGAACATTTCCTTGGCAATTGCAAGTTTCGGATCGGTCGGCCAGACCGGCTCCTTCTCGTAGGCCGGAAGGAGAGGGAGAATGTAACCCTGGCCGGTCTGGATGAATTTGCCGTAATTCTTCATCGAGAAGAATTGCTTAATGAGGTCTTTCGCCGCATCAAGGTCTGCACCCTTGGTGTGGTTGAAGATGCCCCAGAAGGGCAACTGACCGTACCCAAACCTACCGGCCGGCCCCTTGGGAGGCAACGCATGATTCATGCCCGCAGCAATATCCGGATTGTTCTTCAACGCCGGAAGGTAAATCGTGTTCACGTTGAGTGCCATCGACAACTTGCCGGCAAGGAAGCCCTGATTGTTCGAGGCGTCGTTATATCCCACCCCTCCGGGGTCATTGGCCTTGTTATGGAGCTCGATCGCGAATTCGAGCGATGAGAGGGTTTCCTTACTATCTAACGCAAGTGTTCCGTCAGGGTTGAATTCCTTGCCACCAAACGCCCAAAGCAGGAGGCGCGCATTGGCATTACCATCGCCGGAAGCCTGATCGGACATGCATACGCCAAAGGGACGGCCCTTTGCCTTGAGCTTGGTCCCGACCTTAAGAGCCTCTTCCCAGGTATCCGGGAACGCGTCCAGGCCTTCTTCCTTGAGATAGTCCTGCCGGTAGTTGACGAACCAGTTGTGCTGACCCATCGGGATGCCGAGCCACTTGCCATCAACGATTTGCTGGAAGGGCGCGGCAGGCAAGTACCCGCCACCCTCTTTGCCAAGGAAGTCGGCGATGTCTGACACGTCTGCCAAACCATTTGCAATGGTGGCGGGAGGTGACGAGTACTGGATGATGTCGGCACCACCCTTTGTCTCGATGACCGTCTGCACGCGGGGCAGGATGTCAGTGGTCTTCTCGAAGGAAATTGTGACGTTGTTCTGCTTGGCCCAGTCGTTTCCGAAAGCCTCGAGAACTTCGGTAAGTGCCGGCAGGAAACTCCATTCCCCACCAAGCCATCGGACCGTCGCGCCCTTGAGAACCGCTGGCGCCTTGGTCGGTTCCGGCGCTTTGGTCGCTGCGGCAGCCGGCGCCGCAGTAGGTGCGGCTGCGGCAGGTGCCTTTGTCGGCTCAGCAGGTTTGGATGCAGTGGTTGGCGCGGCGGCGGGCTTGGCATCTTCCCCGCATGCGATGAGCAGGCCAGTCGCACCGACAGCCAACCCAGTCTCGACAACAGACCGGCGCGAAGAGCGACCGGAGTTGGAACGTTGCATTGTGATCATTTTCCCCCCTTGACAGTGGTGCCATCAGTCCGCACCCGCGGAACACTTAAGGCAGTCTTGTTGACGGCCAGCGTATCACCGACTGATGCATGCGGCAAATCCACCCGCAGGATCGGCAGTCTTGTGCACAAGAGTGGCGGAACGGCCCATTTCAGCGCGCTCCTGACTCAGCTCGGGACGAAAGTACGCCGCGCATGATCCGATGCGCATTACGAATGTGTACGTGAAGGATTGCCGAAGCCGTGTCACCGTCTCCAGACGCCAATGCATCGATCAGGTGCGAGTGGAGGACAAGGTCTGGACGTTGCCCATCGGTGACCGAGAGAAGCCCGCCGACGATGCCGGCAATCCGCTCCCACGCCGATCTGAGCCGTTCCTGGCGGGCCAACAAGATCAGGTGCCGGTGAAAGGCAACGTCTGGGCTCGCTACAGTTTCAATGCGAGCCCGTGCAACCATCCCGGCGTCGAGGCTTCGCAAGTATTCGATGTCTGCGTCTCGAACGTTCGCGATGGCTCGTCGAATTGCGTGACACTCAAGGACGATGCGGAGGTCATACAGGTCATCGATGTCCTGTGGTGTCAATCCGACCACCACGGCACCGCGCCTCGCCGCTATCGTTACCAAACCCTCGTCGCGCAGGATGCCGAGTGCCTCGCGAACCGGACCGCGGCTGACACCCAGATGGGCCGCAACCTCTTCCTCGATCAGGCGTATCCCGGGGGGCAAGTCACCCACCAAGATTGCGGGTCGCAGGACGGCTAGGACAGCATGGTGCAATTCGGCGCCGTCGTGAGCCACGTCTCCGGCGGCGTTGCTCTCGTGCCCGACAGTCGGAACGACCTGTTGATCACCTGTGTGAGCGAGAAGGGGTGGTTGGTCGCCGTCGGTCTCGGCTTCCAAGACGATTGGAATGACTTCACGCGCTGGCAACTGGGGGCCGGGTGAAAGCCGGCTTAGCCGGTCAGAGAGTTCCCGCCGAATTCTCATTACTCGTCTCAGCCCCCAGTGTTCTGCGCGCTACCTGTCTGACGACCCGCGCCAGTGCCCGTCCTTGAGGACAGCACGGTTCATGACGTCGGACGGTACGCCACCGCGAAGCAATGTCAGGGCGTGTGCGACGGTGGTTTCCCGGCATTCGATAACCGAAGCATCACTGATACTCGCGGTATGCGGGGTCAAGAGGACATTCGGAAGCTCCCGCAACGGATGGGGAGCGGGCAGTGGCTCAGGAGTCGTCACATCGATTCCAGCACCGCCAAGATGACCCGACTTGAGTGACGCAACAAGAGCGTCCTGGTCAATCAGCCCTCCGCGTGCCGTGTTGATGAGGAGCGCACCCGGTTTCATTCGCGCCAACTGGGCCTCCCCGATGAGGTGATGCGTCGCCGGCGAAAGCGGGCAGTGGAGAGTCACGATGTCGCATGTGGCAAGGAGGTCATCGAGTGACAATAGTGGCACCTCTCCCGCGCCAGCGATGTTGACGTGCGTGGCATTGATGAACGGATCGTGCGCGACGACATTCAATCCAAATCCGGATGCCTTCGCCGCAACCTGCCGGCCAATGTTGCCTATCCCGACCAACCCGATCGTCTGACCCCGAAGCCGCTTCGGGTGTGGAACATCACGCACTGCCCATCCACCCGACCGGATACGGTCCGCATGTGCGATCAGTTGCCGATTGAGGGCGAGCATCAGCACCATCGCCTGGTTTGACACTTCGTCAAGACAGTATGTGGCGGTGTTGCAGACGAGGATCCCGAGATCGGTTGCACCGGCAATGTCAACCATATCCACGCCAATGCCACCGCGGATGATTGCCTTGAGCCGCGGGAGTTGCTCCAGGGCTGAGCGCGGAAGATCAATCCACCCCTTGATGATTATGTCAATATCAGCGCAATTCGCAACAACTTCCGCTGCCGTCTTGACCCGCAGATACCGCACGTTCACAGGCATTCCAGCCGACGCGAACACCGCCTGCTCAACGTCGTAGGCGTCGCTAAACCCGTCGGTGATTGCCACAGTCCACGATGCCGGCCCAGAGTTCCCAGTCATCTCGTTCTCCCCCAATTTGGCCAGACCGCGAACGACAGTGCGTCAAGTCGACTCCGGCCCGCTTTGCTGCCTGAGTGTACTCGCGGTCAACAGGCTGAATGTATTACACACGATTACAGTTGAATATCACTGGATTTCCTCCAGTCTCGTCAACAAGAAGTGTGGAACCGTGTCCTCTTCGCACGGACTGGCCTTTCAGATCGACCAGAAACGTGGCAATCCGCATACCCGCCGTTCCGGGACCCTATCCGGCAAATTCGAGGCACTGCATTGTGATAGATTGACCGGCGGTGCCTCTCCGGTCATGCCAGGGGTTCACCGCACCTGTCGCTCACGATGAACCTGAAGGAAGCACGATGCGCACCAACCATGTCAGACATGCCCTCGCACGAAACGAACCGATGTATGGCTATTCAGCCGGACTGGGTTCGTTGCTTGCAGTTGAGACGCTAAGCCGCACCGGAATCGACTTCATCCTGGTGGAACAGCAGCACGGCGCTTGGGGAGAGCATGAGGCATTCCTCGCATTCATGGCAATCGAGGGAGGTTCGGCTGTCCCAATGACACGAGTGTCGTCGAACGATTACACCAAGATCGGACGCATGCTGGATCAAGGCGCCCTCGGGATCATCGTCCCGATGGTTGACACCGCCGAGCAGGCGAAAGCGGCGGCGGATGCATGCCATCTTCCTCCAGCGGGCACCCGATCGTGGGGTTTCGGACGGGCGCGAAGCCACGGCGCGGACTACGCTGACTGGATCAATGACGAAGTTCTCTGCATGGTGCAGATTGAAAGTGCGACGGCGGTAGAAAATGCCGAGGCAATCCTTGCCACTCCAGGTGTCCACGGCTGCTGGGCCGGCCCTTCCGACCTCGCACTCTCGATGGGAATCCACCCCAATCACATGAACGACAACTCAGAGCACCATCGGGCACTCGAGCGAATCGTCAAGGCGTGCCACAACACTGGCAAGGCGCCTGGACTCGCGTGTAACTCACCGGCGGAAGCGGTCGCAAAACGCGAGATGGGCTTCAGATTCCTAACTGCCGGCAGCGACAGCGGCTTTATGGGGGCCGGTGCAACCGCGGGTCTCAAGGTGTTGGGTCGCTAAGCCAATCTCACTGTGGCGGCTTAGCCAAGACGTCACCGATCTCCCGGAACCGGTAGCCCGCAGACTTGGCTATCGGTTCCACGCCGGAAGGTGCAGCGTGAACCGCGATCCGGTCTCGGATGATGTTTCGACAGTCATCTTGCCGTGCATCATTTCAGCAAGTCTCTTGGCCATGTAAAGCCCGAGCCCCGCACCGCGAACCGGCCTCGAGTCGCTCCCCGGAGCCCTGAAAAACGGCGTGAACAGGTGCGCCTGATCCCTGATGGAGATTCCCGGGCCATCGTCTTCCACAGTGCACGCAATCATCGGGACCGAAGCTGCCTGGTCGGAGACTTGAGAAACGGGGGATACCGAGATGGAGATGGTCCCTCCCGGCCGCGAGTAGCTGATAGCGTTGCTGATGAGCTCCCCGACGATTCGCTCCACATAGGCGGGAACGGCTGACACTAGCGCCGAATGTCCAGAATGATCAAATCTAACGACCTGCCCCCCGACGGTGGCCGGGACGCGGTTGCTCTCGACTGCGCGTCCAACGGCCTCCCTGAATTCAAAGAGTTCGGGCAACATCGTACTGGTCCCGGCCAGGAAGTGAGATGAATCGAGCATTCCCTCAATCAGGCCCGACAGGGTCTCCGCTTGGGTCTGCAAGCGCATCACATACTCGCGGCTCTCACTGAGCGTCGCGTCTGGGTCCGCAAGATTGCCGTGCAACACCTCCGCGTATCCCCGTACTGACGTGAGCGGAGTGCGCAATTCGTGCCCGATCATGGTGAAGAACTCGTCCTTCAGGCGAGTGGAGGCCTCGCTGACCCGGGCACGGTCGATCGATAACCGAGCCCCTTGGACAAAGGCTTCAGCACTTGAGCGCTCAACTTCGTCGAACGCGTGATTCCTGACAAGGGAGAGTGCCTGTCCTGTATCGGGACATTCGAGTGGCCAGAGTGGCAACCGTCCTGAGGACTGACCACCAGTGGTCGACCGCACCACCCGTGCTCCAAAAACTGCCTCGAGCCACTCATGACATGTCACATGCATGTGCTTGACGTCGCTCTCCGCGCCAAGCCCGGCAAGGACACACGACAGTTCCTGTGAGAAATGCATCCGCTCGCGCTCGACGCGGAATAAGCGCCAGCCATCGACGATGAGCGCGACGTTGACGCTCACGAAAGCAGCCGCCCTCGCAACCCGGTAGAGGTACCAACCGGCATTGAACCGCTCGATGTCCAGTTCTGCACCAATCATGCTCGCGAGCCGGAGCATCAGGCACCACACGAGGGCGCGGGCTAGCCACCGGGTACTCGCTCCGACGGGGCCGTTGTCCTCGCTTCCCGCGAGGGGCCAGAGACGAACGAGCGCGACGACGACAACCAGGTGCGTCAGATGGGCAAGTAGCCAACTCGGGGTGAGAAGCGGGACGGCAAGCGCTTGAAGTGCCCCTTGGTTTGCCTCGGACAACCAAACGATGATCCCACCGCCAATTGCCATCGCGGCGAGAGCGCTCCCATGACGGATTGCCGATGCATCACTCGCTCGCCGGTTTCGCCGGGTGGTAGCGAGCACAATCCCGACGGGAAGTACCCAGATGTCGATCACGCCAAACACAGAAGCGACGGCGCCATTCGAAGTCAGCAAACCCGCTCCGTACGACGCATCCCCGTCACTCAGACCTGGAAACGTCAGTATGAACCACGCGCTGTTCACCGCCACCACCGCGAACGTCGTCGCCAGGCGCATCGTGAACCTGTCCCGCATGGCCCAGCCCCGCGGTGCAGCAAGAGTGGCTGTGGCAATTGCACTGACTGCCACAACGACTTCGAGGGATACAACCGGCCAGACAAGGGGACGGAGCGGGCGACCGACCATTGCCATCTGGAAAACGACTACAAGGACCGTCACAACGAGCGGCGCAGCATAGCCGTGGCTGACGAGCGCTGAAAACGCCCTGCGAACTGGTCCCCCCCGGTTCGCAGACCCCGTCAAAGCTGCTGCCACGTCATGGTCGAGGACGCTAGCTGACCCCGTGAAGCCCTGTTCCGCAACCTGCACCATCTGGGTTCACCGTCGCCGAGAAGAAACAACGTTACTCCTCAGCGTCCCCCGGGCAGTCGAGGTAGCCCCGAGTGCCCGGAAATCTGTCCGATTTTCCCTCGAAGTTTGAGGGTCTGACCGAAGCGATGCAGGCACTCTATCGCCTAGGAACCGGTCAAATACCTATCCTGTACGGAATTGCAACGCCCATCGAGATATGGGTCCATTTCCGGTAGCGCGGGTCAAACTATCTCGGCGGTCCTGACAGGACGTGCCAACCTGACCGACCGCTGTGCCGCCGTCGCGATCACCACGGCCATTCGACCATCGTGACCTGTGACAGGGGTCGCTGTCCCGTTTTTGACGGCCTCCACGAACCCGATAAGTTCGTGGGCATACGCATCGGCATATCGCTCAAGGAAGAAGTAGTGGGGCACGGCAGACCGGATGCCATTCGCGTTGCTAACTACGTGACTGTCAGGAGTGACGTTTCCGGCGGCCACCATTCCGCCTGAACCGAAGACTTCGATGCGCTGGTCGTAGCCGTACACGGCACGGCGTGAATTGTCGATGGTTGCGATTGCGCCGCTTCCAAACGTCAGAACGCAAACCGCAGTGTCCATCTCCCCGGAACCTCCGTCCGCCGCCGAAACCAGTGACGCACCGGTCGCAAAGACTTCCACGACTTCATCACTCTCATCTGCAGCTCTCATCAGAAAGCGTGCGAGGTCAAAGTCGTGGATAGTCATGTCCGGGAAGATTCCAAGGTCGCCTGTGAAGTACCCGGCTGGGGGTGGTTGGGGATCGCGGCTGGTGATCCTGATCAGATGCGGTTTCCCGGCCTCACCGGAGCGAACGAGGTCATGAACACGCCGGAAACTCGGGTCAAACCGGCGATTGAACCCCACCTGGAAGCACACACCGGCCCGCTCAACGGCTTCCAGAGATGCATCTATCGCCTCGATTGTCGTGTCGATCGGCTTCTCACAAAAGATGTGCTTCCCGCTCGCGGCCGCACCGCGAATCAGCGCACCGTGCGTATCAGTCGCCGAGGCGATCAGAACGGCGTCAATATCGCGATCACCCAGGATCGCATCAACATCGTCGGTTGCCACTTGGACGCCGTACTTGGAAGCCAAGGCAATCGCCGCGTCACGCCTGACGTCTACCACCGCGGAGACAGTCACTCCGGCAACCCGTGTAGACAGGTTGGCGACGTGGACCTGACCAATCCGGCCTGCACCGAAAACCGCGATACGAACCGGGGCAGTACCCAATGCCATCATCTCGTTCTCCCGTGACGTGGAGGTACACGGTACACGGTCGGCAGCACCGTAAACATTCCGCGAACGTCGGCCGGGACAACTCCACAGGCTCGTAACCAATGATTGGATTTGACCCATAACGCGAGTAGCACTACGATTACGCCTATGCCCCGTGGGGCCTCGTGCCGGATGCAATCGTGTTGCCGGTTTTGGTTCGTCACGTGCGGCCAGGAGGGGATCGATGAGTTTGCTCGAACAAGACCGCACGGCCGGAAGCCTGTCGGGGGGGACAGGTATTCCCATCGCGTCAAGTCGCAGTCGCCGGGGCCTGCTCGGAATTGGCTTCGCAATGGTTGGGGCAGGTGTCCTGGCTGCATGCGGGGCTGAGAGTGCACCAGCGGCAGCACCAACCGCTGCCAAGCCGGCGTCCGCACCAACGACTGCTCCCGCGCCGACGGCCGCGGCAGCTGCCGCCGCGCCGACCACTGCACCCGCACCTACCGTGGCTAAGGCCGAGGTAAAGATCAAGCTCGCGATGTGGGATTACAACCCCGCCATTGTGCGTGAGAACCTCGACATGTTCGAGAAGCAGAACCCCGGTATCAAGGTTGAGGGGCCCGAAACGGGACCGTCCGGTGAGGACTACCGCAAGCGGATGAACACCAGCATGGTGGCCGGCGAGCGGAACGACACCATGTACATGCGCGACGAAGATGCTGCCGAGTGGGCCGAGGCGAAGTGGGTGCTTGCACTTGACAGCTTCCCTGGCGCGGCCGAGCTAGACAAGGACGAGTACCCGTTCGTGTCCGAGCAGACCCACTACAAGGGCAAGAAGTACGGGACCATCTATTACGTCGGCCCATCCGTAGCGATGTACAACCAGGAACACCTCAAGGCCATCGGTGCCAAGGCGCCTCCAACGACCTTTGACGAATTCCGCGACCAAGCGACCCAGATCAAGCGTCAGAAGGTCAATGGTGTCGAGTTCCCGCGCTTCGGCAAGCCCGGAGAGGGAGAGGTCGAAGTCTGGTACCTCGCCAGCGGCAAGCGAATGTTTGACGACAACCTGGAACCGATCTTCGGCAAGGACCCGCTGTTCAAGGACATCGTGGAGAAACTGTTCCAGGCGTACACGGGTGACCGGATCTACGGCGACGATCCCTCGGGACCGGCAGCTTTCGATAACGGCAAGGCGACCTACAACTGGACGTCTTTCTACGATCTGAAGCGCCTCAATGGGAAGGCGACCGCGGCCGGGTGCCAGTCGAACTGCCCAAGCATTACCGGCGGGGCGGCTCAGGGACAGTTGATGAACTACGTCAACCCGAGCTTCGTCGCAGGCAAGACGGGTACACCGGCCATCTGCCGGCAGTACGCCATTGCATCGGCATCCAAGTTCCCCCAGGAGTCCTGGAAGCTCATCTCCTTCCTCGGTGGCAAGGACAAGGATGGCAAGTATTACGTTGCCAACCGCTGGTGGGTCGAGCAGGGCCTCAACTTCGGTTACAAGTCCATGGGCGAGACCCCCGAAGCCAAGAAGTCGGTCGAGGGCTGGGGCGACCTGGACGCGTACAACAAGGTCATGGTGAACGCATCGCCACGACCGGGCGTGAAGGGCCCATGGTCAGCCGTATGGCGCGCCGATTTCACTAAGATGATCTCGGAAGTGATGGATGGAAAGATGAACCCCAAGGATGCCGTCGATCAGGGCGCGCAACTCTGGACGACCATGAAAGAGAAGTTCGAGAAGGACAAGAAGCCCTAGTCTTTCACGAACTGCGGTGGCAACAACACGGGCGGGGTGCGTACATGCGCCCCGCCCGTTCTCGTTTTGCAGAATGTCGTGGGCATTCGGAAGGAACTCGAAATCAATGAAGCTCCGTCGACTTGGCGTGACTGGCCTCCCGGTATCCGTGCTGGGATTTGGATGCGGTGCGATCGGTGGGCTTCTCACAAAGGGCAACCCCCAGGAACAGCGCGACGCAATCGCCACCGCACTCGGCGCAGGCATCAACTACTTTGACACCGCCCCGCTT
>Ga0114973_10001988_pt1 | contig 14982 bp, 13 predicted proteins | sample M_140807_MF_Meta_FD_87025 | JGI IMG/M metagenome (GOLD analysis project Ga0114973, IMG submission 87025) | Freshwater microbial communities from Lake Montjoie, Canada to study carbon cycling - M_140807_MF_MetaG | ecosystem: Environmental > Aquatic > Freshwater > Lake | place: Lake Montjoie... | reverse complement strand
GGTCGCCCAGCAGGGTTTGCAAGTAAATCTTGTCCCGTAACAAGTTCTTTTCGTGGTTATTCACCATGGCATCGGGGTTGTCCAAGCACCACTGGTGGAGGCAGACCACGTTCCGATATTCCACCTTCTCAATGATGCTGTTAAGCCGGGAATGCCCGTTGTCGTCCTTGGTCCATACGTTGTTTTCTTTGAGGAAGATGGTCTCCCGCTTCGCGTCGGTGCAATGGATAGGACGCTTGGTGATGTCCAGGGCTCGGAGCCGCTTAATGAATATATCCGAAATGCCACTGACGAACCCCACGTCGCCCATCACCAGTAGTTCGTCGAAGGTGGGACGGATGGTATCCAAGAATTCGTCCAAGTTCATAGCATCCTTGCAGGTCTCATTCAAAAACACGTTGAGGTTGAAACGTTGGTTGTTATTGTTGATGGTGTTGTTCGTAATGTTGGTAGTCATAGCAAGATTTTGTTGGGTCATCTCAAACAACTTGTTAATCAAGTCCTTATTTTCCCGCTGTTGTTCAACCATTAAAGATCTGAATTCCTGGTTCTGATTGAACAATTGCATAATTATATTGTTACTTACATCCGTAGTGCTGATTAATTCGTTGCGCGGTTGGCATGCTGTTTCAGAGGCCGATTCACTCACCTTCGTAGGAGAAAAACTAAACACTATGGTATTTTCCAAGGGTGGAGGTGCTGTTGAAACCTCCTTCTCACCTTCCTTTTCTTCTTTCTCATCCTCCTTCACACCATCCTTCTCATCCTCCTCCTCATTGCGAACGGCATCTTCCTTGCTTTTCTTACTCGATGAACATTTCTTTCTGTGTTCCCAGAGTCCAGGTCGCGAATTGTATACTTTGCTACAATAATTACAGACTAGCTTACCTTCGCTGTTTTTTATTACCCGTGACTCTAACTTATGCTTTGTGGTGGTCAAGTGTCTATCGTAACAGCTCTTCTTGATGGTAACATAATCACATGGATCACAACGATACACCTTTGCATCGGCTTCCGCAGTGAGCAACATGTGTTTTGCAGACAACAGATGTTTCTCGTAGCAACTCTCTACAAGCGTATTGTAATGACAAATATCACATTGAAAAAGCTGAGATCCTTCCCTTTTCTGATCCGACATAGTTATATATGTTACTCACAAAAAAAACGTTCTAAGATTTTTAAATAATTAAATAGTTTTCCACATTAAAAACGTTCTAAATTCGACATACTACGCTGATTTCTATTATAAAATGAGGAAAATGCCTAAATGTTAGGGACCCTGCCTAATAAAACGTTACGCCTCCGACCTTCCAAGATTATGCAGCCAAAATTATTATGCAAATATAAAATTATCAATCCGTTCTTGGTAACAACCTTACCTCCCCAAAATCAAGGTGGTATTTTAAACAAAATTCAAAACTTTTTCCGTAAAACTATTTCTGGACAAAAATAAATGTCCATTTCCTGAAAAATTTTTCCATTTTATTTCCAATTTTTTCACGGTTCTCATTCCTACGTAATACTACTAAATATCAATATTTTTATATAAAAACATGAAAAACATGAAAAAGGCAAGGCAAAGGAGCTGTTAAGGTAAGGCAGCCTATAAAAAGCAGCAGGTCCCCGCAGCCAAGGGAGAACCAGGCACGACCCAGTTGAACGTGTAATACGCGGTAGCGTTATCAAAGACCGGAGTATTCTTACTGTTCCAAATAGGAAACAATAGCATATTGTGCCCCAGGTTCTCGAATACCAACATTTTATACTTGGGAAATTGTTTTATAATCAGGTGCAAGGCGTGTAAAAACCCCAAATAAAAGAGGGATGGCGTGTCGGTATTGCACACGCTCCCATAAAGCTGCAACGTGTCTCCTTCCAAGTCCTCGTACTGGAGATGGGCATTTTTAAAGAAATACATCCCATAGACATGTTCTCCCTGTTTCAGGCAAAAAACATAGGTCATGTTAGAGCGAATCGTCTCCACATAGTTGCCCATATTAGTCACCGACAGCATGGCGTAGTGGGGCGACGCTCCGAGGTCTAGGTGGGTCTGCACATAGAGGAAATCGATCAGCAGGTCCATGGTGTCATCCACGATCTGGACACAGTGAAAATGGGGCGGTAGCGGGGGGAACCGGTTGTTCGCCAAATAATAGACATAGGTCCGGTATTGGACGAGGGGAACGACCCCGTCCAGCAAGTCGATTTCGCGTTTGAAGAGCGAGCCGAGAACCGACGGATTGAATAAACGCTGCCGGTATTCGTGGGTCTGAAAAAGCTCCCGCATCACCTTGGCCTTCCTGGCCGGATCGAGTTCTCGATAAACACATAAATAATCTAAATAATAGAGCGGTAATTCGGTATATGTTTTGTCGATGGGAGAACCTTGATAATAGATTGTTACAGGATAGGCCAAAATTGAGGCATAAAAGGGGGCGGGGGCAGGGGTCAAGTTCTCTATATCAAGGGCGGGCAAAGTGGGCAAAGCCGACTGATAAAAAGATACAAAAGGTGTCTCGAGGTGGCCGGCACATAAGGCGTCCAAATGGTTCTCTTGTAGTGTGAGCAAGATACGATCATTGGCTACATAATTCGACCGTAAAAGTCGAATAATCGCGGTTTTTTTATCGTCAGGTGCCTCCAAATACGGTACCGTGGTCACATCACACATATTATGAAACTTGGTGCGTACGGGGCGGTAGGGGTAGACGAAAAAGGGCGAAGAACTAAACCTCCGCCACACATCGTAGGTATGGTAGACCGGCTGCAAATTCCAAAAGGGATATTTTATTTTGATATAGGCCCACACCACCAAATATATTATTGTTACGGAAACAACAATATATTGAATTATAAACATACTAGTTCGAGCGAAATTTATTGCAGGGAACCTACGGTTCCCTCAGGGCGCCTACGGCGCCCAAGGGTTGAGGGCTTCGCCCTCTGACCCCTGCGACCCCTCCCTTAAGAAGTAAAGTATCTTGGATAAGATCTTGGGAATGTCCTTTGCATGTTGGTAACATATTTAAGGGAGGGACTGGTGAAGCCAAAGCAGGGTTTTGACGAAGCCATTCCGTAGGTTCCCTGCATGGTTCGATACCTCGTGTTATATTATTATTCAATATCGTTTCATTAAACATATTTTCGTATTCACTGTTGACACTTAAGTCGCTTTCGTCATATTCGTATTGGTACGGTTCACGTTCTCCCAAATGTATGAATCGATAATTCGAATGATGGGTGGTTTCCCAATTGATAATATAGACTGCATCTTCTTCCTTTATATCTCTCTTGCCTGAGACAATTGTGTGATGTATTTTATGTATACGCGCGTTATTATCAATGATGTTTTGGAAGAATGCAACCATAGACGATTTATGGTACTCAAGGTCATCCAAATAATCGTCAAATTCGTGCATAGATAATTTGTTGGCATGTTCATTGATTTCCTGGATCACTTTGGCATCCATCTTATCAGGAAAGGGGGATGTATCAATGTACATTTGTATCCGGTCGATATCGGTCGTGAACATCTCTTTCAGTTTTTGATCCTGGGGTACTATTATTTTACGTCGTTTTGCGCGCCGTCTCGGTTTCTTTGGAGTTGGTTCTGCCGTTTGCATTACTATATTTATTGCCTAGATACAAAAAATATATTTATTTTACACGACGATATTGCTTTTTACGGGTTTTTCCGCCCATCAGTATGGCATGCCCATTGTTCTTCAATGTGTTGCGTCGTCTTACATTAGTACGAACATCATGTAATTCGTTACACGGTACAAAATTATTAGTCGATCCATAGTTGACTGCAGCAGGAGGAATGATTCGCGGAACCGTCAGAGCCGCAAGTGGGTTCAATACATCTGTCACTATTTTGTTATATATAGGCTTGACAATGTCATCAATATAGTTCAATAAAACACCATTCTTTGTCTTGAATACGAGAGGGATAGGCGTAGTTTGCTTTTGCAAAAACATTGTAATCTCATTGAGTTCCAAGTTAGGATCGCTGCTGTTTGATGTAGAAAAATAATCGTTTGCTATTCCGGTAAAATCATCCCATAATAAGAATTTATTTGGTTGTGGTGCTTTTACGGTTGGATCAAAGACGAACGGTCGGTAAGGTATCACACCATTTTTCAAACTATCAATATTGAGATGAAACGCTGCGCGAAATTTTTCGCGTATCGGCTTAGTTAAGTCTGGTGTATGAAACGAAAAATGAAAAAGATTTGTGTAAAATGTTTCAAACGTATATAAAAAAGAGCCTCTTTGTGGTACATTTACACAGGTACACGAAACATCATTGATGCGCTCAACCTCATTCATAGTATACGTTTTGGTAGTTGATAGATAATCAAATGTATATTGGTGTCGGATCGATGAAATAACATAATACGAACGACCAACAGTTTTGGCTTTATAATTTACAATAAGACCACGACGGTTTAACTCTGAATTTAAGTTATGTTGATACCAAGGAGCCACATTTTCTGGTATATTTATTTTTAACATTTTGGAAAAAAATACCATATTTGGAGTAATAATTGTATTACTTACCCATGGTTTTAATCTTTCGCAATGCAAATATACATGAGATGTGTCATATATACCATTATAAGTTTCACTATTACAATAGGTGTTTTCCTTTATTTGGTTCCATGCCATGTTCTATATTATTATTAAACATATATTCGTATTCACTATTTACACTAAAGTCATCTTCGTCATACTCGTAATCTGGCGACTGACGTTCTCCCATATAGATATATCGAAAATGTGAATGATGACTGTCTTCCCAATTCATAATGTAAACCGCATCTTCTTCCGTTATGTGTTTTTTTTCCGCTACAATAGTGCGAAGTATTTTGTGTATGCGTGCATTGTTGTCGATGATATTTTGAAAGTACGTGATCATGGACGACTTTGAAAATCCAATTCCTGCCATGTAGCTGTCAAAGTCATCAACTGACATTTTTACAGCGTGTTCGTTGATATCTCGGATCACTTTGGCATCCATCTTATCTGCAAACGGTGACGAATTTATGTACATTTGTATGCGCTCGATATCCGTGGTAAACATTTCTAAAAGCTTTTGATCCTGGGGCACAATTATTTTACGCCGTCTGGTTTGTTTTGTTTTTTTCATTGGAAGATCTGTAGAAATTGGTTGTATCATATTCATGGTTTCCATCTGTATATGTTATACTGTTATATTGTTATGATATTATAAAATTGATACCAATACAAAAACGCATCAATTTTATAAAAATGGACAACCTCATGAAAACAATACCGCGCGAACTCGCGAAAGAGATTTTCAGTTTCCTCATACCAGATGTACGTAAAATAACATTTGAAAAGGCGGAAAAGGGTTATTACTACAACTATTCCAACGATCGGTATGAAAACGCCTACGTCAATGACGAGCTATTTAAGAACGAAAAAGGATATTATTTATCGAGAATACCCAAGAAAAATGGGAAACATCGCTATTACATTACATGTGCTATTGAGGATGTTGTCGAAAGAGAATACAATGAGCGCATCCATACGATATTTATGTACGAATACGAGTCGACCTACGTGGGTAAAAATATCGAATATGCACTGATACAGGTATTATATTAGGCCGCTCGTCCCAGCACATACAAATATTGGTTCGCGTCGCCCCCCGTGACCTTGAGCGAGGTCTTTGCATGCACGATGAACCCCGCCTTGGCCGCCATACGTAAAATATCCTCGATCGGTTCCATGTAGAGCGTGTTCTCGTTCTGGCGGATATGCCGGGTCTCTTTATCGACAAACTTTTCCACATATGTTACCACAGTGCCGTTGTTAGCGCTCTCGCTCGCACCCTCGTATTTCCCAGTATAAATATAATCGATGAACTCTGCCGATGTCGCAGTTTTACGCAAATTCGACACCGGCTGCATCGTCCGCCAGAACGCGTTCAGATCCATGAGCCCGTCCTTGAAGGTCCGGGCGGAGAACGTCTCGCGATCGACCAAATGCATAATCAAATAGCCGTTAGGCTTGAGCCAACTGTAGCAGTTACGGAACAAGGCGGCTTTGTCCGACATTTCGTAGATGGTGAAGTGGGTGCATAAGATGTGGGTGAAAAGGCCGCGATCAAACGCCATCGCGTCATCGATGTTACCACAAACGAAGGCGGCGTCGGGGTACTTCGCCCGGGCAAAGTCGATCATGGCGGTCGATTGGTCCACCCCGTAGACGTTGTATCCGGCTTCAGTAAGCTCGCCCACCATCGAGCCAGTGCCGGAACCGATGTCCAACATGGTACTGTTACGGGTATCGGGTTCGGTCATTTTAAGGATCTCGACCAACTCGCGCTGGCTCATCTTCGGACGATCGTTGATGCCGTCGTAGACTGTCGCGTAAAAGTCGTCGTAAATGTCTAAATCTTGTCTGAGCACATATGGATGTTCTTGAGTGAAATTTTCTTTTGCGGCATTCTTATTATGGAAAGGTTCGTTCGTTGCAGGGAACCTACGGTTCCCCTGCGACCCCTCCCTTACACCATTACTTGTTTCAGTGAGCTTATAGATATAATATATGATGAGCGCAGTGATGATGGTGAATAAGAGTTTATGATGAAAAAATCGCGGGTTTTTGGATTTGAATACGGTGTTGATGTATCTGAACATTATTGTAGCTTTATATAGTAGGAGGATAGGAAAATGGCCATCGATAAATCGCCCCGGTTTGACCTGACTTTTTCATATTGGATATTCGTATGGTTTCTGATTTATTATTGTGTAAGTTTAGCTAGTTTTCCTACGATAGCTCCTTCGTCGCTATCGAATGGTGAAGAAAAATGGACGATACCGAACCCTAAAATCTGGCTCATCATAGGTCTCGTGTTCAATCTCCTCATGGTCGCCACCATGATTTATTATAGAAATTCTTTAAAATATATATTGATGTTTGGCAGCATCAATTGTACCATCAAGCTCGTGCCCATATGGCTATTACAAAGCACACCCTTATTGTGGAGCGACTTTGGGGCTGGAGCCGCGCTTTTTACCACGTATTTAGGTTGGCTCGCGTATAATGGTAAGACGTATAAATCGTTTTTGGGCGAAGGGGTCGAACGTATCAAACAGAACAAACCAGTGGGGCCTTTCATGAATGAGGTGAACCGACGGTTCCCTCAGGGCGCCTAAGGCACCCAAGGGTTGAGCAGCTTCGCTGCTCTGACCCCTCAGACCCCTCCCTTAAAGCAGGGAACCTACGGTTCCCCCGCACCCCCTCCCTTAATCAGTAAAGGATCTTGGGAATTGTCTTGGGAACCACCTTCATCCGACCCCTTCAGGGGCCGGTGTCTGGGCGCATAATTCTACGTTAATTATTGAATTCATTTGAGACCGGGTTCATCCGACCCCTTCGGGGGGGGGCGGTTCCGGGGGCATAGTTCTATGCAAAATAATGAAAATTCTTGAAACCACCTTCGAAAAAAGATAAAAGATAAAATCGAAATAAAGCCATACTATTAATAGTATAAATGGATCCCAAAAAACACAATATAAGTTTGGATAAGCGTCATGTTATCCAGAAGCACAACAAATCAACCATTGTCATTGAATTTACGACCGAACAAGATGTATTTGAAAATGAAGAGCATGCTGGGACGAATGCATACGAATGCTATATCTACGATGATGAAAACGACCCATCTATCCGTGCTATATATTATTACAATATTGATGATGAGGATACACGCTTCATAAAGTATTACGATTACGGTGACGATACAATGAAAACTATTACTATTTATCGTATGTTGCCAATGGAGCCCAATGATACTGTAGAAGAAACACTTGCCAGAGCGAACACATGAGTTTCATATTAGACCTGTTACACCTCCTTAGAAATTATCTAAACAAGTCGTTTAGATAATTTGCGTAAAACTACGCCCCCGAAACCGGCCCGAAGGGGCCGGATGAACGTGGTTCCCAAAGCAGTTACCAAGATCCTTTACTGGTTAAGGGAGGGGGTGCGGGGGTCAGAGCGGCGAAGCCGCTCAACCCTCGGGCGCTTTCTATGGGCTTCGCCCAAAAGCCCTGAGGGAACCGTAGGTTCCCTGCCTTGGTTAAGAGTTTATTAATCAAAATGGCGCCCACGGGCGCCCCTAAGGGAGGGTTTTCAAGGGAACCGTAGGTTCCCTGAGTTGAACTCGCGTATGGTTATACAACCAGTCTTTACCGATATTGTTATTAATGGTGTTAGGGTGCGGGCTCGGGTCGAACGTGGGGCGCGCGAACAGTCCCTCGTAAGGCTGCGCCTCGTTCTGGCTTCCCCCCGGCACCACGGTACGGTAGAGATCGCTATTGGACGACGGCACATACGTGCCTTGGGACCCGTGCTGGAGTGCAAAATATTGGTTACGCAGACGGTTCTCCGTTTCCACACTGTTCACATAACCCGAGGGCGGCGCTCGTTGCGTCCCCGGATTGAAATTCACCGATCCGTGGTAGTCTAAATACGGAATCACGGGCTCGTTCAGGTGCTTACGCCGATTAATGATGGGAAACATAGAATATTTGGTCGGTAAAGGGCGGGGGTCGAAGTTAGGCTGGAGCGGGCTGTCGGGGAACTGACGGCTCGTCATCCGGTCGTTCAGTTCGTCCACACGGTCCTGCTGGCCGGTCCATAGGTGCTCGGGGAGACCCAGTATGGTATCGTTATTGTTCATAAAATCCATTTTTATCGTTTAATTTTATTATATAAAGATATAAATAGTTTGATCTATCACAGTATAGAATGGCAATCACCTTTTCCACGTGTTGGTATATTTTCAAGGCCAAGTTTGATCCGTCCGTCTACCGGGGCTGGATCCATAACATGCTGTCGAACGTCCATGCCTATAATCTAGTGGTCTATTGCGACGAGGAGAGCTACGCTTATATCGCGCCGTATGTATCGAATCCCCGTATCAAAGCAGTCATCAAGTCGCCTAAAGAATTTTCCACCTACCACCTCAAGGAGCAGTGGATCGCGAACCACGAGCGTAATGTGCTGTTGAACGGTCGGACCGGCTGGGAGCTGAATATGTTGTGGTGCGAGAAATTACATTTTGTAAAGGAGACTATACAGAGTGGGTGGTTCAACGATAGTGCAGGGTCCAACGATAGTACCGAACCATGTTTGTATGGCTACATCGATATTGGCTACTTTCGTGGCCGTCCGAATGATCTCACGACAAACGAATTGGCGAACTGGCCATCGGCTGACCGTTTACGCGAGCTCGATCATCGTAAGATCTATTATGCTTGTGTGAATAATAATGCGCATTATTTGATGCAGATGTATCATCTAGTCAACGATCGCGGACCGGACGGTCTACCGAAGGTGCCGATCCCGGACCATCAAATCTCGATCGCGGGCGGATTCTTTTTGGGGACAGCGGAGAACTTGTTGTGGTGGCACGATACGTTTTATGCGCTGTTGAATAGATATTTTGATAACGGTCGGCTCGTTAAAGACGACCAGATCTTGGTTGCCGACGGACTCTTTGGGAATTTGGATCGGTTTCATTTATGCCAAGAGGAGGATGTGCGGTACGATAACTGGTTTTTATTTCAACGAGTGCTTTGTTGATTTTACGTAAAAGTATTGCAGGGAAACCTCCGGTTCCCTCAGGGCGCCTACGGCGCCCAAGGGTTGAGCAGCTTCGCTGCTCTGACCCCTTTAACCCTTCCCCTTGGGGGCGCCCACGGGCGCCCTGGGATTTATTATTTAATTATGTTAACCCGGTTGTTAAGATAATTTTAAAGGTGGTTTAGTATTGAAGGGAGGGGTCGCTGGGGAACCGTAGGTTCCCTGCCTCGCCACCAACACCACTTACACCATCACCCTCAACGCAATTGTCGCCGGCAACACTGTTCAATCCGCTTCTACTACTATCACTACGATCAACACGTTCACTACTATCAATAGCGACACTACTGTCACAGTATTGACTAATGCACCATTTAGTAGCACTGCAACTGGAGCAACATACGCTGCATCGAACGCTAATAAAAGTAAAATGCTTTATCTCAACGGATCAAATGGTATTTATTACGCAACATCGAGCGACAGTGGAACGACATGGTCATCTTTCACTCTTATTACGGGTACTACGGGGTATACATTGTTCACACTTAACATGTCATCAGATGGCACTCGCGGTGTTTGTATAGACGAATATGGTGCTGGAATGTATTCTATTTATTGGACGGGAGCAACACCGGTTGCGACGTGGGTAGGCAGTGGTTCTGGTGCGTATGTCATAGGTGCCTCTATGACTCTTGACGGTAATTATTTAATGTGGTTAACTCGGAATGGTTCATTTTGGTATACAACATGGAATTCAACATCTAATGCTTTCAATGCCCCTACAAACTCTTCGTATTCCCCTGGTGGTAAAACCGCAAATATCGTGTACGTAAGTGGTTTAATTACGTTAACGCCCAAGGCCGATGCGGTTTATTTTCAAGCGTATGATGGTACAAATATTTTTATTTATTATCTCAGTGTTTCATGGGCAGGTGCAACAGCTACACTAAGTAATCTAACCTTAGTGGTGTCGCTAGGTACTACAAATCGGTCTCCAGCAGCGGTCGTGGGTGGAGCTACATCGTCTAATCCAACAAATATAATTTTTACTGATGGTTATTCTGCAAGATTTTTGACACCCACAACTATTGGTACGATGACCAATACTGGTATTGGTATACAAGTCTCGAATTCAATAATAGACTCTCGATACAACAGTTGGTACACTGCTAGTGGTAGCGGAACTAGTGCAAGCATATTTTTGCACACTTTGAATGTTTCATAAAATAAAACAATGTATAGAATATTATTTTGAGTTAAATAATAGTTAAGTTTTAATTTTATTACCATAACTAGTATTATGTGATATTAGTTATTGTAATAAAGCTTTATCACAAAAGGTTCAGGATGTCGAATCAATATAAATTAATAATATTTAACATCTACTAGACGCTTTTGCCAATACGATTAAGATACAGGTAATGTTATAGTGCTTATAGTTAAAGCTTTTGAGGTACTATCGTAGGCAGTCGGAAGATAAATTATATTTCCATTTGCACCAGTAATGCCGGTAAAAGCGGATGACACACCAGGAGTGCTACCCGTATTACCCGTGTATTGGTAAGTCAGAGCTTTTGTCGTGTTATTCCATTTATAAACAAACAAAGTCATCGAATCTGCAAACGTTAAAAGGTATGTAGACGGCGTGGTGGAGTTTCCGCCCGCAAACGCTATGTGCCAAGCGCCAGTATTGGTTGTCGTATTTATATAGTTAAAAGTTGTGGTACTCGAAAAAGTAGGGTTTGACCCGACCCAGGTAACCGTTATATACTCATATTCCATACCTCCGTTGTGGAACATAATGACTGACTTATCTTGCGAAATCGCCCCGGAGATATGAGGCGCCACCAATGTTCCAATTCGCTGTGGATTCGAGAATCTACTCGTGCCACTTTGCCAAACTGTGTAATATATAGCCGTGGAATTAAGAGTTGCTACCACAAATGTACCGTCCGTAGATATACTTAAGGACCCTCTGTTAAAATATATGCTACTATTAATGGCGGTTCCAACCGGGGTGGATCCGCTCCAATCCACAGAAACAAACCCACCGTTGCCCCATAACAAACCTTAGGTTCCATCTGGAGATAATGTGCATATATTACCTCTATTACCGTCAATTACCGATTGAATCGAGTTCGGTACTAACGTAGGTGTAGACCATGAACTTCCGCTATAAGTCGAATAATAGCCCGATGATTGGGGTGTACCAGTAGTGGTAAGTGAGATCAACATCTTGGTTTGAGCAACATTTACAGCAACGCTAATAATACCGCCAAGTCCACCGTCGGGCACCGTAAATGTAGGCATCGATATAGCCACCGGCGTATAATTCGTTTGTTGTGTAATAGTAGTGAAAGTGGGGTAAGGAACAGCCGGACTAGCGGTAGTGATAGTAGTAGAAGCGGATTGAACAGTGTTGCCGGCGACAATTGCGTTGAGGGTGATGGTGTAAGCGGTGTTGGCGGCGAGGCCGGTGATGGTGACCGGGCTCGAGGTCGCGGTGCTAGTGGCACCGGCAGCCGCGGGGCTGTACGTGATGGTATACGAGACGCCTGTGCCCTGACCGCCCGACCAGGACAGCGAGCATCCGGTGGCGGTAATCGAGCTTGCCGTTAAGTTGGTGATGGGCGTCACGGGGCTATTGGTGCCCGTGGCCAAATAGACGATCTCGTTCGCGGTCAAGACACGGTTGTAGACACGGCAGTCGTCGATGTAACCGTCCAACACGGCATTTGCGCCACCAAACGATACGAAATAATTATTGGGTTGTAAGAAATTGCCAGTGGTTTGGTTTACAATAACTCCGTTCAAGTAGATCGTATACGTGGACCCAGATGATCCAGACGAGTTGTATTGCAATGTTACTGCAATATGATACCATGTATTTATTGACAGCGCTTGGGCATTGATCGTACCAGTGAAACCCGCAGAATTCGCTATACCATACGCCGTTAATACTCCTGAACTACTTACATACAATTGCAGAATATTTGCTGAGTTTAAGAACCCCGGGGATCCAACCGGTACACACCCAATTATAACTGGCGCCGACGTCCAGCTCGTAGCATAAAACCATGTTGAAAATGTAAATAGCCCGGTGGTGGTGGTCAACGTCGGTATATTCATTGATCCGTTCAATGTACTAATAAATGATCCCGACGAACTGATACATTTACAAGAACCGTAACCTGTCTTGAACACGGCACTATTGATGGTAGGCGAGCCTGCATTCGCAGTGTCCGCGGTCGGAGTGGCGAGCGCATAGTTCTTGAAGTTGCTGTCCAAGGGGTAGTAGGCCAGGGCGCTCGCCATGAGCGTATTGACGTTACTGGTGGCGATGACCACGTTGGACGCATTGTACGCGTAGACGGTGGCTTGCCACGGGCCGTAGCCACCCGGCGTCACCGTGGTCGAGGGGAGAGCGTTGGTGACCGCCGCGACCGTGCTGTAGTAGGCGCCGTTGACGTAAATCGCGTAATTGACCGCGTTCGTCACGGCCGAGCTAGCAAGGGCGAACGTGGTCGCCGTGATCGATGATGCCGCGAGACCGGTAATGGACGCGAGGGCGGAATAGGTGTAGGGGGTGCCTTCGACGATAGCGCGGTCGTTACCGGTTGTAATGGAGGAACTAAAGTAGTACAAATTGTACATTTGTCCATTGAGAGCAGCGTTGTTCCAGTCCAAATTATAACCGATCGCATTATAAGCAGGGTTCTGTTGACGTATAACAGACAACGCTCCGGTATTCGCGGTGGTTAATGTGCTGCCCTGGGTTAAATACAGATACTCAGTACTAGTTGTCGTGGTTCCCGACGCCTGATACGTCGTCGAAAAGGCGCTATTTGCAGCAAATGGTGTAATACTACCACCGCCGACACCGTACCATTCTACATTAAATGATGATGGTGTTCCATAGGTATAGATTTGCGCGGAAAACGCGGATCCGTTTCGGTTAGTATTTCTCGTAATGGCAACATTCGTCAGACCCATAGTGCAATCCCCCGTCCCCGGTTGGGATGCAGTTATTTGCATGGTGCAGTACCCTCCACTGTTTACGGTAAATGTGCCGCTATAGGCTGCCCAGTTAGTGGTGGATGACGTAAATGCCTGTGTTGCGATGGGTGAAACCGATCCGCTCGTAATGTTGGAACCAGATATGGTTATAGCAATATTAATGGTATCATTCATGTTCGTTGGACGGGATGCCGCGACATATGCTAGTGTATATGTTCCTGCTGCCAGGTAAAACCCAGATGCGGGAGTAAAATTAATATAATTTCGCGGTTGATTTATAAACAAAAACTGATTTACAGACGCATTGGTATTAAAATTCCATGGGCTACCAGCCGTTCCGCTCGCTGTTCCGTATTGGCCAGTGGCTGGGGTACCCTTTACCGCTGTCCAACTGGATAAGACACCACCCGAATAATTATTTGCAGAAAGTACAGGTTGTGCAAAATTACTATTCAATATCCCGGCTTCTGGACCTCCGCCTCCCACAACTGTTGCCGCATTGATACCAGACAACACATTACCGATTCTGTAAGTGTAACTATAAGACGTGTCATACGTGTTTGACGAACAATAAGGTAAGGCATAATCGGGTAAATTAAAGTAGGCGTTGGGGTTACTCGCGTTGACACCGGATGGTTGTGAGCTGGAATTGGTCCAGCCCGATGGAGTACTGGCACCAGCTCCCACATAACCAAAGTTGATGAGACCATTAGCAACATCGTAGATCGGTTGGGATCCCAAAGTATACTGCGTCGCCGCATTGAAACTGAGGTCCATACCCTGATTATACCACTTCGTCACATAAGCGTACGTGGTATTAGCACTGTTAGCGGTGAGCCACGCCGATACCGACTGTCCCGTGCCCAGGTACCCGGTCCCCAGGTTACCCGACACGTCCGCATAAAAATTCTGAGTGTAGAGCCCGTTCGCGTCTGCACTGTGACGCAGGGTCATGACCGGCCCAAAGTAGTTATAGTTGACCAACTTGCACGAGAACGCCCCCTTGATCGACGCGTACGCCCCCGCCGACAAGAGCGTTGATTTGGTCCCATTGAACGTGGTATCGTAAGAGAGCACATCCACCGCCTTCCCACTGCTAAGGATGGTGGACGGTAACACGGCTTGAGCGTTGCTGGTGATAGGGGTCTGGGGGAAAGCGATGATGACGATACCAGAACCACCTGAACCGGCGGTGCCTCCGGTCCAACATGCCCCGCCCCCACCCCCGGTGTTGGCACCGCCATTGCCACCGGAACCAGTAGCTCCAATACCGGAGTTTGAACCCGAGCTTATCGAGCCGCCACCACCAGCGCCTTGACCATTCCCAAATTGACCAGCAGT
>Ga0114973_10001986_pt1 | contig 14986 bp, 9 predicted proteins | sample M_140807_MF_Meta_FD_87025 | JGI IMG/M metagenome (GOLD analysis project Ga0114973, IMG submission 87025) | Freshwater microbial communities from Lake Montjoie, Canada to study carbon cycling - M_140807_MF_MetaG | ecosystem: Environmental > Aquatic > Freshwater > Lake | place: Lake Montjoie... | reverse complement strand
CGTAGCCGGCCAGGTCGAACGTGCCGCCGGTGACCGCGAGCGAGGGGAACGTCGGAATCGACGTTCCGCCGAGGACGAGCCGGCCGTTCGAGACGCTCACATTGCCGATCGAACCGGAGATCGAGAGCAGCCTCAGGGCTCCGCTGCCAGCGACCTCGAGATTGCCGATCGAGCGGGCGGATGTCAGCGTCGACGGGGTGGCCGTGGCCGCCGTGCCCGAATAGCGGAAGATTGAAGACGGGTCGATCGTCACCAGGCCCGTGGTGCCGCTCGAGCCGAGGTTGTTGGCAACGCCGTTGCCCGAGGTCGACTCCAGGATCACGTTCGGACCGACGGCGGTGTAGGCATTCGTCACCCCAGCCGAACCGCTTCCAAGCACGAAATTGTATCCGTTGGCGATGAACCGGCCCGTGCCCGACGTGCTCGACAGCTGCCAGTAGGCCTGCGTGGCCGTGCCCGAAACCGTGCCGGGCGTGTTCGGCTGCCAGACACCCGTATTTCCGGAGAGGTCAAACGTGTAGCCGCTGGTATCGATTCCGAAGTCCATGCGGCCGCCCGGCTCGAGCACCGCGCTGTAGCCGGTGGCCTGGGGCAGACCATCATTGCCACCGTTCCCCGAGACGAGCGTCAGGTTCGACCCCAGCCGGACGGTCGTGCCGCCCGGGCTGGTGGTGCCGTCGTTGATGTAGAGCGTGCCGATGTTGCCGCCGGTCGCCGACGACGTGAGCGTGACACTGCCTACAGTGTTCAGGCGGGTGAACACCCGCCCCATAGGCACGCCCGCCGAGAGTTGGCTCGAGGCGCCATACAGAGCGATGCCCATGTTTCTGTCGAACGACGCCGGATTGAGCGTGTTCGTCGAAGTATTCAGCAGTTGAATGGCCATGTCGTTGATGCTCGTGATGCTCATCGTTCCGCCCGTGACCGTCATGTTTCCATAAATGTTCAACCGCCGGTCACCAGCGATGGCGTTGTCGATGAGCAGCCTACCGCCGGTCATGGTGAAAGCACCGACGGTTTGCGCGATGCCCGTTGATGAGCTGGTCGATCCCGTCATGACGACCATCCTGTCGAGCGTGAACGAGCCGCCGGCGTTGAGCGTGACCGGCGTCGTGTTGCTGAGGGTGCCGTTGGATTGGGAGATCGAGTTGCCCGTGCCCGCCGGGTTGTAGCCAATGATTCCGAGCCTCAGGTCGCCGCCGGCGTTCACCGTGATGCCGGGGGTGGCGGACAGAGTCATGGAGTTGGCGGTCGAACCGGACATCTGCGGCATGACGAGCAGCGTCGATGTGCCCGAGCCACCGCCGAGCGTGATGGCGCTCGTGACCGTGAGCGTCGAGGCCGAGGTGCCGGTGCCGATCAACGAGGCCGACGTCGAGTCGGAAACGGTGAGGCCAGTGACCTGCTGCGAAATGCCGTTGAGCGCCACGTTGCCACCGTTGAAGGCGAGCGTCGTCGCCGTACCGAGCCGGTTGTTGCCGCCCGAAAGCGCGAGCGTGCCTCCGGAGACCGTTGTCGGGCCGGTATAGGTGCTCACGCCAGTGAGCGAGAGCGTGCCCAGGCCGACCTTCGCGAGGCTGCCGCCAACGCCGGAGAAGATGCCGGCGAACGTGCCCGAGGTGGCATTGCCGAGGGAGAGCGTCTTGCCGCCGAGGGCGACGACGGAGTTGGCCACGCCCGCGACCGAGCCGAGCGAAATCCCCGAGCCGCTGATGCCCGAGATGCTGTACGTGGCGCCCGAGCCCGTCAGCGAGACGGTGCCGCTCGTGCCGGACGTGCCTGCGCCCGAGAGGGCGAGCGTGCCGGCAGAGACGGTCGTCAGGCCGCTGTAGGTGTTGGCGGCCGAGAGCGTGAGCGTGCCCGTCGTGGACTTCGTCAGGCCGGCGTTGCCTGCAAGGACCGCCGAAACGGTGCCGCTCTGGCCGTCGAAGGCGACGGTGTCGTTGGTCAGCGTGCCATTCTGGACGGTGCCGCCGGTGAACGAGATCGTGCCGGTGCGGCCGACGGAGTAGCCGCCGAGATCGAGAACGCCGCCCGCGGCGGTCAGCCCCGCAGCGGCCGAGCCGAGAGCGGAGGCATTCCCGAGGGCGAGCGTGCCGGCGGAGACGGTCGTCGGGCCGGCGAAGGCATTGGAGCTGGAGAGCGTGAGCAGGCCGGTAGTGGACTTCGTCAGGCCGACGTTGCCGGCGAGGACGGCCGAGACGGTGCCGCTCTGGCCGTCGAAGGCAACGGTGTCGTTCGTCAGCGTACCATTCTGGACGGTGCCGCCGGTGAACGAGATCGTGCCGGTGCGGCCGACGGAGTAGCCGCCGAGATCGAGCACACCGCCTGCGGCGGTCAGCCGTGCGGCGGCCGAGCCGAGGGCTGAGGCATTCCCGAGGGCCAGCGTACCGGCGGAGACGGTCGTCGTGCCGGCGAAGGCATTGGAGGTGGAGAGCGTGAGCAGGCCCAAGCCGGTCTTGTTAAGTCCGGCATTGCCTGCGAGCAGGGCCGAGACGGTGCCGCTCTGGCCGTCGTAGGCAATGGTGTCGTTCGTCAGCGTACCATTTTGGACGGTGCCGCCGGTGAACGAGATCGTGCCGGTGCGGCTGACGGAGAAGCTGCCGAGATCAAGCACGCCGCCTGCCGCATTCAGCCTCGCCGCGGCGGAACTCAGGGCGAAGGCATTGCCGACGGCGAGCGTGCCGCCGGAGATCGTCGTCGTGCCGAGGTAGGCATTCGAGGAAGAGAGCGTGAGCGTGCCGAGGCCGATCTTCGTCAGGCCACCGGTATTGGAAACGGCCAGCGAATTCGCAAACGTCAGGTTTTGGCCGTTCGTGTCGATCCCGATGGCCGCACCGCTGTTGAGGATCTTCGACGACACGTCAGTCGCCGTGTAACTGGGCCCGAACTGCAGCGTCGAGGTCTGCGGAGAAGTGCCGACTCCGAACTGGAGCGTGCCCGACGTGCCGAGTGCGTTTCCACTGCCGAGTGAGAGGACGCCGCCGTTCATGTAGACCGGGCCCGTGAACGTGTTCGAGCCGGAGAGCGTCCAGGTGCCGGAGCCGGCCTTGTAGAGCCCGAGGATAGTCGTGCCCGTGGGAGCGATGTTGCCGCTGTAAACGCCGTTGCCCGAGCCCGTGAGCACGAACGACGCCGAAGAACCTGAAGCCGTGACGCTGCCCGACATCGTCAGCGTCTGCCCTGCCACGCCGCTGTCGATGCCGCCGCCGGCACCTCCGCCGGCGTAGGTGCCGCCCGTGACGGCGAAGGGCCGATTGCTCGACCCGCCGGTGGAACTGACGACTCGCAGGAGCCCGAAATTGTTGAAAGAGCCAAGTCCACTTCCAGATGCATTGCCGACGTTGATCGTCGTGCCGGAGCCGATTGGCGAGACAAGGCCTGCATTGGCGACCGTCGCCACCTGAATGATGCCGGAGGAGATGCCCGGTGCGCTCGTGTAGGTGCCGGTGCTGTTGATGATCCACGTGCCGCCATCGGTCTTGTTGAGCGCGGTCATGACCGAGTTCATGACTCCCGTGCCGGTGCCACGCATGGATCCGTACACGGCCGTTGTCGTGGTTCCCGTACCAATCGTGAGCAAGCCGTCGCCGTACAGATTTGCATTGCCGGCGATGTTGCCGTTCCACGTGCCCGATGCGCCGCTCGCCACCCGGAGAGTCGCCCGGCTCGTTCCGGCCGTCGCCGAGAGCGTCAGACCAGAGATCGTGACGCCGTTGCCGAGTTGGAGCGTCTGGCCCTGATTGGCGTTCGTGCCGCCGCCGAGGAGTGACACGGCTGAGGCTCCAGCGAGGGCGTCGTTGTTGTTGAGGATCACCGTCGGGTTGTTGACCGCGCTCGAACCGCTGCCGATCGTGACCGTGCCGGCGAGGCTGTTGCTTGCAGAGAGGATCGTGGTGCCGTAGCCGCCGATGAAGAAGTTTGTCGCACTCGTGATCGTGCTGGCGATGGTGAGCGTGCTGGCGGCACTGACAGTGGTGCCGGACGGGAGCACGTTCATGATCTGGGCGGTGGTGCCGCCGCCGAGGGCGATCGTGCCACCGCTGAGGGTGAACGTGCCCGACGATGTCGGAGCGAAAGTGAGTTTGTTCGTGGTGACGAGACCGCTCACGACCGCGCTGCCGCTGGTGACGTTGAACGTGGCGGTGTTCGCGGGGCCGTTTCCGGCATCCCAGGGCAGGCCCGAAGCGCCGGTCCAATTGGTGGCGGAGACGTCCCAGAGGCCGCCCGCGGTGCCGCCAGACCAGGTGTAGTCGGCCGCAGGAGCAACCGCCGGCGTCAGAAGCCCGACGAGCGAAATCGCAAGCAGGGAAAACGCTTTCATCGAGCGACGCAATGAAATCACGAATCACCCCCCATCACCGAGGACTCAGGCTTTCAAAACCAAAACCTTTCCGAACTTCTGAAAAGGATAAGTCGCCTCTCAATTTCCTGCAAGGAAAGTTTTGCCTAAACCGGCAGGTTTTCCGGTGGCTGCGGAAGGCCGTGAAAACCATGGTTTGGCGGCGGTTTGGCCCGGGCTTGGGCCAGGAAACGGGCTTTCCCGGGGAGCCACTTCCGGCGGGTTTTGCGGCCTGCTCCGCCGACAACACCCTCACGCAGGGGGGATTCAGGGAGCGGTCGACGCGTTCTCGGGAATCACGGGCATCAGTAGTTGGTGGCGTTTTCGCCGCCGGACTTGGTGCCGAGGGCTCCCCAGACACCGTAAGGGCTGGGGCCGGTGGACGTGTTTGAGACGACCACCTTAAGGTTGCCCGTGTCGATCGAGTCGGCGATGAACGCGACCGCCCCGTCGGCGAAGGCGACGTTGACGCCGCCGGGATGGCCGCTCGTGGGGGGGAGGACGGCGGTTGTGTTGTCGGCGTTGACGTCCGTTCCACCGCATGACGGGGAATTCGGCGGCAGGATCGTGTGGAAGCCGACCCGTTCGGCTTGGCCGTCAGTCCATTTGTTGCCCCACTTTTGCTTGACTTGGGTGCCGGCGACGTAGTTCCTGCCATCCGAGACGCCCAGGCAGGCTTCCGGATTCGTGCTGATGGTCGCGAGCTGTGCTATGCCCTGCCGGATATCCAGGGTGTTGGTCGTCCAACTCGAATCGTCAGGTCCACGCAGCCGTTCGCTGAGAAGAATCGTCTTGCTGAGGCCGTCGGTGCATTCCTTGAATTTAACGCCGGTGTTGGCCCGGGTGGGGGGGGACGTCGTCGTGTTCGTCCAGGCACCGACATTCCAGAGGCCGCGGCCGGCTGCGGATGCAACGCTTGGCACTGCGGGGGCTGCAGGAGCGACAGCGTTCGTGAAGGTTGCAGAATCGGCGATGCAGATCGCGAAATTGTGGCCCGCAGCACGGTAGATGGCGGTGTCGTCGGGGCAGGAGAGCGTCGCCGGGGCGGTGTTCCATTGCGTCCAGCTGCTGTAGGCATACGGGCCGCCGGCCGCATTCGTGAGGTCGCCCGCCATGATGTCGTCATACATGACGGTCTCTTCCATATAAGGGAGGATTTCGACGAACGCACTGCGACGGCCCGAGTTGTTGGAATACTGGGCTGTTTTCGTCGGATCGTTCGCGGTGTTGTTATAGCAGCAGGTTCCGCCATTTCGGCTCGGCAGCGATTTCTTGGTTTCGTGGTGGTTGATCGCCGCGAGCGCCACATTCTTGGTTTTGTTGACGCAGGCGGTGCGGCGGGCCGAGGAGCGGGCACTCTGGACGGCCGGCAGCAGGAGCCCCACGAGCACGCCGATGATCGCGATCACGACGAGCAATTCCACGAGCGTGAAGCCGGCGAGTGCTCGAGCACGCGTTTCCCGGTCAGCGTTTTGCGTACGAATACGCGGAATGATGCGGCCAGATTCGGACGGTGTCATGAGATGCTCTCCCGTGGCGGCGTTTTGCGGTCGCCGGTGCGAAAAATGCGTTTGGAATGAAGCGAATAAAAATGAAACGAAAAGCAGCGGAGGAAGAGCGGAGCCGCAACGTCTTGCTCTCCCCCGCTTTCGAATGATACATTTGATTTTGAAGAAGACAAAGTGAATTTCGGAAGGCAATTCGCAGGACATTGACGTCTAAAGGGGGGCTACGGTGCCGTATCATTCAGGGGCAAGTTCCCGGCCGGTGTGTTCGGGCAGTTGCCGGTTCGAAAAACCTTCTCAGGGCGGTTTCACGCTCGTCGAGCTGCTCGTAGTGATCGCGATCATCGGGGTTTTGGTCGGACTTCTCCTCCCGGCGGTGCAGGCGGCCCGCGAGGCCTCGCGGCGCAGTTCCTGCCAAAACAACCTCAAACAGACCGGCCTTGGAATTCTCGGCCATGAGAGCGCGAAGAAGGCATTTCCCGCCGGCTACACGTACTACGCCAGCTCGACCGAAAGAACCTGGGGCTGGGGCACGTTCATCCTGCCCTACATGGAGCGACTCGATCTCTACCAGACCCTGCAGCCGAACAAGCGGAAGCTCAGCGTTGTGTGCAGTTCCTCTGCCACACAGGTCGACATCACCGCCCTGCAGACCAAGGTTTCGCAGTATCGCTGTGCGTCGGACAACTCTCCGGACCTTCGGGATCGGTCGCTTTTCACGTCCGCTGCGACCGTGACGAGTTTGTTTGGGACGTCGACGCCTCCCGTCCAGGTCGCAACCTCGAATTACGCGGGGGCGTGTGGCGGCTGGAGCAAGACAGGCACTCCGACGGAAGGGTGCACGCTGGGCGGGGCGATCGTCTGCATGATGAGCCCCACGATGTACTGCGCGCCTCACTCCGATGCCGATCCGGGTGGGATCTTTTTCGGGCAACTCGCCAAGACGGGCTCGACGGACGACAGTGCGGCGCTCGGCGTGAAAATGAGCGACATCACCGACGGAACGAGCAAGGTCGTGATGGTGGGCGAGAAGGAGGTGAAGGGGCTGGCAGCGACCTGGGTCGGCTCCGGAGGCGCCTGCGGCTACGATCCTTCGACGACCTGCACCACGCTCGGCCGCCCGGGAAACCAAAACTGGGACCGCTATGATCAGATGGTCACCACGGGGCAGCCGCAAAATATCGGAAAAAACTTCGGCAGCCAGCACCCGGGCGGCGTGCAATATCTCTTTGCCGACGGGTCGGTTGCATTCATTTCGGATGCGAGCACCGTGCAGTCCGCACTGATGAACCGTTCCGATCGTTCGCCGCGGGTCGTTGACCCGTCGCGGTTTTAGTCTGGTTGGCGGAGCCCATTTTCATGAATCCATCACGACCCCACGCTTTTCTTCTGCCCTGCACGCTGCTCCTGCTGACGGGCTGCGGATCGGACCAGTTTCCGACCGCCGAACTGACCGGCAGGGTCACGCTTGAGGGAAAGCCGCTGGAGGGCGTCGTTCTCCAGTTCGAGCCGAGGAATATTGATTCCAAGAAACCAATGCCCGTCGGGTTTGGCGTGACCGATGCCGATGGCCGTTACCGGGCATTTCGCACCGGCAAAGAGAAGTTTGGGTTGGTCCTCGGCGTGCATCAGGTGCGGGTGACGGTTCCCGAGGGCAACGCAGCCAAGGTGAATCCGCGGTATGCGGAGGATCGGGCCTTCTTTGCGGAAATCGGCCCCGGTCCAAACGTCGTTGATTTCGAACTCACCGAGGATCCCGGCAAGGCCAAACTCCAATCCTCGGATCCGTCGCGGTCAAACGTTCCGGACGACTACGTGCCGCCCGAGTATCAAAAGTCGGCTCAGCCGTAGTCGCGAATAGTCGCGCAATCAGAATCGCCAGCCTGCCGGTGGCCGGAGGCTGGGACAGCACCAGTGGGAGGCAGCATGACGGCATCGGCCATGGTCGGGTCTGGCAGGATCAATTCATCGGCCCGTCTGGTGGGAATTCTGATCGGGTCGGCCGCTGTTTCGGTCTTGTCGTATGGGGCGATGGCCGCCGAGCCGGCGACCGTCGGGCCGAGTTGGCTCCACGTTCAGGCCAGGGCCAGCGAGCTCGACCCGCGGGCGAAGCCCCATCCCGAGATCGACTTCGTGTTCGAGAAGGATGGCAAGCCGGAGGATCTCGAGCATGCCTCGGTCGATCCGCGGATCACGTCCCGGAATCGGCTCGTGGTCTGGCTGATGGGCTACAACCAGGACCTCTTTCAGCGGCTCAACTCCTACGGCCTGCATGCCGTTCAGCCGCACTACGCCAACAAGTGGTTCGGGATCCTCAAGCCGACCGACAGGCAGGCCCGCGGCAACGTCCGACTCGAGGCCTCCACCGGCGAGAACGTGAGCGATCAGGTGGAGATCCCGACGCCCGACTCGATGATGGAGCGGGTCCGGGCGATGCTCCACTGGCTCGCGAAGACGCAGCCGCAGGGGAAGTGGAAGCAGTTCCTCACGCCGGCCGGCGACAAGGTTCGCTGGGAGAAGGTGATCATCGCCGGGGCCTCGCACGGGGCCACGACGGCGGCCCGGTTTGCCAAAAAGGTGAAGGTTGACCGGGTGGTGATGCTCTGCGGCCCGCGGGATCAGGATCAGGACTGGCAGTCGCTGCCCTCGGAGACTCCGGGCGAACGCTACTTCGGTTTCAGCCACGTGCTCGACGGCGGCTGGAGCGGCGATCACTACTGCCGATCCTGGGAACTGCTCGGTATGAACGCCTACGGCCCGATCGTCAACGTGGACGACGTACCGGCGCCGTTCGGCAACTCCCGGCGGCTGATCACCGCCGCCGACGTCGGCGGCGACGCCAACAAGGCCCATTCGGCGGTTCAGCCGGGCAAGGGATCGCCCAAAAACTCCAAGGGCGAATTCCTCTACGAGCCGGTCTGGAAGTATCTCTTCACCCATCCGGTCGCCACGGTGGGAGAGAATTCGCCCAAAGACCCGGGCTGCGAGATGGATCATCCGCTGGGGAAGTGAGCCACCCTGCCCATGGGCGATGATCGCTGCCGCCGAAGGTTTCGTATCTGCGGCAGGCTGGCCGCCGGCTGTCTGGCGGTGGTCCTGACTGCGGTCGAGGCCGGTGCCCAGACGGCGGTCCAGAAGGTCACCGAGGCGGGAAGTTCGTCCGCGGCTCCGCTCCAGATCAGCGGCATCTATCCGCATCTCGCGGCCTTCAATGGCGTCGGCGAATTCGCAGGGAATGGCGAGTGCGGCATCGGTGCCGTGGTGCCCTGGGCAGGCAGGCTCTGGTTTCTCACCTACCCACCCCACTCCACCAAGGGCAGCAACGACAAGCTCTACGCCGTCGGCCCGGAGATGAGCCTCGACGTGCGGCCGGAGAGCGTTGGCGGTACCCATGCCAACCGGATGATCCACGATGAGTCGCAGCAGCTGATCATCGGCCCCTACTTCATCGACGCGAAGGGCAACGTCCGGACCTGCGACGTGAAGAACCGGCTCGTGGGCCGGATGACGGCGGTGATGCGGCACCTGACCGACCCTGCCAACCTCGTCTACTTCTACGACATGGAGGGGGCGATCTACGAGGTCGACGTCCACTCGCTCGCCGTGAAGAAGCTGTTCGCCAAGCCGGTGCCGGGCTGGCACGGCAAGGGAGGCTACACGGCCCAGGGTCGCGTGGTGATCAGCAACAACGGCGAGTCGTCCGTGGGCAAGGACTCACCACGGGACTATCTCGCCGCGTCGCCCCCGAAGAAGGCCGAAGACGCCGGCGTGCTCGCCGAATGGGATGGAGGCGAGTGGCGGATCGTCGAACGGCACCAGTTCACCGACGTGACCGGACCGGGCGGAATCCACGGCGCCCCGGACGACCGGGCGCCGCTCTGGGCCGTCGGCTGGGACAGACGGAGCGTGATCCTCAAGCTGCTCGACGGCGGCACCTGGTGTACGTTCCGGGTGCCGAAGGGGAGCTACACGTTCGACCCGCGGCACGGCTGGTTCACTGAGTGGCCGCGGATCCGTGAGGTGGGCGACGGCAGGTTCCTGATGGTGATGCACGGCCAGATCTTCGACTTCCCACGGACCTTCTCGCGGGCCAACACCGCGGGCATCCGGCCGGTCTGCACCCACCTCCGCTACGTGCCCGACTTCTGCGACTGGAACGGCAGGCTCGTGATCGCCGCCGACGACACGAGCGTGATGGGCAACCCGCTCGCAGGCCAGTCGCAGTCGAACCTCTGGTTTGGCGATTTCGCCGAACTGAAAACCTGGGGCCCGACGGCCGGCTGGGGGGGTGTGTGGGTGGGCGACGCGATCGAGAAGAACGTCCCGAGCGATCCCTTTCTGTTTGCCGGCTACGCGAACCGCGCCCTGCACCTGACGCATGATGCCAACACTCCGGTGACATTCACCGTCGAGGCCGACCGGCTGGGAGACGGCCAGTGGCAGCCGCTCCAGACGATCACCGTGCCTGCGAAGGGCTACGGCCACCATGTCTTCGATCCCGGCGTAAAGGCTGAGTGGGTGCGGCTCAGGGCCGATGCCGACTGTATGGCGAGCGGGTATTTTCACTGTGGCGGCGATGCCCCGCCGCCGAGGGCGGCCGCCAACGGCAGCGACGGCGGCCGCGCGACGCCAGCACTCATCCGGCCGGCGAAGGGCAACAGAAACCTGCAGGTCGTCCTTGGCGACAGCTACTACGAGGTCGACGAGCGGCTCACCTTCACCGCCCTGCCCGAGCCGAAAGAGGTCAGCGACATCCGCCCCACGCTGGAATTGAAGCCGGAGTTTGAAGTGGATGCCGGATCGGTCTTGATCACCGACGGCAACGGCGACCGCTGGCGGCTGCCCAAGACCGATGCAGTCTTCGACAGGCCCTTCGCCAGTTGGGCTCGCGGCGTGCGGGAAGTGGCGAGCGAGCGGAACCTCGCCAACTTCCACGGCATCTTCTACGAGATCCCGCGATCGAGCGACTCGAAGTCCGGCGAGCATCGAAAGATCGACTATCGCAGGATGAAGCCGGTCGCGGCCCATCGGCTACCGATCCTCGACTTCTGCTCCTGGCGGGGGCTCTTGGTGATGTCGGGCGAGTTTGCCCCGCCCTCCGTGGGCCGCCTGTTTCGCTCGGCCGACGGCAAGGCCGCCCTCTGGTTCGGCAAGACGGACGACCTCTGGCAGCTCGGCAAACCCACGGGGCACGGCGGCCCATGGAGGAAGACGGCAGTCAAGGCCGGCCTGCCGAGCGAGCCCTTTCTGATGACCAACTTCGACCGCAAGTCGCTCGCGCTATCACACGACTCGACTCAGCCTTCGACCTTCACGGTCGAGGTCGATTTTCTCGCCACCGGAGAGTGGAGCGAGTACGGCCGGTTCGTGGTAGAGCCGGGAAAGACACTCACCCATGAATTTCCCGTCGGCTACGCCGCCCACTGGGTCCGGCTCCGCGCCGACCGCGACTGCTCCGCCACGGCGGAATTCACCTACGAGTGATCAGCGGCGAACGTCTGGCTGCCGCTGATCTCGACTTCACATGGCCGGGACAAATTCAGCCAGGACGAATTCAATGGACGGTATTGACGAACACCTGATCGCTGAAGCCGAACAGGCTTTGGAAAAATATATCCAGCGTCTTCGAAAGAAGGGTTCCTCGGTGGAAGTCGAGCGGCCGATCTACCACGAGGGCCTGTACAACGTGCGGTGCGTTCTCCGCATCGACGGCGTGGCGACACGGGTGTATTACCGTGCCTCGCTTGGCCGATGGGCGAAATCTTTTTTCAAATAGAAAACCCCCGTTTTCGCTCATCGCCAACGGGTTGAGCCGCCTGCCCGAACCTTGCTGCTCCCCTCGCTGAAGGGTCAGTAGGACGCAGCGTTTCGAATCTGAACGTGCTCGCCGGCGGCGGCGGCAACGATCGGCTGGTCGGCGGCGATGGAAACGATCGACTCAGTGGCAACGCGGGAGCCGACGTGCTGATCGGCGGGGCTCACGCAGACACGTTGCTTGGCGGCGCCGGCAACGACACGGTCTCCGGCGGCATCGGCGACGACTCCGTCGACGGCGGGGAGGGCAATGACGTCGAGGATGGCAACGAAGGAGATGACCTCGTCTACGGCGGCAACGGCAACGACGTGCTGCGCGGTTCGGTCGGCAACGACCAGCTGTTCGGAAACGCCGGCGGTGACCGGGTGTTTGGAGACGCCGGCGACGACCTGCTGAACGGCGGCGGCGGCAGGGACGTTCTCGTCGGCGGCGCGGGCAACGATCACGACACGGACCCCGAGGACAATCTCGCCGATCTGAACGACGACGACGGCGCCGAGGGCGAGGGCGAGGGCGACGAAGAGGGCGATCAGATGTCTGGATCGGGGATGGCTGGCACGTCGCTCGCCTTCGATCCGCAGGGATATGCCTACATCACCGACACTTCGGCGAATCGCCGCGACGCGAAGGTCTACACGTTCACCGCGACGCTCGACGGGATGGTTTCGGTCGCGATCGGCGAGAATGGAGGCCGGGCTGCGGGGCGTCATCGCCATCCTGGCAACTCTGGTCGGGTTGTTTCTGCCCGCTGATATCCCGGATGCCGGTCAAGCGGATCAGGGCGTTGCCGGAGTTTACCCGCGAAACTTCCAGGAGAGAGATTGGCCGCCATAGATCGATTTGCCGTCGAGCTCCTTCTCGATGGCGAGCAGGCGGTTGAATTTGGCGACCCGCTCGCCCCGGCAACAGGAGCCAGTTTTCATGTGGCCCACCCCTGTTGCAACCGCCAGGTCGGCGATGAAGGTGTCGTCGGTCTCGCCGCTTCGGTGGGAGATGTAACAGCGATATTCATGCGACTGGGCGAGAGCGATGCAGTCCAGCGTTTCGCTCACGGTTCCGATTTGGTTGGGTTTGATGAGGATTGAGTTGGCGACTTTCTGTCGGATGGCCTCCTGGAGGATGGCCGGGTTCGTGCAGAAGATGTCATCGCCGACGATTTCGCGCCGGGAACCGAGTTCGGCGGTGAGCCTCGTCCACCCTGCCCAGTCCTCTTCGCCGAGGGGATCTTCGAGGAGCGCGATCGGGTAGCGGTCGATCCAGGCTCTCCAGAGGTCGATCATTTCATCGGAACTCATCGAGCCGGCGCCGGACTTGAAAAACTCGTAGCGTCCGTCCTTCCACATTTCGCTCGTGGCGGGATCGAGGCAGATGGCGATGTCGTCCCCCGCGCGGTAGCCCGCCTTCTCGATGGCGGCGAGGATGATTTCAACGGCTTCATCATTTGTCTCGAGGTCGGGAGCGAAGCCGCCTTCGTCGCCGATCCCGGTGCCGTAATGGCGGTCGTGGAGTATGCCCTTCAGAGCCTGGAACGTCTCGACGCCCATGCGGATGGCTTCGCGAAAGTTCGGAGCGCTGAGGGGGGCAATCTTGAACTCCTGGAAATCCACGGTGTTGTCGGCATGGCGGCCGCCGTTGATGACATTCAGGCAGGGCACCGGAAGGACCGGGGTGTTGGTCCCGCCGAGGTGGCGGTAGAGCGGCAATCCGCGGGCGGCAGCCCCGGCACGTGCGGCGGCCATTGAGACACCAATGATTGCGTTTGCCCCGAGCCGCGACTTTTCAGGAGTTCCATCCAAATCGATCATCCGCCGATCCAGACCGTCCTGGTTCGTGGCCTCCATTCCACGGAGCGCGGATGCGATTTCGCCCTCGATGTTGGCCACTGCCCGGAGGACCCCTTTCCCACCGTAGCGGGCCGGGTCGCCGTCACGAAGCTCGACGGCCTCCCGCTCTCCGGTCGAGACTCCAGAGGGAACAGACGCGCTGGCAGTGATGCCGTTCTCCAGGTGGACGGTCGCGCAGACGGTGGGGTTGCCACGGGAATCGAGAATTTCGATTGCGGAAAGGGATGTGATCGTCGCCTTCATCGCTGAGCTGAGACTCCGTCAGTTGTGCGCAGGGCCCAAGAAGGATCAGAGCCGTTCCTGTATCCGGTGGGTGACAAAAAAAGGGAACCTGTCTGGCCGATTCAGCCCACGTCGACCATCACGTTGGTCGTGACGGCACTGATCTGGCCACCGTAGCCGCACATGCATTTTGACGCGTTATCGAGTGCCGGGAAATTTCGCACGAGCACCCGCATCGCGCCCGGAATCCAGGGCATGGTGAAAGGGATGCAGGGCATCGGCGTCAGCACGCCGAGTGCTGCGGCCGTGGCGGCCGCCACCATTGGATTGAACGGTGACTTGCACGTACCAAACGTCGGAATGTTTATAATCGGGGCACAATCCATGACGTTCGCCGCCGGCGACCCCTGCACCGTGATGGTCGGCACGACGACCGTGAGCGCCGCTGGCGCGTCACCCATTGTGCAGGTCAGCGATGATCCCGCATTCACCCACTTTCCAGCCATGGCGAATACCTCCCGGATGAAAGACAGGGCTCCGCACATGCTCAAGCGACTGGGCGTCGGAGAACCCTGACCGCAAGGATATGCAATCCCGCGGGGGTGGTCAACGCGGAGGCGGGCAGCGGCGACACGCGGGATCGTCTTGGTTGCCGGGCTGAGCGCTGGCCTATATAACGTCGCCCGGTTCGAACCGCATGACTTTTCGCTCGGTCGCCGCGTCCTGCGGCATGAGGTGTTCGCATGGCAAACCCTGCAGCCAACCGATCGGCCGCCCTCGAACGCGTGGCCATCGACTGCAGCCTCGGCAGCGATGCCTTGAAGGCACGCTCCTTCCGCTACACCGAGTCGCTCGGGCAGCCGTTCTCGGGAATCCTCGAGGCCACCAGCAAAAACGCCTCCATCGATTTCGGTCAGCTGCTCGGCACGCCGCTGACCGTCACCGCCGCCCTCCCCGGCGGCGGCAAGCAGCATCGCAGCGGGCTCGTCCGCCGCGTTGTGCAGACGGGCTTCGAGCGTGATCTCGCCATCTACGAGCTGGAGATCGTGCCCTGGATCGCCTGCCTGGAACTCGGGTCAGACTGCCGCATCTTCCAGAACAAGTCGGTCGTCGACATCCTCAAGAAGGTCTTCGACGACCTGGGCTTTTCCGACTACGACGTCGCGGGGCTCGTGGGCAGCTATCAGCCGCTCGACTTCTGCGTGCAATACAACGAGACCCACTTCAATTTCGTGCACCGCCTGATGCAGCGGGCGGG
>Ga0114973_10001985_pt1 | contig 14998 bp, 12 predicted proteins | sample M_140807_MF_Meta_FD_87025 | JGI IMG/M metagenome (GOLD analysis project Ga0114973, IMG submission 87025) | Freshwater microbial communities from Lake Montjoie, Canada to study carbon cycling - M_140807_MF_MetaG | ecosystem: Environmental > Aquatic > Freshwater > Lake | place: Lake Montjoie... | reverse complement strand
GTCGTTCGCCGGGTAGCTTCCCACTGGAGATGTCCAGCGGAAGCCGTCCTCGCAGGTGTTTGCGTGGGGAAAGGCCCCCTGAAAGGTGTTGGCCATGTGTCGTCCGCCGGGAACCAGCTCATCTCCCCAGGCAAATTCGGTGTCGGAAGGCCGGCCGCCCCAGGCCGCCAACTCCCACTCCGCCTCGGTAGGGAGCGCCTTTCCAGCCCAGGCCGCGTAGGCGCAGACGTCAGCCCAGGCGACATGGACCACCGGATGGTCCTCCAGGCCCTTCAGGTTGCTCTTCCGGCCCCGGGGCCGCCGCCAGGAGGCCCCGAAGGACCACTCCCACCAACGGGAGACGTCCTCCAGGGGAACCGGTCCCGCGGGGGGCGTGAACACCAGGGAGGCCGCCTTGAGCATCCGGGGGTCTGCGCCGGGATAATCCTCCGCCCGGGGTGGAATCTCCGCCGTGGTGACGTGGCCAGTTGCCCGGACGAAGGCCTCGAACTGCCGGTTGGTGACCGGGGTCGGGTCTATCCAGAACCCGTCAACCCGGACCCGGCGCGCGGGTTTTTCTTCCGGATAATGCCGGTCAGAGCCCATGGTGAACGCATCGCCGGGCACCCAGATCATTCCCGCCCGCAGGTCGCTTGGGGCTTCCGGTGCGGTGGGATCCGGCATCAGTACACCCACTGGATCCGGGTCAGCACAGTGTCGGTGGTTCCAGACTTGCCCATGCGGTCCAGCTCCGTATGTCCCCAGTCGAGCCCGAACTTCCACCGGGTGGTCGCCCACCAGTTCACGCCAAGGTCGACACGGGTGAAGCGTCCGCCCTGGACAGGCCCGTCGTCAAGGTCAACATCGGAATACCGGACCACAAGTTCGGGGGCACCCCAGCGCGAGGTCGGAATCACCCGCCGGGCGTAGCCGGACTTACGATCATAGGGCCGGGACTCGCCGGTCATCACCCATGAGCCTGTCAGGTACCAGCCGCTGAACCTTGGATCGCCCTTGGCCGGAGCTTTTACGTCCGCCCTTGTGTACTCGCCCAGCAGGGACAGCCCCCCCCAGCTCACCAGGCCCTCCAGCCCGTAATGGTTGGCTCCGTCTGAGGGGAATTCGCCAGTGTCCACATAGTTGGAAGAGACATTGGACCCAGGCCGGCCCTTGTACCGGGTCTTGCCGTCGTCTGCTACGTAACGCCAGGAGGCGCCAAGGTGCAGGTAGTGCCCGTTCGCGGTGTCATCCCAGGCCAGGCCCGAGACCCTGCCGAAATAGTCGGTCCCGCGATGGGTCGTGGTCCCGATGTCCCAGGTGTCATTGGCGAAGCCGTAGGAGACGTTGACACGTTTGGTGGGTCCAAAGACATGGGTGACGCGGACCCCGGTGTTCCTCGAGACGAAGAATGGGCTCAATACGCGCTCGCTCTGCGGCAGGTTGGCGGCGTCGCCGACCATCTCATAGGAGAAGGTTTCCTTGATCTTGCCGACCGCCACCCGGGTGCTAGCACCGACCGGGAAGGTGAACGACATGTCCGTCAATTGCCAGTTGTCCGTCGGGTCGGAGTCAAAGCCTTTGTACTCAGCGCCGAGCTGGTAATTGATCCGGTAGGTGCCACCGAACGAGCCCAGGACCTGGAAGCGGAAGCTCCGCCACTCAGCGGTGTCCTTCTGCTTTCCGACCTGGGCCACGCTGTCGTCGTCCTGGGAGAAGGAGGTATAGTCCCCAAGGATGGCGGCGCTGGGCCGCAGTGTGAATCCAGCCGACGGCCAGGCCCGGGGCGCGCCTCGGGCCGGCGACAGGTCCGGGACAATGTAATCGATCGGTGCCGCTACGGCGGGCGGGGCGGCGACAGCCGTCGCCGTCATGATCGGCTCGGACGAGCTCTCTGTCTCCTGGGCGAGGGCAGATCCACCTCCGGTCAGGGTGACGACCATGGCGGCTGCGGTCCCCACCCGCTTCGTTGCACTGCCTCGGTTCTTGATCGCCTGCCGCATGACTTCCACCCCGCTGGTCGCTGCCGTACATCCGCGTCGACAAGAGCCTGGGCCTTGGACGCGGGTTTGTCCTTGGGTTAACGCATTAGCACCGGGACCCCGGCTAGATTGCCGGATAGCCGACAGTCCGGCCTGCAGGTAGGCCCGCCGGGGTTGTCGCCCGATAACTTCCACAGCACCGTCAGGCCTTGCTTTGCTCTTGGCCCGCGCCCGGTCGCGTGACATAAGGACGGCCCCCTCGCCGCCGGCTTTCGGCGGCGCCGTTTTTCCGGAAGAAGGCGGACCGGGACCGCGAAAATCGCGGGCCCCTCCGATAGCTTGAATGTCTATGCAGATCGTTGAGAAGTCGGTTGAAGGTCTAAGCCGTGTCTACGGCGTGACCGTTCCTGCGGCCCTTCTGGCCGAGAAGGTCGAGGCGCGGATCGCCGAGATCACGCCCACCCTCAACCTCAAGGGGTTCCGCCCGGGGAAGGTGCCGACCGGGCATGTCCGCCGGCTGTTCGGCAAGTCCCTGATGAGCGAGATCGTCGAGCAGACCATCAACGAGACCACCCAGAAGGTGCTCTCCGACAACAACCTGCGGCCCGCGGGCGAGCCGGACCTGCGTCCGGAAGGCGACATCCAGGACGTGGTCGAGGGCCGGTCAGACCTGGCTTACGAGATCGCCCTGGAGGTGATCCCAGAGTTCGTACCGGCCGACTTCTCGGAAATTTCCCTCAAGCGCCCGATCTATGAGCCCACTGAAGACGAGGTCGGCGAGGCCTTGGCCGAGCTGGCGGAGTCCAGCAAGACCTACGAGCCGCGCAAGGGGAAGACGGTCAAGTCCAAGGATGGCGACCAGCTCTTGATCGACTTCCTTGGCCGGGTGGACGGCGAGGCCTTCGAGGGCGGCGGGGCGGAAGACGCCACCCTGACCCTCGGCTCCGGCCAGTTCATTCCCGGTTTCGAAGAGCAGCTCGTCGGCGCCAAGCCCGGCGACGAGGTCCTGGTCAAGGTGACCTTCCCCGCCGAGTACCAGGCTGCTCAGCTTGCCGGAAAGGACGCCGAGTTCACCGTCCAGGTCAAGGAAGTCCGGGCTCCGAAGGCGAGCAAGGTAGACGACGCCCTGGCCGAGCGCCTGGGCATCGAGAATCTTGAGAAGCTCAAGGAACTGCTCCGCTCCAACCTGCAGTCGCAGTTTGCCGGCGCCACCCGCTTCAAGCTGAAGCGGGCCCTGCTCGACATCCTCGACGAGAAGCACGACTTCCTGCTTCCGCCCCGCATGGTCGAGGCCGAGTTCTCGCAGATCTGGGAACAGGTCCAGCAGGACAAGACGGCTGGCGGCCTGCCGCCCGAGGATGCGGACAAGTCCGATGACCAGCTTCAGGTCGAGTACCGCAAGATCGCCGAGCGTCGTGTGCGCCTGGGCCTTGTGCTCGCCGAGGTCGGACGGATCAACAATGTCCAGGTGACCGAGCAGGAACTCGCCGAGGCCATGCGGGCCGAAGCCATGCGCTATGGGCCTCAGGCCCAGCAGATCTTCGATTTCCTGCGCCAGAATCCTTCAGCCCAATCCCAAATCCGGGCTCCGATCTTCGAGGAGAAGGTAGTCGACCTGATCGTGTCCAGGGCCAAGGTCGAGGACGAGAAGGTTTCCAAGGAAGACCTGCTCAGGGAAGACGACATGCCGGCGGCTTACAAGGCCTAGGCACGGTCATTTCGGGTCGCGGCCTTGCCACGGCCCTGTTGAAACGCGATATCGAGTGCGAGCGTCTCCGCAGAGGGGGTGCCGATTCAGACCCAAGGTGCAAGCCAATGCCGGATATGGTGACGACTGCCCTCAACCTGGTTCCCATGGTGGTCGAGCAGACCAGCCGGGGCGAGCGTGCCTTCGACATCTTCTCCCGGCTCCTGAAGGAGCGGGTGATCTTCGTGTCGGGTCCGGTCGAGGACGGCATGTCCGCCCTGGTCTGCGCCCAGCTTCTCTATCTTGAGGCCGAGAACCCCAAGAAAGAGATCCAGATGTACATCAACTCCCCGGGTGGGGTGGTGTCGTCAGGCCTCGCGATCTACGACACCATGCAGTACATCCGAAGCCCCGTGGCGACCCTGTGCATGGGCTATGCCGCCTCCATGGGCTCCTTCCTCCTGGCAGCTGGGGCCCCTGGGCGCCGGATCAGCCTGCCGAACGCCCGCATCATGGTTCATCAGCCTTCGGGCGGTTATTCCGGCAAGGCGTCTGACATCGAGCGGCACGCCGAGGACATCCTCAAGATCAAGCGGCGGCTCAACGAACTGTACGCCAAGCATACCGGCCGGACATACGAGGAGGTCGAGGATATGCTGGATGCAGACACCTTCATGACCCCCGAGGAGGCCCGCGACTGGGGTCTCGTTGACGTGGTCCAGGAAAACCGGGGCGACGACTGAGGCCACTCCGGGGCCGGGATCAGGGGCGCTCGCTGAACTCGCGAAAGCCCGCATGGACGGCGATCGCCAGCATCTGCCGGTCCCCGGATGTGTCGCCATAGGCTGCGGTCAGACGCACATCCTCTCCGAAGGTCTCCCTGAGGCGGCGCACCTTTTCAGGGCCTCGGCAGTTTGCGCCGTCCAGGTCCCCGGTGAGGCGGCCTTCAGCGTCGACAGCCAGACGCGTGCCCAGGAGGTGATCGGCGCCCAGGCCGCGGGCGAAGGGCGCGACGAGGCACTCCGGAGAGGCGGTGACAATGACCAGGGTCGCCCCCCGCGAGCGCCAGTAGCGCCAGGAATTCAGCGCATCTGGCCGCAGGAGGCTGCGGGAACGGGCCTCCGCATAGGCGCGGGTGCGCGCTTCCAGGTCGTGCAGGGGCGTGCCGGCAAGAAACTTCCGGGCCACGGCGCCCTTGAGGCGTGCCCGATCCCGGTTCGCCAGATACCGAATGGCATCTGGCGCGAGCGCCGCCAGGCCGCGCAGCCAGGTCAAGCCTCCCGCATTCCAGGACAGAAAGTCCGTGAAGCTGTCCCGCACTGTCAGTGTGCCGTCGAAGTCGAAGGCCACGATTCCGACCGGGCGCGAGGGATCATCAGCCAGATACTCATCTGGATCGATCGCGGTCTGGAGCAGGCTTTCTGGGGGGGCGGGCACGGTCCGGCCAGGATCCTCTGTAATTCATCCGAAGGGGCCGAACTGCGAGGATTCGCCCCATGACGACAATGCCACAGGTTTGCGCTATAGGCTTGGCGTGCAGAACCCGGACTTGTCGCCGGGGCTGGCATGGGGGACTGTCAAGACTTTGGCAATCCGTCATATTTAGGCTGAATCGGGTCTTAACGGTTTGCCCGGGGTTCGGCGGTGCGTCGTCAGGTCGCCCGTCGAAGGAGTGAGAAACGCATGACCAAGGCCGCCGGCGGGGATTCGAAGAGCACCCTCTATTGCTCATTCTGCGGTAAGAGCCAGCATGAGGTCCGCAAGCTGATTGCGGGCCCGACCGTGTTCATCTGCGATGAATGCGTCGAGCTCTGCATGGACATCATCCGCGAAGAGCACAAGATTTCCTTCGTGAAATCAAAGGATGGCGTGCCGACTCCCAAGGAGATCCGCGAAGTCCTCGACGATTATGTGATCGGCCAGGACCACGCCAAGAAGGTGCTCTCGGTCGCGGTCCACAACCATTACAAGCGCCTCAACCACGCCTCGAAGAACAACGATGTCGAGCTGGGCAAGGCCAACATCCTGCTCATCGGTCCGACCGGTACGGGCAAGACCCTGCTGGCCCAGACCCTGGCCCGAATCATCGACGTGCCCTTCACCGTCGCCGATGCGACGACCCTGACCGAGGCCGGCTATGTCGGGGAGGATGTCGAGAACATCATCCTCAAGCTGCTCCAGGCGGCGGACTACAATGTCGAACGGGCCCAGCGCGGCATCGTCTACATTGACGAGGTCGACAAGATCAGTCGCAAGTCGGACAACCCCTCCATCACCCGGGACGTCTCCGGCGAGGGCGTCCAGCAGGCCCTCCTGAAGATCATGGAAGGCACGGTCGCCTCCGTCCCGCCCCAGGGGGGGCGCAAGCATCCCCAGCAGGAATTCCTGCAGGTAGACACGACCAACATCCTGTTCATCTGCGGCGGGGCCTTCGCGGGTCTCGACAAGATCATTTCGGCGCGCGGGCAGGGCACATCGATCGGCTTCGGTGCCCGGGTCTCCGATCCGGAGGATCGCCGGACAGGTGAAATCTTCCGCCAGGTCGAGCCCGACGATCTGCTGAAGTTCGGTCTGATCCCGGAATTCATTGGGCGCCTGCCGGTCCTGGCCACCCTCGATGACCTGGATGAGAAGACCCTGGTCAAGATCCTGACCGAGCCCAAGAACGCCTTTGTGAAGCAGTACCAGCGCCTGTTCGACATGGAGAACGTTGGCCTGACCTTCACCGATGACGCCCTGACGTCGGTGGCCCGCAAGGCGGTCTCCCGCAAGACCGGCGCCCGGGGCCTGCGCTCCATCCTCGAAAACATATTGCTCGACACCATGTACGAGCTTCCCACCTGGGAAGGCGTCGAGGAGGTCGTGGTCAACGCCGAGGTGGTCGAGGGTCGGTCCCAGCCCCTGGTGATCTATGCCGAGCGCCGCGACAAGGGCGGCGCGGCCTGATCACTTGGGAGGGGTGAGCGGCTTCACCCGCGCCATCCAGTCCAGACCCTTAAGCCAGTAGGCCTCGGTCGAGGTCAGGAAGCCGTCACGCCTCCGCGCCGAGATCCATCCGTTCAGGAAGTTGAGCATGTTGGTGTCGCCCTTGCGCAGAGCGAAGGCGTCAGCCGTGCGTCCCAGCGGCGCTCCTGAAGCGATCACGTAGCGCTGGGGCGCAGAAGACGCCACTGTCAGGGTCGGAACCGGCTCCTTGAAGGCGAGGGCGTTCACGGCACCATCATGCAGGGCGCGCTGGGCCCCCGCCAGATCGACAAACTCGCGGAAGGTGGCCTGGGGCAGGGCGAGCCGGGCGAGGTCGGCGGCCAGGGTTCCTGTGACGATCCCGATCGCGGTCTCCGGAACATTCAGCTGGCCTGACGGGATGGGGGCCTTGGAGCTGACGACGATGCGGATTTCAGATTCCGCGTAGGGGTTGGTCATCCACGCCTTGAGGAGCTTGTCCGGGGCGACGGCCAGGGCCGCGGCCGCAAGGTCGCACTCGCCTGCATTCAGCCGGTCCAGCACATCGCTCATCGGGCCGACCTTGAGCTCCAGGACCAGGCCCGCGTCGCTCGCCAGGCGCGAGACGATATCGATCTCATGGCCGATGTGTTCGCCGCCGGAGGCGCGGAAAACAAACGGCGGCGCCTCTGCGGTGCACACCCTCAGTGTCCCCCGGCCAAGGGCGTCCTCCAGAGCTCCCGCCGTCGCCGGCGTTGCGGCCAATGCCGAAGCCAAAATCAGGCCTGAGAGATTCGCCTTCATGTCGCCCTCCTCGGAAACTGCAGTCAGCTTGCATTCAGCTTGCCGCCCGCACAACCACCTGACTAGATTGCCGAAGGCCGAGCAAGGAGACTCTCATGCGTCCGATACTGGTCCTCGCCGCTGCCGCCACCGCAGTGGTCGGGGTAGCGCCCCCGGTTCCCGCCCGGGCAGACTCCTATGTCAACTGTTCGTCCCAGAACTACCAGCGGAACTGGTGTCCGGTGAACTCAAGCGGTCGCGCCTATCTCGATCGCCAGTACTCCGACGGACGGGGCCCCTGCATGGAAGGCTCGACCTGGGGGCAGGACCGCCGGGGCATCTGGGTTGATCGCGGGTGCCGCGCCCGGTTTCGGGTCCAGGATCGATACGGCCAGTATCCAAATCAGGGCTATCCCGACCAAGGTTACTACCCCAACAATAGCCAGAAGAAGGACGACACCGGTGCCCTCATTGGCGGCCTGTTGATCGGCGGGCTCCTGGTCGGGGCCATGGCCGCGGCTGCGAATGAGAACAACGCCTCCAAGCCGCCGTCGGGATCCGGCGGTTCGGCCGGGCCATCAGGGTCCGGGATCGCCGTGGAGGCCTGCCGCGCCGAGGCCGTTACCCAGGTCTCGCGTTACGGGCAGCGTCCCCGTATCGACCGTATCACCACCACCTCGGCGTCCTCCGGAGGCTGGAATGTGCAGGGCTATGTTTCTGTCGACGTGGGCCCCAAGGCGGTCTCCTATGCCTTCACCTGTCGCTACGACAACGGCTCTGCGCGGATTACCAAGCTGAACTGACCGGGTTCGGTGCCCAGCCTTTTCCGGGGTTGTCCACGGGTGAGTGGCCCAGGTGGCTTGAACCCGCCCGGCGACGCGCCACATAAATGTCTCAACCGCCCGTCCTGGCGATCGTCGCAGGGGGCGCTGCCGTCCCTGCTCATCAGAGGGGGCCGGAATGGAGCAAGTGACCATGACCGAAGCCCGCACGCTTCCGATCCTCCCCCTCAGGGACATCGTTGTCTTTCCGCATCAACCGGTCCCGCTGTTCGTGGGTCGGGATAAGTCCGTCAGGGCCCTCGAGGAGGCGATGAAGTCCGAGGCGAGAGAAATCCTGCTCGCCACCCAGAAGAACAAGGATGATGACGACCCCGGCGCAGAGGGCATCTATGATGTCGGCGTCATCGCCGTGATCCTGCAGCTCCTGCGCCTGCCCGATGGCACGGTTAAGGTGCTTGTGGAGGGCCGCGGCCGGGCCGGGATCGTCCGTTTCGTCGACGAAGCTGAATGGTTTTCCGGCGAGGTTGCCCTGGTGACCGAGGACGCTGCGCCGTCGGCCGAGATCGAGGCCCTGACCCGGGCCGTCAGCGAGCAGTTCGAAAACTACGTCAAGCTCAACAAGAAGGTGCCCCCAGAGGCGCTCTCGGCCCTCTCGGGCATTGAGAATCCAGGCGAACTGGCGGACCGCATCGCCTCGCATCTGAATGTCAAGATCCCCGACAAGCAGGAATTGCTGGAAATCTTCAGTGTCTCCAAGCGCCTGGAGAAGGTCTACGCCCTGATGGAGGGTGAGATCTCGGTTATGCAGACCGAAAAGAAGATCCGGAACCGCGTGAAGCGGCAGATGGAGAAGACCCAGCGCGAGTACTACCTGAACGAGCAGATGAAGGCGATCCAGCGGGAACTCGGCGAGCAGGATCCCGAGCGCGACGAACTCGCCGAGCTGGAAAAGCGGATCAAGCGTACCCGCCTGTCCAAGGAGGCCCGCGTCAAGGCGAACGCCGAGCTGAAGAAGCTGCGGTCCATGAGCCCCATGTCAGCGGAATCCACTGTCGTTCGGAACTATCTCGACTGGCTGCTGTCCATCCCCTGGGGAAAGCCGAAGTCCAAGCCCATCGACCTGGAGAAGGCCGAGTCCATCCTCGAGAACGATCACTTTGGCCTGGAGAAGGTCAAGGAACGCATACTCGAGTACCTGGCGGTACAGGCCCGTACGGGGTCCCTCAAGGGGCCGATCCTGTGCCTCGTCGGTCCGCCTGGGGTCGGCAAGACCTCTCTGGGCAAGTCCATTGCCGAGGCGACCGGCCGTTCGTTCGTCCGGGTCTCCCTGGGCGGCGTGCGCGACGAGGCCGAGATCCGTGGCCACCGGCGCACCTACATCGGCTCCATGCCTGGCAAGATCATCCAGTCGATGAAGAAGGCCAAGTCGACCAACGCCTTCTTCCTGCTGGACGAGATCGACAAGATGGGTGCCGACTGGCGGGGTGACCCGTCCTCGGCCCTTCTCGAGGTGCTGGACCCGGAGCAGAATTCCACCTTCGCCGACCACTATCTCGAGGTCGACTATGACCTGAGCCCGGTCATGTTCGTCACCACGGCCAACAGCCTCAACATGCCCCAGCCCCTGCTGGACCGCATGGAGATCATCCGCATCCCGGGCTACACTGAGGACGAGAAGGTCGAGATCGCCCGCCGGCACCTCCTGCCCAAGCAGATGAAGGACCACGGCCTGACCGCCGCTGAGTTCGAACTGTCCGACGCCGCCCTGCGCGACCTGATCCGCTACTACACCCGCGAGGCGGGGGTGCGGTCCCTCGAGCGCGAGATCGGCAACCTCGCCCGCAAGGCGGTCCGCGACCTGATGCGGCGCAAGGTGGGAGAAGAGGCCGGTCCGATCCTGGTCGATGAGGCTCGGGTCGCCGACTACGCCGGCGTGAGGCGCTTCAAGTATGGCGAGATGGACGGCGAAGATCAGGTCGGGATCATCACCGGTCTGGCCTACACCGACTTCGGCGGCGACATCCTCACCATCGAGGCGGTGAAGATGCCGGGTAAGGGCCGGATGCAGGTGACCGGCAACCTGAAGGAAGTGATGAAGGAGTCCGTCCAGGCCGCCCATGCCTATGTGCGCAGCCGCGCGACCCAGTTCGGTATCGAGCCTCCGATCTTCGAGCGCACGGACGTCGCCATCCATGTTCCTGAGGGCGCAACCCCCAAGGACGGACCGTCAGCGGGGGTCGCCATGGCGACCGCCATCGTCTCGGTCCTGACCGGCGTGCCCATCCGCAAGGATCTGGCCATGACCGGGGAGGTTACCCTCCGTGGACGTGTCCTTCCCATCGGTGGCCTCAAGGAAAAACTGCTCGCGGCTCTGCGGTCGGGCGTGAAGACGGTCCTGATCCCCCAGGAGAACGTCAAGGATCTCCAGGACATACCCGACAACGTCAAGGCGGGGCTGGAGATCCTTCCGGTCAGCTCGGTGGACGAAGTCCTCGGCCATGCCCTGGTGCGTACGCTTACCCCGATCGAATGGACCGAGCCCCCGCCGCCTCCCGCTACGGAAGCCTCTGGGGACGAGCCTGTCCTGACCCACTGACCCTCGTGTCCCCGGCGGGGTTTGACACGCCGCCGGGGCTGGTCATGATGCGGGGCAATGGCTTCGCCCGGGCATGTTTTTTGTTTGAGGCGAGGCTCCAAACAACGACACCCGGGGGGGTCCGCCTCATGAACAAGACCGAGTTGATCGCTGCTGTCTCTCAGAACGCAGGCCTGGCCGCGCCAGACGTCCGCAGGGTTCTGGACGCCCTTCTCGACACCATTTCCTCCGCCCTGCGGGATGGAGTGGAAGTCAGGCTGGTCGGTTTCGGGACCTTTTCCAGGCTCCACAGGCCGGCGGGCCTGGCCCGGAACCCGCGAACAGGGGAGGCGGTCCGGCGCCCGGCCATGCACACGGCGCGCTTCCGGGCCGGCGATGGCCTGAAGCGAAGTCTGAATTGAGGGCGTCCGGAGCCGCCTACCGGATTTCCCATCGGCGCGAAGAGCGGTAGACAGTCGCACGCCTGCGGGCGGGAGGGGCGGCTAGCTCAGCCGGTTAGAGCACCTGGTTTACACCCAGGGGGTCGGGGGTTCGAACCCCTCGCCGCCCACCAGTCCCGGAGCCGACCATGCAGAAGCGACCGCTCGGCCGCACCGGCCTGCAGGTCTCCGGGATCGGGTTCGGTGCCGCCTCCTTCTGGGGCCATCCCGCCTTCCATGAGGCCGAGGCCCGGTCCCTGGTCCACCGCGCCCTGGACCTGGGGATCACCCTCTTCGACACCGGCCCGGCCTATTCCCGGGGACAGGCCGAGGCCCGGCTCGGCCGCGCCCTAGCGGGACGGGACCTGTCCGGCCTCGTCATCGCCACCAAGGCGGGCACGACCTTTGCGCGGGGGCGGGTGCGCCGCGACATGTCCCTGCCGGCCATAGAGGCGAGCCTGGTGGAAAGCCTCCGTCGCATGGGCCTCGACGTCCTCCCGCTCGTCCACCTCCACGGCCCGGCCGCCAGCGAACTGACCCCTGATTTCCTCGGCGGTCTCGGGCGCATGCGAGACCGGGGACTGTTCCGGCATCTTGGCGTCAACAGCTTCGATCCGACCGTCATCGACGCCGCCCTGGTCCTGCCGCAGATCGACACCGTGATGGTCGACATCAACGTTCTCAGGCCTGAGCGCATTCCCCTGGCCGCCCGCGCGGCGGCGGCGGGGAAGGGGGTGCTGGCGGGCATGCCCCTGGCCATGGGGCACACGGCACCGCGCGCCTGGAGGAATCCGCGCCTGCAGGACGCCTGGTACCTGGCCCGGGCCCTGAAGACCCATCGCGCCGACATGGCCGCCGGTCGCCGGTTTCGGTTCCTGCATGGCCGGTCCGACATCTCTGGCGCCCAGGCGGCCCTGGCCTGGACCCTGGGCGTACCCGGGGTATCCGCCGCCGTGGTCGGGACCACCCGTCTCGCCCACCTCGAGGACTGCGCCGCCGCCCCGGGCCTGGCCCTGCCCGCGGAGCTCGGGGCGGCCATTGACCGGATCCACAGTCAGGGCCGGGGAGGGCCGGGCTTGAATACCCTTGAAGAGTGATATGAAAGTGATATCACTTTTAGCCGATTGAAGGAGACCGCAATGACCGAAGCTTCCACGCATTCCGCGACCACAGAACGGCGGGCTCCGGCCCGTGCAGGCGGGCCTCTGGCGATCCTGGGCCTCGCCCTGCTGGCGGCGGGGGCCGCCAAGCTGGTGCGCTACCCCGAGGCCACGCCCCTGCTCACCGGGGTGCTTATTCTGGTCGCCCTACTGATCCTCGTCGGTCTCTACACCGTCCAACCCAACCAGGGGATCGTCGCGGCTGCCTTTGGCAGCTACTCCGGTACGGACCGGGGAGTCGGCCTGCGCTGGCTGCCCTTCTGGATGGCCCGACGCAAAATTTCCCTGCGGGTCCGCAACATGACCAGTGAGACCCTCAAGGTGAATGACCGCCGGGGCAATCCCATCGAGATTGCCGCCAACATCGTCTGGCGTGTCGAGCAGCCCGCCCAGGCCCTCTATGATGTCGAGGACTACCTGGCCTTCGTCCGGATCCAGGTGGAGACCGCTATTCGCGAGGTGGCCCGGCAATATGGCTACGACAGCCATGAAGAGGGGGAGCTGTCCCTCCAGAGCGATTCCGAGACGGTGGGCGCCGTCCTCAAGGAGGACCTCCAGACGCGAGTCGGGGTCGCCGGCCTGGTCGTGGACGAGGCCCACCTCATGCACCTGGCCTACGCCCCGGAGATCGCCGGCTCCATGCTGCGCCGCCAGCAGGCCGAGGCCATCCTCGCCGCCCGGCGCAAGATTGTCCTGGGGGCCGTGGACATGGTGGAGAGCGCCCTTGCCGCCCTCGCCGAGCGGGGTGTTGTCCGCCTGGATGACGACCGGCGGGCCGCCATGGTCTCGAACCTCCTGGTGGTTCTCTGTGCGGACCGTGAACCCACGCCGGTCTTGAACACCGGAACCCTCTACGGCTGATCGTGGCCAGTCCCGGAAAACGCGCCTTCCTGGCCCGGCTCAGTCCGGATGTGCTCGCCGCCGTCGAAAGGCTTGCGGCGAGCGAACTTCGCAGCGTCAACGCCCAGATCGAGGTCCTGCTGCGCGAGGCCCTCAAGCGGCGGGGACTGAAGCCGGACAGGCCCGCAGACTGACTTTGCTTGCCCCTGCGCCCGGTTTGGGGTCTCCTCACCGCAAAGGGGCGACGCAACGCCCAGGACCCAGGAGGAATTCCCATGGCGGACGGGACGGTAGGAATGGATGAGGCGCGCCGGCGCGCCTACGCGGTCAAGCTTGAGGACATGAATCCGGGCGACCCGGAACTCTTCAAGTCCAACGCCTTCTGGTCCTATTTCGAACGCTTGCGGAACGAGGATCCCGTCCACTGGTGCCGGGAGTCCGAGTTCGGGCCCTACTGGTCGGTCACCCGCTACAACGACATCATGGCGGTGGATACCAACCACGGGGTCTTCTCCTCCGAGGCGGCCCTCGGCGGCATCACCATCCGCGACGCCCGGCAGGACCTGCGCCGGCCCAGCTTCATCGCCATGGACCCGCCCCGCCATGACGCCCAGCGCAAGGCCGTCAGCCCCATCGTCTCGCCGGCCAACCTCAAGACCATGGAGCCCATCATCCGGGAGCGGGCCTGCCGCATCCTCGATAACCTGCCCCTGGGCGAGGCCTTCGACTGGGTGGACCGGGTCTCGGTCGAGCTCACCACCCAGATGCTGGCGACCCTGTTTGACTTCCCCTTCGAGGAGCGCCGCCGCCTGACCCGCTGGTCGGACGTGGCCACTACCATCCCCTATCCGGGCGGACTGGTGGAGACGGAGGAGGCCCGCCAGGCCGAAATGATGGAATGCCTGGAGGTCTTCACCGGCCTGTGGAATGAGCGGGTCAACCGGCCCCCGACCGGCGACCTTGTCTCCATGATGGCGCACAACGACGCCACCCGGAACATGACCCCCGAGGAGTACCTGGGGAACATCATCCTCCTGATCGTCGGCGGTAATGATACCACCCGGAACTCCCTTTCCGGCGGGGTCCTGGCCCTCAACCAGAACCCGGCGGAGTACGCCAAGCTGCGCGCCAATCCCGCCCTGGTGGAGTCCATGGTGCCGGAGATCATCCGTTGGCAGACGCCGCTCGCCCATATGCGCCGTACCGCGCTCCAGGATATCGAGCTCGGCGGCAAGACCATCCGCAAGGGCGACAAGGTCGTCATGTGGTATGTCTCGGGCAATCGCGACGAGCGGGCCATCGAGAACCCCGATGCCTTCATCATTGACCGAGAGCGCCCACGCCAGCACCTGTCCTTCGGCTTCGGCATCCACCGCTGCGTGGGCAACCGCCTCGCCGAGCTGCAGCTGAAGATCGTCTGGGAGGAAATCCTCAAGCGCTTCAGCCTTGTTGAGGTGCTCGAGGAGCCGCTTCGGGTCCGGTCCAGCTTTGTGAAGGGCTACGAGACCCTGATGGTCAAGCTGCACCCGGCCACCTGACGTCGGGGCGCCCTTCCTTTCCGGCCCCGCCTGCGGTTTCATGCCGCCAATTCGATAGCGCCCGGGGGAAACACGTGTCCGACATCGACCTGACCCAACTCGACAGGGCGCTCGCCGCCGCTCACCAGCCCGCCTTGCAGGCGGCGCTCGTTCACCTGACCGGCCAGGACCATTGGCTCCGTCCCGAATGGGCTCCCGCCTATGTCCCGCTGTCCCGAGGCGACACCGGCGTTCCCGAGGCTGAGCAGAAAAAGTTCCTGGCCGAGGCCAAGGCCGCCCTGGTCGAATGGTT
>Ga0114973_10001982_pt1 | contig 15011 bp, 10 predicted proteins | sample M_140807_MF_Meta_FD_87025 | JGI IMG/M metagenome (GOLD analysis project Ga0114973, IMG submission 87025) | Freshwater microbial communities from Lake Montjoie, Canada to study carbon cycling - M_140807_MF_MetaG | ecosystem: Environmental > Aquatic > Freshwater > Lake | place: Lake Montjoie... | reverse complement strand
GTCGCACTGTATGCGATCAATGAGTTCATCACGATAAGTCTGCTGCCGAGCGTCATCACCGACATCGGCGGTGCCCGGCTGTATGCCTGGGTGACGACGGTATATCTGGTGGCGTCGGTGATCGCGGCGACCACGGTCGGTGCTGTACTGATTCGATTCGGCCCCCGCTTGTCGTATCTCGTTTCCCTGCTCTCCTTTGCGGCCGGCACCGCGGTGTGCGCGCTCGCGCCCTCGATGGCCATCTTTCTCGTCGGCCGGATGGTGCAGGGACTGGCCGGCGGCGTACTGGCCGGCCTCGGGTATGCGGTGATCAGCGCCGCACTACCGGAAAAGTTGTGGACCCGAGCGGCGGCTGTGGTGTCAGCGATGTGGGGTGTGGGCACCCTGATCGGCCCCACATCCGGCGGCTTGTTCGCCCAATTCGGTTTGTGGCGTTGGGGATTCGCGGTGATCCTGCTCCTGGCCGTATCGATGGCCATGCTGGTGCCGATCGTTCTGCCCGCGCGGGCTGACACCTCCGGGCCGCGAGTTGGCATCCCGATTCGCTCACTCGGACTGCTCGGCGTTGCCGCACTGGCGGTCAGCATTGCGGCTATCCCTCGCAACGTTGCGCTCACCGTGGGCCTGCTGGTGTTGGCCATCGCACTGGTGGTGGTATTCCTCATCGTCGATCGGCGTTCGGTGGCACGGGTGTTGCCGCGCAGGGCTTTTGAGCCTGGACCGTTGAAATGGATTTACCTGACCATGGGCATGCTGATGGCGGCGACGATGGGCGACATGTATGCGCCGCTGTTCGGGCAGCGACTCGGTGGGCTGGCGCCCGCGGCTGCGGGATTCCTGGGCGCGGCGCTATCGGTCGGCTGGGTGGTGGGCGAGATCCGCAGTGCGGCGATCAGCGATCACCGCACCGCCGCGAGGGTGGTGGCGGCGGCCCCGTTGGTGATGGCGGCAGGGCTGGGGTTGGCCGCGCTGGCTCAGTGGGACGGCGCCGGACCCGGCCTGGTCGCGATCTGGGCGATTGCCCTGGGCATCAGCGGTATCGGAATCGGCGCCGCCTGGCCGCACCTGAGTGTGTGGGCTATGGGGTCAGACGGCGGGGGGTCAGACGGCGGGGGGTCAGACGGCGGGGGGTCAGATGGCGGGGCTTCGGCCGGCGGGGGTTCAGTAGACGAAGCGGGGGAGCAGGCGATCGCCGCGGCCGCCATCAACACCGTCCAGTTGATCTGTGCGGCATTCGGGGCCGGACTGGCCGGAGTCATGGTGAACCTGCGCGAGACGCCTGACGCCCCGGCCGCCCGGTGGATGTTCGCCGGCTTTGCCGGCATGGCTGCGGTGGGGTGGTTCGCCTCATCCCGGGCCGGTGCCCGTCAACCGGAGTAACCGTCAGAGCACCGGTTGGCAACGGTTCGGTAACCCCCACATTTGTCGCACCGTCAGGTGACTTACACGTCTGTAGTTTTGCCTCAGCGCTCAATACAGAAACGGGGACTAAGCCAATGTCACGGATCACCACTCGCGTGGCGGCGGGCACGGCGATCGCGACTGCGGGTCTGTTCTGGACGGTTCCCCTGTTCTCAGTGCTCGCGGCGGCCGACAACACCGTCAGTCCGGGCGGTGTCCCGTGCATCAGCATCTTGCAGAATGCCATCACTAACCCGCCGGACCTGTCCGGTGGGCTGCCAGGCTCCGTGGCCTCGATCTTCAACCCCGGTTCGCCCACGGTCGGCGTGCCCATTCCACCGGCCAGCGCCGTCGGCAGTGTGCCGGTTCCGCCGGCCACCATCCCGGGAGCGCCGGGCACGTTGGGGTCAGGCGGCGTCGTGATCCCGCCGGCTTCGGTTCCCGGAGCGCCGGGCACCGCGGTGGTGGGTGGCGTTCCGACACCGCCGGCCGCCGTCCCGGGCACCCCGCCCGCCGCGGTCACCGGCGCGTGGCCCGGGTCGCCGGCCGCGGTTCCGGGCACCCCGCCGGGCGGCGGGGCCGCTGCGATTCCGGCGCCACCGGCCGCCGTTCCCGCACCCCCGGCGGCCGTTGGCGCGCCTATCGCCGCCGCCGCGCCGATCGCCGAGGCATCCGCAGAACTCGGCGGCGCTGACGTCAGCGCCGGAGTTGTTGGCGGCGGTGCACTCGGCGCCGGACTCGAAGGACTTCCCGCGGCCGCCGCGGCGGGTGCGCCCGATGCCGCGATCGGCCAGGCCGGTGGCGCCGCCGCCGCAACGATCGCCGACGCTGCCGCCGGTATCCCCGCGCCGCCGGCCGCCGTACCCGACCTGCCGGTCGGCGCCCCGTTGGGACTGCCGCCCGGCCCGCCCGCCGCAGTGCCCGGTGTCCCGGTCGAGGGTGGATTCGCCGTGCCGCCCGGCCCGCCGGCCGCCATTCCCGGTGATGTGGTGACCGACCTGGCCGGCACACCGCCGGTTCCGCCACTGGCGACGCCCGGCATCCCGGCCGCCGCCGTCGTGGACACTCCGCCCCTGCCGCCGGCGGTGATTCCCGGTGATCCGATTCCGGCGGCGGTCGTGACACCGCCCGCACCGGGTGTGGATCTCCCAGGCGTCCCGTCGGCCGCGTCAATCCCGACTCCGCCGCTTCCGCCGGTCGCCAATCCTGGTGCGGTGGTGAGTGATTCGGCTGCCACCCTGCCGCCGCCACCGCTGTCGATCCCCGGTGCCGAACTCGGTGGCGGAAACCTGGAGTTCCCCGGCACGCCGGACATCACCCTGCCGGGTGTTCCCAGCGCCGCCTCGCTACCCGGGTCGGCGCTGCCCGGCGCGGCACTTCCGGGAACGCCGGGCAGCCTGGGCGCCGACGCTCTGCCCGGACTCCCCGGTGCGGTTCCCGGCGTCCCGACCGCGGCATCCATCGACACTCTGCCTGTGCCGCCCGCCGCAGTGCCCGGCACTCCGGGCGGCTCCGCAGTCGCCGAGGCAGTGACGCCGCCCGCCGCCGTTCCCGGTCTGCCCGGCGGCGGTGGTGGCGGCGGCGTTCCGACCCCGCCCGGCGCCGTACCGGGTGGGCCGATCGCCGGATCCGGCGGCGCGCCGGAAGCGGTCGGCGTTGCATCCCCGGGTACGCCTGCGGCCGGCGCGGCCGGAGGCGGTGTCCCCGGGGCGGTCATCGAGGACAGCGCCGGTCGGACGGACTCGGACAACGTCATCCTCAACAGTTCCGGAACCGGTGCCGGAGTGGGCACTGGCGCGGGCCCGGGGTCCGGCCCGCTGCCGAATGACATCGACACCCGTGTCGCTCAACTCGCCGGCTTGCCCGCCGAAGCCATCGCGTCACTGGCGGCAGGCGTGCCGCCCGCTCCCGCCGCGCTGCCGGCGGCCGCCGTCGGCGGAACCGGCGTTGCCATCCCGACTCCGCCGGCCGCAGTGCCCGGTTTGCCCGGCGGTGGCGGCGGCGGCGGTCTGCCGACCCCGCCGCTGGCTGTGCCCGGTGTGCCGATCGCGGATGTCCTCGCGATTCCCGCGACACCGCCGGCCCTGTTCCCGGGCTTGCCCGGTGGCAGTGCCGCTGCCAGCACCCCGGGCCTGCCCGGGCTGATCCCGTCCGCCCCGATCGCGAACGCGTTCGCGACGCTGCCCACCCCGCCCGTCGAGGTGCTGCCCTCGCTGGCGAATGGTGTGGCGACGCTGCTCTCGCCGCCGCAGATCACCATCCCGGGCATTCCCGGGTTCGGCATTCCACTGCCCAAGACCATCACCACGCCACGTGAACTGGTTTGCATCGGCACCGGATGGTCGGCCGAGGGGCCCGCCGGCACCGTCACTCCGGCCGGCACCGTCACCCCGGGCGCCCCGGCAGCCGATCCTGTTCTGCCGCCCACTACGCGATGGTCGGGCAACTAGTCCCGGCCCATCATCACCGACTCCGGCCGCAGCAGGCGGGTTCCTGGCTTGCTCCGCGTGATCTGAATCGCACCCTGGCGAGGTGCGGAGGGGTTAGGGTCTCGATTGGCGTATGAAACGCCATGAGCAACGCCGTGAGCAATGCCATGAGCAATGGAGGGTTCGAATGGGCGGTTACACAACCGTGGTTGTCGGCACGGACGGATCCGCGTCATCGTTACGCGCGGTCGAACGGGCGGGCCAACTCGCCTCCGGGCCCGACGCCAGGCTGATCGTGGCGTCCGCCTTCCTGCCCGCCCCCGAGGACACCCGTGCCTCGGACCTGCTCAAGGATGAGGGTTACAAGATGGCGGGCACCGCTCCCATCTACGAACTCCTGCATGACGCCCGGGACCGTGCCAAAGCGGCGGGTGCGACGAACGTCGAGGAACGGCCCATCGAGGGTGCCCCGGTCGAGGCACTGGTGGCACTCGCCGAAGAGGTGGGCGCGGATCTGCTTGTGGTGGGCAACGTCGGCCTCAACACGATCGCGGGCCGTCTGCTCGGGTCGGTGCCGGCCAATGTGGCGCGTCGCGCCAAGACCGACGTCCTGATCGTCCACACGTCGGACTAGACCTGATCGTGGGTCGCGTCTTGTGACCACCGTCTTGTGACCACCGACGTGTCGCACCCGAGGTCCTCGGCTGTCCGTTCCCGGTTGTGGTCGAACGGTGTGCTGCAGGCGGAGAACTTCCCCCTCGCGGATGTCTCGCGGCATGTGGCTGAGCCCGGCGCCCTGGTGTGGGTGGATCTGTGCAACCCTGACTCCGCGTTGCTCACCGAACTCGCCGGCGAACTCGGACTCGACGAGCGTGCCGTCCGGGACGTCGACGGGCAGCGGACCAAGGCAACCCGATATGCCACTCACACTTTCCTGACCGTCTACGGCACCGGCGTCGGACCGATCATTCCCGGCGATATCGCTTCGCGGTTGCTGACCGCCCGGATCTCGATCATCGTGCTGCCGACCGCGGTGGTGACGGTGCGACACGAAAACGACCCGCTCCGAACAGTTTTCGACATCGACGAAGTTGTTCGTCGGTGGGATGACAACTCCGATCTGCTTCGCAAGGGCAGCCCTGCCCTACTGCACGAGTTGCTCGACGTTGTGGTCGACGAACAGTTCGACACCATTCAGCAACTCGACGACGCCATTGAGTCACTGGAGGACGAACTGTTCGACGACACCGGTGACAACCGCACCATCCAGCGCAACACCTATCGGTTGCGCAAGGAACTCGTCGAGTTGCGTCGCATCGTGCTGCCGATGCGCGAGGTGGTGAACACCATTCGTCGCAGCGACGCGGCCGATCTTGACGGTTGGTACGCCGACCTGTACGACAACGTCATCCGCGCCGGGGAGTGGACGGATTCCCTGCGCGACATGATCACCACGGTGTTCGAGACCAACCTGTCGCTCCAGGATTCCCGGCTCAATATCGTGGTCAAGAAGCTCACCGGGTGGGCGGCGATCATCGCAGTACCCACCCTGGTCACCGGCTGGTACGGCCAGAACGTTCCCTACCCGGGATTCAGTCAGGTTTCCGGAGTGGTGACCAGCGCACTGCTCAGCGTGATCACGTCGGTGGTGCTGTACGTGATGTTCAGACGCCGCGGCTGGATCTGAGTCAGATCACCGTCGAGCGGATCATCCAGCCGGCCGCCGGATCCAGGGCCAGGCTCATCACGTCGACGGCCTCGAATGCGGTCAGCGGGACGCGTTCGAGTTCACGCTGTGCGGTGATGTGGTCGGTGCCGGTCCAGCCGTTGCTCATGCCGAGCACGCGCGCCCCGTCCTCGCCCCGGTTGCCCGAGTCATAGATGACGGCACCGTGCTCCTGCAGGGCGCGCAGGATGACCTGGGTGGCAGGCGAGTAGCTCGTCATATCGAAGTCGGCGCGCAGTCGCAGCACGGTACCCATCGGCACGCCGTCGGGATTGGTCCCGGTGCCGTCACCGTCCCGCGCCGGCCAGGTGTAGCCGGTGCCACGATCCTTGGCGATCGTGATACCGAGCATGTGATCGATATGGCCGCGCTCAAGATCGTCGGGACGCAGGATCAGCGGCAGGTAGGGCAGCCGGGAGGCATTCGCCGCGCCGATCGCCGGGTAGAGCGGGTCGCTCATGTCGTAGCGCACGCCGGCTTCGGCGATCCAGGCAGAGCCGTACTGATTGGCGTAGATGCCGTTGGCCAGGGCGTCGCCGATGCCATTGGCCGGCAGTTCGACTCCGTTGGCGACGTTGTACAGCTCCTGGGAGATGCAGGTGCCCTTCTGGAACACCAGCAGGTGGCGGTCCCAGGCCGGCACCGTGCCCGAACCCGCCGGACCCATGCCCTCCACGATCGGGTAGTCCGGGATTGCGTACGGCCGGTCATCGATGCTCGGGCCGCTGGTGGACAGCCCGCGATTGAAGATCACCCGTTCGGTCCGCTGCGACGCGCTGACCACGTTCACCGGCATGCCGCCAATGCTGCCCATCCAGGGTTCGCCGCCCCAGGTGGCGCGCAGTGTCGCGCCCCGGTCGGCGCCGAGCACGGACAACCAGGTGCCGGACTTCGTCAGCACCGGCAGGTTTCGTACGTCGGCGTGGAACACGGTGTCCGCGGGCATCAGGGTGCAGCCGCAGAAGGTGGACAGCGGCGCGCTCTGGCCGATCTGCACGGTGACCGGAACCGCTACCGTCCCGCTTCGTCCGTCGTCGATGGTGACGTCGAAGCTGTCCTGTCGGTCGGCGGCGGTGGCGGTGGGCGCGGTGGCGTTCTGTAGCGCCTGACTGGTCGGCGTATAAGCGAAATTACCTGCGGCAGTGACGATTACGGCACCCTTAACGGTGGTGGCTGAACCGCTGTAGGTTAGCCGATCAGCGTCGACGTCGCTGCCGACGACGCGTCCGAGCACCACGCCGGTGGTCGGGTCCGGTGTGCCGAAGACGGCGTAGCCGGTGGGCAGATTGTTGAACGGTGAGACGGTGACGGTCACGGTGCTGGTGCTGGAGTCGCCGGGCTGGCCGATCAGGCCCAAACTCAAGAAATTGATCAAACCGCCGATGCCGTGAAGCTGGAATCCGCTCGCGGCGTCGCTGACCGTGACCCGAAACGTGTCCGTGGTGCCGGTTGCGGCGACCGACGGGTCCGCAAGATAGGAGAAGGTGCCGTCCCGGTTGACCGTGGCGGTGCCGTGGGTCGGCTTACCGGTGATGGTGAACCGCAGCGCCGGACTGTCCGGATCCGCGGCGTTGAGGTTGCCATTGACGACGCCGTTGGTGCTCGATCCGGACTGGGCCGGGCGAAGCGTCGGGGTCTGGTTGAAGAAGGCCGCGGCAAGGCCGGAGAAGACGGCGCTGAACGGGTCGGTCGGCTGCTGGGCGGCGGCGGCCTTAGGGCCGGCGGGGTTGAGCGGCTGGGGCGTCGGTGGTGAGGTCGCCTGCAGTGCCGCTGCCCGGGGGCTGCCCGACGTTCGCGATGCGGCCGCCGCCGCCATCCACGACACCGGCGACTCGATCGGATCGCCACCAGTGGGGCCGCTGGCCGGGTCGATGCTGCGGCCCGGGTTCGTCAGTCGAGCCGTCCGCCGTTGCTCGGCGATGGTCCGCGTCGGTGCCGCGAGCGCGGCGGGGCGCGAGGTGGTCGGCGGATCGATGGTGTCGCGGTCCGGTGGGGTCGCCGATTGGCGGACGGGCTGATCCGGCTGGGGGCCGTGACGCGGCGGACCGGGCCGAGTCGCTGTGGTCTTAGCTGCTGTGGAATTCGGCGCCGAGTCGGCGACGCTCGAGGGCTCGGTCGCGGGAGCCGCCGGATCGGCGCTGGCAACTCCGGTGCCCGCGGCGGTCATCGCCGCGCCAATACCCAGGGCAATCGCCCATGTGCTGATACGACCGGTATTGCGATGCGGAATCACGTCTGCCCCCTGGCTCCGAACTACCGTAACCCAGCGGCTGGCAAACTTCCACTTTCGGCGAACCGATGCATCCCCCGGCCGGCTCACCCAGTTCAGTAGTCGATGCCTGCGGGGTAGGCGTGGATCAGTGCGGTCGAGAGCTTTGGCACCGCATGGGTGAGGGTGTGTTCGGCCTCGTGAGCGATTCGGTGTGCGTCAGCCAGCGTCACGGAGGCGTCGATGTCGAGTTCGGCCTCGGCGTGCAGCCGGTGGCCGATCCACCGCATCTTCACATTCCGCACACCGGTAACGCCCGGTTCTGCTGCGAGTGCCGCCTCAGCGGAGTCCACCAGTGCGGGGTCCACGCCGTCCATGAGGCGGCGGAACACATCGCGAGCGGCGGTCCGCAGGACGGCGAGGATGGCCACGGTGATGATCAGCCCGATGATCGGATCTGCAAGCGGGAAGCCGAGAGCGACTCCACCGGCACCCAGCAGCACCGCCAGCGACGTGAACCCGTCGGTGCGGGCGTGCAGCCCATCGGCGACGAGGGCGGCTGAGCCGATGCGGCGTCCGACCCGGATGCGATACACGGCGACAAGTTCATTGCCGATGAAGCCGACGAGTCCGGCGGCGGCGACCCAGCCGACATGGTTGATCGGTACCGGATTGGTCAGGCGACGTATCGATTCCACGCCGGCGACGATCGCCGACAGCGCGATCATTGCGACCACGAAGAGTCCTGCGACGTCCTCGGCGCGACCGAAGCCGTAGGTGTACCGGCGGGTCGCGGGCCTGGCGCCCAATGCGAACGCGACCCATAGCGGGATCGCCGTGAGCGCGTCGGCAAAGTTGTGGATGGTATCGGCGAGCAGTGCCACCGATCCCGAGATGATCACGATCACCACCTGGGCGATCGAGGTGGCGATCAACACCAGAAAGCTGATCTTCACCGCGCGGATACCGGCGGCACTGGACTCCAGGGCGCCGTCAATGCTGTCGGCGGCGTCGTGGCTGTGCGGAATGAACAACTCGCGGACGGCTGCCGTGAACCCATGTCCGTGGTCGTGGCCATGAGGGTGGTCATGGTCATGGCCGGTGTCGCGGCTGTGTTCATGGCCGGTCGCTGAAGCATGTGAGTCGTGTGTCATGCGCGGCTTCCCTTCCGGTTCAACTTGTTCCGGGCAGGGGCCTGAGTGTGCAGCAGCGTGAGGTCGGCGGCGTCACGATGATGGCCGGGTACACCCGGCCCGGCATGCTCGGCGTTGAACACGGCATCAGTCACCAGTTGCTTGATGTGGTCATTGTCGAGGCTGTAGTAAATAGTGGTGCCCTCGCGGCGCGTGCGGACAAGGCGTGCCATCCGGAGCTTCGCCAGGTGTTGGGAGACGCTCGGGGCCGGCTTATCAACGTGATCCGCTAGGTCGCCCACCGACATCTCCTGGCGTACCAGCGCCCAGAGGATCTGAACGCGGGTGGCATCCGCCAGCATGCGGAAGACCTCGACTACCAAATCCACCTCGTCTGCAGGGAGTCGGCGACTGCAAGCACCCTTATCTGCGTTCATATGCAGATAGTAACGCACGCACGACTAGCGCCGCTGTCGCGGGTCACCAACCGCGCTGTTGCCACTCCGCAAGATGCGGACGCTCGTCGCCGAGCGTTGTGTCGTCACCATGCCCCGGATACACCACGGTGTCGTCGCCGTAGACACCGAACAGTTGACTGCTGACGTCGCCCAGGAGTTCTTCGAACGCGCCGGGCTCCCAGGTTTTTCCGACCCCGCCCGGGAACAGGCAGTCCCCGGTGAACAGCTGAACCGCCGTCCGATCACCGGCCGGCCGCAGCGCCAGCGCCACCGAGCCCGGTGTATGACCGCGCAGATGAATGACGTCGAAGTTCAGCTCACCGATCACGATGGTGTCGCCGCCGGCCAGGAACCGGTCCGGTGCCACCGGGAGCGCCTCGGCGTCGAGTTGATGGACGGCAGTCGGCGCGCCGGTGGCCTCCGCGACAGCCTCCAGGGCCTGCCAGTGGTCGCCGTGCTGGTGGGTGGTGACGATCATCTCCAGTTTCGGCGCGTGTTCGGCGAGCAGGGCCACCAGCAGTTCGGGGTCGTTGGCGGCGTCGATCAACAGCGATTCGCCGGTGGCCGAACACGTCACCACGTAGGCGTTGTTATCCATCGGACCCACTGAGGCCTTGATGATCGTCACGCCCGGCAGCGTTCGCCGCGTGGCGGTCTGCGACTCGACGTGGCCGGTATAGGTGTCGTCGACGACTGTCATGGACATCACGGTACTGCCGACGTCGGTGCCGGGGACCGCCGCATAGCATGGGCGGGTGGCTGACCGGTTGATCGTCAAGGGAGCGCGCGAGCACAACCTCCGCAGCATCGACCTCGACCTTCCCCGGGACGCACTGATCGTGTTCACCGGCCTGTCCGGGTCGGGCAAGTCGTCGCTGGCATTCGACACCATCTTCGCCGAGGGTCAGCGTCGCTATGTCGAATCCCTGAGCGCCTATGCGCGGCAGTTCCTCGGTCAGATGGACAAGCCCGACGTCGACTTCATCGAGGGGCTTTCTCCGGCGGTATCCATCGACCAGAAATCCACCAACCGCAACCCGCGCTCCACCGTCGGCACTATCACCGAGGTCTACGACTACCTGCGTCTGCTCTACGCCCGCGCCGGCACGCCGCACTGCCCGGTGTGTGGCGAGCGGATCGCGCGACAGACCCCGCAGCAGATCGTCGATCAGGTGCTGGCCATGGCCGAGGGCACCAAGTTTCAGGTGCTCGCTCCGGTGGTGCGGACCCGCAAGGGCGAGTTCGTCGACCTCTTCGACAAGCTGAACACCCAGGGCTACAGCCGGGTTCGGGTCGACGGTGTGGTGCATTCCCTGACCGAGCCGCCGACGCTGAAGAAGCAGGAAAAGCACGATATCGAGGTGGTCGTCGACCGGCTGACCGTCAAGGCCAGTTCCAAACAGCGGCTGACCGATTCGGTGGAGACCGCGCTGGGTCTGGCCGACGGCATCGTGGTGCTGGATTTCGTCGACCGTGAGGAAAGCGACCCGCATCGCGAACAACGCTTCTCCGAGAAGCTTGCGTGTCCGAACGGTCACCCGCTGGCGGTGGATGATCTTGAGCCGCGGTCGTTTTCGTTCAATTCGCCCTACGGCGCGTGCCCGGAGTGCAGCGGTCTTGGCATTCGCAAGGAGGTCGATCCCGAACTCGTCATACCCGATCCGGATCGCACCCTGGCCGATGGTGCGGTGGCACCGTGGGCGATGGGGCAAAGTTCGGAGTACTTCACCCGCATGCTGGCCGGGCTGGGGGAGTCGATGGGGTTCGACATGGACACCCCGTGGCGCAAGCTCCCGGCTAAGGCGCGCACGGCGATCCTCGAGGGTTGCGACGAACAGGTGCATGTGCGCTACCGAAATCGCTACGGCCGCACGCGTTCCTATCACGCCGACTTCGAAGGAGTCATGGCGTTTCTGCAGCGCCGGCTGGAACAGACCGATTCGGAGTTGATGAAGGAACGCTACGAAGGGTTCATGCGCGACGTCCCGTGCCCGGAGTGCGACGGCACCCGGCTCAAGCCGGAGATCCTGGCCGTGACGCTGTCGGCCGGCGACGATCCGAAGTCCATCGCCGCCGTGTGCGAGTTGTCCATCCGGGAGTGTTCCAACTTCCTCAACGAACTCACCCTGGGCACCCGTGAACAGGCGATCGCCGGGCAGGTACTTAAGGAGGTGCAGTCCCGGCTGGGCTTCCTGCTCGACGTCGGCCTGGACTACCTCTCGCTGGCCCGGGCCGCCGGAACGCTCTCCGGCGGTGAGGCGCAACGCATCCGGCTGGCCACCCAGATCGGCTCCGGTCTCGTCGGCGTGCTCTATGTGCTCGATGAGCCGTCTATCGGGCTGCATCAGCGCGATAACCGGCGTTTGATTGAAACCCTCACGCGGCTCAGGGATTTGGGCAACACGCTGATCGTTGTCGAGCATGACGAGGACACCATCGCCCACGCCGACTGGGTTGTCGATATCGGGCCCGCCGCCGGGGAGCATGGCGGCCAGGTGGTGCACAGCGGTAGCTACGCAGACCTGTTGCAGAACCCCAAATCGCTTACCGGCGCCTATCTTTCCGGTAAGAAGAGCATCGAACTTCCCGCCATCCGTCGGCCAATTGATCGTAAGCGTCAACTGACGGTGGTCGGCGCCCGGGAACACAACCTGCGTGAGATCGACGTGTCATTCCCACTCGGTGTGCTGACTGCGGTGACGGGAGTGTCGGGTTCCGGCAAGTCCACTCTGGTGAACGACATCCTGGCCACCGTGCTGGCCAACCGTCTCAACGGAGCGCGTCAGGTGCCCGGCCGGCACACCCGGATCAACGGCCTCGAACACGTCGACAAACTGGTGCGGGTCGACCAGTCGCCGATCGGTCGCACCCCGCGCTCCAATCCGGCCACCTACACCGGCGTCTTCGACAAGATCCGCACGCTGTTCGCCGCCACCACCGAGGCCAAGGTTCGCGGATACCAGCCCGGCCGATTCTCGTTCAACGTCAAAGGTGGCCGCTGCGAAGCGTGTTCGGGTGATGGCACCCTCAAGATCGAGATGAACTTCCTGCCCGACGTGTACGTGCCGTGCGAGGTCTGTCAGGGCGCGCGCTACAACCGCGAGACACTCGAGGTGCATTACAAGGGCAAGACCATTTCCGAGGTGCTTGATATGTCGATCGAGGACGCGGCCGAGTTCTTCGAGGCGATCACTTCTATCCACCGTTACCTCAAGACCCTCGTTGAGGTGGGTCTGGGTTACGTGCGACTGGGACAGCCGGCGCCGACGTTGTCCGGCGGTGAGGCCCAGCGCGTGAAACTGGCGGCGGAGTTGCAGAAGCGCTCTACCGGGCGCACCGTCTACATCCTCGACGAGCCGACCACCGGATTGCACTTCGAGGACATCCGCAAACTGCTGAAGGTCATCAATGGTCTTGTCGACAAGGGCAACTCGGTGATCGTCATCGAACACAACCTTGACGTCATCAAGACCTCGGACTGGATCGTCGACATGGGTCCAGAGGGCGGCGGTGGTGGCGGCACGGTGGTCGCCGAGGGTACGCCCGAGGATGTCGCCGCGGTGTCCGCGAGTTACACCGGCACGTTCCTGGCCGGGATGCTGGAGGCTCCAGTGGCGCCCAAGTCGGCGCCCAAGAAGGTGGCGCGGCGCAAGAAGGTCAGCGCCTAGTTATCCACAGTCTCGTGTTGGTCCACAGTTGATTAGTCGATTGGTTTTTTTGTCGGCACCCTGTTTTATTGTTCGAACATGCTTTCGAATGACGTATCCGAGGCGGTCGACCAGATCGACGCCGCTCTCGATGTGCTGACCGGACTGGATCTGTCCGGGTTGTCGGCCACCGACCTGGTCGGGGTGGCCGATCGGTGCGAGACGCTGGTGCGCCGCCACCGGGTGGTGTGTGGGGATGCCGCGGTCGAGCTGTCGCGTCGAAATACCGCTGAGTTGGGTGGTGCCCCGCATAAGGTGCTGGCTGATTGGTTGCGCATCACCCCCGCTGAAGCCCGCCGCCGGGTCACGCTCGCGGAACCGTTGGCGCCGCGCGCGTCATTGCTGGGAGAACCGCTGCCAGCCCGCCACCCAGCGACCGCAGCGGCCTGGCGGGCCGGGGACCTCGACGTCGAGCATGTCCGGGTGATCGCCCGCTTCCTCGACGAACTGCCCCTGGCGGTCAGCGCGGCTGACCGCAGCGATGCCGAAGCGCTGCTCGCCGAACAGGCCCGCCTGATGCGGCCCGATCAGTTGGTAAAAGTGGCCGCGCAGTTGGCGTTGATCCTCAACCCCGACGGGGTGTTCAGCGATGCCGACCGCGCGGCGCGCCGCGGATTTACCTGGGGACCCCAGCAGTCCAACGGTATGAGCCAGGGCCGGCTGTGGGCCACCCCCGCCCTGCGTGCCGAGATTGATGCCCTATTCGCCAAATTCGCCGCACCCGGGCGCTGCAACCCCGCCGACCAAACACCGTTGATTGAGGGCGACCCCACTCAAGCCCGCATCGACGGCGATCATCGCAGCCACGCCCAACGCCAACACGACGCGCTGTCCGCGATCATGCGCAGCCTGCTCGGCAATCCCAAACTCGGCCAGCACAACGGACTGCCCGTTACCGTCATCGTGTCGACCACACTGCAGGATCTCCAGGACCAAACCGGAGTCGGCACTACCGGCGGCGGAACTCTGCTGCCGATGAGTGATTTGATCCGGATGGCCTCACACAGCTACCACTACCTGACCATCTTCGACAAAGCCACCGGCCGAGCACTATGGCTGGGCCGAACTAAACGCATCGCCAGCGCCGACCAGAGAATCGTTCTACACAACAAAGACCGCGGCTGCACCTTTCCCAACTGCACCGTGCCCGGCTACGGCTCCCAAGTCCACCACGCCACCCTGGACTGGGCTGACGGCGGCACCACTGACATCGATGACCTCGATTTCGGCTGCGGACCACACAACCGACTCGTCAAAAAAGGCGGCTGGCGCACCCGAAAACTGCCCGATGGCACGTGCGAATGGATAGCACCGCCCCACCTTCCCGTCAAAGGCGGAGTCAACAACCACCACCACCCCGACCGATTGCTCAGAAAACTACGTAAACGAGGTGCCGGCTAGTCGAGGCAGTGCGGCCCGGACGGTTATTCCGGCTTGTGCATCGAGGAGCGGATCTCCTCGAGTTTCTCGGCAGCGGCCTTCTGTCGTGCATCGTACTGATCGGCTGCGTTACGAACCTCGGGAGTTTCTTCAGCGAGTTCGGTTGCGCCCAAGGCTGTTCCGTACCGGGTTTCGATTTTTTCCCGCACACCATCCAGTGTCGGCACCCCGGCGTCGGTGTATCCGGTGTCGAGAATTGGGGCGGGAACAGGCGGCAGCGGGGACGCCACGGTGGCGGTTGCGGGTACCGGCGGAGTCGCGGGCTCTGGAGCGTCCTGCTCGGGCGTTTCGGCCATGAGCGTCACCGTACTCCCGTGGGCTGGCGCGCCGCCCCGCCATCGGCGGCAATGCTGACCCCGTCGCGTTGCGTCGAGGTGCCCGGCAGTGCGACCGCCGGAACGTCCGGGGTGTCGATCTGATGGGCCAGCCACGGCAGCGACGCCGCGAGCACCTGCGCCGCAAACGGCCAGTCATGCTTTCCCGCCTGCGGAACCACCGAGCACTCGAT
>Ga0114973_10001979_pt1 | contig 15015 bp, 14 predicted proteins | sample M_140807_MF_Meta_FD_87025 | JGI IMG/M metagenome (GOLD analysis project Ga0114973, IMG submission 87025) | Freshwater microbial communities from Lake Montjoie, Canada to study carbon cycling - M_140807_MF_MetaG | ecosystem: Environmental > Aquatic > Freshwater > Lake | place: Lake Montjoie... | reverse complement strand
TGTAGTGATGGCTCTACGCGAAAGCCACGTGATCCAGTAAACCAGGCAGTATTTGCTGCAAAATCGGCAGTCTATGACCGCCGTCAAGGATTTATGTATAAGTGGCTGGCAGATTCACCTGAGCCGTTCCCCATTCGGATTATTCCAATCCAATAAGTTTACGGTACTGCTGAATTGGCTTATGGGTTTTGAATTTTTTCGTAAATTCGTCAAACCACATACGAAAGGAAACACATTCAAATGCGGTGGTTGAATACCAGTGCGTATGAATAGACTGTAGGGGTTTGCCATCATAGCGAATACCAACGCTTTGGTCGTTACGGAAAATGCTGAAACGGGCTTGGATATCCTTTTGGGGTAAGGTCGATTGCTGCATCCGCCACCATCCAAAATTTACCTGCGGCGGGAATTCATATAGCGTTTCACCTGCTAATTTTGCGATATCCTCTAAGGCGGACTGTTCAAAAAATCTAGCAGTAAATCCCGCTTTTCGCCATTCTGTGATCAACGAAGAATCCTTGAACCATAGAAAACCTCCATTATATTTACCATATTTTGCTTCATCCTGAGGTCGAATAGCATGAGGTGATAGTGCAACCGTTGCGGTAGATGGAATAGCAGGTAACGGGGCTAAGTGCGAAATATCCGCATCAAGAAACCACGCGGGCTCTGGCTTTTCGGTTGCCTGGATTTCGAACATCCACTCAAGGACTGCCGCCTTTTCGTACATGAAATCGGTCCATAGATTTGCGTAGGTAACGCCTTTGATTTTTTCCATTTGAGCACGGTTGAGACCCTTGTACGCATTTAGTTGCACTTTTCGACGAATGACGCCCTTAAATTTTGCTGTTTTGATAAGTTGTTCAGTTGCGTCATCCGTATAGACGAAGAGTTCCGCATTGGGATGCCATTTCTCTAGTGTGTTCAGAAAATGCTGAAAGTCTTGGGCAGTTTCTGCGCCTGTGACAATGAGTCCAATACGGGGCGATGCCATCTTTATTGGCTTTTTGCGTTTGGAGTTTAAATCGCTGAATAATGTAAGATGAACGGAGCAGCGCCGCCGCCAACTGTTCCTGCCCCGCATCTAGGTCCGTTGGCTTTGAATTTAAGGAATCAGATGCTACGCAAAAACACAAATAAACGACTTGCTGCGCTTAATTCTATTGGTGTATCGCCAGCAGAGCAAGAGCCAACACAAAAAAATCTACCTCGTCTGTCTAATTTAGCTCCGTTTCCCGTGCCCGAACTTATTTTAGCGCCGCCGAGTAGACTGTCAGCAAACGCATCTAACTGGGCTCCGTCACCGCCACCACTTCCTCCAGGTCCGCCACCACTTCCTCCAGGTCCGCCTCCACTTTCTCTAGTTCCTCCTCCAGGACTACCGCCACTTCCTTATATGGCAAGTTATGTACCAACTCCTTCTGGTCCGCCACCACTTCCTCCAGGTCCGCCGCCTATGACAAGTTATGTAGCAAATCCCTATACTATGCCGAGTCATACAGCACCTATACCGCAACCATCTCTATCACCTAAAATGCTAATAGAATATATGTTAGAGGGAGGGCGAGTATATATTAATAACTATCCAGCTCATCTACAGACCGAACTTAAGGCACTTATGCAGCATTACCGCTCCGAATATAGCATTAGTATGCATTATAGAGATGGTAATTCTCTATCAACGAATCCTTACTTTTTTATTAGCAGAAAGATTAATCGTCCGCCAATGCGTTCTATAGGACAAACAAAAAGGCACCGGCGTAACAAAAAACGGCTGCAGACCCGTCACCACCGTTAATCAAAAATATTTAGTCATTCGATGACTATTTATTTTTTTGGTTTTTGTTTTTAATTTGTATTTAGCTACCCTTAAACATATTGGCTCGGTCTACAGGATTGCGGAACCACCTATCTTGTTCATCATCCTCCATAATTACTCCAATAGGATTCACTGGCTGTTCAAGATCGCCAAGGGTCATAAACCTTTGTAGAGGACCAGAGCACATGGGCGGCGGAGGCGGAGGCAACGGAGGCAGTGGAGGCAATGGAGGCAACTCCCTCTTCTTGAAATAATATGACTTGACACGCGACGGTGCCAGTTCTGGTACCTCTAGTCTCATAGGAGTAATACATCCATCCTTCTGGCACATATCGCATCCGCAGACACGCTCTTGGTCCTTGAATTCTGCCGAACATCCACAACGCCGGCAACCCCACATCTTCGGATCAAATGCGAGAATATGAGCGAAGGCGCGAAGAGTATCTTCATTACGGTCAATTACCCAATCTTCCTGTCCTGGCTCACAAATAAGGAACTGGTTGGTCTCTGGATTCCAATTGACTGCAGCAAATCCATATTCACGGTATGGAATATTTGTAACATGTACAAGTTTGTCTAGAGGAGCGCCACTGGTGGTATGAGTAGCATAGTAATCCTCATCGTATTTCTCTTGCTGCTCTTCCTTGCGCTTTTGGTCAAGGTAATCTTCAAAGTGCTCACGCATATACTCTTGGCGTTCATAACGGGAATAGGACATTTGGAGGTAGGAAGTAGGAAGGGGATGATTTGGCTTGATGGTGCTAGATGGTTTCAATTTTTTTACGGCGTTCAAAAAAATGAGACTATGAAATCTGATGTAAAACATATCAGATACGATGGTAAAGGTTGAAGGCACCATACGCAGGATTATATGTAACAAGCAATCGGATTCTACGCCATGGATGATTGCAGAAATAGAGCAAGCTGATGGGAAGAAGGTGACCATCAGGGGCAAGCTATCCACCAACGCCGAATGTAATGACCATATTGTAGGCAACTTTGAATTACAAGAATCAATTTACGGGCAACAGTACGATACGAAAAGCATTGTTCACATCTCACCTCCTACGGATAAGGCGGCTATTATGGAGCGAATGACAAACTTCGCCCATTGCCTAGGCATACGTATGACCGCAAATATCAAAGCCGCTATTGAGAATCTAATACAACCAAATACCGACTTTTGGACAGCATTGGAGAATGCAGATGGACCAACTTGTATTCTTCCTATCAAAGCGAAAGCTGGTGACTACAATGAACGATACAAGTCAGAATATGTTGATTCAACTGACGTGGAAATCTACTTCCAAAATCTAGGGCTCAACTGGTCAGATAAGAAGATTCGTAGAGCTCTTGGATACGAAGAGGATTGTGAAAATCCTGATAGGGATCCGATTCCGCTGAGTAAAGTCAAAGAGGATCCAATGATTATCTTAGGATTGCCAGGCATTACGATTAAGGATGTTATAGACTATCTATCCGTTCTTTATTCCCTTGGACTTATTGACGAGGATACTATGAAAATTGGTACGTTCATCAAGAATCTCCTGGAATCCGAACAAAGGCAGAATACGTGTATGATAACGCCGGACTATATCAAGCCTCTACGAGAACATCCCTTATTCAAGCGGTACATCAGCGAATACAAGAATTGTATTTATCGCTCATCAACGTTCAAACAAGAGAATACAATATCTGTATTTGTCGGCGCACGGGTTCAGTCCCATCCTGCTCCATATCTGTATGCCGACGATACTGAAGCCCTTATTGCAAGCTTGCCGCCAGATGAAGGGAAAACGCCTACTGCAGACCAGTGTGCAGCGATTGCCAAGATATTTCGTGAGCCTCTCTTACTCATTCTCGGTAGTGCGGGTACTGGAAAAACAACTGCCCTTCGTCTGCTCTGTAGATATATCCTGACATATATGATACATCATCGTAGCGCAGTACTCTTTCTAGCACCAACGGGCAAGGCTGTTCAACGTATCAAAGATAGCATTGCAAACATAGAGTTCTCGGATACGGACAATACAATGACAGTTCATAGATTCGCAAACATTGTGAAGATGGATAAGTGGTTTCAGGAAATACCAAAGATTGTCGTTATTGATGAGGCTATTATGGTTGATAACGAAGCGATGTTCCTGTTGGTTGATTCACTGTACAAGCTCATATCAGATGATACGCTTATGCCACATATCGTATTTATCGGCGATGACGGTCAGCTTCAACCGGTAGGTTGCGGAAATCCTATCATGGACCTTATCAAATCAGGTGCTGTGCCCATACACCGCCTTCAACAAATTCACCGTCACAATGGCGGGTCTCTGCTTCTAGATGCAGTGACGGCGTTACGCGAAGGACGCGCATTTACCTCGACCGATGATACATTTAGAATCGTTGATATTACGGAGACGACGCTGAAACCTATTGTTCTCAAGTGGATAGATGACCATCCTGGTGACATGAATGCTGTCATCGTTCCTACAAATCATTTGATGAACGCACTCACTCCAATCATACGCGAGCATCTCAATCCGGTCAGTAAAAACCCTACTATCAAACTTGGCGCAATGGACTACAAGTTTCGCAAAGGAGACAAGATTATGCAAATCAAGAACAATTACGAACGCTGCGTATTCAATGGTACGTGCGGATACATCGTAGACGTAATTAAGAAGACACAAGAGACTACACTGTCTGACGGCAAACGGGCTTCTGTGCTTGTGTACAATCTTCATGTAAAGTTTAACGGGATGAAGAACGATTACTATTATACAGTTGATGATAGTTACAAGGAACTTGCTCTTGCATATGCCTTTACGACTCATAAGGCACAGGGCTCTGAGTACGACCATGTACTGATTGTGATGGATAAACCCATTCCAGGGTTTATCAACCGTAATCTCATATACACTGCAGCAAGTCGTGGTAAGAAAACTGTCACCATTGGACTGCAACAAAATAGTATTCGTAGGCAATGGCGGGATATGCCAGTTGAGCGTGTAACAAATCTTGTGAGCATGATTGATGCAAATGTAGAATATGAGGTTTAGGCGACAGGTTCCTCTGCTGGTGCTGGTGCCGCTGCCGCTGCTGCTGCCGCTGCTGCCGCCTCTGCCTCCGCTTCCTTTGCCGCTGCCTCGGCTGCTGCAGCTGCTACTGCTGCATCCGCCGCTTCCTGTGCTTCCTTTGCCGCATTTGCCTCGGCTTCCGCTGCTGCCTCTTGAGCCATCTTTAACTCCTGTGCTTCCTTTTCAGCAAGTATGCGAGCTGCCTCTTCATCTGCAGCCGCCTTTGCCAATGCCTCAGCATCGCTAGCCGCCTTCGCCGCTTCCTCCACCATTTCTGCCACCTTCAACGCCGCTGCTGCATCCTCGGACTCCTTTAGTTCCTTCTCCGCCGCTGCATTTGCATCCGCTGCAACCTTTGCAGCTGCCTCCGCCTCTGCCTGTTCTTTCGCCGCTATATTGGCTCTTAAGTTTGCCTCTGCCCTTGCAGCAGCTGCTTTCGCTTCTGCATTTGCCTGCACTTCTAACAAATTATTCTGAGCAGCAACCTCGTGAGGATTATATGGGCGGGACCCTCCGTAGTGGTCACGGAAACTGGTTGCCATAGCCGCACGTCGTTTAAAGTAAGCACTGGCGTTCATTCTAATCTATGTGAATAATTTATTTGCGATATTTACGGGATTTGCGGCGTCTAGTTTTACGTCTGCCGCCGGTTTGCCTGCAAAGACGGGCAAATCGTGGATCGGTGGATAAGAACTTCCCCTTATTACTATTGTGTGGAGCAAAACGGGAGCACATCATCTCATACGACCCCTTCGGTACTATTTCTGCTACAATTTGTAGGAATAAGCGCTCATTGCACGCGCCATTGTTCGTTAAAATTCCTATGTGAACCCCGCTTTTTGCAACATCTATTAACCAATTTTTAATCATATCAAAACGTTCTTGTCCGCCAAAATATACGATTGCCACATCTCTCGGGCTGATAAATGATTGATAGAAAAAGTTATAGTTTTTATCATTAAGGAAATAAGGAAGTTCCATACCATCAAACATAATCATTGTCAGATCCCAATCCAGTAATAGTATGCGATTACCGGTTGCTGTTTTTGCCCACTCGTAATACTTTTGGATATCAGCCTTTTGAATACCAGAATCGGGATCATAAGATGGAATAAAATCCTTGTAATGCTTCAAAAAATTTACATAAGAATTATTCTCCAATGTATCTATGAGTTCTTTAAAAGGACCAGTGTTCAGTGAACTTTTCTTTAGCGGATACGTTTCATTTACCTTTACTCGTGTTACGCCAGGACACCTTGTTTTGACATCGTCGAGGTAACCTTGATCATTGTCAAAAAATATGGCAGCATCAAACTCTGCCGCTGCCATTCCTATAATGGATATGGTTTATCGCTCCGCAATCATTAACCGTTGCTTCAAGCGGGCGTGTGCTGTGGAGTGGTCCACATCCCGTGCCGCCAGCCGTTGCTGCCGCTGTAGCTCTGCCGCTTCTCGTGCCTGCGTAAACATAGATACCGCACGGGTTTCCTCCTCTGACATAGAAGGCGGTGCCGACTTATACGCACGCTCCGCCTCCGCCATTGTCTTCGGACGTCCATCTAGGCTCACGCCTGCAATATCCTGGCTAAATGTAGACCCCTCGCTATAGGCGTACTTGAGGTCCGTATATCCAATACCGCCCGCTGCGCCTGTAATCGCCGTTGTGGATTTTGTGTACTGCTCAGGTCGCCCTGATCCTAACTCCGTACCGAATCCAGGGGCTAATATCATTTCCGATGGCGGTCGGTACTTGGACATTTGGTCTTTTGGCGCCGATGCTGCACGACGAGACTCCTCCTCAAATGTCCTATTGAAAACATCCGCATTGTACTTACCCTTCATTGCCGCCTGGGTTCCACGGCTGTTATCCTGGTCCTTTAGCCAATCACCGTATCCGTCGTCCTTATCGGGATCAGGTAACTTATTCTCTTCAAACAACTTATTGAAGACATTCATATCGAGTTTCTTCGGGTTAAGGGCAACCGGCGGGGCATCCTCCAACTTCATCGCATTCTTATCCGCCGGTGCAGTCGGATTAATACCGCGTGCCTTCATCGCCATTTCAGGTGTTACCTCGACTGAAAAACGCACATCCTTGCCGTCCTTGCCCGTCTTCGGTATGAGTTTCTCCAAGATTTCTTGAATATAGAGAAAGGCACGCGTAACTGAGTCAAAAAGCTCAGGCGACCCGCCCTTATCAGGGTGAGTCTTCACCGCCGCACGCTTATACGCCGATTTGAGTAGTTCGTGTGTGAGGGGCTTCGAATCGTCAATACCGAGCAGTTGGTACGCTTCGTGTAAGTAGTCCATCGCTCTTCTAGGCGGAGGGGCTTTTGCCAGCGTAGTTGTTTGTGGCGGGGAGTCATTGATACGCATAACCGGTGTAGCGTGCTGCGGTTGTATTTGTCTCATCGGCGGGGGCTGTGATTGTTGCTGGGGTTGCTGGGGCTGCGGGAATGGCCAAGGATAGAATTCACCTCGCCGCTGCGCCGCTACCCAACCCAGGAGGGCTCCGTACAATCCCATACGCTTCGCCGTATTGACGTACTCCTGTCCTTCAAAAAGGGTTTCAATCATCTGTATCCGGGCTGGGACGGAATCTAGAGAACTCAGATTCTGCCATATACGAATATGCCGTGGGTCTACGGTTGATTGAGCGGCGCCCATTACTTAGGGGGCTGAAGGTTTTCTTGTCGGTTGACCGCGGATTTAGAAATCCGTATCTGTTGTCACCGGCTTGATATTCTTCGACAGGAATTCCTCTAGTTGTTCGTTATGCTGGGTGATGAATTCCGCAACGACTTTGTTATCTTGTAGTACCCGAAGCGTTGGTAGCTTCTTCACAGCATCTACGTCAATCTTCTCTACATCGTCGTCAATATCGTAGGTCTTAATGGGAATGGAGTACTTTGCCGCCTGCATTATAACCTTCGGCTTCACCACCTTACAGGGGGCGCACCAGGACGCACCAATATACTCTAGTTCATACATGGGCATTTGCAGATTGGTTTGGAGTGTAATGGGTGCTCATTTTTTTCATGGGGTATTGTAAGGAGGGATGAATAATGATGAAAAAACAGCTATAACAATTGCTGGATTATTAAAGCTTAAATCATCTCTTTTAAAAGCTGTCGCTAAAAGTAGCCCATATGCAGCCGCAGCGTTTGCACAGTCAAATGCTGGTAACGCCGCTTTTTATAGTTTTAAACAAGAATCAGCAGCCTTAAAGCCGCAACAAGAAACTCCACAAAAGACTGGCAGTCTCCCTTTTAGAAACCTTAGTGGTCGTGTTGTACCTCCACCAGAAGGTAATCATAGTGCTGCCGCCGCCGCTGCTGCCGCTCAAGGTAGTTTAGACTTACGTAAAAGATTAAGAAACTACTGGACACATAATGATGATTCCCAAGCAGTATTTTTATGGGGAAAATGCGGTTCACCAACAAGTACCAAGTCAAAAACCATTTTTTATTGTTGTATTTGCGGATTTCCAATTATTCCAGACGATGAGGAAGTTTTTCCAGGCGAAAAAGTGGGAACTGTAGATCCAAAGTGGGGACAAGGCTCAGCAGAACATGAACTATATGCTAGCAAGGGTTATAGATATATAGGACTGTATTGGAGAGCACTAGATGATGTAGACAAGTTAAGACAGGCGGGTTTGCCCGATGGATATAATGAAAATGTTAAAAACTTTTATAGAAAAGAAATGATGTGGTCGCATTGGTATTGTAATAATATTAAAAGTGATGTTAGTGTAATAAAATGGACAGATGATGAAAAAAATTTAGAACCCCATTTAAATAATATTAGATATATAATAAACTCTGTTTGGAACGGAATAGATAGAGTAGGTGATGGAATTGAAAGTTTTTATAAAAGATTTATTGATATAAGTGGTGTTAAAGTTGGTACACATCGGCATTTAATACACTACTTTATTCATATTACTGGAGGTGTAACAGATAAAACAGTTCTGGCATGGAAAAATAATAGATTATGTGCTTATATTACACGATTAAATGATATGATTGATAATTTAAAAAATTGTGTTAAAGCTATTTTTCCTAGATGCAACTTTCATGAAGGATTAAGAAAAATAATTGATGAACGAAAACTTAATCCATATGGCAAATTTAATAGTAAACCTTTAACTCCATGGCCGCCTCCAAATATAGTTATAAGTCCTACTACAGCTCCTGTTCAGGCTAATTTTGATGAGTGTACATATCAACAAAATATAACATTTTGGCATCAAGAACCCCCCCCTACACAAGATTCTGATTTCAGTGAAACAGAACAAGAAGAAGTAGATGATTCTCAACCTCCATGGTTAGCAGCAGATGCAAAAGCGTATACTGAAGCCCTCGCACAATCATTAGCCCAAGAAATGGAAAAAGCAGCAGGACCAGCAGAACCAGCAGGAGGAGCAGGAGGACCTCGTCTACGCAAAACATACGGTGGTGCGCGCCGTTATAAACAGCGCAAAACACTAAAAAAACGGCGTAAAGGAAAACGCCACACTAGGCGTCGTACATAGTCTCAATCCACGTCGTAATCTGCATCGGCTGGATAAGCGGAATCAACGGCTCGCACTCCCACAGAATCTTTCTACCCAATGAGAATAGTGTCCATTGGATAGGAAAAGCGTGGGGATACAGCGTCGGCAAAGCTTGGAACTCCTTCGGTAGCAGATGAAACGACGTCTGCGGCAATACCATTGCCAGTTGCTCCTCTGGCTTCAACGGCGTCCGTGGCGTGGCTGGAGTTTCTAACAATGGTGCTGGAGTGGTGTTAAGATATTCGGCGACCGTCTCTATCCGCGGCGGCAAATACCACGGATAGTACCAATATAGGTCTATGGGCTCACCTGAGTAGTACGCAAGCGTCCACGCGAGCGAGTTAAGATATTGCTTCGTGGCGGTGATGGGATCGGCACCCATAAGGGCTTCTTGGTCATAAATAGTTTTCCAATCTGGCTTGAGAATCCAACTCGGCTTATCGCGGTCCTCTAGCTGAATCTGCGTGGCAAAGACCTTCTCCGCCGCCCATTGGATGGGCTGGTCGTTATAGCGTGCCATTGCCTGGTCCTCTGGCTCCTTGGACGCCGTCATACCTGGGCGCGCATTGAGTTTCTTCGATGTTGACTTGAGAATCTGGTGCGGCTCCGTTTGTGCTACCCGTTGGAAAAGGTCCGTAAGAGTCGCAGGGTTGTACCGCCAATGGGCTGGGGTTGTCTGTTGAACAAAGGGGGTTGCGAGGTGGTCTCGGTACATTCTGAGCAACGCTTCAATACCGTCGTCCTTAATCTTAAGTACCATTCCGTGCGGTACAAAGTCGTTGCCCAGTAGACTCATCAGCCCTACAAAATCCCTTAGAAACTCCGGTTTCGGCTGGCTCGGCGACTTCTGGTACTTATTATACAATGCATCGGCAAGCTGGTCCGTTAGCAAGTATAGGAACTTCTCGTCGCCCAGCGCATCCGTCTTGACCGATCCGTTAAACTCCATCTCCTCGCGGAAAAGGCTCAGGGTGGTACCAAGGGTCGCATTTGCCCACAGAGAAAGGACAATAAGGTCGGCGTCCAAACCGTAAATTACAGCGGTTTTCGGAGTGTGGGCTCGGATGTACTCCATAATCTTCTGCTCCCCCTCTCCTGGCATGTCCGCTGGGCTTACCACCGTGGTTATTGTTGTGTGGCTCTTAGCAAACTGGCGCAGGGCGAACGATAGGTTCTTCATAAACTGCGTGCCTGGCGTAATAGCATTCGTATCCCACCGCGGCTGTTTTGTGTAAGGAACACCCTTTGCTTCTGCGCGGATTCGTGCCTCCTCCTCCGCCTGAACCGCGGAACGGAACCGACGTAGGCGTTGCTGCTTAATCTTCGCCATCGGAGCCACACCGTCTACTGCAATATATAGGGTGGTGGTGGGGCTGACGATGGCGGTCATCTGTTTGATATACGCAATCACTGCAACAATAAGGTCCGCTTCATACTTTGCCTTGATTTCTGGGGTGTACGGCGTCTTCTTCTGTACCTTTCGTACACAGTAGTAAATCGCGCAGTTGAGATCCAACCCAAAAAACTCCGGCTTATTTGGGGAATTGGGGGTGGTGACACCCGCAATAGTTTGTATTATGTGCTTATAGAAGGAGGGGATTCCCATGGCAGTTCCTGAAAAAAAGACTCTTGATAGTGTGAGTGCTTTATTTAAGTTTGCTGCTGATGGGTTTAAATATAACCTACAAACTTTTCCCGATACAATCTCTGCCGCCGCTTTCCTATTTACTATCCTATTCCAGTCACCACCCCTAGGAGCATTAACAGGTAGTATATTAGCCCTAAATGTGACGGCACCCATGTTACAAAAATTCCTGTCAGGGTTCATCGGTGACTCCGCCGTCGTCAATAATGAAGCGGACCGCCGATGCTCTGGTCATTTTCCCGGTGTATCATTTGAACGTATCCTACAATTAAGCGATACAAAGTCGTTTAGCGACCTTGACCACAACGGTGTTCCAAGTTATTACTCCCTGTTTTTAGGCTTCCTAACTGTCTACGTTGGAGCCTTGCCTATTATTTACAGTAAGGAAATCTCTTATTCCCCGCGGCGAAAGGCATCTACCACCTACGGCATCGTCATTCTTGCCCTAGTTGTTCTAATGTGTATCCTATTCCGTCTAATGTCTACATGCGAAAATATGGTCAGTTTAACAGTAGGAATTCTTGCAGGCGGACTCTTCGGTCTCTTCTCTGTAGGCTTCCTGGCATATATCTCCGACCGGCGCCTCACCAATATCCTCTCATTCCCATTAATTCGCAATCGTGCCGCGGATGGCAAGCCTATCTACGTTTGCGAGAAGGCAATTAAGAAGCCACCGCCGACTTGTGTCAAGCCGATGACACAACAGGAAAAAACCAATTTACAAACGGTACGCGGAATGATTGAGCGTGGTAGCACGAAGTTACGCATACCTATCTCGCCCGATAAACTTGATGAGTTTGCTACATTTTATGCAAACAATGTTGACCCAAATACTGGACGACTGGATGGACAGGCACAGAATCAAGCACTTACTATCCTCGGAATTACAATGGAACAATCAGAACAGATTTTTAGAGCAGGACGGCAATGAGAATCACATAAAATAGAAATAGAGAACAAGAGGGATGAGCGTATTGCGAATGCGCCAATTCTTACTCGGTCTATACCATGACCTCCCGAATGTACTCTTTGTAGGTTCATTCGTACTTGGCTCTATCACCGGCTACTTACCGCTCGTTTGGGTCGCCATGGGTCTGATTATGAACGCCTTTGTTGTCAGTAGTGCGCAACAACTACTCGTTTTGCTGTTTCCAACCTGGAATCAGATTATTACACCAAAAGGTGCCGCCTGTGACATTATATCAACCGGTGCACCAGGCAACGGCACAACCATTATAGCACCCAGTATGTGGCTCTCGTCTGCAGTATTCTTCGCCAGCTTTGTCATCTATAATTCCGTACAAGTCGCGATGATGCCTACTGCTCGCGGTGCGAGCGAAGAGAAGGCAGATATTCGTCAAGCATTTACTCTCACGACCATCATCATTGGCGCCGTCTTCTTACTGCTCATCCTTCTACGTGGACACAGCGGCTGTGAATCGTACCTCGGTGGCTCACTTGGTGTTCTCACCGGCGTAGGTCTAGGTGTCGGATTCTGGAATATCCTCAATGTATGCGGAGGGGCTGCGCGTGTCGGTATGGTACCAGATGTCTTACAAGTTGTCAATTCAATGGCGCCGCCCGGTGAAGATACAGTGCCCGTTGTTTGTAGTGCCTAGTTCGTTAATTAGAGCCACCTGATAGCAGCCCCATTAATAGCGATGTATCATTCCGCCATTCACGAAACGGTCCACCTGCAATTTGTTGTATTATAAACGGTTCCCATTCCGCGTTAATATCACGTATAATACGACCTGTTTCACTAATTAATTCCGAGCGCGTCTTATCGGCATATAAATCATTCATTAGTTCACGTGAAAATTCTACTTTACCATTACGTTCATTCACTTTATTGTGCAACCGCCAGATATTATAGACCACACGGTCTCTAATCTCTGTTCCTGACATCAAGTGTATGTTTTTAGTAGGCACAATCGTATTATATTGAAGGTACTCCGCTAAATGTGCGCGACATAATGGGCACGGCATAACATCCGACAATGTCTTCAAAAGTTTCCTCCAAAGATATGCGACATCTTTACGGTCACTTATCCACGCCAAATTATGTAATACTTTCCATAATTTCGGACCCCACGAATCTTTAGAACCGGGCTTTGGCAACGTATCTGCCATTGATTACGCAGACGAAAAATTTGAAGGCAGCCAGCCGCATTTGCCGATTTGTAACAGCCTATGGAGGTGGTTCAACGAATCCCTGTCAATCTCTGGGAAAACTTACAAGAAGTTGTGTGTCGTATGGACGCCGCTTTCCTACGCGATGTATCCCAAATCACAAAGATTCCTTACGCCGATTTACGCAAGGCGATTCCTACCCGTGGAGTATCAACACGAATTTCTACAGACGGCAACGAGCCTTGGTGGACGGGATTAACGTGCACTATGTCTGTACTACGACCCGGTGGGATGTGGGTCCGATGTTCAGGAACTGCCTTTGAGGGTGCCTGTTGTTTCAAACATAGGAACTTGGATGGGCGGGAAGAGTCACGTTTGCCCGAGGGTATACTGCCCTACAATTCGCCGACCATTGCGTCGCTGCCCCGTCGTTTACCTATTCGGGTTGAGGGTGTCCTCTACTGGGTCTGCGAAACAGGATTCTCTGAAGTATACGACGTAGACGGTTGCGTCGTCCCTGGAATTATGATAAATTATGAGAAACGGTGGGTATGCGATCTTGATAAAAATTGAGTTCGCGTGTGCCGAATTTGTTTTTTACCAATAACTAGTAACGGATAGTATGTCGGATTTATTCGAAAATGCTACAATTGCTTTTCCATTCATCTTTCGTGGCTCTTCTCAGATTTCCAAGAAAAAGCAGAAGAAGCAGAAGCGTTCCTTTATTGTAGAATGTCTACACGATAAGCGCGGGCGTACAAAGAAAATTCCATCAAACAGTGGATTAAATATTCCGAGGTATATTATTAAACAGTGGATTCGGGCTATGAGCGGTGAGCCGCTTATAGCTCCACCTGGCACTATTCCTCTTCTGTACTGCAAAAAGAGTGATTATAGTCCTTGGCTCTATACTATGATTACTTCTGTATATCGTAAACGTGCGGAATGGCATAATCTAATTACTGGCATGTGGAAGACACCCCACCTAATTGAACCTAATGTGCCAACTATGCTCAACCATTCAAATCCGTTCTTCTATAATCAATCTATCGCAATCCACTTAGATAAACTTATGTGCTTGAATATTACTCTACGTATGTGTGTTCTTAGGTATGTTCAGCGTCGGCTGTTGGCGAAAATGGACAAACGGGTTGTCGGTGAGGACGACCTTCATACAACTATTCGGATTCCTGATGCAAATATGATCTCCGTCTACGATTTCAAGACGCAAGCGAAGTACGTATTCCACACAAATACAATTCTCAAAATGATTTTGGCATCGCTGAAGTATTGTGCTTACGGAATCTCCGCGCCCAAGTCACCTAAGAATCCCTATACTAACCTTGAATGGACGAAGCCGCAACTCATTTCAATTACGCAACAGATTGTGCGTAATATGGCGGCACTCCATCGTATTCCCCCGCCGCTATTTCTTAACTACTACAACTGTAATTACAATATTCCAACATTTGCCAAATTCTGCGAAAAGGAGCTTGGTATCAATGCTGCAGTTGAACTCTTCAAACACAAGGATGATCCCACTACGCAGGATGTTTACGGTGAAACGATTGGTACTGTGATAGATGAAGAAAATATCGCTATGTCAGCGCGTATGCGAAATATGATTATTGAACGAAAGCTTCCAGATGTACTACAGAATCGTTGGGATAACATTGTATTAGCTCTATGGATTGATACAAATATTCAAGTTCTTTACGAACCATATAAGACGTATACTGAAATTATAGATGATTTCACCAAAGCGCGTGATGATACACGTAGTTAC
>Ga0114973_10001977_pt1 | contig 15020 bp, 6 predicted proteins | sample M_140807_MF_Meta_FD_87025 | JGI IMG/M metagenome (GOLD analysis project Ga0114973, IMG submission 87025) | Freshwater microbial communities from Lake Montjoie, Canada to study carbon cycling - M_140807_MF_MetaG | ecosystem: Environmental > Aquatic > Freshwater > Lake | place: Lake Montjoie... | reverse complement strand
GTTTCTGATGTCGACTATAGAGACAAGCCCGCAGGTTTGGCTGACTTAGCAATCTATAACATGGGTTAAAAATATGTTTGATGTAAACCAAATCACGACAACCCTGCGCGGTATGCCTGACCGCTTGTTGCAACAGTACGCCATGATGAATAAGGGTAATCCCTATGTATTGTCTTTAGCTGTTGCAGAAAGCAATCAACGTAAACAACTACGCAGCGCAGCGCAAGCGCGTAACATGGCCCCTCAACCCAAAGTAGCAGATGCTGCTATTGCCAATATGTCGGCGGTTGATGCTATGGGTAATGTGACTGGTGCTTTGCCCGAAGACCAAGGTATTGCTAGAATCCCCACGCCTAATATTGCACGCATGGCAGACGGCGGTATTGCTGGTTACGACGAAGACGTTGGTATGGCCGATGGCGGGATGTTTAACTTTGCCCAAGCTGGTGGCCCCGTCATGAGTATGGCAGGTGGCGGCGCAGTTCAAAAATATGCAGACACCGGATTGGTTAAATCTAGCATTCAGCAAATTGAAGAGCAGAATATTGCAGAACTAAGCCCTCTTGCACAACAATTTAAAACGGCTGAACAACAATTTATTTCCGCTGCAAAATCAGGAGATCAACAATCTATTGCGCAGTACATGCAGGTTAAAGAAGAACTACGTAAACAACTAGAACAAGCGGTGTCTAGCAAATTTGGTAATGCCGCGCCTAAAGTTTTAAGTCAGTTACTGTCTCCTGAGAAACAAGCCGCCCCTGTTGCTTCTGCCGCCCCTGTTGCTTCTGCCGCCCCTGTTGCTTCTGCGGCTTCTGCCGCCCCTGCCCCAGCTTCAGCTCCAAATGCTCCTGCTCCTAAAGCTGACGTACCTCCTAAAACACAGTCTGTTAAACCACAGACTAGCATGGGTGGTGCGCAAGGCATCAAAGCCATGTACGAGCAGTTTGCAGGAGATGCAAATAAACGTGAGACTGAGCTAAACCAGATTCAAGAACGCATACGCCAACAAGGTGAAGCAGAAACATCTGCCGCCCAAAGAGAACTGGATCGGCTTAAAACTGATCTCGCTGCTCAAGGCGAGTACGGCAAAGACCGTGAAGCCAAGCTAAAAGGTAAAGAAGAGCGCATTGCCAAAGAAGAAGGTCAAGCTGGGGGTTTGGCGTTGCTCGAAGCAGGCTTGGCAATCATGGGCGGAACATCTCAAAACGCGTTTGCCAACATTGGTCAAGGCGCAATGGCAGGAACTGCTGCGTACCGCAAGAGCCAAGAAAAACTTAACGATGCTCGCGACAAGTTGGATGATGCCTACGGTCGTTTGGAAGATGTTCGCTTTAACCAAAAGAACATGAACAACGCAGAGATTCGTAAAGCTACTGCCGATGTTGACAAAGCCGCAAATGCAGGACTTAAATATCTTACAGACTTTGCAATTACCCGTTACGGCCTAAACGACGCTACCGCAAAAACAATGTTTACGGGCGCTGTGCAAGAAAACGTTGCTAATATTGGCGCTCGCGCTACTATGTATTCGGCGGACAGACGGTCAGCAGACCAAAAAGACATGATGGAAAGCATTAGAGGCGGCCAATTGGTTGACACGGCCATGAAAAACTTGCGCGATCAAATCAATAAGAGCGATAAGTACGGCACGCAAGCAGAAAAAGACGCGGCATTTGAAAAATTATGGCCACAAGTATTGCAAATGAACCCGGGTCTGGCAAAATACGCTGGTACTACCGGGGGCGGTGGTGCACCTGCAGGCGGCGCTGATTTTGTTTTAAACGCCCAAACAGGAAAAATTGAACCAAGAAAGTGATCTATGAGCTATACCGTTGCTTTGCCTGATGGACGAACCGTTGAGTTTCCAGACAGCGTATCCAAAGAAAAAGCAGCGGAAATACTTCGAGAACAACTTGGTATAGGTGGCTCCCCAGAAGAAGGTTTTATTCCTGCCATCAAGGCAGGAATTTCGGGGGTAAAAAGCGCAGGGGCAGCGCTTGCTGGCCGCACAGGCGCTATAGACACCGAGCGTGCCAAGCAGATCATGGCAGAGGAAGAAGCGTACCAACAACGCACTTTTAAGCCCACAGAAAAAGGCTGGACAGAAGCACCAGTCACCAAATTCAAAGAACTCCTTGGCGGCTCGTTGCCGTACGTTGCCGCACCTTTAATTGCGGGCGGAGCCGCCACACTAGGCGGTGCTCCTGCCCTTGCCGCTACTGGCTTGGGCGCTTTAGTCTCTGGTGGACAGTTTACCGGTCAGTTTTTGAAACGCCAGACTGAGGAAGGCACACCTCTTGAGCGTACAAATTTAGCTGCCGCGGCTGGCGCTGGTACGGTTGCAGGCGCACTTGACCTGTTATCTTTCAAAATGTTCCCTGCTATTCGCGGCATCTTTGGTGCGGCGGGTAAAGAGCTTTCTCAAGATGCGGCAGAGCAAATTGCCAAGCAAGGCATGTCCAAGATGCTGGTGGATTACACCAAAGCTACGGGTAAAGCGATTGGTGCAGAAAGTACAACCGAGGTTGCACAGCAGTTTCTTGAGCGACTACAGGCTGGCCTGAACCTTACAGACGAGAAAGCTCGTGATGAGTATTGGGATAGTTTAATTGGCGGTGCGGTATTGGGCGGAGCGCTTGCTCCTGCTGGCCGCTACATTGAGCGTGGACGGATTAAAACCCAGCAAGCAGAAGCAGGCCGTGCAGAGCAAGCCAAGCAAGTGCAGGCGCAAGAAGCCGAGAAGCAGCGCTTAGAGCAAGAGCAAGCGGCTTACCGCCAGACCCCTGAGTATCTGACTGAGATTCAAGATCGATACGCCGCGCTTCAAAAGAAAGAAGCCGACCTGATTGGGCGTATTAAAGGCAAGCCAGCCGAAGGCGACTTGGCCGCCGTTGCGGATAAAAAAGAAGCGCGTGCAGAGCTGAACGAGCTACGCAAGTCTGACGACTACACCGGCACTATCCAAGAGTACCGTGCAGCCAAGAAAACAATCGATGAACGCGCCAAAGCAACAACAGACAAGGCCGCGTTTGAAGCAGCTAATAAAGTACCCGGCGCACAACAAGACTTGTTTGGTGAGTTGCCACAAGCCCGTGATACATCTCCTGTCGGACAACTTCGCACACTAGATACGCAGATTAAAGGTCTTGACGCACAGCTTGCCGAAGCTAAAAAGACAGGAGATCAGGCGCAGATCCAAGCGCTTACCAACCAGCAGTTTGATTTGCAAAAGCAGTTCCAGTCAGTGGCTCCAACACCGACAGCGTATGCGGCTATGCGGGATACGGTCACCAAACAAATTGAAGGTTTACGTACCAAGTTGCAAGCGGCCACAAGTACTGCCGACATGGAACGCCTTGTTGGCAGTATCAAAAAGAATAAAGAAGCGTTATCAGAACTTGAACAATTAAAACCTTTTGTTGCAGAAGCGCCCAAGCAAACTGATGTTGCATCCCGTGACGTTGAAGTAAAAGACATCAGGAAAAAAATAACCCGTTACCAAGAACTTGGTGACGATGAGGCGATTGCCAAGCTACTACCGCGCCTGAAAGAGCTGGAAGCCGTACCCACATTGATGGAAGGCGATCAGTTCCGTAACGTTCCAACCGATGATTTGTTTGCCGCTGAAATTGATGAGGGCGCAAAAGAAGCCCGTGAAACACGGGAGAGCGTAGAAGCTGAGATTGAAAGACTTCGTAGCATTGGTGAGAAGAACAAAGGCCGGTCTCCTGTTGAGCAGGCGCTCTACGATAAAGAGTTGGAAGATGCTCGTGGGTTGCTGGCGTTATTTAAAGAGGGTGAGCAGGACTGGAACAAGTTAAAGCAAGACCCCGCTAATACAGAGTTCCGCGATGACCGTGACAAACTCAAAGAGACGCTTGAAAAAGACATCAAAGCTTTGGCTAAGCAGGAAGACGAAAAAGGCAGGATGTTGCCTAGCCGTCAAACGTTTGAGTTGGGCGTAAAGCGCAAAGCACTGGATAATCTGAACCGCCGTATGGAGGCGGCTGACCGCTACAAAGACACAACACCGTTTGCACAAAACATTATCGGCGAGCGCACGGACGAAAACGTATCAGCGTTGTTGGACTACTACCTGCCAAAGTTAAAACCTGCACAAGAAGGTTTTGATGTGCAAAACGACAGGGCTAAGATGCGCCAGCAAACGCAAGAGCTGCGTGCCAAAGTACACGACGACTTGATTGATCTGTATGACGCGGCCAAAAGTAAAAACTTTAATGAAGTTCGTAAAGCTACAAGCCAGTTTGTTTTTGATGCAACACGCCTTGTAAATATCAACCGCCTCTTGGCAAATGGCAAGGCACTAGAACGCGAAGCTAACCAAGGTTTGCGTGAACAGCTACTAACTATTGCTGACAGACCGTTGGAAAAAGGTTTGGAAGAACGTGCTGATGCCGTAATTAAACGCTACAGCCAAGTCATTGCAGAAGAACGTGAAGTAGCTAAAGCAGGCCGTCAGCTTCCTATTGAGCGCGTAGAAGGGGCCGCTAACCGAATCGATGAAGTAACGCGTGAGTTGCGCCTTGTGAATGAGCGTGTCCAAAAAGCTGGCCGTCCCACAGACGAAGCAAAGCTGGCTGCTCTGGCAGAACTCAAAGACCGCCGTAAAGACCTTGGCGATGAGTTGAGGAAGCTACGTGCGGCCAAACCATCGGTCAAAGAAGAAAACAAACTGGCCAAAGAAGTTACGCCCGAGATGGCGGAGATGCAACAGCAGCTCGGCAACATTGAACGCCAGCTTAAAGGTCTGACCGTTGAGTCCGGTGCCGGCAACATCCGCGCACAGTTGGTTAAGGCTCGTGATGATCTAAAGGCAAAGATTGAAGCTGGTACACCAGAGGAAGAAGTTGCCACAGCAGGCAAACAAAAAGAGTTGCCCGGTGTTCAGCCACAGCGCCTTGCGCCAACACTGCGTGAGATTACGCCTGAAGAACTGACCGATGCACGCACCGCGTTTGTAGCAGCAGAGACTAGGGTTGAAGAACTCAAGAAAGCTGTACGCAACACAGAGGCCATGCAAGACAACCCGCAGTACTTCCGTGAAGTGGCAAAAAGGTTTAAAGATGAAGCCAGAGTTTTTAGAGAAGAGCTTGCCCAAACGCCTGACAGTCTTCTTTTGCAAAAACTTGAGTCTGATGCCAAGTCACGCGAACAAAACGCACGCTATTTTGATATGTTGGCAACGCTGTCTGAAGATGGCCGCGCTGATCTAAAAGCAGTTCAAAAAGAATTGGAGCAGGCCCAGCGCGCTGTGCCCAAAGCGGAAGCCGCACTTCTTGATTTAGAACGTCGTCAGCGTATGCAAGAACAGCAACAAGCCGCTGTTACAAAAGCTCCTGCTGGGCAGACTGAAGCCGAGCGTCTCAAGGCTGGCGAAGCCCGCGAGTTTAAAAACGTCAAAGACAGAATACTTGTTAAGCCCAAAAAAGCCGAAAGCTGGGACATTAAAAAACAATCGGTTGCACCAGTGGCAAAAGTGCCGGAGGTCGTTAAAGCACAAAAAGCGCTGTCAAGAGCAACTGAAGTTGTACGTATGTCCGGCAAAGAGCTTACATCTGCTCGTGGCAAGTTAGCTGAGTCGGGTGTTACACAAGAAATTAGACAACAGCAACTTGTCATACAAGAAATCGAGCCGCTTGTTAAAGGCGCGTTCTCTGAAGAGAACGTAAAAGCAATTGACGACGAACTAGCAAAAATTGATGCGGTGTTGCAAGAGCGCGGATCTGATATACAGAAACAGCCGTCTCCCGTAATCGCCAAGATGAAGGGGCCCTTGCCAAAAGACTATGCCGCTAGCACTGACTTTGCCGAAAAAGAAGCGCGTAGCGAGTACATGGCGGCTAAGAAAGCCAGCGACGCTGCGCAAACTGCTTATGAAGCTGCACGTAAAGGAATTGACAACTTACCTGCCACTGCTTCAGGACTGGAGTTTGGCCGCCTAGACAGTGCGATGACTCGCGCTTCTAGTGCTACTGACAAGTTACTACCTAAGACACAAGCCGCTGAGCTGGCTTACTTGGTTGCACGTCGAGACAATCTGACTTTGAACAAGCTGATGGGGCAGGACTTGCGCGAAGCTTTTGTAAACACTAGTGCTCGTCTGGCTAAAGCTTTGAACCAAGAGTCTCCTTTGGTCAAACAGATTGAAGAAGCCAAAGCCACTGCCGCCAAAGCCGAAAAAGCACGCGCAGAAGCAGAAGCCAAAGCTCGTGAAGAAGAGCGCAAGATTCAAGCGGAGAGAAATGCTGGTGCAGGAGAACAACGCAAAGCGCTGGACGCTGCCAAGGTAGAGAAAGAGCGCCTTGAAAAGGCCATGTCGGGCACAGGCTATGACGTACGTCGCTTTACAAGAGACACTTCTGGCCCCGCAATGACGGCAGAACTTAACAAGCTTAAGAAAAATTTAGCTGCCGCAGACACTAACTTGGGTAAGGCTAAGTTGAAAAACAACACGGCTGATATTGAAAAGTATCAAGCCGAGTACAATCAGATTGAGTCCAATATTGACACCATCTACGCATCAGCACCTATTGTTGAGCGTGAGGTAGAACAGCCCGGCGCACCACAACCCGCCGCTGTGGAAGGTGTTCGTCTGCCTAACCGCAAAGAAGGCCCTATTGTTCGTAACTTGGCTGGCGCTAAACGTATCCGTCAGTCAGGTATTGCAAAGCTCCGAGCAGACGGCCTATCACAAGAAGCAGCCAACGCAGTTAATTTGTTTACAGTCAAAGCGCGTTTGGATGGCGCTACTGATACCAGCCGTGCAAAGTTAGAGACTGCGTACGCAGAAGCTACCGAGGGTTTGACTGAAGAACAAGTGGCCTCTCAGCTTGCGGAAGGCGAGCGTTTATTAGGTCAAGGCCCAACCATTGAGATCATTGCCGCTCGTGAGCGCTATCGCCAGTCAGTGATCGATCTTGAGAAAGCCCAGAAAGATTTTGACGAAGCCAAGACTCCTGCAATTAGAGAGTTAGCACAAGACGCCCTTGATCTTGCCAATCAGCGCAGCGATGCAGCAGAAGAAACATACAAGAATGCGCGTGATATTCGTGCGTCTAAAGCCCTTAAAGGCGGTGCGCAAGCAGAAGTCGAAGCCGCAATCGATGCCGCTACTGCTAAACAGGAAGCGGCCACACTGCCAGAGATTGACGAAGAAGGTCCGATCCAAGGTGCGGCGACCCAGTACACGGAGATGGAACAGGCGCAGTTGTCTGACACAGCCAAAGAAGCGCTGGCAGATGGGCGGTTGCTCGATGCCGTCAATGACGTAGCTAAGAACGGTAGCTCTGACTTTATTCGTCAGAACGCCAAAAACGTAGTCAACATGTTGCTACGCACCAAGGTAGTCATTGATCCTAATTTGGTTGATGCTAATGGCGCCCCTGTGCCTGCGTTTTACAACAACGTAACCAACACTGTGTCTTTCCGTCCCGGAGAGCAGACAGAAGAAAACTTGATCCACGAGGTGACTCACGCTGCATCACTGCGCGGTTTGGTTATGCCCGCCAAGGATTTGACCAAAGAACAACTTAACGCACGCAATGAGTTGAACGCCATGTTCAACCAATTAAAGAAAGACAAGGCGCTGGTAAACGAGTACGGCTTGACTAACGTGGCTGAGTTTGCATCTGAGGTACAGTCCAACAAAGACTTCCGTGATCGCATTAACCAGAAGCCTTGGTTTGGCGGCAACATGCTGTCCCGTTTCTTCCAAGCGCTGTTGCGTTTGGTTGGCTTCAAGACAGGTCAAGTCACAACAGATGTGGCTACCAAAAACATCGAAGCTCTGTACATGCCTGCGCAGAAGTTCCAGATGGTTGACCAGATTAACGCGCCGTCTGTGTTCCGTACCAAAGCGCCAGCAACTAGCTCCGTTATTGTTGGCCAAGAAGCTGGCAAACTTGCATCACTCAAAGGTAACTTGTTTGGCCTTGGCGGTCGCGTACAGTTGGTTGATCGCTTAGCCGCAGCCGATGCCGGTATTGTTGCTGGAGAAAGCGCTGGTAAGTTGTCGTCTACTGAGGCGTTCCAAGCTCAGTACTACTTGCGTCTGGCTGACAACACTACGCAAGCTGCGGGGCAGTTTATTACGCACGGCCCTGTGTCGATCGTGTCTGAGAAAACCCCAGAAGGTACAGAGTATCGCTACCAGTCATCAACAGGCGCTAACCTTGTGAACATGTCTGAGCATATGGAAGCCGCTGACAAAGCCGGTTTGGGTGCCGATGCTGAGCGTATTCTTACTGTGCAGATTGCTGGTGAGCGTGCTGATGCTACGCCTAACGGCTGGGCACGTTTGTTATCTTCCGATCCTGCAGCGGCTAAGGCTGAGTACTTGAAAGACAAAGCAACGCTTGCCGCCAACCCAGAAGCTAAGAAGCACATCGATGCGGCCAAGGCAATCTACAAGACGTACAACAACGGTCTGATTGACTTTATTGTGCAGTGCGGTTTTATATCCAAGCAAGAAGGTGCTCGTCTGAAGAAGACGCCGTTCATTCCGTTCTACCGCATTGAGAACAATGAGGTCAAGCTGTTTACGGACAAAGAGAGCAGTATTCGTATCGGCAACATCAAAGAAAACCCAGACCTGCAACGCATGTTGGGCGATGAGAAGACCATTTTGCCAATCTTGACCAGCGCTGTGCAGAACACGTTTATGCTGACCCGTGCCGGTATGAAAAACCAAGCTACGCACAAGACAGCAGATGCGCTGTACAAGACAGGTTTTGCGTCTAGGATAGGCAAGGGTAGCGGCCCAACAGGTACAGATGTAGTTCGTTACAAAGTAGACGGCGACGACTACTTTGCTGTAATTGACACAGACACGTTTGGCATCCCTGCGCACTTGATTGTCAAGGGCATGGAAGGTATCAAGACATCTATCCCAGCGCTGGTTCAGATGATGGGTGTGCCCGCCAACTGGGTGCGTAAGTTTGTGACTCGTAGCCCTGCCTACGCTATTCGTCAGTTGATTCGTGATCCGGTCAATGCCGCTATTGTTGGTGGTGTGGATGGTATCCCTGTGGTTAACGCGCTAAAGCAGTTGGCTAGTATGCGCTCTGGTCGCAGTCCTGCCCAAGAAGCGTTGATGCGCGGTCTGGCTATTAGCAGCAATATCTACACTGGCGACGAAAAAGACATGCAGAAGTTTTTGCAGGACATTAGCACAGGGCGCGGTAAGTGGGACAAGATGATGGGTATGCTAGACACCGTGGCGCTCCAAGCCGATGCTGCTACCCGTGCAACTATTTACGAAGACTCCTTGAACAAGGGTTTCTCCGAAGCCAAAGCGCAGTTCCGTGCCTTTGAGTCTCAGAACTTTAGCCGCCGCGGCTTGTCGCCAAGCATTCAGATGCTGAGCACATTGATTCCGTTCTTTAACGCACAGATTCAGGGCTTGGATGTTTTGTATCGTTCGTTTAGAGGAGACATGCCGTTTGCTGATCGTTTGGAAATTCAGCGCAAAATCAAAGCTCGCGGCCTGTTGCTAATGACTGGTACGCTTGCGTACGCGCTGATGATGGAAGACGATGAAGACTACCGCAAGCTTCCACCCGAAGTTAAGTACGGCAACTTTATTGTGCCTCTGCCAAACAGCAAAGACCCCCTGAAAATTCCAATCCCGTATGAGGTGGGCATCTTGTTTAAGGCTTTGCCCGAAGCAATCATAGATGTGGCGCGTCGCGACACCAAGGCCAAGGAAGCTATCAAGGGTATGGGCATGTTGTTATGGCAGTCTGCCCCCGGCGTTGTGCCCGTGGCCGGCAAGCCAATCATTGAGGCAACGCTCAACGCAACGCCATTTGGCCCGATCGAGTCGGCAAGGGAGAAAGAGTTGCCCGCGGCTATGCGCTATCGTGAAGAGACAACAGAAGTTGCCAAGGCTCTAGGCTCCTACACAGGTGCTGTGGGCGTGTCGCCCCTGATGCTCGAGCATTTCGTGCGTAGCTACACAAGCGCCTTGGGATTGTCTGCACTGCATATGCTAGATCCAGCACTGCGCTCTTCGACAGAGGGCGAAAAAGCCTCTACGTCTGCAAGCAAGTTGCCGTTTGTTGGTGGCCTGTTCCAGTCAGCCGATGGCCGCTTCCTAATCGACCGCGCGTACGACCGCATGGAAGAGGTGGTGCAGGCGCAGAAAGGCTACGAAGACTTGGAGAAACGAGGCAAGAAAGCCGAGGCCAGAGCATGGGCGCAGGAGTATGCGGCGCTGTTGGCGCAAGCCGATATGGCTGGAAGCTTTAAGAAATCTATGGGGGAAATGTTCACCGATGAACGTACGGTACGCGCTGACTCTAGGCTCTCAACAGAGCAGAAAGACAAGCTGATCGCACGCATCAAGGCGAAACAGAATGAAGAGGCCGAGGCTTTTTATCGGGCAACCGAAAAAAGAAGACCCCAGTAAAGCCTTCGTAGATGCCCGTCTTAGCACGGGCATCTAGTACGCGGCAAAGGACTGCCTTGCGCAGCCCTAGTTCACGAACACTGTCTGGATCGAGGCAGGGGATAAAAAACCCCTGACCTCTTTCAATCGTCTCCCAAGGGAACCGGATTAAGGAGAGTTTCATCGACTTCGTCCATCTTACGTCTTACACGCATGACTGTTACGCGCATGGGGGGTCCCTTGGTCTTGGCAGTCATGTTCTTCTTCAAGTACTCGATTGGGAATTGGTCCTCAAGCTGGCGCTTGAATGAAGCGTAACCGAAACTTGTAGAAGCGCAATACGATTTAAGCAGTTGCTCCTCAATGAAATAGTCGACGTAACCGGCTGTGATGCCGTGTTCCACGCGCCCAAGTATCTTGTTGCGTGTAATTGTCTGGTCGATAACCTGACCGCTACCGAGTTCAGCCATCAAGCCGCCAGTGCTAGGACGCACAACGACAAAGCTGCCATAACTTTCACGGGTGTACGCATTAAGTATGTCTTCAGCAGTGCGGACACTGTTCTTCATGCTGGCACGCATAGTGGCCACAACCTTCTTAAAAGCATTCAAGACAGGGCGTAGTGGGATCTCAACAATGCCCGCCGCTTTGAATACGTTGCGTGCCTGCACTGCGGTTCCAATGCCCGCCATCCAGAAGCGCTCATCGTTAGTTGCTTTAAACTCTGTGTACATGGCGGCAACCGACTCACGCACAGATGTGGGGAACTCATCAGCATGCTCCACCATGAACTCAACCAGCTTGTAGCCCGCCACGCCGTAGTTGTGTTGCAAAGATTTGATGATCTCGATCTCATGGGGTTCCCATGACAGTTCTTCCTCGAAGGTAAACTCCAGTAGTCGGCGAAGCTCACCCTCTGATGAGTGGTCACGCCCACCGGTCAAGTAGTCCACAACGTGCGTGTTAGATGACATCAAGCACACAGTCATCCATGTCGAGAGGTTCAAGCGCTCTTTGTTGGAGCCAGACTCCATACGCTCCTTGCCACGGCCTTCGGTCATGTCCAACAGGAACTCAGGCAACCATTCAGGGGCAGCTCGGTTCTTGGCGGTGATCTCGTCCGTGATAAGTGGGTGGCTGTTGAGCAGACCCAAGCGTTGTTGCATAGCAACAGGTGATGTGCTCTTACCTGTACGATAGTGCGTTGGGTGTCCCCATACTGAAGCAGCAGCTTCAAGAGACAAAGTCTTACCTGTCCCCGACTCCGTGGATGCACAATGGTACGTCATCCCGTAGATGCCTGTAAAGCGCATGAAAGGTGCGCCAGCACCGGCAAGGATTACGGCTATGTGCCCCCACATCTTTTTGGCAATCAACATATTCATGAAGTCGCGCCAAGCCTCTAGGGTTCCCTTGGGTTCGGTGTTAACTGTTATGTTCTCCAAACCCGGCATTGGAACCTTGACGGGGGGTTTACCTTTACTAAAGATACGCCCTGCGTACACGTAAGTATTGTCTGCCTGCCAGCCGTAGCTGTCAGGAACCTTTATAGCAGGTTTGCTTGTACTAGCTTCTTCCACACATGCCCTCACATATTCAAAAAGGTTTTTGTCGTTGTTGTGGCCGAAAGATGCCACGATGTTTTGACTAGCCAGTGCTTTGACTGTCTCGTCCTTGCTAACCACCGCCCTTTGAGGCATGGTTATGTTCACTGCACCATCAGGCTTGAGCGCTATCAGGTGTACTGTGTGATCCCCGTTGCTGTTGAGGATGTCAACAACAAACAGTTCGTAGGGTAGTAGCATGACTTGCTTCTTGGACTTAACGCCCTCGTCATCCTCTACTGTGCGCTCCATGAACGTACCGCCATTGGCTCCATAAGAGTAGCCGCGTGGTGGTGTTGGGCGCATGACTTTGATGATTTCTTTCTCGGTGACTGTGCTCTCGCTTGAGAGTTTCACCTCGATTTCTTTCTCCTCAACCTCAACCGCCAACTCACGACCTAGGATCAGTGGGTTGGTGATCTTGCCCCAGTGCGGGCATGTAGGGCACACGCCGGGGTTCTCAGAATCCATCTTGATGCAGGGGTAGGGGCCTTTAATGCTCTGAAGCTTTTGGTTCATGCGCTCGGGCTCATACGGGTGCATCTTGCTCAGCCACACCGCGGCTTTGTTTCCGTCTTCACAAACCTTAGCCCATGACAGTAGCCCCCTCCAGATTGGCTCCATGCCTTCTTCGGTTGCGTGTTCAACGTAATGCGCAAGCTGACCGCAGCCCCTTGAGTTTTGCGTGGCCAGCCAAATTGGTTTGAACTTGGTAACGCTGTTCTCAAAGAGCTTGACACTGGTCGCGGAAGGCGCAGCAGACGGACGGGTGCCAGCCAAGTCTAGTTTGGGCATGGATTGCGCCTCGTAGACTGAGCCTGCCAGTTTTTCCCTGATAAGGGAAGCCAACCCCTCAAAGCTGAACACATCGCCTTCAGATAGTATGCGCACGGGGCGCGGCGTTGCGTACTTCTTCTTGAAGTTTGTGGTCTCGGGCACACGCAAGACGCGGGCGGCGTCAGCCGTCACAGTCATGTCGATAGCCAAAGATTCCTGTTTGCACAGGCGTTTAAAGTTCTCAGCCACAGGCTTCCAAGAATCAATTGGTACAGCCTCAGTCAATGGCCAGTAGCAGTGCAAACCGCCACCAGACGCAACGACGTAGGGGTTGCCTAGGGCATCCATACCAGTCTTCTCTAAAAACGCACTGAGAGCTTGTGCCGCATCTTTCTTCGATGCGTAGCCATCCATGTCAATGAACAGGGATTTCACATAGCGGGCGTTCGTAGCCAAGCGCTTTTCCTCGTCACCAAAGGTGGCCAAGGCGAAGAAAACATCCAGCTTACTATCGTGCCAACGTTTAATTGGTGCTGTGGTTTCTTCCAGAGTCTGCACAAAGGCATGCTCTTTTCTTATAAGCTCTGCTACGCAGTACCGGCCAAATTCTGGCGACGGCAAAACGACCGCTAAAAACTCAAGCGGAGTCATTGAAGTCCTTGCGATTTAAAAGAGTTCGAGTTGACGCGAATCTTTAGTCGTCGGGCGCTCCATGATGGGGTAACCAGCAATGCGACTGAGCAGTTCCATTTGCCAGTTTTTTGGCAAACCTTCTGGTCTGTGAACAAAGTCTTCAGCAAACCGAATCAGTTCTTGCGTGGTGAGGGATCTAGGTTGTATTCCGTGCATATTTTTCTCCATGCCTCATCCGCTGTGTGTGAGGTCTTCATTATTAATGTTAAGAATTCGACGCGGCTACGATAGGCTACAAACACTTCCGTGCCTGTAAACCAGTTGTAGACAGTCTGCCGAGAGACGCCGAGCGCATAGGCAATCTTCGTGACCGGAAAGTCAAGATGGATCGCCCAACGCCCAAGCTGGTTGCCCAGAGACTTGGGTGTCTTTGCTACTTCGTCAATGATTTTTTGTGAGTAGGCCATATTGGTTTTGTTAAGGCGCTAGGACACGCAGAACGGGAAACGCAGTCGTGTGCATGTGTGTGATCGCTAACGAAGCCTTGGTTAAACCCCGGCACACGCAATGCGACCGCCGACTGCGGCCTAGCGAAACCTTTAATTACTCATCGTCCCAATCAGCAACGATGTCGGCCAGCTTGTTCTTCTTAGCTGGAACGGATTCAACCTTGGCCGCGGTTTTGCGCACTTCGGGTTCTTCTTCAGCCTCGACTGGTGCGGCCTTGGCTTTGGCTTTGGACTTGGCAACCTTGGCTCGCTCAGCGGCAATCGCCTCGGTGTCGTCTTCGTCAAACAGATCGCCAAGCGTCTTGGTAGTTGGGCGTTTACCTTCAATAGCCAGTGGGGCGGGGGCTACAACGCCATCAGCAAAGGCAGGGGTAACAGCTACGGCCTTCTCTGCATCCTTAGAGTTGGCTTGGTTCTGCGCAGTCTCGTACTCAGCATCAGTCAACCAACGCACAGGGGCAAACACAATCTTTGGAGACTCCGCTTGTGTATCAAACTTCATGCGCGTGACAATGGCGTCCAAGTTAACAGGCGGTGTCTGCGCGGCCATGTAGCGAGCGTATGCTTGCAGTGGGCGCTTCTCGCCGTCTTCCTTGCCGAAGATAGATGTTGCAGGCAAAGTAACTTGTAACACGTCGCCTTCAGGATTGTTAGCCAAGACCACAGCCAAGCGCTGTTGGTAGCGGCATGCACGGCTTTGACCATTACCAGACCCAGCGATGTTCTGTGGGCATGTAGAACAGTTTGATGCCTGCTTGTTCTTCACGTTTGCGTCGGGCTTCTCGCCATCAGCAGATGTGCAGTCAGGGGCGGCTGCAGCCGCGTCTTTGTCGTAAGAGCCAGCGTAGAAAATACGGCTGACCTTGGGGGCAGCTTTGACCACGATCACATCTAGGTGACGCTCATCAATCGCTGCGATCTCTTTGCCGTTAGACAGCAGTCTGAACACACCGCCCTTGATAGAGACGCGCTTCATGCCACCGCCAGAACCTGCACCGCCAGCCAAGGCTAGCGTGGTTGCTGACAGGACTGCATTCTTAGCAAATGCGGGGACGTTTGAGGGGTTGAACATTGCAATATTGCTCATTT
>Ga0114973_10001976_pt1 | contig 15020 bp, 15 predicted proteins | sample M_140807_MF_Meta_FD_87025 | JGI IMG/M metagenome (GOLD analysis project Ga0114973, IMG submission 87025) | Freshwater microbial communities from Lake Montjoie, Canada to study carbon cycling - M_140807_MF_MetaG | ecosystem: Environmental > Aquatic > Freshwater > Lake | place: Lake Montjoie... | reverse complement strand
TTCCAATGAATTAATAGTTTCTTTTAATTTATCAAATAATTTATTTCCAGATACATCTAGTATTTCTGTATTTAGTAATTTGTGTTTTTTTAAACTTCCAATTAATTCATTATCATTTATTAATTTTTTAATTAACCCAACTATTTTTCGGTCACCAAATGTTTTAATTAAATTCTCATTACTAACATCTTGAACTATTTCTCTAACTTTTGAATTTGCAGCAAGAGTACTTAATTTTAATGTATTTTCAGCAGTTTTTAAACCTGGAACACTATTTTTTAGATTTGAAACACTCTTTTTTAGATCTGGAACACTATTTTTTAGATTTGAAACACTATTTTTTAGATTTGGAACACTATTTTTTAGATTTGAAACACTATTTTTTAGATTTGAAAAACTAATTTTTCCTGAGCCAACTATTTTTTTTTGTGTTAAATATTTGTTTTTATATTTTTGGTATTTAGAATCATTAATTGTATTAAACATTATAATATAAAAAGATAAATTATTTTAATTCTTTAAAAGTATTTTTAATTTTTTGTATTGTTTCCATGTCATCTTTAATAATTTTGTGATCAATTAAAGATTGTATTATTTCTTGATCATTAAGTATTTCTTGAATTGTTTTAATTATTTTTGAATCACCTGTAATACTTGTTACTGTACTGGTTATAGCATAAGTTGTTGTTGGTAAATTAAATAATTGTTTAATATTGTTTTCTGAAAATAATTTATTCAACTTTTCAGAATTTTTTTTAGACTTTTCATCCATAGTATAATATATAATTATATATTTTTCCTATCCAATAGAGTAAAATACAAATTTAGATATGATGTGTTGATTATTGTAGTCATGAGGGCAAAAACATGTATTTGTAATCATTTTTAATATAGTATTTCTATAGAAATTATATACAAATACTATATTTTGCATTTATTTTATTTTAAATATTTTGCAAGTTGTTTAAAATCTTGTTTTGATTTTGTTTTAATAAAATGATTTAATTTTTTAATTAAATAATCACGTTTTTCATTTGAAAATTTTTTAGAATAAATTTGTGCAATAATATTAGTAGGATCTAATGTTTCAACAATTAAATTATTAACAATCATTTTTTCATAAGATTCAAGTAACACATTATATAATACTTCCCCAGAATAAGGTATTGGATATATACCTTTGATATTTTTAGAAAGTTCTCTAGCTTCAATCATTGTTTTATTATAAAACACTTTGTGATTTGAAGATATAATAGTTTTAGTTGATGGAATTGAATTACCAAGAGAGTTTGGTTCAATACATATCATATAATTTGATGTTTGGATTGTTTGTGTTATTGCTTCAATTTTAAAATTTCTTATTGTATTATAACCTGGAGAAATTTGTTCAATTGGTATAAGTCCTTGGTCTGTATTAATAGGAGTACCAGCAGGAAAACAGATAGATGATAGAGGTATTGTTTGTGGAGGTGTAAGACCATTTACTGTAACAATGAGTTCAGGATTAGTTCTACTAGACAAATCCAATCCATAAAAAGTATCGATGTAAACACCGTTACTTATAACTAAAGTATCGATGTAAACACCGTTACTTATAACTGTTGGTAATGTATGAGAATAAACCCAAGCACTAGTGGAATCTGTATTTACAGTAGTCAATGATGTACAATCCTCAAATGCTGACGAATGAATATTAATAACAGTTGATGGAATGGTTATGTCTGTAATAAATGAACAATATGAAAAAGCTGAATCGTCAATGCTTGTTACATTATTTGGAATATTTTCTACACTTACTAATTTATCATAAAAAAACATACTAAATTCATAATTTAAAACTGAAGAATTTGATGTACCACTAGCAACGTATATAAGACCATCATCACTTTGCTTTGAAAACACAAAACCGGATACTGTTATGTCTCTCCAATACCAGGATCAGAATTAAAAGTCAACGTAAATGTCATTTTTATATTATATAAATAGAATATTATTTACCAATTTTTTTAATTACATTTTTTATCCCTTTTTGTAAAGCTGTAAATGTAAAACAAACCCAACTCATATCTTATTGTGTTAATCTAAGCTAATAGAGTTGTTTTTTCATCAGGAAATTCATCTAATATTTTTTGTAGAATTTGTTGAGAATAATAACCAGGAAAAGAGTAAATATTTGATGAATTTACTTTATCTTGCCCTAATTTAATATCAGTTTGGTTTCCAGTAAATCTAACAAACTTTGCTGATTGGGTAAGATAAATCAAAAAACATACAACATCAAGTTTTTTATTTGAAATTTGTGTATTTCCAGGGTAAAAAAAAATAGAATGTATATTGATACATGGATAACCACCTTGAACAACTTTTGTATAATCTATAGAATTATAAGCTATACTATTATTTTTATAATATCCAATAGTTTGAGTCTGACTTAAAAACTGTTTCGTAACTGATCTTGAATTCAATGTAACAAACGCTCCAGCTGGATTTTTTAATCTTGCAGGAGGTAATTTATACGAGCTACTCTGAGTAGGGTAAGTTGTAGGGTCATAATCTATCTGATTTAAAAAAACACTATTTAAAATATAACCAAATGAATTTTTGGTAGTATTAATATAATTTAATACACCAGTATTTCCAGATGTGCCAATCCCAGTCAATGTAGAACCAAATGCTGTACTCATTGAACTACTTACAGTAATGCCGGAATTTACTAGAAGATTAGATAAATAGGTAGTTAAAATTGTATTAGTAATAGAATCGGATCTATAGGAATGCATAATTGAACTTTTATTATTACTATCTCTTAATAACAAATTAAAAATGTTAATATATCCAGTTCCAGTTTGAGTAGAAGTAACAGGTATATTTATAGGTATTGTAATATCATTAATAGATGCAATATTAACGTTATCCCATGTAGTAATACTTCCCTTATAAATATTAGCGATTATTTCAGGAGTAATCTTAAGTGGATTCACTCGTAATTCATCATTACATTTTGTATCTACTTTAGTATTTACAATGTCATTACCACTATTTGTACCAGTTCCTTGAGTATATTGCCATGTATTATTAATAAATGTAAAATCGCCAGCTTTTGCAGTAAAATTACCTACAAAATCTAGATTATAAATAAAGGCTAAAGCATCCAAACCAACTGGTAATGTCATCATTGTGTTAGGATTGTTATTGTTATTGTTAGCAACAATATAATTTGAATCCGCAAAAGCAAAGGTATCACTATTAGCTTTTATATTAGTTATACCGGAACCAGAACCAGGACCCGCGTAACTATAGGTTGATGGTGTATAATCAGTATTAATACTATTATTAAACGTAACCGCATTTGCACTTCCACTTGCAGTGATGTTTTGTTTAGGATTAGTATCACTATAATTATACGCTGAATTAATAATTATGTTACGTTGTAGAGGGGTTATAAATACCATATTTATAATATTTATAAATATTAAATTTTTTGCAAATATTGTAATTTTTTGACTAAACTCATATATTCAGGTTTTAATGTTTAAGACAGGCATAGTAACATTGATGTCTCCAAAAAAATTCATAGCATATTTTTGCATTTCTATTACAGTCTTATTATTTAATCAATAAATTACTCTTGCACTTCTTATTTCTTTTTAGCTGGTAATGCTGGTATTAGTGATGGTGCAATTGTTAATGCAGATGCAGTTGTTAATGCTGGTGATAGTGTTGGTGCAGTTGTTAGTGTTGGTGTTGGTGTTAGTGTTGTTGGTATTGGTGCTGGTATTGTATCAGATTTTGATATTTTTTCTTTATTTAGTTTACACTCATTAATATCATAAAAAACTGACATTTGTGATTTTTTGCACATATAATGTTTTCCAAGTAAAAAATCTAAATCTGTGATTGTTACAGCTAATTTACTAATATTTTCAGCTTCATCTTTTTTTTTTAAATCATTAACAAATGCTAAAAATTTATCTACAGCCATTGCTTTGTTATTTGTTCCTACTACTGTCTTGTTTTCAGGATACTTTTCATGCTTTTTTAATTTTTTAACAATTTCAGCAATTTTATTTATTTCCTCCTGAGTTGTAGCCTCACTTTTAGACATTTTTTTTATATTTCTCGCAAGTAATTGTGTACCTTTAGCAATACCTGCAAGTGCAACAAAAGGAGCAGCTATTGCTCCCACAATAAGTCCTCCACCTTCTATTTCATTTTTTAAATCAAAATATTTTGATTTATATTTTAAATATTTTGTCTTATAATCCATGTATATAATATAATTATATTTTTTTCTTTAACAAAATCATAGTTAAAGTTCAAACTTTTATATATACAACATATTGATTTGTATATTCAAATTTATATCCATTTACTTGATATTATTAATTATATTTTTCCAAGTAGTTCAGTTAATACATTTTTAGAATTTGAAGCTTTTGAATTATGAAAATAAGTTTTAATATTCGGGTTTGATAATTTATTAACACATTCAATATTAGTCATACCATCATCAATAAAATATAATTTTAGTCCAGGATTAGATTGTATCAAATGATTTAATATCCATCCTTTTGTTCCACATATAGGTTCGGGTTTTTTTAAATAAACAATTATTCCAAATATAATTTCTTTTGATAGAATTCTTTGAACAATTGAATTTGTTGTAGATCCAACAGTTTTTGGATTTCCTCCTATATATGATATTATAATTTTTGCGTCAGAACCAGGTAGTTTCTCATTGACTCCATACAAATCAGCAACACCATGAAAATCCAAACATATTAATTTATTTAGACCTAATTTTGATAATTTTTTATTAATTTGTAAAAAAGTTTTTTTAATTTTTTGTTCATCATTAATATGAACTCTAAAAGGTGGTTTTACTTCTGGATGTTTAAAAAGATAGCGATCTAAAACAACTGGAATTGTACTTGTTTTGTTAGTAATTATATCAAAATACATATATATATTGATAAGATTAAAAATAAAATCAAACTTTTATATATACAACATATTGATTTGTATATTCAAATCTATATCCATTTACTTCATAGTAATCATTTAGTTGATCAATATAATCATTATATATCCCTTGGTTCCAGTTACTATACGATAATATATTATTTGAATCATAAATATAGTATTTATCTTCGCATATTAGTCCAGCTACAATATGAGATGCATTTGCTTCAATTACATTAAAATCTATTCCTCCTGCAATTAATTTATACTCTGTATCTCCAATATAAATAACTTGATGAATTTGTCTTGTATTTACAGTTGGAATTATTAATAGTTTGGGAGGATCTCCGGGAGATAATTTTGTATCACTAAAGGTAATTTCCTTCCAGTTCAAACTAATTTGTGTATTTGTTTCAGCCATTTGTGTAACTATAGATTGAGTTTTTTTATGCATACCATCAAAAATATCAACAAGTTTTTCCAGATCATTTAGTTTTTCTAAAGTTGAATCAGTTACATTAGAGTTAAGATTTGAATATTCTTTGTAAATATTATTAATTTTTTCGTTTTCATCAAATAGTAATGCATATTTATTAAATAATTTATAATAATCAATATTTTCCTCAAAATAGATTGAACAAACAGTTATTAAACCATAATATGACAGTAATCCATCACCATATTCTATCCCAAGATTATTTTCAATAAAGTAATTTTCATTATTGTATACCCATAAACTTTTAACTTTTGATGCAACTACACTAATAAAATTATAGTCTAAAGTTATTGCTTTATCTAATTTTATTAAAAACATATTAACCATTGCCCACATAAGTATTTTTAGAGGAATTTTTAAAGCAAAAAAATCTGAAGGAAACATAATCTTTTCAACTTGAGTTTTAAAATCTTTAGGAAGACTATTATATTTTTGTACTAATAGATCTGCAATTGGTTCTGATAAAAATAAAATATTAAGAACAGTATTTAACCAACATGTACCAGAACTTTGTGATAATCTACCAAATGCACATGGTGGTATAGAAAAATAGTACCTGAACCACCAAGTATTTTCTAATTCATTTGAATCATTTGTTTGCATTAATCTAAAATTAAATCTTTTAAAGTTTGAACTTGTATTACCTCCTGATTGTTTATTTTTTTTTTCATAATAAATTGTATAACAATTTTTTAATGGTGCAGTTGGATCAAAAACAACTGTTATTGTTCTATTAATAAGTAATAAAGTATCATAAACTTTTTGATCACATACTTTTATTGCAAGGTCAAAAGGAAATATATTTACTATTTTTTTATAACCAAGTACAGCTTCTACACAAACATGAGCATCTATAGTTTTATTGTAAATTGTTAGACCCATAAATATTTTACTTTTATTATCATCAAGTAGTTTTGATAAAGCATCACAATAATCTTTATTTAAATTTTCAAAACATAATAAATAGTTTATTTTTTTATAATCAGATTTATTACATTCGTCAAGTATAAATTGAATTTTTTCTAAAAAATTATCAATAGATTTTAAATTTATTGTTTCAAAGATATAATCTTTTTTATCTGATTTACTTAAATTAATTTTATTATTTCCAATGTAATAAATTTTATACTCTCGCATATATTATAATAAATGAATATTTTTTTTTTAATTTTATTTATTTGTATAATTTTCTATATATTTAATAATATTTATAAATATGATGAACATTTTACAAATTATCAATTAAGTCCTGAACAAAAAATGAAATCTTCTTCTTTAATTATTGGAGGTACTTGTAGAGATGTTAGTAAGTATATCCCAGATATAATTAAATCAATAGATGCATGTGGAGAAAAATTTAAAAAATATCATGTGATTATTTATGAAAATGATTCCTCTGATGATACAAGAAATAAACTAATTGAACTTAAAAAAAATAATTATACTTATTTATTTGAAAATGGATTAGATGACAAATTTCAATCTAGAACAAAACGTTTAGCCTATGGAAGAAATTTAATTATTGATCAATTAAGATATATGTGTGAACAAGATTCTTGGGACTATTTTTTAAATCTAGATATGGATAATGTTAATTGTAAGGGAACTTTTGTTAATACAATAGATAATTGTTTTAATTCATCAATTGATGATTCTTGGGCAGTTCAATCCGCAAATCAAGTTATTGGTTATTATGATAGATGGGCCTTAAGAATACCTAAATTATTTAATTATGATTGTTGGCTAAAAATTAAAAAACATGGAAGATCTGATCAGACTATAAAAAAATATGTATATCCTAAATTAGATTTTAGTTATAAATCAAAAGGATTATTAATCCCTGTAAAATCAGCATTTGGTGGAACTGCATTGTATAAAATTAAATCAATTCCATCATATTGTAAATATAATGGAACACATTTGACAGGTGAAGAAAAATGTGAACATGTTGATTTTCACAAATGTATTCTACAATCTGGAGGAAAAAATTATATTAATACATTATTTATAAATGATGCTTAGTATAATCTTATTTCCTTAGTATAATCTTATTTCCTTAGTATAATCTTATTTCCTTAGTATAATCTTATTTCCTTAGTATAATCTTATTTCTTTAGTATAATCTTATTTCTTTCTAAATAATTTATATAAATCCTTTGTTGTTTTATATAATCTTTTTGTATTATGAACTCTCATTTTTTGATAAATATCAACAAGTTCTCTTTCTAAACTTTCTAAATCATCAATATCTTCTTTTTCATTTACCTCACCACAACATAAATTATTAATCATTTCTTTTTTTTGATTTAATAGATCCTCATTTTCATCTTTTTGCTCATATAAAAATCCAGACTTTCCACAAAGTTTTTCATCATTACGACAATGTATTGCAAAATTTTTTAATAAATTATTATTAATTGATGTTTCCTTAAAAACATTACATAAACCTAGATCTGCATTAGTTTGATGTGGAATAAAAAATTTACAAGTTGAACATGATGGTTCAAAACCATATATTAAACCAATAAATGAAAGAATTAGTAAAGTTTCACGGAACATTATAATAATTATTATTATTTATTTCTTTAAATAAATTTTTATAAAAAATTGATTTATTGATTGTTTGAACTATAGTACCTACAGTCAATTAATTTAATATGTCTAGTAAAAAAATTATTGCTGAACTAATGGAAAAACTTAAGAATTCAACTGATCCTGTTGAAACTGAAGATTTAGAGGATCAAATTCTAAGATTAGTAGATCAAGAAGAAGACTTTAATACTTTTACAAATCAAGGTATTAAAGAAGTTGAAATTCAAGATACAAAAAATTCAATGGATGAATTAGATGATAAAGAAAAAATTCGATTACAAAGAGTTGCACAAAAAGAAGCTAAAGAAGCAAAGTATCGTTCAGAATCTAAATTAGGCTCAGTAGATGAAGAACTTTTAAGATCTCAATTAATGAATGAAGCTCTTGCATCTAATGAAGAATTTGCATTCCAAAAATCAAGAAAACATTTTGGAGCTAAAAATAAATCAAAAAAGAGAATTTAATTCTTGTATATGAAATTTTTTTATATTGTATTTAATTATATATGTCAAAATACGAGTTAAAATATTTAAAATATAAAGAAAAATACTTTTATTTAAAAAAACAATTAGGAGGTGAATGGTATTATAATAGTGGATTACCAATTAAAGAGATTACCAATGAAACAGATTTTGATAATTTAGAACTTGGTAAAAGAAGATTTAAGGTTAAAGATGTTGATTTGTTAATAAAAATAATTAATAATATTAAAAAAAATAATAAAGTTGCAGAATATGAAAAAATAAGAGCACAAGAAGAATATGATCATAACGAAAAAATATATGGTAAAAAAAATAGTGATACTACCAGGTTTAGTATCATACGTGATAATAAAATTAATAAACAAAATGCATCTATATTCAATATTAAAGTATTTGTTGTAGGTTATGAACGTACATTTGGAGATATTACGGGAATACAAAAAATAAATAATGATGAAGTTGTAATAACTTATAATTTTGGAATTATTCCTGCCACATTAAAGGAAAAAATAAGTCAAATGGGTGATAAATGGTTTTTTGTAAAGTATAATAATACTTTAACACAAGTACAATATAAAAATTAAAGTTTGTATACAAGGTCTTCTTCATATTCTAATAAATAAAAATTCGCATTAATTAATTTTACAAGTAAAATATTTTTAGTATCAACACAGTTAAACAGAATATTATTTTTTTTTATATAAGAAAATATTGAACCAATTGATGCTGATGGATCTAATTCTGGGAATTCTTTAAAAAATTCTTGTTCATATTCTCTTGCATATAGATCTGATTTTATAGTAATTTGTTCCATAATTTTATCTTTTTTTTGACTACTAATATTTACGTTTAGATCAAGCTTTAATTTATTTGATCTTAGAAGTCCAATTTTACAATATTCTTTTATTGTCCAAGATCTAATAATACTATTATGTTGAAATTCTGTATCAAACTCATTTGATTTAAAGCCAAATCTATTATACCAACTTTGACCAGTTGCTAAAATAAAATATATTGACATATTTATAGGACAATCTCCATCCAAATAAATTAGACTTGTGTCTGTTAAATTAATTTGTGTAACGCCAATATGTTCTTTTAATAAATGACCTAATTTAATTATATTTTTTATTGTTTCATTACCTGCAATTTGATCACATTTATTAATTTTTGCAACATTCATAAATGTATCTTTAATATATAATTCTACACAAGTAGTTTTATATATATATCCTTCTTTAACTATATTAGGAAAAATAGTTTGAATAATTTCTATAATTTTTTCATTTGGAGCCATTATATAATATATATATATAGATGATTTAAAATACTTTATCTCATTTTTTCAATTTATCAATAAAAAATTGAAAAAATATTTTTATACAAGTCCCAATGCATTGCGCATTTTCGTGCCTATCACTTCGTCTTTCCGATAGCTGCACTAGGGAGAATAACCCGAATAAAATTCCTGTCCAAGTAGTACTTGGTTTAGTTTTTTGTTTATTAATATATAAATACAAACTGAATCTAATGGTGTACAGTTAATCAAGCGGACTACTAAGTCCCACCGTGTCGAAATCTTCTTGGAAAAGGTAAGCGTCAATCCAGTAATTAAGTTTAATTGGGAACGGTTAGGTTGTGGAACCTTTATAATCCTCAGGAGCGATAGCCTGTCACGTGTAAGCGTGCTTTTGTGTTGTGCCCTCCTTAGCTTATCTGTAACAAAAAATATTTATAGATAGGTAATAGCACAAATGATGGTTCATTGGTAATGAGAATCATCGATAGGCCAGATTTATCTGGTTTATTAGAGAATTTAGTGGAAGAATTATGCAGTTTTTAACAGAGATGCCACTGTTTATAATTATCACCCTATGGGTGGGAAAACTAATTAGTAAATAAACCAAGTTCTAAAAAATGTATTTTTAAAAGAGTGGTACAGAGGCTACAGGAACGAATAATTTATGGAAAGGACATCTATAAATTTGAAGTGAAAGGAAAGCATCGAGTTTAAATCTGAAGCTTTACCCTATAATAGGTTTAATGGGAAAACTTATTATATGGAAGTACGTCCTTGGCCAAGGTGGACGTGTAAAGTGGATGACTCCTGGAGAGTTATACTGAATGTTATAATTGTGTTACTTGATATTAGTAACTATAGATAAACAATATAATATTTAATTAGTAACTTGCGAATTAATTGTTTTGTGGTTAGGCAATTAATTTCAAGTTAAATATTCTAATGTGTGGTGGGTTTTACGCACGTATAATAATCTAGTGATATTCCTAGGTGAATTAACACCAACCTTGATGACTATTCCTACACTCTTGATTTAATTATCAGAGAAGGTCATTAAGGATTGCGGGGAAGGTGTCAAAAATTAGTTGCTACCGTCTTATGTTCAACTACCAAAGAAGAACATTAAAATTGTAATCAAGTAGGAATGATTCAATTTAGATGCTGATTTCTCAGCATGAAGACAGAATGGAATAACGTCCATCCTTATGGTAAAAACGTAACTAATAACCCAATCCGCAGCCGAGGCGATTTTGGTTTTTATAATCTAGGCTACTAGATTATAGTCGCAATGGTTCAGAGACTGCATGGAATACGGTGGAAATACATTCAATTGTGTGTATATTCTGCTGAAAGGTACAGTCCATTAAATTTGACAAGCTCGTTTTTTTTGCACAAAAGAGCTAACTTTTAAAAATACAAAAAAACCCAAATTTACCCTAAAAAGTCCACAGAAATGAAAAAATCTCCATCTTATAGAAATTTCAGAAATGGTAATGAAAACCAACAGGAACAAAATTTAGTTGGTAACAATAGTACTCGACAGGATTTATTCCGTCATATTTACCAACCGAATTTTTCTGGTAAAGTTCCCAATTTTGTTCCTCCACCACCTGGTTTATACAGACATGGTGGCAATTTTGTTCCTCCATCAACTGGATTGTACAGACATGGTGGCAATTTTGGCCCTCCACCAGTTGCTTATCCTAATCAAGTTTCTTATCCTAATCCAACTGGTACCCAACAAAGTTTGTTTTCTGGTATAAATGCAAATTACGGACCTCCGTCTACATTTATTTTTAATGAGAGAACAAAAGTATGGGAAGATACACGCGACACACAACAAACACGTTCAATGTGCGAAATCGAATCAGAATCAACTTTTGAAAAAAATATTTTTGAAGAATTGATTAAGGATTTCCCATATATCGAAGGTTTGCCAGGTTTACCATATAATCCATTTGAAGATGAAAGTTGGAACAATACAATTACTTCTTGTGCTGAATTTGTATTAAAGAGTAATCCAACTACTCCTACAGACAACGAAATCTTGAATCATCCAATAAAGAGTTTGATGGAAACAAATAACTTGCCAAAAACAGGTTTAAGTCTACCTCGTTTGAGAAGAGAGAAAGGTAATCCTATTGTATTAGACTCTCCATTTAATTCTAATGGAGATCATGTTGTAAAGACACCCACAAAAGGTTACTCAATTGCAAAATCTCTAATTTTCAAGCCTGATAAAAATGGAAATTCAAAAAAGAGAATGATCGAGTTAAAAAAACAATTCATTGTTACTAATGGTTCCAATGTTAATCCAAAGAAAAGTAAGAGTGAAAAAAATACTAATTTGGATACTTCTTTTGAACCTGATATTTCTGATATTTCTGAATCTGAATGTGAGTATGAATTTGACCATTCTTCTGGAATTAGAAAAGAATTTTTTGAAAATATGGAAGCTCTATCTCGAGTAGCTCGAGAAATATCCAAAGTTCCATTACCAGGTTCACATTATCATTCTCATTCTAAATCAAAAAGAGAAACAAAATCTCCAAAAAAGATATACCATCCTAATTTAAAAAAAGATGGAAAATCACCGCGAAAGGAAGGAAAGAATAGGAACTAAAAATTCTATAAACGTTTCAAACAGGTTCTACTGATCTGGGATATTTGTAAAATATCTAAACAAGTATGCAAGCATGCATTCGGCAAAGATACAGTAGTATCAGAGGCGAGATTCCAACTTAGTCGGAATTAAATGGTCGTTTTTTGCGGGAATCGTCCCCATGTTTAACGTTATAAACATAAGGCTGAATAATTGAGATATACCTTTCGACACAGCTTGATAATAAATATTTATTATCAAGGTCACGGTTTTAGCCATAAGTAAGATAATTGAATGAAGATTATTGAATGAAGATTATTTTGTTTGAAATTAATAATTTCAAACAATAACTTCTTTTAACTATAAGAAACTAAAATATCTAAAAAAATTGAAAAAATAAAGTTATTCTTGTTCTATTATAATTAGAATTATGACCTAGTGGTTTTAAGGTTTGGTCAAAACAGCTTTTATTTTAGTTGTGCTTCCATGCAAGCACAATTCTGCATATTTTATAATATTGTCTTAACGTATTATAAAGTAATGCACCCTTCTAAATTGAAATACAATTATCAAAACATTTTTTTATTTGCACTCGAATTAGTAAAAAACCCAACAATTAAATTTATAAAATAGAAAGAGTAGATATATTACTAAAAGAAAGAATCTAAGATAGTAATAATAATTTTTCTATATTCTTTAACTTTACGTGAGGGAGGAAAAGAATCAAATTGTGTGGCAAGATATTTATTATTAAGGTATTCAGAGAAAGAAGAATAAAGATCTCTATTATTATAATTAGTAATAATCCAGTTAGTAAATTCAATTTCGAATTGATTAAAAGTATTTTCTGCAGTAATATCAAAAGAAGTGTCATTAGAGAACTGAAAGTTTGAGTTAAATATTTCATCAAAGACAGAATCTTTGATCAAGTTAATTTTTTGTTTAATATTTTTTCTAATTTTTTTATTGTCACTCATTTACAATATAATATAATTATATATTTATATATTTTATAAACTCATTTTTTATAATATATAATGTTAAATGTTAAATTATTCTGAATCCAAAAGTAAGAAAAGATTGAAAATTGTAAAGTATACAAGTTCCATTGAGTTATGAGTTTTTGCCCTGGTACGGCCTGTGTATGTATATACATGTAAAATCTACCCCCTCTGGTATGCAGGGCTGCGTAAAGCAGGGAGCATTTGACTTTGTCTCTTAAAGAGATAAAGTGACCAGTGGTTAATTTACTTCTAAATTAATCCGTTTTAATTATTAGCCTTCGAGAGCTAAAATTAAACGCACGTACATGGGTGTACTCTGTACCTAGAGTTCGTGGCTGATGAAGAAAATAAGTGTTATAGTCAAGTGGTCATATCTTTAAATCCGATGAAGGTATGACTCGTTTAGTATCGGATATGTTATATATAGTCAGAAACCCTTGGACCTGAACGAGGTTCTGACTCTAAAAATTCAGGAATAATTAATAACTAATAAAGTACTCGAGCGTGTACAAAGAGATCAGCTCCATAATCATATGTTCGTCAACATTAGAAAAAATCTGAAGGAAACGTTAATGGTCGTTTAGTTTACGTAAAAAACTAATTGATTCAGAGAGTGAGATGAAGTGAATGTGAACTCAAGTATCTGATTAATCTAATTTTCTGAAAGTAGAGAGAGAGAGAGATAAATTCATTTATAAAATCAAACAAAAAGAGGAAAAATCCCGTAATTTAATATTTTTATTTGTAAATAAAAGTGTTAAAAAACAAAGTGTAATATATTTAAAGTGATTTTTTTATATAGTATAAGAGTAAGAGTGATGCCAAAGGTAATAAAGCCAGAGGATAATATAAAGAGAGATGCAATATTAGAGAAAATATTAGAAATTCTAGGGAAGAAGGAGGGAGATACAGATGTGACATTTTTTTTATCAAAGATGGATGAAGATGAAGAATCCCAGAATAAGATATATGAATTAGAACAGGAAATAAAGAAGTATTATGTATGTAGTAAATGGACATGTTTTAACAAAGAGAAAGAGACAAAAAGAAAGTGGTTAAGTATGATAAAGTATGTATGTAAAGAGCATGAAAGGAAAATTGAAACAGGAAATATAAAATATGCAGATGGAAAATGTGATACATTATATAAAATTTTAATTTAAAGATAAAATTAGGAGAAAACTCAGTAAAAAAATATATAGGTTTATATTAATAGAGAATATTAATATGAAAATATTAGGTTTTCATAAGAAAAAAAAGGCATTAGAAAAGTTAAAAGAATTAGATGATCCAAATCTACATTTATTTGGTTATGATTTATTCCCTAAAAGAGGAGAAAAAAAGGATTTGAAATTAAATATATTAAGAAAATAGATGAAGAAAATGATGATAAACAAGATATTAAATTATTAATAAATAAAATTTTAGAAACATCAGATATAAGTGAATTAACATATCAAGAATTATTAAAAAAACAATATAAAAATAATGCAGATGAAGAAGATAAATATCAAATAGAAAAACATCATTTTAAAAAGGTATTGGGGATAGATAAGATAAATGAAGAAGTAATGTTAAAATA
>Ga0114973_10001971_pt1 | contig 15036 bp, 14 predicted proteins | sample M_140807_MF_Meta_FD_87025 | JGI IMG/M metagenome (GOLD analysis project Ga0114973, IMG submission 87025) | Freshwater microbial communities from Lake Montjoie, Canada to study carbon cycling - M_140807_MF_MetaG | ecosystem: Environmental > Aquatic > Freshwater > Lake | place: Lake Montjoie... | reverse complement strand
GTTAAAAAATTTTTTTAAATTGACCACAAATCCATCAATTTGACCAATATATTAAAATTCTAATTTTTTATATATTTATTATTTTATTTTTTTAAGTATTTAAAAAAAAAAAAATATATAAATCAAATGATATTTCTTAATATTGTAAAAAATATCATTTAATTATATTATAATATTTAAATATAATGAGTCATAATGAAACAATTTTTCACACACAAACTATTAATGAATTTTGTAAATATTATAATATAACACAAAAAGAGTTAAACGAAAGTAATATAAATAAATTTAGACATTTATGTTTTAAGTTAAATTTTTTTATGAAAAATATACCATTACCGAATATTATTAAAAACAGCTTATATGAAGCTGTTTTTATAGAATTTAGATGTTTTCCGCATATAGAATTTATTATCAGGAATGCAATTTATAAATTGGGAAAAGAATGGTCATTTACAATTATATGTGGTAGTAAAAATAGTTCTTTCATTAAAAATATGACTATAAATATATCTAATAATATCAAAATAATTACATTAGATAATGAAAATATGACGCAACAAGAATATTCTAATTTTCTAATGACAACAAAATTCTGGAATTTATTAACTGGTGATAAAATATTTATATACCAAGAAGATTCGTTAATTTTAAAGCAAAATATAAATCCTTTTTTAAAATATGATTATATTGGTGCACCTTTTCCAAAAAACAAAGATGACACACCAAATCAAGTAGGTAATGGTGGATTAAGTTTAAGAACAAAATCAAAAATGTTGGAAGTAATTACAAATCACCAAGTTAGTGATTTAATACTGGGCGAAGCAACAAAAATGTATATGAAAATGGTTAACTTAAAAAATCCACCAGAAGATGTATATTTTTCAAAAAATTTACAAGAATATAAAATTGGAGATGTTGCAGATTGGAATACAGCATATGATTTTTCATCTGAATCAGTATTTAATCCAAATAGTTTTGCTTGTCATAAACTATGGGTTTCCACAGATAAATGGATGAGTCATATTGAAAAATCATTTAATTATGAAATATATAAAGCTAATAGTAATGTTAAAGATTATTTAATTTTTATTAAAAAAGATCCTGAAATGGATCAAACGTCAAAAAATCCATCAGCATTTGATATTGATTTATATTTTTTTTGTAAAGTAAATAATTTTGAATATTATAGCAAATCATCCGCACTTGTTAATTTTGATAAAAATGGTATTTCAGGCTTTATTTATCATCCAAAACAAATAAAAAAATTCTTTCCTAAAACATATTTTTTATATTTTTTACATAATATATATATATATTATGATAAATCTATTTATAATGTTCAAGATTTCACTAATAAACATTTCTATCAGTCTTCGTTCGAATACATATGCGATTTATCCATTAAACAAAAATATAATAGTTTAAATGATAATTTTGATATTATTTTACTTGTTTTTATAGGTAATGAAACCATTGGAATAGATTTAATAAATAAAATTATTCAATATAAAAAAAAACAAAAAGATTTTAATGTGGCTTTTTGTTTAAATGTAAAAATTGATGATACTACAAAAATAAAATCTATAATTAAAAAAGAATTTGATTTTTACGTAATATATACATGTATAGACTATGGAACTGATATTATACCTACAATATTAATGTATAATGATATAATTAAAAAGCATAGGTTTACTCATATTATTAAGTTACATACAAAACGTATTGAAGATATTTATAATAAATTAACTAAATATTTATTAGCTTACCCTATACATGTAATAATTAAAAATAAGTCTTCAAAATGTAATTGTATTGGAGAAGATACATGTTATATTAGTATGAAAAATGATATATATAATAAAAAATTAGTATCTCAACATAAAACCAAAATTCATGAAGATTATGATTTTGTTGGGGGAACCATATTTTATACAACGGATAAGGTTTTTGATAAAGTTTTAATGTTTATCAAAAAAAAAAATTATAGATCTTATCTATTAAATAACTTATACGAAAACAATTCTATAAACACAGATTCTTCACCTATTCATTTTATTGAAAGACTTTTTGGTGTTATTAAATTATGAATAAAATAATTTCTATTTATCATTTGGATAATAATTCACTATATTTAGGTATAGAATATTCCTTACTAACGGTGAATATGGTAATAATATTTTTTATATCTTCAATAGTAAAAAAATCCATTACTAATCTATTTTTAATAGCATTTATTTTATCAAAATTATAAAAATGTTTGTATAAATACTTTTCAGTAAAGTTTTCATATGTATTTTTTTCATTAAAATCATTAAAATTAATGTTTTTTAATAAATTTAAATACAAAAAATTATATTTTTCAAATTTAAAATTAATAAAACATTTTTTATAATATTCTAATTCTAAATTAGTTAATATTTCTCTTGTATGATTTAAGTTACTACTTGTAACGTTCGCAACAACTAAATTTGGATAACATATATACGATTTTGGAAAATGATTAAACATTAACATATACTCTTTATCAAAAAAAGAAATTTTTGTAGTTCTTATAAAAAATTGACGTTTTGCTCCATTTAAGGAATAATAATTTGCATGTGCACCATATAATTTTTTACTTTCATTATTTGGTTTATATAAATTATTTTTTACATTTTTATAATTATCTGATGAAAACATATGATCGTGTGCACCTAATAATAAAAAATCCATATCTGGTTTTTTATCATATATTTTAGTAAATCTTTTTATAAATTCTTTATGTAAAATAATATCATCTTCAAATATTATGGCATTTTTAAATTTATTAATTATTATTTGTTTAAGACACCATAAATGACTTATACAACATCCTAATTCATTTTTAGAAATTTGAATTTTACTATATAATTTTTGATATAAAGCGTTTTGTATATAATCAACCACTATAAAAGTAAAATTAATACCATATTTTTTAAATAATGTAATAATATAATTTCTTTTCTCAACATCGTCAATAAGATTTATAACATAAATTTGTTCTACTCGTTCATTTATAACAGAATTTGAATTGTTTTTTATATTTATCACTTTAACATTATAATTTTCTATTATTTTTTTTATTTCATTTACTATTTTATCTTCATTCATACTTTCATTCATACTTTCATCCATACTTTAATATAATTATAACAGAGAATTATATTTTTTGTCAATAATGTTAAATTAACTTATAATTATAATACGTTTTTTTCTAAATTATTTACACCATTTCTCATTCAATATACCCCTTTCAGGTGCAGAAATGACTTGAATGGAAGAGTTACTTTGCGTGTTTTCAAAGCGAAAAGGTGTAAAAGTTTACAGATTTAGATTTAAACAATACATTTAGATGAATAAATAAATAAATGAATAAATAAATAAATGAATAAATAAATAAATGAATAAATAAATAAATGAATAAATGAATAAATAAATAAATAAATAAATAAATATAAAATATAAAATATAAAATATAAAATATAAAATTATGTCTTTATTTTATTCTTTATGATTTTTTAATTTAGTTAAAAAGAGTAATTTTAATTTAATTTTACATATTCAAATATTTAAATATTTAAATAAATTATATTCTCAATATATGTTATAAATGAGTAATTTTTTGAACAATTTGGCTAATACTACTAATAATGAAGGATTAGTTAATGGTGACCAAGGAATTTACCAAAATAACGGTAAACCTGGTATATCTAACATTCCTATAATAGATTTAGCTTTTTTATCTAACACTAGCTCAAATTTAGATGAATCAGACGTTTTTATTAATTTAAATCCTATTTGTTTAAAATGGTGCGATTTTACCACTCTTTTTTTTAGTTCACCTGGTGGAGCTTTTTGGATAAATCCATCTAATAGTATATCTAAATTAATTGTTTTTTCCAATCAAAAATACGAAACTACACAAAATAAATGCGTTCAATTTAATTTAGTTAGTCAAATTAAAAAAGCATGGGCAAAGAAAAATTCAAAACAAGAAGGACAAATACCACCAAATACAAATATTTTATTGAATCGTGCTTGTTTTTTGGATAAAAGTTTAGCATTTACAAAAGAGTATATTGTAGGATTAAGTTTAGATGAAGCTATTAATACGTTATTGAGTAATAATCAAATTGAGCCTGGAAATTCTGAAACGCAAGCAACTGTTAATTTTATAATATCATATAAATTTTATTTTGAACCCTTAAATACATCTATTTTAGTAAATTTTCCGTATATTACAAAAATACCATGTTATAAAAATATGAGTGATTGTTTTATTGATTGCAGTATATATAGTAAAGACTGTAATGATTGTCGTGGTTTTATAAATGATGATGTTAGTACAAATTCGTCAAAATATAAAAACACAAATTACGAAACAAACACAAATTTTTCATCGTATAAAAAAAGTACCGTAGATTTCGATGATATTGATGATGAAACAGTAGCTTCAAATAATAGTTCAGCGCAACAAAGTAAAACAATTAATGCTGAAACCATAGACAGCTCTGACGTAATTGATGAATTATCAAAAATAATTAAATCAGAATCAGAAAACAGTACAAATTTTACTAGTAAAAGAGATTTTGACGATTCAACACGTGCTTCTTCACATTGGTTAAACGACTAAATTTTAATAACATTATATTATAATTAACAAAATATATCTATAATATAATGACCACAAAGCAAAAAGTATTTTCAAAAGAATATACACTACATTATAGTGATTACATTAAAACAAAAAAAGGTAATGAAACTTTAAAATCTATTAAAAGTGGTAATCCACATAATAATATAATAAATAAATTTGAAAGTTATGATCAGTTCACTACATTATCCAAATCATTTTATAAACATTCCTATTTAGATAACAATAATTTGCATTCATGCAATGATTCTTCTATACGTAACTTATATTATGCAAACATAAGTTATAATGATAAAAAAATCAATAATAAATATAACTATTTAGGAAAAGAAGATATTTATAATTGTAATTTATTAAAACCAGTTTTATATCCGTATGGTCTTTATAAAAGTGATATAGAACCAAAAAATTATTTTCCATATAAAATAAACTTAGACCATTGGTGCTTAAAAAAAAGAAAGTGTCATATAGAAAAAGATGATTGTTATGAAAATTGTGTAAATAGTAATGATGACCGAACTCATAATAGTAATCATAATAGTAATAATCTATTTACACAAAACAAATGTAAAACAGGATTATGTAAAAATACAAAACCATTATTTATTTAATAGCTTTTTATTGAGTTATTTTATATTGTTTTATTAATATTATTCAATAATATTAATGACACACCATTTATCAGGAATCAATCAACGGAATGAAATAAACCTTAGTGGTAAAAAAGATACCATTATTAATACTAATTATAAAATTAAAATACTTAAAAACAATATAATATCACAATATTTAGTTCCCCTGTTTTCAAAACAATGGGATATTTTAAACGAAAATATTTTTTTTATTGATAAATACCAAGAAAAACTAAATCACTTTTATAAAACATATAAATTAGACGAATTATTAGTATATATTGACTTATTAAATGTATTAAAAATATTAATTGAAAATAATAATTTATTAGTAGAAACAGAAGGAAGTATAAAGAGTAAGAATGGAGATCCAACAGAAATAATAACCATGATTTATAAAACTACAAAAATAAGACTTGTTCCTGAATATGAAATTTATAATAGTATTCTTGGAAGACCTAAGAGAGAAAAGAATGAAAAATATAATGAAGATATTTTATATGATATAAAAAAATGGTTATCTATGGAGAATACATCTTTTAAAAAAATCAAAAAGTATATTGAAGAAAAGTATACTTAGTTAAGGTTAAGCAGTGACATTTTTAAAGTTAAAATTTTCATATAATAATTCTAATTCAAGTGTTAAACTAAAATCCATATTATTTAAATCAATAATGGTACCAAAATGATCTATAATTTTGATTTGTAATCTATTTAAATTTATAGGGCCATTATACCTTCTTATTTTGGCTAATGTATTATTATTATCATTTATAATAAGTGATAATTTTCCATTAATCATTGGTATTTTTGCAATCACATCTTCATTTAATATACTTTGATCAAAACAAACAATATTAGATGTATTATTATTATATTGAAAATCATTTATACATAAATAGATATATCTATCACCACCCGCGTCAAATAAACCCTCAGAAACACATTTTTCCATATATTTATAATTAGCTAACCTATATCCTACTATCCATCCAAAAGTATTCATTATATTTTGATTTATATTTTGTGAAAATTTCAACGTGAATGATATATGATTTGTAATTGGTTTATTTTCATTTTCATTATCATTATCATTATCATTATCATTATCATTATCATTATCATTATCATTATCATTATTATTATCATTATTATTATCATTAATCAATTCAAAAACACTTTTTAAATTATGAGGATCAATAGAAAATTTAATATATTTTAATTCATTATCTAATTCTGAGTCATAAAAATAAGTTCTATTTAAATATTCTTGTAATGTATCACATGTATAATTCCCCTCAGGAATAATAATATCATAACAAAAATTCTTATCATTATTATGTATAATAATTTCAAAAATATTATTTTTTTTAACATTTGAAAATAAATACCATGAATTTGGTATTTCAATAGAAACTAAACGCATAGAAATGACTTTTGTTATTTCTGTGGGTAAAATATAAAGAAAATCACAAGGATTACTTTGATAATAATTATTACGAAAACAACTGTTTATATTTAAATTGACTAATTGGGTAACTCTTTTTACTGAGTTTAAATCTCCTGGTGAAGCATCATTTACAGTAGTAGTATATATGGTATTTGTGTTATTTTTATTATTCAAAGAAGGGTTTAATCTATTAGTATTATAGTATGGGGTGTTTAATGGCTCTTCATTATCTATAATTGATTTATCATAATATTTATTAATATTTACATCTACAAGTATTTTATATAATTCTGAATCATTCTTATTTTCAAAATTAGGAATACTTATTATTTTATTCACATATGCATCAATTTCATGATTTCCTTCAATAATTTTGTTATTTAAAAAGTCATAAATAGATAAAATAATTGTTTTCCCTTTATTATAAAAATGATAAATTTCAGCTGGATAATTGGATTGTATTTTTTGCATTTTATTATTTAGTTTAATTTGTAATTGGTCACGTGTTTCAATAACATCTGTATTTAATTTAAATATTTTTAATAATTCTTGATAATTATAATTTTGTATATTCAAATCAATATCGCTCATATAATTATTATAATTGAATATAATAATTATCTTATAATTACTTTACTTTATTTTAATGATTATAATTATAAATCAGTTATCCTATAATTAAATCTTATAACTGTATCTTTTACGCCAAGTGTTGGAGTTTTAAAAATAATATTTATTACACAAATAGGTATAACCTTAGATTCACAAGTACATAACTGTTTATTTTCACACGAACAATACTTTATTAATTTATAATTTTTAATAATTTCTAATATATTTTGCCATGTTAAAGACGATAAAACACTACAACAATTAATATCACATAATGTTTGAATACTTATCATTTCCTTAGTAAGTTCTACAAGAGATTCTTTTGTAAAGCAAGTTCTAGAAATATTTAAATCTCTTTCGATATTTGCAATTATTTCTTCCAATAAATAAAATTTTTTTTTGTTTACCTTTCTAAATTCTGGAAGAAATGAAATATATGGAAATATATATTCTTTGTTATTTAAAATGAAATCTTTATTTAATCCAAAATTTTCATGATAAGGATAAAAAATGGATTCAAACAATTCTTCGGTAACATTTATTTCGTCTAAATTAATAATATTATCATTACACATAGAGCTTACATTCGTATATTCTTGACATAAAACCGCAACATCAATAAATATTTTATCATTTATATTTTTTTTTTCTTCATTAAATAAGTTACTTATCTGTGAATTATCATTTGGTATAACTGATTTATTTAATTTAATATTATTACTTTTATAAGAATTAATACTTGTTATACTTGTATTAGCTAAGGACTCATGGTTACTTATATATAAATCGTTATTGTATATGAGATTTGTATCTATGATTCCTTCATTTTTTTTATAATAATCAAAACTTGCTATACTTGTTATATTTGTATTAGGTAATGACTTACTATTACTTATATGAGAATTTATTTCACTATTATAGATAAAAGTATTAGAATTTTTTGTATTTAATTTACTTTTATTAGTTAATTTACTAATAATACTATTTGATTTAATAGTATTGTTATTAGTATTATTATTAGTATTATTAGTATTATTAGTATTATTAGTATTATTAGTATTAGTATTAGTATTATTAGTATTATTAGTATTATTAGTATTATTAGTATTATTAGTATTATTAGTATTATTAGTATTATTAGTATTAGTATTATTAGTATTATTATTAGTATTAGTATTAGTATTATTAGTATTTATAGAAGGTTCTAATACACGTTGATTCGTTAATAAAGAATCTTCGCTTAATGAAAAAGTTGTTGAATTATCTGATATTTCTGAATTTAATATAATAGACATATATATTATAATATAATAAAGTATTTAATTTATAAATATTATAATCTTTTACGTTATATAAATTTATTTTTTATTTAATTTTTTTACGTTTTTTAATTGTTTTATTTTTTGGTTTTAATTTTTTTGTAATAAACTTGGTAATTTTTGCTTTTTCATGGTAGATAATATCTATAATATTTTGAAAATAACTACGAAAACTACTTCGTAATTTTATAATATCATCTATACAAATCCATTTTATTTCTTCTTTTTCAAAAATTTTAGAATTTTTTATTATATTTGGATCTAAACGTTTTTGTAAAAATTTCTGATTATTATTATAATAAAATGGTAACAATGGATCATAATTCATAGGAAATATATGCATTCTATATGTAGAATGACCGTCATTTTGGTTATAATCAATATTATAAGTTCCGTATTTATTTAGTAATTTTTTTACGTCTTCGTCACTTCCTAAAAATCCTGTTAATTCTTCACCTGCTTCTCTCACGGCTGTTTCAAAAAAACTTTCTTTATTATCCGTACCTCCTCCAAAATCTGAAAATCCTGGTGCAGAACTTTCATACTTATTTTCTTTACCAAATAAAAAATATATTTTATTATTATAAATAGTTGTAGGTAGTATACCAGCACCCATTTATATTATTATATTATTATATTATTATAATATTATAATATTGTTATATTTTTTAATTTTTTCAAGTTAATGTATATGTCAAAATATTTGAATACAAAAAGTCTGACACTATGTTTTTATTATTAACAACACGAACTTGCACATTATAAATACCCTTTTGATAATTCATCGGAACGACAAAAGATATGGAAAAACTACTATAATATGTTATATCTATAACTTTTTTTAAACCGAATATTACCGATGTTGTATCACGTGTAAAATTTTCACCAGTAATATAAACAACAGTATATTTATTTGATATAGACGTATCAGGTGAAAAATTTATAATAACTGGTGTAATATCTGGTAAAAATCCTTTAACAACTTGACATTTTGTTTTTTGGATAGGTTGTGTATTATATAAATTAGATAAATACATTTATATACACTTTATATTTTATACTTTATATTTTATACTTTATATTTTATACTTTATATTTTATACTTTATCAATTTTAATATTTAATATTCATTTACAAAAATTAAAACTATACTTACTATCATCATCAGGTTTTGCTTTAATACACCCTTTTATATTTTTTTGTGAAATATAATAAATAACATATCCCAATAAACAACCAATGATAGCACCAAAAAATACTTGTAATATAGTATGATAATTATATTTAACACGTTGATACATTGTTAAAGTTGATATTAATAAATATCCAAACAATATATTATATTTTTTAAGTGAGAGAAAAATAAAAATGACTGAAAAAAAGCACGTTTGTGTATGTCCTGATGGCATACCAAACATATCAAATAGTAAAATATTTTTATTATTCAACTTACGGTTATTTTTTATTGATTCAAATAATTTAATATCTACTGATGGTCTTGGTTGTTGAAAAACCATTTTTAAAAAAATATTAAGTATTAAATTTATGAAAAATCCTATTACATAATAAAAAAATAAACTTTCCTTTGACCATAATAAAATGAGTGAAATAAAAAATAAAATAACTGGTCCATACTCACCTATATCCTTTATTATATTATTTAATATATTAATCATATAATAAGTTAGTATTAAAAATTTTTTCTATATAAAATCTTATCTTATATCTTATCTTATATCTTATCTTATAAAATTGATAAATTAATACTGATATAAACATTCACACACAAACGTCACACACCAATCCATACCATTTAAATTCAAAATATTCCCTTTATCATCTAATAATCTTACGGATAATCTATCTATATCTACTGGTCCAAAATATATTCGTGAATTTTCTTGTAAAGAACCACTAAATTCTACTAGTAATGAACCTGTCGTAACGCCAATAGACGTTTTTACTGGTAAAATAGCCAAAATATCAGCAGTAGTAGGTGCTCGTACCAAATAGTTTATATTATTTGAACGATTTTTTTTAATTTCATTTATAGTATAAATTTGCGATTGAGTAAGTGTTCTTGGAGCACTCGGTAGTATTTGTTCAACCTTTGTATGCTGCTCTTCATATTTAGCTCCTATTAATAAACCATTGAGTGGATTTGTAGACTGAAAATCTACCAATGATTTTTCTGTCACACCTGCTATTAATTCATCCAAATTATTACCTTGTTGGGCGTTAATACATACACGTGGAATATCTGGTGAATAATAATTAGGTACTTTTAATGTACTTGAATATTGTGAAATAGAAACTATATTACTATTTACATGATTTTGATTATAATCGTCTACAACTAGTATTAAATATTTAGTACCATTTAGATCTAATATAGCAGGAGCAAAATTCCCATCTATATTTACATTTATATATGGAAGTCTATATCCCATTAACCAACCCAAAGAACTATTTAAACAACGATTTGTTTTACTACTACAATTATTATTACATTGTAAAAACCCAGTAAAATCATAAAACAAAATAATAGTTTCCTCGCTAATAGTAAATGTTACCGATTCTTCATTTATGATTCCATTAAAGGTTACATCGTATAAATGTAAAGATATTATCCCATTATTTTCATTATACTGAACAGGTTCACTATTAAAAGAAAACCCTGCATCTGTAAAAGATTTATTTAATTGAACTTTGAATGTTTCTTGCGTATAATTTCCTGATGGAACCGATATAGGTATACTATGGGAACCATCTACTATCCAAAAACATGTGTTTCCATAAAATTTATCTATTACATACCAGCTTTGTGGTATTTGAAAAGAATATACACCCAATTTTAGTACATTTTTTAATGTATCTGATAAATCTAGTGTATAATCTGTGGAAATAGATTCTGTTCCACTTGTATATTGTCTAAATTGACTATCTAAGTTTACAAACCGTTTAGTAGTATTTTTTAAATTTGGATTTAGCGAGTCTTGTTTTACTGGTACTTCAAAAGTATCCGTAGTAGCTACTTGTTCTTTCTTCATAGGAACATGTTGATTTTCAAATAATTTAGTAGTATCTTGTCTAGTAGTAATTTTATCTGTTTGAATAGGATTATCCTGTTTTAAATATTGATTACTATACCACTTTTCTGCTTGACTACTATATTTTTTTGATTTATCATTACTTTTATTTGTATTTGTATTTGTATTTGTATTTGTATTTATATTTGTATTTGTATTTGTATTTGTATTCATATTCTGAAAATTTTCTATCTTTTTATTATTTATTTTGTCATTTTCATTACTTTCATCATCGTTATCATTTTCATTATTATTAGAATCATTTTCATTATTGTTATCTGTATTATCGTTATCATTTTCATAGTCATTAGAATCACTATCATCCTCGTATGTATTACCGCTTGAATTCATCAATAAACGATATTGAATATTTTTAAAAAAAATAGACATTTCAGGATTCGTATATTTAAATTTTTGTATAATATTATTGGTTTTATTGACTATTTCATTCGGTTCTAAATTTTCTATTTTTGCAATAGCCATTAATTCATAAAGAGTATAATTAGAAACATTTTTATCCATATTTGACATGATTGAATATAATATATATATATATAAACGTTTTTAATTATTAATTATTTCATTTATAAATAGTATAGCATATTGTATATATTATTTTATATAACTGTATCTTCTATATTACTACGATAATAACTAATAAAGCAGTTTTTAATAACCTGAATTACTTTATGAATATCTAATTGTTTATATTTTTTATGATTTTTTTTATTAATTATTTTTTGAGTAATAGTAGTGAATCCTGAACCCCGTTTCAGATGATTTTTTTCTTTAAATAAAATATAATCTAATGCATCAACTAGCACTAGATTATAACGTATAATCATTTCACGTTCCAAATAATAATCACTTTTATAGATGAATCTATTATAATTTCCATCGCCATATATAGAATAATATTTATCCATATGTGGTCTATTTTTTACAATACCTATTCCCTCAATTTTATTTGTATTATTATTCATTTCTACTATAAACACAATAGAATCATATAATATTTTTGGTGACATTTCTTGTGGTGAACCATATATACATCCTTTTGTTAAATATTTATTACGATACGTATTATTTTCATTCCATGTAGAATTAGAGAATCTAGTAGAAACAATACTAATCATTTTTAAAATAATAAAAATAGTAAAATAGTAAAATAGAATTTATTTGAAATATGAATGGGTATTATTTTAAAATCAATTTTTTCATTTATTTTATATGATTTATTTTATTTCTTATGATTTATTTTATTTCTTATGATTTATTTTGTTTTATATGTATAATGAATTGTTGTTTTTGTGGTCCTGTAAAAAATTGTTCTCCTTATTTGAATCAAGTATTTAAAAACATTGAAATGATTGGTTCTTTATTTGACGATTATAAAATTATTATTTATTATGATAAATCCACAGATAATACATTAGAAATATTAAAAAAGTATCAATTAAAAAATAATAGATTATTATTTTATGTAAATAAACAACCTACGAGTCCATTTAGAACGCATAATATAGCCGTTGCACGTAATCATTGTCTAAATTATATCAAAACAAACGCACAACAATTTCCATTTTTCATCATGATGGATTTTGATGAGGTTAATGCTAAACATTGTAATCCTGAAATAATAAAAAAGTATTTAAAAAGAGAGGATTGGGACGGATTATCTTTTAATACAACACCAGCCTATTACGATATATGGGGTCTCTCTATTTATCCCTATTGTTTTAGTTATAATCATTTTAAAAATAATGTTCAAAATTATAAAATGATTCAAAAATATGTTACCTCTTTACTAGATAAAACACCAGAAAACAGTTTATTACCATGTTTATCTGCATTTAATGGGTTTTCTATATATAGAACAAATAAGTTTTTGGATACTTATTATGACGGAAGAATAAGATTAGACTTAATATCTAAGGAAAATATGAAATCACATATGAATATATCAAAATCTAATATTATTTATAAAAAATATATTACGGTGGATGGAAGATATGAAGATTGTGAACATAGAGCATTTCATTTACAAGCCATTAAAAATAGTGGAGCGAAAATTAGAATTAGTCGTGATATTGTTTTTTATTAATTAGTTTTCATTAATTATATCATTCATTATATATAATGAATTCCATTCCTTTAATAGGTGTATTAACTTTAATTAAGTATGACTTATTACTAAGATTAGTTCATAGTATAGATTTCCCAGTTGATAATCTTGTTATTTTATTTCAAGGTGGTCATAACAATATTTTTGATTTTAGCAAATTACGAAACAGCCATATCAATAAAATAACTATTATAAAAAGTAGTTATAATATTGGTGTATCAAGAGGTTGGAACTATATATTAAAAAATTTTGCATCGCCTTACTATCTTATATCAGGTGATGATAATTATTTTGAACCTGGTACATTAGAAAATATTTATCGTTTCATGTTAGATGAAAATACATTACAACATGTAATGTTTGATTTTAATTTGGTCACACATGAAAGACGTGATGGATGTACAGGATTTGGAACTTATATTTTTACACAAAAAACATTAAATGTTATAGGTTACTTTGATGAAAATATATATCCCGCATACGTGGAAGATAACGATTATTGGAGAAGAATTGTGTTAAGTAAAGAACCATATGGTCATATTCATACCGCATATGTTTTTTCTGGGGATGGTAATTTAACAGGAAGTTGCACTATTAATAGTGTTAGTCATGAATATCGTAATAAAATGCAAGAATGTCAACAAAGAAATCACCTTTATTATGGTGCAAAATGGGATAATGATAAAAGTGACCACCCTTTTAATCGTGCAGATATTTCTATAAAAGATGTAATTCATCACGAGAATTATCATATTAATCAGTCTATCTTATTAGGTCATACTAATGACGCTTCTTTTGATAGAAGAATTATTTATATGAATGATTTATTAAACTTTAATTGGCAAAAATATTTAGAAGGTAGAGATGATTTTGTACAAAATGGAATTACAGATGAATTTAGATGTACTATTCATTGGGTTGACTTTTATTTACCTTCTGTATAATAAAATACACATTTTTAAATAATAATTATTATACAATTATTTCTTCCACATTGGTTGTTTCTTCCACATTGGTTGTTTCTTCCATATTGGTTATTTCTTCCACATTGGTTATTTCTTCCACATTGGTTATTTCTTCCACATTGGTTGTTTCTGGTATGATTGTTTCTTCCACATTGGTTGTTTCTGG
>Ga0114973_10001970_pt1 | contig 15045 bp, 16 predicted proteins | sample M_140807_MF_Meta_FD_87025 | JGI IMG/M metagenome (GOLD analysis project Ga0114973, IMG submission 87025) | Freshwater microbial communities from Lake Montjoie, Canada to study carbon cycling - M_140807_MF_MetaG | ecosystem: Environmental > Aquatic > Freshwater > Lake | place: Lake Montjoie... | reverse complement strand
ATATTAATTATACACTCTATTTCTCCATTAACTTTAAGATCACTTAATGATGTATTTATCATAGAATTTATTTTTAAATTTGTTGGAACATTAAGTTTTATTGAAGATATATTATTATTTTTATCTATTGAATTAACGAAAACAGCATTTTCACAATTCACATTCAACCTTATGAATTTTTCTAACTTTTTTATCAGTTTTATAAACTTTTTAGTTTTATCCCAATTTGGATAAATTGGAAGTTTTATTTGACTAAATTTTAGATTTTTATAATTATAAATTAATCTTAAGGGAGGTATTTTTATATATATTTCTTTAGGTGTTTCATCCATATAATATATAAAAACTTTTTGTAAATCATCATTAATATGAAGAGTATTTCCAATAATTAGTTTATTAAAATCTAATTCAGTGTCGATATCTATTAAGTAATAACTCATTACTATATAATTAATAATTTAATTTTATATAATAAATCATTATTTTCTAAATTAACTTATATGGAATTAAAATATTTTTACTATAAATTAAAAATGTTTATTATAGCTTTTATAATTTTAGGAGCTTTAAATACAGCTTCTTCACAAATTAAATATGATTTTATTAAAATAATTTCAGATAGAATTAAAAATTCATTAAATTTATGTTTTGACCTTGAGTTTTATTTTTATATTTTAACTGGTATATTTGCAGTAATTATAGCAATGGATAGAAATACTTGGTTACCATTTTTAGGTGAGACTGTATTACCATCTATTTTTGTACCATTAAAAATAAATAATGGAAATACTCTTATTAAAGTAAATGTAACACCAAATACTAAAGTTGCATATTGGTCTGCATTACCTCATAAACAAGATCCGAGTGTAATTTCAGCATATGGAGATTATTCAAATAGTGGTGTTGTTATGTCAGACAAAAATGGTGTTGCAATATTAACATTTAATAAAGGTTCTGGTTATTATATACCAAATGGAACTCACTTAGAATCTCATGTTCATTATAGAGAAATTGGAGAAGACTTGGGAATGATTGGACCAATTCAAACGTATTATTTATAAATTACTTAAAAATATTTTATTTAAGTATTTAGGGTAGGTAAAATATTTATATGCCAATGACCCTCACCTATGTAAATAAGAGTTATATTAATATATAATCTTAGTTTACATTAATAGTTAAATATTTGATATTTGATTATTTTTAAGATTAGAATTCTAATCTTGTATAAGATCACAATTTGTGTTTCTTATTACAATTTATTATAAATTGTAGCTCTAGTCCTTAATGTATTATACATTATGAGATTGTAATAATATTTACAAAAATTGAAAATATAACTTAAATGAATATTATATTTTCAATTATGGCTAATAACTTCGATGTTGAAATGTACGATAGACAAATTAGAACATTTGGTATCAATGCAAGTGAAAAAATAAGTAATAGTAGTGCATGTATTATTGGATTAAATGGAGGATATGGCACTGAAGTATCAAAAAATTTAGCATTATGTGGTATCAAAAGTTTATATTTCTATGATGAATCACTTATTAATAATGAAGATCTTGAAACAGGATATTATTATTCAAAAGATGATATTGATAAATCATGTGCTTCTATACTATCAAAAAAAATTAATGAATTAAATCCTTATGTTAAAACACATTTAATTAATAGTAAAGAAGCTATTAAAAATGTTAATGTATTAATTTTAATAAATCAATCTTATGAAAAAATTACTGAATTTAATAAATTTACAAGAGAAAATAACATTAAATTTATTTGTGTAAATAGTCATGACTTTACAGGACATATTTTTGTTGATGCTGGAGAAACTCATATTATTAATGAAGTATCTAGTGAAAACTTCGAACCTATCCAAATAGTTAGTATAGATAATGATGGATTAGTTACAACTAATAGCCATGACTTTCAATCAGGTGATTTAATTGAACTAACTAATATACAAGGTAATAATGTAGATTTTTTAAATAAAAAATGGTTTATTGATTCAATAAATAAAAGTAAATTTAAGCTTCGAGAATTTATAGGATCTAACTTTACTTTTTTAAATGGTACTGCAAATTATATATCTCAGCCAGTAAACATTAATCATAATCCTATTTATAATTTTGAAGATAATATATTTACAAAGTTTAATTATAATTCAAATGAAAATATTGCTGTAGTTTCAATTATTGGATCAATTACTGCATCAGAAACAATAAAATTAATTTCAAATAAATATACTCCAATTAGTCAATTCTTTGATTGGTGTGAAGATGGATTGTCTGGATCATATAAAGATAAAATCAAAGATTCGTCTTGGTTAGTTGTTGGCAGTGGTGCAATTGGATGCGAACTATTAAAAAATCTTTCTTATCTAAATGTTAAAAAAATTAAAATTACAGATCCAGATACAATTGAAAAATCAAATTTATCAAGACAATTCTTATTTAGATCAACTGATATTGGTAAATTAAAATCAGAAACAGCAAGTAATAAAGTTAAAACAATGAAACCGAATATAGAAATTGAATTCTTTAGTGAAAAAGTTGGTTTTGATAATAAATCTTTTACAGATAATTTATTAAAAAAAAATGATATAAACGGAGTGTTAAATGCACTTGATAATATTAATGCAAGAAGATTTATGGATGAACAATGTTTTAATTATAATAAACCATTATTTGAATCAGGGACATTAGGTACTAAAGGTAATACACAACCTGTTATACCATTTTTAACAGAAACTTATTCAAATTCAAATGATCCTGTACAAGAAAAATCATTCCCTGTTTGCACAATTAAAAATTTTCCTAATGAGATTACACATACAATTCATTGGGCGATGGATCAATTTGAATTTTTTAATAGAGGTCCACAAAATTTAAATAATTGGTTACAAAATAAAACCATGGAGTTTTCAAAAACAACAGAAGAATTACAAATGAATAATGACATTTACTTATTTAGTACTAAATATAAAGTATCTAAATGGAATGACTGTGTTGTGTGGGCAATGGATATGTTCTATGAAAACTATAATCATACTATTAAACAACTTTTACATAATTTTCCAAAAGATACATTGACATCTGAAGGAACCTTATTTTGGTCAAGTGGTAAACGATGCCCAACTAGTATTGACTTTGATGTCACTAATCAATTACATATTGATTACATCGAATCAACAGTTAAATTAATTTGTAATTGTTTATCAATTAGTAGCAATTTTATTAATAATGAACTTGTAGAAGAAATAAATAAATATGTTCATAATGAATTTATTCCTGAATCAAATAAAGTAATAGCAAAAGATGAATCTGAAATTAAAAACCAAGACAACGATGTTATTAAATTTTATGAGTTAAATAAGGATTATAATGTATTTAAAGCTAATCCACAAGTATTTGAAAAAGATGATGATACTAATTATCATATTAAATGGATTATGTCTGCTTCAAATCTAAGAGCATTGAATTATGAAATAATTCCGTCTGATTTTTATACAACAAAAGGTATTGCTAGTAAAATAATTCCAGCTATTGCAACAACAACAAGTATTGTTGCTGGATTGATAATTATAGAAATGTTAAAATATTTAGAATCAGTCCCTTTAGAAAAATATAAATCAACATTTATAAATTTAGCAGATAATTTAGTTATATCAGCTGAACCTATTAAAGCACCTATGATTACTATTTGTAATAAAGAATTTAATTCATGGTTTAAATTCAATCACGAAGGAGATTGTTTACTTTCAGAATTTAAAACTAAGTATGAAGATATATTTAAATCAACTATTACTATGATAGCTTATAATAGTTCATTATTATATTCTGATTTTACAGGTGATGAAAATCTTAATAAACGAATAAGTGAAATTTTGAAAGATTTAGATGAAGAAACTGATTTAACAAATCAAGTAGAAATAACATTACTATGTGAAGATGATACATTAGAAATTCCTCCAATTATTGTTAATTTATAATTACTTTATTTTTTAATTAATATAATATAATAATATATAATGAACAATACTTATGAACAAAAATATTTAAAATATAAAAGTAAATATATGAATTTAAAAATAAATGGAGGTGCATTTAAAAAAAAAGCAGAAGAGAGAAAAGCAAAAGAAATGAAACAACAAGCTGATGCTGAACGCATTAGAAAAGTATTAGAAGCTTGGGAAAAAATAACACAAACAATGATGTTTATAGCTGATGTAGAAATGCTTGTAACAATGGGTGATAAAAGTAATGAAGAAGCAATTGAAATTATTAAAAATAAAATAAAAACAGACGAAGAAACTAAACAAAGATATTATATGATAAATAGTATAAAAGAATCAATGGATTTCCTAGGATTGAAACCAGTAACTGAATTACAAGAACAAATAGAAGCATCAGAATTTAGTGATGATTTTTTTTAATTATTATCAAAAGAAAATGCATAATCAGGATAACTTTCTTTTACCTCAGGTATAACTAATCCTAATCCACCAACAATAATATAATTTATCATATATTTATATTCTTCAGTTTTACATTCTAATAAAATTTTAAATTGGTTTAATAAATATAATTTAATTTCTTCATCATTTAATATTTCAATTTCTTCTTTACTTTTCTTAAAAACATTTTTTGATATATTTTTTTGTTGTTCTTTAGTAAAATTATTTACAAAAAAATCAGAAGTTTCATAGTTTAATTTAATTAATTGAGTTTTATCTAAATTTAAAAATAATTGATAGTCAATAAAAATAGAAATTTTAATGAATAATTGAAATACATCAAGAGCAATTTGTTTGAGCGTTTTTTCATTTTCGTTTAATAATTTTTCACCAATAATATTATTGAAAATACTGTCCGGTAATTCTTCTTTTGTGATAGGATCATAGTTAATTCCATAGCCTTTCAATTGAATTACACTATCTTTTTCTAAAAATTTAATATTACCTTTTTTATCTCTAAAAAAGATAATGTTATTTAAATCAGTATGAACAATAATTCTTTTATCATTTTCAATTTTCCACAAGTGATTTAAACTTATAGGATCAATATCATTTGTACATCTGATTATATATAAACTATTAATATCAACCGAATCTAAGTATTTATATATTTTACCAGTTTTAGATATTTTTTTTCCTGTACGTGGATTAATATATTTTTTTATATGCCATTTTTCTAATTCTTCAAGTGTTACAGGGCTATCATCATAAGACATATACATATATTAATAAAATAATTTAATAATTATTCATTTTTTTTTGTTTAAGTCACCGAAAGTATTTAAACAAATAACACATTTACTATTAATGGAAAAGGTAAATGAAAAAGTAACTAAAGTAGAAATCCCAAAGAGAAAACCTAATCATTTCTTTGTTTTTGATAAAGATACAAACAAGTATAATGAAGTAAAGTATTTATCTCAAACAGAATTAGCCGATGGATTTAGACAAGTTATGCCTGACTATAATAGTAAAGTAAAAAAATTAATGAATCATTTTAGTGTAACTCTATGTTTCCTACCTGAATATTTATGGACTAAATTAAGATATGTTGAAGATAATTATAAATCAATAAAAGATGGTTCAACATTATATTCAATTGTTGAAACTAATCAAGATAGTACTATGATTAAATTGTTTAGTGAAATTACGAAATTAATTCCAGATAAATTAGTATTAGAGTATCTAGTTAATGAATTAGACGAAACACAGCATAATAGTTGGTTAGTAATGAAAGCAAATAATTATTTAAAAACTAGTAAACATTACGAATCAGCACCAATTATAGATTTTCTAGTATAAAAGATTAATAATAAATAATATAAAAGCTAATTTTATATTATTTAATATGAATAATTTTAGAAGTAGGCAAGAAAGACTACAAATAGTTTTAGATATTGCTAAAAAATTAAGAAACTATGAATTACAAAATGGATCAACTATGGATTTATACAATGATCAATATTCATTTATTCCTGAATTAAAAAAAATTTTTAATGAATACATTAAACAAGATGATGTTTTACCATTAGATTTTGCAGGACTTTTAAGGTTTGAAGAAATTGGGAAAGATATTGAATATTTATTACCAAGTACACAAAATAAGGTGCCTTTATTTGTTATAAGAATTAAAAAATAATCTTCATATATTATATGATATCACAAAATATACATTTTGAAAAAACTTCAATAATAATAGGACAAAAGTATAATTTAGATATTATTAAATATAATCATAAAATTAAATTTTTATTTTATACATTTAACCCTTAATATTTAATTCAATTAGATATACATAATTATAATAAAAGATGTAATCAAATTATTTTATCTGGATGTGTTGGAGGAGGTTATAAAACAAGAACAGATTTTTTAAATTTAAAATTAAAATCTAACATATTTAATAATTTGATTTATCATCAAGTTTCTCCTGGATATACAAATAATGATCATATGACAGAAATAAATTATTATAATAAGTTATCAAAATTTAAAGGGGCGTTTGTTGGTCATTTGTTATTTCCTATAAATTATTTAGTTGCAAAACATATTGAAGTTTTAATGTGCGGTTGTTTAGGATTTTTTGAAAAGAATCCATTATTAAAAGATGAATTAGGATTAATTGAATTTGAACATTATATACCTTGTTCTGATGATAATGGTAATTTAATTAAAGATGAAAAATTTTATATTGACTGGATTGAAAAGGGAAATGAAATTGCATTAAAAGGATCGTTATATGTTAGAGAAAAATTTGGTGAAAACTATATTGATGAATATTTAAAAATTATAAAAAATAATTATTTCTGATAATTCTTTACCCAATATATATATCGTATTTGAGACCCTTCATATAATTTTTCTTTTGTAATAATATTGTTATAAATATCTTTATCTTTTCCATAGACTAAAAAATTTTTTTTATAATCTATTGGTAATTTATCTTCTTTTTTTATTATTTCTAACTTAATTCCTTTTTTATGATTATATACTGACCATGTTAATAATCTTATATTATGAAAAAGCTTGATAAGCTCAAAGTTTTCTAAATTTTTAATTTTTCTAAATGGTGATATTTTAGATAACCAAAGAGAATCTGATCTTAAATAATTACCTACACCTGATATTAATTTTTGATTTAGTAAAACTATTCCAATTTCTTTATTTTGATTTATTTTTTTATAAATCTTATTTTTAAATTCTTCTAAAGTTGTATCTTTATTCATAATATCTAATCCAATAGTTGAAAGTTTTTTATTTATTTGTTCTGTATTTTCAAATATTTTAATAGTTCCAAAGCTTAATTGATCATAAAAGTATAATGTACCAGAATGAAAATTAAATTCTACATTTAGATGCTTCATTGCATTATTAAAATAAACTTTTTTAGCTTCTTCGCTAAACATCTCTGGATTTATACCATGAATTAGTTTTTTTGTATCTTTATTTTGAAAAAACCATCCTCCAGATAATCCCAAAGTTATACCAATATAATAATTATTTTCAAAAATAATATACATAAATTTACCTTTTGTTTTTACATCAATTATTTGTAAAGGTAGTAAATTTTTAAATTTTTGATAATGCGAAAATGGGCCATGCTTTTTATATCTACCATTTATAATATTTATATTTAATAACTTTTGATCAATAATTTTTTTCTTTATAAAGTCAGCATAATTTTTAACTTCAATAATTTCTGGCATAATATTTATAACTTATATTTTAATAATTTATAAATATTTTATACCTTACTATAATGAATGATATAACAAAAAAATATAAAAAATTTAAATTAAAAGAATCAAATGAGAATATGAAAGTATTTTGTCTACCAAAAAAGTTTAAATTACAACCTCAGCAAGAATTTATTCCTGAGTATTTATGGGATAATATAAATAAAGTTAATGGATTATTATTATTCCATAGTATTGGTTCCGGTAAAACATGTACAGCAATTAATATAGCTGAAAAATTTAAAAAAACACTAAATATATTAGTAGTATTACCGGCTGCATTAATTGGTAATTTTAAAGATGAATTAAGATCTAAGTGTCCAAATGGAGAAGATACATATATGTCTGATAAAGATAGGAATAAATTAAAAGAATTAAAACATGATGATAATGAATATAAAAATATAATTGAAAAATCAGATGATAAAATAAATAGATACTATACAATATATTCATATCATAAATTTATTGATTTAGTTCATGATAAAAAGATCAAGTTAAAAAATACTTTATTAATTATTGATGAAATACAAAATATGATATCTTTAACAGGTACATTTTATAAAACTTTGCTTGATGTTATTAATAAAACAGATGATAGTTTACGATTAGTATTATTATCAGCAACACCCATGTTTGATAGACCAGTTGAAATTGCATTAACTTTAAATTTATTAAGGCCAGAAAATAAATTTCCTGTTGGAGCAGATTTTAATAATGAATTTCTTTCATCTATCAATACAAGTAAAGGAACATTTTATAGAGCAATAAATATGAAAAAGTTTAAAGAACTAAGTAAAGGTTTAGTTTCTTATTATAGAGGTGCTCCTCCGCAAGCTTATCCTAAAATGGAATTTAAAATTGTAAAATGTAATATGAATAATTTTCAATATAAAAGTTATTTAACATCAATGAGTAATATTACAAATACGACTAAAGGTTCATTTAAGGATGTTGATATTTTAAAACTACCTGGTGATTTCTTCCTTGGTCCACGAATGATATCAAATATTGCTTTTCCTAATAAAAGTATTGGTGAAGTAGGATTTTCATCTTTTAAAAATGATGTATTACAATTACAAAATGTTGAAAAATACTCTATTAAATTTTTTAAAATTTTAAAAAAAATAAAGAAATCAGAAGGTCCTATATTTGTATATTCAAATTTTAAAGAAATTGGTGGTTTAAAATCTTTTATAAAATTTATTGAATTTCATGGTTATAAAAATTATAAAATATTTGGAGAGGGAGATAAAAGATATTCTGTATGGTCAGGCGATGAATCACATTCAATGAAAGAAGAAATAAAACATATATTTAATGATAAAGTTAATGAAAATGGATCAAAGATTAAAATTATGCTTGGATCTCCTTCAATTAAAGAAGGAGTTAGTTTATTAAGAGTTGAACAAGTGCATATATTAGAACCTTATTGGAATATGTCACGTATTCAACAAATAATTGGAAGAGCAATAAGATTCTGTTCTCATAAAGATGTATCTAAGAAAAAGCAATTAGTTAAAGTATATTTATATTTAGCAACTCATCCAAAAGAAGAAAATTCAATAGATGAATATGTATGGTCTTTAGCAAAACAAAAAGAAAAATTAATTGAACAATTTGAACATGTATTAAAAGAAAATGCTATAGATTGCACTTTGTTTCATGCACGAAATGAATTTAAAACAGATGATAAAAAAATTAAATGTAATTCTTAATTATTAAAATTTGCAAAATTTGTAAATGATTCAAATGGATTTATCATATCATAATTAACATTACTAAATTTTTCATTTTTTTTTCTATTACTTGGATTACTACTACTTGGATCACTACTACTTGGATTACTTGGTTTACTTGGTTTACCTGCAATTACTTTCAATCTTTTCCCTTTATTATCAACCGGATTTCCTTTACCATCAACAAATCCTCCTTTACCATCAGTTAATGCAATTATAATACCTTTATTGCTAACAATATTTCCTTTACCATCAACAAATCCACCTTTGCCATCTGTATAAGCGATTATTTTACCATTTTTATCGACAGAATTTTTATCCTTATCAACAAAACCACCTTTGCCATCTGTATAAGCGATTATTTTACCATTTTTATCGACAGAATTTTTTTTATTATCAACAAAACCACCTTTACCATCTGTATTAGCAATTATTTTACCATTTTTATCGACAGAATTTTTTTTATTATCAACAAAACCACCATTATTATCGGTATAAGCAATTATCTTACCTTTTTTATCAACAGAATTTCCTTTTTGATCTATAAATCCATCATTACCGTCTGTGAAAGCTATTAAATTACCATTTTTATCAACTAAATTTTTGTATTCATCGAAGAAAGCTCCACTACTATCTTCTTCTATAAAAGAATAAATATTTGGATCTAAAAGTATACCATTTTCATCAACAGGATTGCCACTTACATCCACATAACCTCCATAACCATCTTCATATATATTTATTACAGGATTACCATTTTTATCAACTGGATTACCGTTTCCATCAATATATCCTCCATTATCATCATCATATATTGTAATTATCAAGTTACCATCTTTATCAACAGCATCTCCATCTTTATTCATAAACCCTCCTTCCCCATCTTCATATACAGCTAATGGATCAGCATCTAATAATTCATCTAAATTATCAGTAATATCAGTAGTATCAGTAGTATCAGTAGTATCAGTAGTATCAGTAGGATTAGCAGTACTTCTATTTAGCATTGAATCAAAATTTTCAGTTGAATTTATTAAATATCCAAAATCAATATTTTTAAATATTAATAAAAATATTAAAAATAGTAGTATTAAAATAAGTATGTTATTAATTGACATATATTTTTAATTAGAAAAAATAATTAAATTAATTTTGTTGTAAATAATAAAGGTCCTAATACAATTGGTCCATAATTTATCCATATTGTTTCCATATTATCTATTTTTCCTCTTAATGGTAATTTATGAATAATTTTATATTGTTTTTCTATTATTTTTATTGCAATATATTCATATAATTTATTATTTTCAATTTCTGTATTTATTAGTTTTTCATAAACTAAGTATTTGATACGATAAAAATTATTTGTTAAATATCCAACAAACCTGTAATCTTTATACGTTAAGTCTAATTTTAATTTTAATTTATCATTTTCATTATAAACTGGAATACTTATTATATGATGGTTTTTATTAATTTTAGTTTGATTAATTTTATCAAGTTTATTTAAAAAACCATTTTTAAACATAAAATAATCTGTATTATCTGTAAAAATTTGATTATTATCATAATCTGTACCAATCCACTCTATCATATCATTTCTAGAACTATTACACCCATATAAATAACAATTAAAGTCGTTCTCAATATTATAATTATTCATTAATTTATTATCTTTAGCTATTTCAAAAGAGTCATATTTATAATTTTCATCATTAAAATTTATACTTAAAAAACTTTCTTTATTAATCATTAAAAATAAAATTACAATTAGTAATATTATTATAGTATTAATCATATATTAGTATTTATAAAATAAAATTATTTTAATAAATTTTGAATAATTTCCAAATTAAATGTATTTTCTTTATCTTTACCTATAACAAAACTAATAACTAATTCATATTTATTTAATTCTATAATTATTTTTTTTTTTTGTACTTTAATAATTCCTATAATATCTTTTTTATAAATAATATTCCATACATTTCCACTATTTACTATTATTATTTTATTTGATATTTTATCAACAATTTTATTAATTATTATAAATAGTTTTTTATCTTTATGTTTACAAAATTCTATAATATCTTTATAATTATTTTCAAGATCTAATGCTATTGAATCTTCCATAGTTGAATTTAAACTTTTTATAATTTGATTAATTTTGTTTTCTTCATCATAATGATGATCTCTTAATTTAATATAATAATTATTTAGATTTTTATTTATCTCTTTTTCTATATTTAAAAAAGAGTCACGAAGTATATAATTCTTTATCACAATATCATGTAACTCATCTAAATCTTTCTTTATATTTTTAATAATCCAAGGAAATTTCAAATCAAAATTGGGTATATTAATTAATTTTCTAATTAATGTTAATCCTAGATCTAATCTATTAATATCAACTGATAAATTACTTATAGAAATTATATTGTATATTTGATTATTATGCATAAATGTATAGTAATCCATTTCTTTTAATCCTTGAATATTTGAATTAAAAGATACAAATAATCCCCAGTTAATATTATTTGTTTTCATATCATTTTCCATTTTAATTAATTCATCTTTATTTACAGTTGTATTATAATTTTTACTTTCAAGCATTATAATTCTATCATCTGGTAAATATAACCATGCATCTCCTGAATGTGGTATTGAATTAGTTTTTTTAAAAGTAATATCCCCATATCTTTGAGAAAATATACTTTCAAGTAAATTTTCTGCAAATTCTCCTTTTTTTGTAGAAGAACATGATATACCAATTAATTTTTCTAATGATGATTCGAGTGAATTTATTTTTTCATTTAACTGTGGTGAAATAAAATCTTTTTTTAGTTCATCAATTTTATTAATAATGTCTAAATAATCATGTTGTTTTTTAATACTTAGTTCATCAATTTTTGGATACATAATATCATATCCAGTTTTAAAGATTATTTCACTAATTTTTATCAACTCTTTTTTTTTTAGTTTAAATAAGATTGGATATAAATCCTTTTTTATTTTAAAATTAATTTCAATAATATCCATATTTTTACAATTATATATTCTATAAATTAATAATCAATTTTTATAAAAATTGATTATTAATATATTTAAAAAAACAATCTTTTAACTAGTATGAATTCCGAAAAAGAAATTAAGTGTAGAAAATGTGGTGGTAATCATCTAACAATTAAATGTGGGAAAAATGAAATTAGTAAAATAAATCATAATACTGTAATTGATTCATTAGATATAAATGCATCATTAAATGATAGTAATATGAAACAATATGATAGAGAAAGAAAACAATATGATGGAGAAAGAAAACAATATGATGGAGAAAGAAAACAATATGATGGAGAAAGAAAACAATTTAACGGTGAAAGAAAACAATTTAACGGTGAAAGAAAACAATTTAACGGTGAAAGAAAACAATTTAACGGTGAAAGAAAACAATATGATGGAGAAAGAAAACAATATAACGGTGAAAGAAAACAATATAACGGTGAAAGAAAACAATATGATGGAGAAAGAAAACAATATAACGGTGAAAGAAAACAATATGACAAAAAAGTAAATTTTAAAGTAAAAATCAATAATTTACCTAATGATATTTCAAAAGAAGAATTATATGAGTTATGTAATGATTGGGGAAATATTAAATATATAAATGTTAATGAATATAAAGATGAATCAGTAGCATTTATAGAATTTAGAGAAGAAGATCAATGTAAATATTTTATTGAAGCATTGGATAATACACCTTTTGATTATAGAATAATTAAAATTTCACGAGTTGATTAATTATTTATTGAGAACTAGATGGAGATTCTTCTTCTTTTTTATTTTGTTGATTTCTATAATATAAGAAAGCTACAATAAGAACTAGTAATAACCACCAATATTGTTTTAATAAATCAAATAAACTAGTACAAGTTTCATTTTGAATACCTAATAGTGATGGTAATGATACAGTAGGTACTTGAAGTTGAGGTAATTGAAGTTGAGGTACTTGAACTTGAGGTACTTGAACTTGAGGTACTTGAACTTGAGGTACTTGAACTTGAGGTAATTGAAATTGAGGTACTTGAGTATTCATATGTATATATATAAGTTAGAAAAAATTGAATAATTTATATATTTTTTGACAATATATAATTATGAGTTTAAATGATACTATACTTAGTAATATGTTATTAACTACATTTATTAAAAATGAAAATCAAGGAATAGGTTTTATATTTATAACATGTTTTTATATTTTTAATATAATTTATAATAATTACAAAATTTTAAATATTTTTCCAAATTTTTATAATAAGGATAATAAAATAGTTTTCATTGCATCTGATAAAGATTCTAGTGATAGATTCAGAGCTATCATGCATTTTATTATTGAAAAAAGTAATGTTAATGAAATAAGAGAATTAGAAAGATTTAAAAATAAGTGGGTTGATGAAAAAATTGCGTACTATAAAGTAAATCAAAGAAATAAATTTTTAATAACTGATAATATATATGGATTAGTTATTTTTACAGAGAAAGAAACAAAACAAAATACAGTAACTATATCTGAAGAATTTCAACATTTAGAAGTTTCATCACCTAATTTAAATATAAAACAAATTAAAGATTTTGTTGAAAAATGTAATGATGATTATGAAAAATATCTCAAAGATCAAATATTAAAACATCAACTTTTTGTAGATATATCATGGGATATAAAAGAAAAAGATATTATAGTAAAATCAAATGAATGGAAGTCGTCCTCAACTTTTGAAAATAAATTTTTTACAGATAAAGATTTAGTTTTGAATAAACTTAACTTCTTTCTAGAAAATAAACATATTTATAATAAACGAGGGATACCTCATACATTAGGATTTCTATTATTTGGTGATCCTGGTACAGGTAAAAGTAGTTTTATCAAAGCTGTTGCAAATAAAACTAATTATCATATTATAAATATCAAACTTTCAAAAAATTTTGATTTTAAACATTTACATAAGGTATTATTTAATGAATCAATAACACATAATTTAAAGATACCTTTAAATAAAAGAATAATTATATTTGAAGATATTGATTGTATGACAGATATTATTAAAAATAGATTTAATAAAGATAAAGAAGAAGAAGATGATTATGATAGTAAAAAAAAAGAGGATGATTATAGTTTTGCAAAAAAAATTATTGCACAATTAGAAGAAACCGAAAATAATAATTTAAGTTTTTTATTAAATATTTTAGATGGTGTACAAGAAGCAGAAGATAGAATTATTATAATGACTACTAATAAACCAGAAGAATTAGATAATGCTTTGATAAGACCAGGAAGAATAGATATTAAAATACATTTTAAAAAAGCAACTATTAAAGATATCAGAGATATTTTATGTAATTTTTGGGACATTAATATTGATATTTGTAATATTGAAAAAATACTTCATGAAAAATTAACACATGCTGAAATTATAAATATATGTAAAGAAAGTAAAGATTTAGAAGAAACATTAATAAATTTGAAATCATATTTTTAATTATTTTAATTTTT
>Ga0114973_10001969_pt1 | contig 15055 bp, 14 predicted proteins | sample M_140807_MF_Meta_FD_87025 | JGI IMG/M metagenome (GOLD analysis project Ga0114973, IMG submission 87025) | Freshwater microbial communities from Lake Montjoie, Canada to study carbon cycling - M_140807_MF_MetaG | ecosystem: Environmental > Aquatic > Freshwater > Lake | place: Lake Montjoie... | reverse complement strand
TGGTAATAATATAGCTATAGGCTCTTCTGCTTTAGTTACAAATACATCAGGTAATAATGGAGTAGCTATAGGTTTTAATGCACTTCAATTTAATACTACAGGTGGTTCTAATGTTGCTATTGGTTATCAAGCATTAAATTACAATACTACAGGTGGAAGTAATAATGCTACTGGTCAAAGAACATTATTTTACAATACTACAGGTGGTCAAAATACAGGCTATGGACATAACGCACTTTTTTATAATACCACAGGTTCAAATAATACAAGCATAGGATATTCTGCTCTTTATAACAACACCACAGCCGTAGCAACACTAGGTTCTATCACAGGCGGTTCAGGCTATACCAATGGTACATATTCTGCCGTAGCTATGACACCAGTATCAGGTGCTACATTTACTACATACCCTACAGTAAATGTTACAGTATCAGGTGGTGCAGTCACAGCAGTTACATTAGTCACCAATGGTGTAGGTGCAACAGTCACAACAGCTACAGTTTTAACAGTGGCAGCAGCTCTTATAGGTGGAACAGGAAGTGGCTTTAGTATTCCTGTGGCTACTTTTGCTACAGGTGGTAATAACACAGCAGTGGGATATCAGGCTTTACAGGCTAATACGACAGCAGTTTCTAATACAGCAGTAGGCTATCAATCTTTATTATCAAATACAACAGGCAATTACAATACAGCTCTTGGTGGTGGTGATTCAGGTGCATTTTCACCATTAAAAGCTAATACAACAGCTATACAAAATACAGCCATAGGTAATGGTGCATTAGGTAAAAATACAACAGGTAACAGTAATACCGCAGTAGGTTATCAAGTATTATTAAATAATCTTACTGGTCAAGGTAATGTTGGTGTAGGTGGTGTAACATCAGGTTCTATCAATGCTGCCCTTAACACAAATACTGCTGGTAATAATAATACAGCTATTGGTTCAGGAGCTTTAACATTAACCACTGTATCTGATAATACTGCTTTAGGATGGAATTCAGGTGCTGCTGTTTCTACAGGCTCACAAAATACTCTTATTGGTCGTTCTGCTGGTAATACATTAACTACAGGCTCTAATAATACTGTTATTGGTTACAATGCTGCTGTGTCAGCAGTAGGTGTATCTAATGAGATTACACTTGGTAATAGCTCTTGCACAAGTTTAAGACTTGCACCACTTATTACTGGTTATACTGCTGCTGCACCTACAATAGCTTCTGCTGCAACTATAGCACCAACAACACCTATAGCATTTGTATCAGGCACAACAACTATTAACACAATTACTGCACCTGCACCAATATCAGCAGGTGGTGGTTCTATTACTATTATTCCTACAGGACTATGGTCTACAGGAACATCAGGTAATATTGCATTAGCAACTACAGCAGTAGTAAGTAAAGCTTTAATATTAACTTATGATGCCACAACAACTAAATGGTATCCATCTTACTAAAGGTTAAAACATGGCAATAACATATAAATGGTCAGTAACATCTATGTACACTCTACCAATGGTAGATGGTCAAACAGATGTCGTAGTATTAGCACAATGGGCAGTATCAGGCACAGATGGCACATACTCAGAAACATTAGGTAGCAACACAACACAATTCACTATATCTGCTGACGAACCTAACTTTACACCTTATGCTGACTTAACAGAAGAACAAGTCGTAGGTTGGATTAAAAAGATTTTAGGTGAAGATGGTGTAGTAAGTTATGAAAATACAATTGCAGGCAGTATAGTTTCACAAGCTAATCCACCTGTTCAACCTACAGCACAACCATTACCATGGGTAACAACTAGCGAAGTAGTGTAATTATGTATTACTCTGGATTTCAAAGTAATGCGTTTCAAAATAACGCTTTCCAGATTGTTGGCTCAGTTATACCGGTTATCACACCTATATCTAGAGGTGGGTTTAAAAAAGAACGTGAACATAACAGATCATTTACTAAGTCTGTAAAAGAATCCCTTAGAGAGCTACTAGATGACCCTGTAGCAGTAGAACAAGTAAAAGACATAGTAGCACCTTACTCTAACTCTAAAAGCATTACAGCAAGCTCTATAGACTTTAGATTACTAGCTCAGAATGTAGAAGCAGCACAAAGGCTTATAGCTTTAGCACAAGAATTTCAACAAGAGAAAGATGATGAAATAGCGATTATGCTATTAATGTAATTATGGCTAGATATATACAAGATCCTATTACACATAAACTTATTCCTGCTGACGAGTATTACACACAGGAATCTAATTCGCATTATATTATTACTGACTATCAACCCTATCAGTCTATGGTGACTGGTGAGATGATAGAAGGTCGTAAAGCACATAGAGAACATTTAAAACGTCACAATCTAGTAGTGGCGGAACAGAGTTCAGCAAGACCACAGAAGCCTGACGGTGGTCAGTTGAAAGAGCAAGTGGCACGTCAGGTATATGAAAAACTACGTTATAAATAAGGAGCAATAAATGACAACAACAGTAAATTTAATGGGTAGTGGTAGCTCTGGTCTAAACGCTGAAGCAATCACAGGTATTATCTCACTAGCACAAACAGCAACAGGCGCATCACAAGGTTCACTAGCATTACCTACAGACATTGTAGTGTATTCAACATCTACAGCAGCTAATGGCCCAACATTACCAGCTTCAGCAGGTTCAGGCGACAGTTTCATTGTAGTTAATAACACAGCTAACTCAATCAACGTATGGCCACCAGTAGGCTTTAAAATTGGTACAGGCTCTACAAATGCAGCTTTAGCAGTAGCCGGTGGTAAAACAGCTAAATTCTATGCTTTAGGTGACGGAAACTACGCATCACTATTATCAGCATAATTAACAACATTAGGAGTAACAAATGGATAACGAGACTACTCTCGAATCACCATCTTTGCGTGACCAGTTAGAAAGTGCAATAGACACAGTTGAAGCAACACCAGAAGTTGTAGAAGCGGAAGTATCAGACAAACCTAGAGATGAATCAGGTAAGTTTAAAAGTAATAAAGAAGTGACAGAAACACCAAGTGAAGTCCAAGAAGAAGTCATAGCAGAAACTATTACTGCTAAACCAAGACCATCTTCATGGAAAAAAGACTATGAAGAATCATGGGGTAAATTAGATCCTACATTACAGGATTATATTACTCAACGTGAATCAGACTTTGCTAAAGGTGTTTCCACTTACAAAAGCCAATGGGATCAAGCACAACCTATTCTATCTACGATAGAGAAGTTTGCTCCTGTTCTACAACAAAATGGTTTAGATGCTTCTACATGGATTAATAATCTAGGTACTGCACATCAAACTTTGGTTTACGGTAATCCTGACCAAAAATTACAGATGTTTGCGCAATTAGCAAACGATTATGGTGTTGATCTTAACGGATTGTTAGGCGGCCAACAAGCTAGTCCACAATTCTCTATGATCGCACAGGAATTAAGCCAAATTAAGAACCAATGGCAACAATTTCAATCGCAACAAGAACAAGTTGAACAAACCCAATTAAAGGGTGAAATCGAATCTTTCAGTAAGGACAAACCTTATTTTGATGACGTCAGAGAAACTATGGCTGGATTACTCCAGAACAATATGGCTTCTGACTTGAATACTGCTTATGACAAAGCAATAAGACTACATGATGACATTTGGCAAAAGGTACAATCCGAACAGGTAAAATCTAGCCAAACAGAGCAGAAAAGTAGAATTGCCGCAGTCAAAGCTAAGGCTATATCCCCTAAGTCAAGCTCGCCTACAGCGAATATGAGTATAGGTGGTAAAGGCAATAATCTTCGTGACCAATTAGCGTCTATTGTAGACACTTTTTCGACCGAAAATATTTAACTAACTAACAAGGAGTTTTACTATGGCATTTGCCAATTCTTCCGTTAGTGACATTATCGCTACCACCATTCAATCTCGTTCTGGTGAATTAGCTGACAACGTAACTAACAATAATCCACTTCTATTAAAATTGAAGTCAAAAGGTAATGTACGTCCTTTCTCAGGCGGTAACGTCATTCTTGAAGAAATTATGTACAATGATTCAACAACAAACAACACTAACTCATATTCAGGCTTTGAAACATTAAACATTTCACCTAATAGCCCAATTTCTGCAGCGCAATTCAGTATTGCTCAATACGCTTCAGCAGTTACTATCTCTGGTCTTGAAATGTTGCAAAACTCTGGTAAGGAAGCAATCATTGACTTACTAGAAGGCCGTATTAAAGTTGCAGAAGCACAATTAGCTAACCGTATCAACCTTGACCTTTATGGTGATGGTACAGGTAACGGTGGTAAGAACTTGACAGGTTTAGCAGCAGCAGTTGCTGATAGCCCATCATCAGGTACTTACGGTGGTATTTCACGTTCTACATGGTCATTCTGGAGAAACCAAGCGTTCTCTGGCGTAACTAACGGTGGTGCAGCAGTTTCAGCAGCTAACATTCAATCTTACATGACACAATTAGCTATCAAGCTAGTTCGTGGTACTGATAAGGCTGACTTAATCGTTGCAGACAATAACTACTACAATCTATATGTAAACAGCTTACAAGCAATCCAACGTGTAACTGATCCAGAAATGGCCGGTTCAGGTTTCGCTTCACTCAAATTCTACGGTGGTGGTACATCTGCTGACGTGGTACTTGGTGGCGGTATTGGTGCGCAAGAACCAGCTAACCACATGTATTTCTTAAACACAGACTACATTTTCTTCCGCCCACACAAAGATAGAAACTTTGTGCCAATCGGTGGTGAACGTCAATCTGTAAATCAAGACGCAATCGTTAAATTAATCGGCTGGGCTGGTAATCTTACAGCATCAGGTGCTCAATTCAACGGCGTTCTAACAGCTTAATTAAAGGGAGAATATAACATGGCTTTTTCAGTAACCCCTTTAGTGGGAATTGATTTAACTAACACAGTAACAGCAGCTAACATTACTGCTGGACAACAAGTTGTAAACCAATTATTAGGTGTACAAGTTTGGGGTTCAGATGGTTTACGTTATGTATTTGGTAAAGCTAACGCTACTATCACTGCATCAACAACTGCTTGCGATATTAACACAACAACTTTCCTTGTTGCAGCTTCAGGTGGTGCTTATACATCACCAGCTACAGGTATGGTAACAGGTGATTACGGTTGGTTTAGTAAGGCTTCTGTGTAATACAAAGATACTCCCCTAGCAATAGGGGGGTTTCTCAAGTATATTCATGGTGAGTATGCTTGACAAACCAAACCACTTTGGAGAATTAAATGTCAGACACAGGCGCATTAGCAGTAAGATTTTATAGTCACGAAGTACAAAACGATTTCTTAACTAACATAGAAGGCAGACCAATTAGCTACATGGCTGACTTTATTAGAATTGAAATCCCAGGCAATCAAACTAGCATTATTGATACATTTGTTAATAATGGACACAAACAAAGATTTCCAACACAATGGGCTTTGTATTTGAATGAAAAAGCAGATGGCAACAACAATCCTGATAACGTACAAGGTACATTATTAAGAGATTGGCCATTACTTAACGCAGCACAAGCGACAGAATTAAAACACTTTAAGTTCTATACCGTAGAACAAGTGGCAGCAGCTTCAGATCAACAAATCATGGGTATTGGTATGACAGCAGGTATGTCACCATTAGCTCTAAGAGATAAAGCTATAGCCTTCCTAGCGAACGCTAAAGACTCATCTTTTGTACAAAAACAGTCAGATGAACTTAAATTAAGAGAACAAGAAATTGCTGATCTTAAAGACCAAATGACTCGTTTAGCAAAGATGGTAGAAGAAAAAGCTAAGTCCGAAGATAAAACTGAAGTTAAAACAGAAACGAAAGAACCTAAAAAGGACTAACTAATGGCAACTCTCTTACAACTCGTACAACAAGCTACAGGTGAAATGGGTTTAACTCAGCCTACGCAAGTTGTCGGTAATACTGCTTCTGATATTGTTCAAATATATGCACTAATGAACTCTATCGGTTACGAGGTACAAAGAGATCACAATTGGGAAGCCTTAGACAAAGAGTATAGATTTTATACTGTCTACACAACACTTACTTGTACCCTTGTGGCTGATTCTGTCAATGTAACAACGGTAGAATCAACCGCAGGGCTAAGTAACTTATATATCGTAACAGGCACAGGCATTAACCAAGATACTTATGTTAGTAATGTAACCGGTGCTAATTCACTTACATTATCACAAGCTGCAACAGCTAGTGGTGTATATACACTATATTTCTCTCAAGCTAAATACCCATTACCAAGCGATTGGGATAGACAAATAGATCGTACACATTACGACAAATCTAAACGCTGGGAAATGTTAGGCCCTACAGATGCTCAACAATGGCAATTCTTAAAGTCTAGCTATATTTCAACAGGCCCTAGAATCCGTTACAGAATATTAGGCGGATATTTCCAAGTATGGCCTGCTATGAATACAGACGAGTATTTAGGCTTTGAATACATGAGTAACCAATGGGCTACAAGTGCATCAGGAACAACACAATCATCATTCTTAGCTGACTCAGATACTTGTATATTCCCTGACAGACTTATGGTTACAGCATTAAAAAAGAAATACTTTGAAATTAAAGGTTTTGACGCAACAGCATTTACAAGAGATTATTTACAACAATTATCATTCGCTAAGGCAAACGATTCTGGTTCAGCAACATTGAGCTTTGCTCCAACACCAGGTTCAGTCTTAATTGGATTTGAAAACATCCCTGACGCTAACTACGGACAATAAATAATATGTTTCCAGTAAAGAAAAGATCATCAGGAAGCGTATCATTACCAGCACCAGTAGGTGGATGGAACGCTAGAGATAGCTTAGGGGATATGCCTGCTACAGACGCAGTGTATCTTAATAACTGGTTTCCTGCTACCACAGAATGTGTATTGCGTAGAGGTTATGCACAATGGGCTACAGGTATCACAGGCACAGTTGAAACCATTATGGACTATGAAGGTGGTAATACTTCTAAACTATTTGCTATATCTAATAATGGCTCAGTATATGATGCTACAGCTAATGCAGCAGTAGGTGCAGCAGTCTTAACAGGCTTATCTAATGCTAGATGGCAATATACTAACGTAGCTACATCTGGTGGTAATTTCTTATATATGGCCAATGGTACTAATACACCATATCTATATAATGGTACTACATGGACAAGCATTACAGGTGTATCTACACCAGCTATCACAGGTGTTACTACTACAGAATTAAACAATCCAATCGTATTTAAAACTAGAGTATTCTTTACACAAAAAAACACACTTAAAACATGGTATTTACCTGTCACATCAGTAGGTGGTGCAGCTAATGCTATAGATGTATCACAATACGCTTATAAAGGTGGTTATGTAGTGCAACATGCTACATGGACATTAGATGCTGGTTATGGTGCAGATGATTACTATGTAATATACACGTCTAAAGGCCAAATAATTGTATTTAAAGGCACAGATCCTTCATCAGCAACCACATGGTCTATGATTGGTGTATGGGATTTAGGAACACCAGTAGGCACTCGTTGTATGTATAAATACGGTGGTGACTTACTATTATTAGGCACAGATGGCCTTACACCATTGGCCGCAGAATTACAGTCATCTAGGCTTGATCCTAGAGTAGCTCTTACAGATAAAATACAATACGCTATATCAGAATCTATTAGCTTGTATCAGTCATCTTTTGGATGGCAAATGCTTTTTTATCCACAAGAAAATCAATTATGGCTTAATGTTCCTATATCAGATGGCACTCAACAATATGCCATGAATAGCATTAACAAGAATTGGTGCAATTACTCAGGATGGCAAGCTAGTTGTTGGGAAATCTATAAAGACGAACCTTATTTTGGTGGTGCTGGTTTTGTAGGCAGAGCATATTACACAAACTCTGATAATGGTAGTAATATTGTAGCTACAGGATTGCAAGCGTTTTCAGCGTTTAATAGCCCAGGTCAGCTTAAAAGATTTACTATGGCAAAGCCTATATTTAGAACTACAGGCGCACCAGCTATATATGCAAATATTAACTTAGACTTTAACTTATCTGATCCGTCTACAGTATTAAACTATACACCTACAGCATCAGGAACTTGGGATAATGCTATATGGGATGCAAGTTATTGGGGTGGTGGTATGACAGTATTACAACAATGGCAAGGTGTTAATGGTGTGGGTTATTATGGAGCACCTATTGTTAAAACAGCTTCACAAGGTGTTGATACTCGTTGGGTATCTACAGACATAGTGATAGAAAAAGGTGCGGTTCTTTAAGAATTGATAGTTCAAGGTCAAGAAGTAGGCGAATGGGTATGCCAAAAAGCAGCAAAACAATCGAATCCACTATTTCAAGCTATTGGACAAATAAGTAATTATGAATTAGTCATTAGTGTTCTTTATAACGGTTACACAGGCATTTCCATTTCTATTCATTCAAGATGTGATATACCTGCAAAGGTTTCAAGAGAATTTTATTGGGCAATATTTAATTACCCATTCAATGTATTAAAAGTCAAACGCTTAACAGGATTAGTCTCTACAGCTAATTTAAAAGCACAAAAATTAGATGAACATTTAGGTTTTGAACGTGAAACCATAATAAAAGATTACTTTCCTGATGGTGATGGGATTGTTTATATAATGCGACCAGAAAACTGTCGCTTTTTAAAACTCGGAGATAGATATGCAAAGCAAGTTAGCTAAATTGTTAGATCCACTTTATAGATGGATTACAAGTTACATGGGTGATTGTGGTTTTATTCTATATGGTATTGGTAAAGATGATGCACCTGCACCACCAGACTATACTGCATTAGCTAGACAAAGCAATCAAAGCAATATTGACATGGCTCGTATGGGTTTAGCTGCTAACCGAGTTAATCAACAAACTCCTTTTGGTGGTTTATCTTACTCACAAACAGGCACAGATGCTTATGGTAATCCTACATATACTGCTACACAAACAATGTCACCTGAACAACAAGGCTTATACCAACAACAAACAGGCTTACAAAGCGGTGTATTAGGTGCTGCACAAGCTGGTTTAGGTAATGTTCAAAACTCAGTTATGCAAGGTGGTGTAGACCAATCTAAACTAGCTCAAACAGGTATTAACCCTGGTGAAACATATTCTGATGCTATTATGCGTAGACTTGCACCACAAATGAAAATGGAATCAGGTCAGTTTGATGCACAAATGGCTAATCAAGGTATTGCTCCAGGCACAGAAGCCTATCAAAATGCTAAACGTCAATTTGACCAAGCACAAAACGATAAACTTACATCAGCAGTAGTAGGTGGTATGCAAACAGGTTTAACTGCTAATCAACAAGGATTTAATCAAGCTCAATCTAATCTTAATATGCCTATTAATTTTCTTAATTCATTACGCACAGGAAATAACCTTACCAATCCTAGTTATGCTACACCAACTAACATGGCTACTGTACCAGGCGTTGATTACATGGGTGCAGGTAACAATCAATACAATGCTCAAATAGCTCAAACTAACGCTAATAACGCTGCTTCTGCTGGAATGTTTGGTGGTCTTATGAATTTAGGTGCAGCAGCTTTAGGTGCTCCAACAGGCACATTTTCAGGCCCTACCGGCTTAATGTCATATTTTAAATAGAGGATAACATGGCAGAATTTCAAGATTTAAGCGGTTTACCTGCTGATGACACAATGGCTCAAATGGAGCTACAACGCAGACTAAAAATAGCTCAAGCGTTGCAACAAGAACAAATGCCACAAGGGCAAATGGTATCCGGTCATTATGTAAATCCATCATTTACACAATATGGTGCTAATTTACTTAATAAGTATGTAGGTGGCAAGACAGAAGAAAATGCTCTTAAACAATATGGTGAGTATCGTAAAACTAAAGAACAAAAAATGTCTGATGCTCTTACAAAACTTGGTGGTGCATTTGAACCTAAAACTGTAACTAATACTACAATGCAATCTCAAGATGTTCCATTATATCAAGGCATGAATGTTCCTACATCACCTTTTGGCACATCAGATCAAGTAAATCAAATAGCTCCAAATTATATTAATCAAGCACCTGTTCAAAATATGACAGGTACAACTACACAGATGAATCCAGTAACTACAACATCTACTACACAGCCAACATTAGGTGGTATAGAAAAAGCATTTGGTCAATACGCTACAGATGTTAATAATCCTAAATTATTAGAAGCTATGTTATCTAGTCGTTACGAAAAAATGCTTAAAGGTAAAGAGCCAATTAAACTTGGTGCTGGAGATGTATTAGTGGGAGAAGATTATAAGCCATTATATACTGCACCTAATAAGCCAACTGCTCCTACTGTAAGAACAATGCGTATGGGTACTAATGAAGTTACTCAACAATATGATGATAAAACAGGTAAATGGACTGAAATAGCTAAAGGCCCTGCATTTAAACCAACAGAAGAAATATCTTTTGATCCACAAGTATTAAGTGCTATGGCAGATCAAGCATTAGCTGGAGATAAAAGTGTATTTACTAACTTAGGTCGTGGTGCGCAAGGTGCTAAAAATATTGTTGCATTAAGAACAGCTATGAATAATAAAATGTTAGAAAATGGTTGGTCTGGAAAAGATATTGCAGCTAAAAATGCTGAATTTATTGGTATGACATCTGGCCAACGTACACTTGGAACTAGAACTGCTAACATTGAAATGGCTGGTACAGAGTTTGCTAACATGCTTCCTTTGGCTAGAGAAGCATCAGCACTTGTACCTAGAAGTGGCTTCTTACCGTTTGGTAAAGCTAATGTTATGTTTGATGAGCAAACTAATGATCCAGCATTGCGTCAATTTGCTGCAGCTAACAATTCACTTGTAAACGTTTATGCAAGAGCTATTAGCCCTTCTGGACAGCCTACAATTAGTGATAAAGACCATGCAAGAGAAATGTTATCTACTGCATTTGATCAAAAATCATATAATGCTACATTAGATCAATTAGAAAGAGAAATTTCTGCAGCTAGAAAATCTCCTGGACAAGTTCGTGAATCAATGAATAGAGCAATTACTGGCAGACCAGAACAAGCTACACCTACATCACAACCAAGCTCTGTAAGAAGTCAAGCAGATGCAATTCTTCTAGGAAGGTAAGTAATGGCAACAGCAGATGATTATGCAAATTGGATTGTAGCTAATGCAGCTAAAAAAGGTACTCCTGAATTTGATACCGTTGCTCAGGCCTATCAAGAAGCTAAAGCTGAAACATTATCTCCAAAAGCACCTATTGTAGAAGCAAAACAACCATCTACTAATCAAGCATGGAATTTTACTAGGGCTGGATTACATCATCTTGCTAGTCCAGTATTAGGCGCATCACAATTAGCAGAAAATGCTATATCTTCTAGTTTAAATAAAATAGCACCTAATAATCCTTTGGTGCAAAAATTTAACGATATTACTGCTGAAGATAATAAATTCATGCAAGAACGTGAAATGAAATATCAACGTGAAGTGCCAAATAATGTTGCATCTTATGCTGGTGCTACTGTAGGTGAAATAGCTCCATTTATGTTATCAGGGCCATCTAAAGCATTATCTTATATAGGTGACTTGGCAAAAGTAGAAAAAGCACCTGCATTGGTAAATGCTGCACTTCGTGGCGGTGCGCAAGGCCTTGCTATTGGTGCTGCTCAACCTGTATCACAAGGTGGTGATTATTGGGCTAACAAAACAGGTCAAACATTAGCTGGTGGCATTGGTGGTGCTGTTATTCCGCCTATTTTAGGTGGTGTTGGAAAAGCTGTTAAAACTAAATTTTACGATCCAATAGCAAATCAAAATAAAATTATTTCATCATTATTAATGAGTTCTGTGGGTGAAGAAAATGCTCCTAAAGTTATTGAAGCTATAGAAAAAGTTAAGCCACAAACTACAGGCGTTAATTTAACAGCAGGTCAATTAAGTCAAAATATTGCTTTAAATGCTATAGAAGATGCTTTAGCTACTAAAAATCCAAGTGGTGCTGTATCTCAACTAAATCAAAAGAATAAAACTGTATTAGCTGATGTATTGCGTAATATGGCTGGAGATGAAGACGCAATTAATATGGCCAAAGCAGCTAGATCAAAAGTTGCAGAACCATTATACAAAGCTGAAGAACAAAATCTATATACAGGCGGAAAAGACTTTGAAAATTTACTTGGTCGTGCTAGGGCTTCTGGTGCATTAACTGAAGCTCAAAAAATAGCTGAAATTCGTGGCACTAAATTTACATTGCCTATTATTGACTATCCACAATATGAATCAAAAATGGCTGAATTACCAATGGGTGAAAAAGTACCATTTGATTTTGCAGAACAAGCTACTAAAGTTGCAACAGGCGAAGATAAAGGCATATTAGCAAGTATTAGAAGTGCTGGCGGCTTAAATATGTCAGAAATGAGAGATTTAATTGGTGAAAAAGCTACTAATAAAGCTAAGGTTCAAATAGGCACATTTACTAAATCTGGTATGGGTTTAGATGATGCTGTTATGCACGCTGTAGATAATAAATATTTACCTGAATCAGTATTAAGTGAGGTAGATGGTGGCGCACAAAAATTAAGAGATTTAATTCAAAATGAAGTATCTGGTAACAAAGCTCAAAAATTTGGCGTACAAGATGAATTAAGAGCTGCTTGGGAAAAATCTATGGGTGAAGCTCCACAAGTTGAATTGCATCCGTATGAAGGTATAGCCAAACCTGCAGCTCCTGAAATTCCAGAAGAAGCTGTTATTGGTAAAGGCATTAAAGGTATGGATCTTATTAACCTTAAAAAAGGTATAGATCAAGCAATATCTGATGCTAGTGGCCCTAAAAAGATAGAATTAATAAGTCTTAAAAAAGATTATGAATCATGGTTATCTTCTAAATCACCAGGCTTTGCAGCAGCTAATGATGTATTTGCAGAAGCAAGTAAACCTATTAATAAAATGCAATTAGCTAAAGCACTCACACAGAAATTTGTACCTTCTACTACAGCAGTTGGAGAAACTCCTACTAGAATTAATGCAGCATCTTTAGCAAAAGCATTACAAGAAAAAGACGCATTAGCTAGATCAGTTACTAAATTTGAAGGTGCTAAATTTAAAACAATATTTACCCCTGAAGAAGCTCAAGCTGTTCAAGGTGTAAGTGAAGATGCTAATAAAATTGCTAATGCTTATGCAATGGGATCAGGTCAAGGATCTGCTACAGCTAGACGTTTATCTGTAGGTAATTTTATTGATAATGAATTTAAAGAAAAATCACCATTTTTAAGTAAAGTATTAACTATTTTAAATGTAACGCCTGGTATTAATTTAGTTACTAAAGGCGTAAGTGGTTTAGCAAATATGATTGGCAATAAAGTAAACGATCAAATGACCGTAGAACTTGAAAGAATGTTAGCTGAAAATCCACAGGCTGTTGCTAATGCTTTAAAACTAGAATTATCAAAATTACCAAATAATCAAAAAACACAAATATTACAAGTTTTACCTAAAGAATTATTAACCATTCTTTCTGCTAAAACAGCAATGCAAATATCACAATAAGGAGCAACAATAATGGCAAGAAATGGATCAGGAACGTACTCGCTTCCAGCCGGTAACCCAGTAACCACAGGAACAACCATATCATCTACATGGGCTAATAGTACCCTATCAGATATATCTACAGCCCTTACAGCATCTCTTGCTTATGATGGACAAACTACTCCTATTGCTAACTTGCCTATGGGTGGTAACAAACATACAGGTGTAGGTAACGCTACAGTAAGAACTAATTATGCTTCTGCTGCTGATGTTCAAGACGGCTCATTAACTTACCTTACAAGCGTATCTGGCACTAACACAATTACTGCTACAGGCCCTGTAGGTATGGCTGCTTATGCCACTGGTCAAGTATTTAGATTTATTTCTGCTGGTGCTAATACAGGTGCTACTACAATTAATATTAATAGTATTGGTGCTAAAGCTGTTGTTAAGCTAAACGGATCACCATTAGTATCAGGTGATATTCCTTCAGGTGCTATGTTATCTGTAGCTTATGATGGCACAAGCTTTCAATTACAATCTACATTAGGTGTTTCATCATTTAGTGCAGGTGCTACAGGCTTAACACCTAGTTCTGCTACTACAGGTGCAGTAACATTAGCTGGTGTGCTTGGTAAACTTAACGGTGGTACAGGTGCGCTAACAGCAAGTATTACCTTTGTGGCTAGAACATCTAACGTAGTTACTATTACAACATCTGGGGTACATGGTTTTGTAACAGGTGATTATGTTACAGTTGCAGCAGTTACTAACACAGCATTTAATGGTAACTTTACTATTACAGGCACTCCAACAACAACATCATTTACTTATGCTCAAACAGCAGCTAACGTAGGTACAACTGCTGACACAGGAACAATAACTGATTTATCTTATGTCAATCTTACTACAAACGTAACAGGTACTTTATATCCTAACTTTGGTGGTACAGGTGCTTCTACACTTCCTACAGGCAATCTTGTTGTAGGTAATGCTACAAGTACAGTTTCAACTATTGCACCAGCACTAAATGGTGAAAGTCTTGTAGTGACAGCAGGTGCATCTGTGACAGCAGGTTCATTTGTGATAGGTGCTACATATACCATTACATCCGTAGGTACTACATCATTTACAAGTATTGGTGCAAGTGCTAACACAGTAGGTATAGCATTTACAGCCACAGGCGTGGGTTCAGGAACAGGAACAGCTACACTTAATACATGGTCTGCTGGATCAAGTGTTGTATCTGCAACTTCTCAAGCATCTACAAGTGGTTCTACTGTTACATTTTCTAGTATTCCATCATGGGTAAAACGTATTACTGTTATGTTTAATGGTGTTAGTTGTTCAGGTAATTTATGGGTTAGACTTGGAACTTCAGGCGGTATTATATCTACTGGTTATAATGGTGGTTCTGGTGTTGCTCAAAATGGTAATACTACAAGTGTAGGTTCTGATGCTGCTGGATTTGGAGTTGCAGGT
>Ga0114973_10001962_pt1 | contig 15073 bp, 12 predicted proteins | sample M_140807_MF_Meta_FD_87025 | JGI IMG/M metagenome (GOLD analysis project Ga0114973, IMG submission 87025) | Freshwater microbial communities from Lake Montjoie, Canada to study carbon cycling - M_140807_MF_MetaG | ecosystem: Environmental > Aquatic > Freshwater > Lake | place: Lake Montjoie... | reverse complement strand
CGCTTTTCATATCACCTGCTCAAATTGACCGTTATCTTCTCGCACTTCCCACTGATTCCATTCCGAGCACCAGCGGAACTCGATCCCCAACAAACACTCACCCCTCAACCGTCAATACTCCTAATGATTGAACCCGAACATTGGGCGCAACCTCGTTGTGACTAATCACCGCATACCCGGGCACAAATCGCTCACAGAATCGAGCAATCGCGGCTCGCAGATGAGCTGGAACAAGAAGAAGCGGTGTGTATCCCTGTTCCATAAACTTCTCTGACATCTTCGAGAGACGATGAATCATCATCTGCGCGAAGGGAGGATCTAGAGCAAGGAAGCTCCCCTCATCAGTTTGCTGCACTGCCTCAGAGAGACGTCTCTCCACTGGCGGCGCGATTGATGCAAGCGGAAGCACTCCAGTTGGACTGGTATAGCGAGCTGTAATTGTTCGCGACATACGCCGCCGAACAAACTCCGCCAGCCGTTCCGGATGCTTAACATTCGGCGCCCAATCGGCGAGAGTCTCAAGAATCCCCTTCAGATCCCGAATACTCACCTGCTCTCGCAGTAACGTCTGAAGCACCTGCTGCACCTGTCCAACACTCAGATGAGTTGGTACCAACTCTTCGATCACCTTCGGTGAATCTTTTGCGATATTATCCAGCAGCTGTTGAACTTCCTGTCGACCTAACAGCTCGTGCATGTGAACACGGAGAATCTCCGTCAAATGAGTTGCAACGACCGTCGTCAAATCGACAACGGTATAACCTGTAAACTGCGCCCGTTCCTTCTCATGTTCCGGAATCCAGAGCGCATCCAGTCCGAATGCTGGCTCCTTCGTTGGTACCCCCTGCAAGGGTGATGCCACCGATCCTGGGTCCATCGCGAGAAGATAGCGTGGCTTTAATTCACCTTTCGCCACGACTGCACCCCGAAGAAGCAGTCGATATTCTGACGATGGAATCCGGACGTTGTCCTTGATATGGATCGGCGGAACAATAAATCCATATTCGGTTGCAAATTGACGCCGAAGATTTCTGATTCTCTCAACGAGGTCGCCACCATCAACGAGATGAACTAGCTCAAATCCGATCTCAAGCTCCAGTGTGTCGAGCCCTAATAGACCTAATACCTCCTCGGTGCTTCCTGGCTTTGGAGTATTTTCATCTATCGGCGTCTCAAGTTTCGCCGGTTTTGCTTCCTCCTCTTTAGCGGCCCGACGGCGAACATACGCAACAGCCCCCACCGCTACACTCAGGATCATGAATGGAAAAAAAGGTAGCCCCGGAACCAGAGCAAATCCGCCACATACCGCCGATGTCAGCACTAGTGGGCGTGCCGATCCGGAAAGCTGACGAAATACATCTGCGTTCAGGTCCTCACCAGAACCGGCGCGGGTCACGATAAGTCCAGCTGCAGTCGAGATAATAATGGCGGGTATTTGGCTCACAAGCCCATCACCGATCGTCAAAAGGCTATAGGTCTGGGCAGCGGTCATCCAGTCCATTCCCTTTTGCGCGACCCCGATAATTAATCCCCCGACAATATTTATGCCGGTGATAAAAAGCCCCGCAACAGCGTCTCCACTAACGAATTTCGCGGCACCATCCATCGATCCATAAAACTCAGCCTCTTGCTGAACCTCTTTTCGGCGTTGTCTTGCCTCTGTCTCTTTAATCATCCCCGTATTGAGATCTGAATCGATCGCCATCTGTTTACCGGGCATACCATCGAGGGTAAATCGGGCGGCAACTTCAGCGATACGCCCCGAACCCTTAGTGATAACCTTCAAGTTTACGATGCTTATCACGATAAACATCACAAACCCGATGATGTAATTCCCTCCAACAACGAATTCTCCAAACGCTCTAATGACACTTCCGGCAGCTTCGTGCCCTCGGTCACCATTGAGCAAAATAAGGCGAGTCGCCGCCACGTTCATTGAAAGTCGGAAGAGGGTTGTAACAAGGAGGAGTGCCGGAAACGCAGAAAACGAGAGCGGGCGTTCGATATAAAGCGATACAAAAAGTATCACGAGCGATATCGTGATATTGAGCGCGATGCACACATCAAGGAGTTCCGTTGGGAGCGGAAGTACCAGGATCAGCAGCACCCCTATAAGAGATACTGGTATCGCCAGCGATTGAAGAATCCGAATTCGCGATTCTGCCATGGACAATTCCTTGTTCAGCGATATTCCTTAGTACCTAAAATCTTGGGAGAGTTGTTTCGAACGTTCAGTACTTTCAAAACGTTCAATCTCGAGGAGATGTTCCCTTAACTCGATACACATACCCGAGGACCTCAGCAACAGCCCGATATAGCTCCGCGGGGATCTGTTGCCCCACCTTAACCGATGCATAAAGTGCGCGGGCGAGCGGCTTTCGCTCGACAATAGGCACTCCCGCCTCACGCGCGAGCTCCCTAATCCGAAGCGCGAGATAACCCGTTCCCTTTGCGACTACTTCTGGAGCATTCATCTTGCCTCGGTCATAGCGAAGCGCGACCGCAAAGTGGGTCGGGTTTGTAATAACGACATCTGCCTTAGGCACCGCTGAGGCGAGCTTCTGGACGAGACGAGCCCGCGCCTTGCTGATCATTTTTCGCTTTGTCGCCTCATCCCCCTGACTATTCTTTTGTTCGTCCTTGACCTCCTGCTTGGTCATGTTGTTTTGTCGATGCCAACGATATTTCCCGTACACATAATCGATCGCTGCTATCGCAACAAAGACAATAGTCAAACGCCAAAAGACCTTTTTTATTCCTACTCCGGAAAAAAGGAGAACTCCCTCGATACCCCGAAACGGAAGAAGGACCGCCTCTGTGGTCGCACTCTGAATAGCAAAGTAGGCAATCGGTGCAACAAGTGCGAGCTTTACTATCGCTTTTAGGGTATTAAAAAAGCCAGTTGGCGATATGATTCGTCGTAATCCTGAGATCGGATTGAGGGCACTAAAACGGAACCGAATTATCGACGCTTTTACGTTCCACTGCGTCTGAATCATCACAGCCAACGTTGCCACAAGGCTATTCATGACAAGCAACAACAATAAGAGAGGGCTTATCTTCCAAAATGCCCAAAGAAACCAGTGAGCGACATTGTTCGCATTCAACCGCTCCATCGAAGCAAGCGACCCGAGCGTTCCGCGCATAATCTCGCGCATTCCCTGAAATAAAGCGGGAGTAATCCTCGATATGATCATAAACGCGACAACTAGTGTCGCCATCTGTGCAACCTCTGACGAAAAATAAACCTGCCCCTCCCCCCGCATCTTCTCGAGAGTTCGCCCTGTAGGCAGCTCTGTTCTTTCATCGGGCGAGGAATATTCGGCCACAGTAACCTGAGTGAAGAGAGACTAAGTAAAACATCGGCATACAACCGATATCTGAGTGTCTTTTTGGACCCATTAGGGTATGAGCAAGGGTTGTGCCAGGAAAATGGCGTAGATTAGGCGGTTTTTCGCGCCGAAAGGAGCATGCGGTAGTGTAAGAGCGTCAATGAGGTGACGCGGCTTGGAACGCTTGTTGAAGATTAGGAAGGAAGATTAGGGTGGAGAGACGGTTAATATGAAATCGTCGGTAATACAGCTATTCGAGATGCAGCAAATGTATAAACACCACTAACCCTCCCTACTCCCGACTTACCTCAACCCTTTGATTTCCTGAACCGAAAGGCCCGTAATATCAGCTATTTTTTGAGGTTCAATACCCGAATGCAGAAGATTTTTGGCTATGTCTCGGGCTTTCTCTAAAGCGCCCTCTGCAAGACCCTGTTCGCGACCCTGGGCACGACCCTCAGCAAGACCAACTTCACGACCCTGGGCACGACCAAGTTCCAGCCCCTGTTCGCGCCCCTCCTCCAGAGCAGTATCAAGGGAATTTTTTAAATCCCGATAAACCTTTAAGCTATCCTCGTATTCTGTCCTTTCGATTGGGGAAAACTGGGCGATATTGGCCGCCTCAAAGAGTCTAGTAAAGATTCTTTCCTGAAGCTTTCGGGGTCTATCGTGAAGAGCTGGCATATTCTTGAAGGCATAAAGCCACTTCTCAAAGTGAGACTCAAGCTGGTCTTCCATTTTTCTGAACTTTGGAAGCTCAAGATACATCATCGTAACCTTGTCCGAGAACAGCTTATTGGTCCCCGTTTCAATTAATTTCACCTCATGAAAATATCTATTAGACGCCTCTTCCGCGTGGTCAAAAACAAAATCGAGCACTCCAACGAGATATACCGGAGAAAGCTGAAAATCCCAATCACCGGTGAGAGCCTGATCCCGAATTGGGAATGATAGATAAAAAATCGATCTATCTTTGAAATATTTCTGTTTAGCCCGCTGAATTTCAACGATAAAGTGCTCTCCCGTGCTCGATATACAATAAAGATCAAAGATAGCCTTTCGATCAACCGGCGAGTCGCCAAGATGCTCCGTTTTTCTGTAGGTCAGATCCTGAATCCGGTGATGCTCAGGAAGCATAGTGTTGAGAAAATCTATCAGGAGCTCTTTATAAGCCTCCGACCCAAAAAGCCGCTTGAAGCCAAAATCAGTGAAGGGGTTGATAAAGGGGCAAGGTGTTGTTCCATCGTGGAAGAGGTGTGATGAAGGTTGTTGATTTAGTTCTTTAAATCGCGCTCCGAATATTTCAACGACGACCAATGATCATACCCATTGGCGACTCTGCACAAACGGAAGATAACCTAATTGGGAGTTTTAGGACAACATTAGGTTGTGTTCCTCCGATATTCTAATATGAATATTCGCGAGCTGATGAATGATATTCGGGAGAGCCCCGGTAGCGAAGCTGTAATATCGGATCTAACAGCTCCGCTCCGCGTCCCCCAATTCCGTCACATCCGTCACACCCCCAACATCACAGTCCAGTTAACCTCGAATGATACTCCTGCAAGCTCGTTACCATTCGTTCAGCTGGGGTTCTTAGCAGAGCTATTGCGTCGACCGCTGCGGCGACAGCGGCTAGCGTTGTGAAGATGGGGATTCGTAGCTCATTTGCGACTAATCGAATCGAGCGCGAATCGAGAAAGGTGCCGTGACCCTCGGGAGTGTTTATCACTATTGATACTTTGCCCGAACCGAGTAGATCTATAACGTGCGGGGAGCCCTCTCGTACCTTTTGCACCGTTTCGACCTCGACACCCTGCGCAGAGAGAAACGTCGCAGTTCCCGCCGTTGCGTATAGCGAAAACCCGAGCTGTTGAAGGCTTCTCGCCACCCCGACGACCTCCTCCTTGTCGCCATCGTTGACACTAACAAATGCCCCGCCCGAGAGAGGAAGTCGAATTCCACCTGCAAGCTCTGCGCGACCATACCCACCCGCAAAGCTCGTATCAATTCCCATCACCTCGCCGGTTGAGCGCATCTCTGGACCAAGCAACGGATCAAAACCGCGAAACTTTGCAAATGGGAAAACACACGCTTTAATTGAAAAATAGGGTGGATCGCGGGGTTCGCTAACTCCAAGCTCAGAGAGCCGTTTGCCTACCATCACCCGAGCCGCAACCTTTGCCCACGGCACACCCGATGCCTTACTGACAAATGGAACGGTTCGAGAGGCGCGAGGATTTGCCTCAATTATATATATGTCCTTGCCACCCTTTACCGCGAACTGCACATTTAGCAATCCTCTTACATCAAGAGCATCAGCAAGAAGCGCCGCTTGCCGTTTTAGCTCAGCAACAACCGGTGCTGAAAGTGTGTGCGGCGGCATACAGCACGATGAATCGCCCGAGTGCACCCCTGCGCGCTCAACGTGCTCCATCACACCTGCAATAATCGCCTCGTGATCGTCCCGCACCGCATCAACATCGCACTCAATTGCGTTCGTTAAATATCGATCGAGCAACACTGGCCGATCGTGAGACACATCGACACTCTCCTGCATATACGATCGGAGCTCAGCTTCAGAGGTGACGATCCGCATTGCTCTACCGCCAAGAACAAATGACGGCCGGATCATCAGTGGAAAGCCGATCTTCGAAGCCGCCTCGACCGCCTCGCCAACTGAGCGGGCGAGCGCACCCTCGGGCTGCTGCAACCCGAGCCGCTTCACTAACGCCGAGAATCGCTCCCGATCCTCGGCCATATCGATCGCCTCAACCGAGGTCCCAACAATCGGAACCCCTGCGGCCGCCAATTCAGCCGCCAATTTCAGCGGCGTCTGACCACCAAACTGAATAATCACCCCCTCCGGCCGCTCCCGCTCAACGATCGCAAGCACCGATTCAAGAGTGAGAGGCTCGAAATAAAGCCGGTCGCTAATATCGTAATCTGTCGACACCGTTTCCGGATTACAGTTGACCATGATCGATTCATAGCCATCCGCCCGAAGCGCCTGCACTGCATGAACGCAACAATAGTCAAACTCGATACCCTGCCCGATCCGATTTGGGCCTGAACCAAGAATAATTATCTTTTTTCTATCAGTCGGTGGTGCATCGTTGTGCTCGTCATAATTTGAATAGAGATAAGGAGTGAATGCAGCAAACTCCGCCGCACAGGTATCAACCGATTTGTACGACGGGCGCACTCCAAGACCTTGCCGATGCGCACGGAAATCACCCTCAGACGTTCCGATAAGCGATGCAATTCGGGCATCAGAAAAACCGAGCTGTTTTAGCTCGCGACACTCATCACCGGAGAGCTCTGCAATCGCCCTTCCGCGAAGCCTTTCCTCTTCCTCAATAATCGTCTGAATCGTGCTTAAAAACCAAGGATCTATACCAGTTGCCTCATACAGTGCTGCAACCGAATTCCCCGCCCGCAGCGCCTCACCGAGGTACCACAATCGTTCAGCGCGAGGGACACGACACTCATCGAGCAGCTCATCTCGACCAAGGTCGCGCGCCCACACCTCGCGATCAAATCCTGTGCGTCCGAGCTCCATCGAGCAAATAGCCTTCTGCAAAGCCTCAGGAAAAGTTCTTCCAAACGAGAGCACCTCACCCACCGACTTCATCTGCGTTCCGAGCGCTGTCTCTGCAAGAGGAAATTTTTCGAAATTAAAGCGAGGGATCTTTACCACCACATAATCGATCGAAGGCTCAAAACAGGCGGGAGTCTCCTTGGTGATATCATTTTGAATCTCATCAAGGGTGTAACCGACTGCGAGTTTCGCCGCGATTTTTGCTATCGGAAATCCGGTCGCTTTCGATGCAAGAGCCGAGCTTCTCGAAACACGGGGATTCATCTCGATAACAATCATCTCTCCATTCTCGGGATTAATCGCAAACTGCACGTTCGAACCGCCAGTCTCAACCCCGATGCGACGAATGATCCGAATCGCTGCATCCCGTAATAGCTGATACTCTTTATCGGTGAGGGTTTGAATCGGTGCAACGGTGATAGAGTCCCCCGTATGAACTCCCATCGGATCGATATTTTCGATCGCACACACGATCACGACGTTATCCTTCAGATCGCGCATCACCTCGAGCTCGACCTCTTTCCATCCAATCAATGACTGCTCGAGCAAAACCTCTCGATTTGGGCTTGCCGCAAGAGCCTGCGCGACCCGCTGCGATAATTCTGACGGTTGTTCGACTATTCCCCCACCCGTTCCACCGAGAGTTCGGGAAGGACGCAAAATAATCGGATACCCGATCTCTTCAGCAATCGCCTCGGCATCTTTAATCGAGCGGGCAACCCCCGATCGCGCCGAAGCAAGCCCAATATCATCCATCGCACGGCGAAACAGCTCGCGATCCTCAGCTGTCATAATCGCGTCAACGGTCGCACCAATAAGCCGACACCCGTACCGCTCAAATACCCCCCGCTCTGCAAGCTCAAGTGCAACGTTGAGCGCGGTCTGCCCCCCCATCGTCGGCAACACCGCGTCAGGGCGCTCCTTCGCGATGATACTCTCCACATAATCAGCGGTGATCGGCTCGATGTAGGTAACATCCGCAAACTCAGGATCGGTCATTATGGTCGCTGGATTTGAGTTTACCAGAATAACCCGGAACCCCTCCTCTCTGAGCGCCTTAATCGCCTGCGTTCCCGAGTAATCAAACTCACACGCCTGACCAATTACAATCGGACCCGATCCAATCAGGAGAATCGATGAAATATCACTTCGCTTTGGCATGGATGCTCCTTCACACTCCCTTAATCGAATCAGATACTGCGCGATAAAATCGCTCGAATAAATAGCGAGAATCGTGAGGCCCTGGAGATGCCTCCGGATGATACTGCACACTAAAGGCTCGGAGCGACGGCACCGAGAGTCCCTCAACTGTCCCGTCGTTGAGATTTATGTGCGACACCTCAATACCCCTCGGAAGTGATTCCTGATCCACCGCGAATCCGTGATTCTGAACAGTGATCTCGACCCGCCCCGTCGCGAGATCCTTGACTGGATGATTTCCGCCTCGGTGGCCAAATGGAAGTTTGAAGGTTTTGCCTCCTACCGCCTGTCCAAGAATCTGATGTCCGAGACAGATGCCAAAAAAAGGAACCGTTCCTAATAGCTCACGCGCCGGCTCGACCACATAATCAAGCGTTGCCGGATCGCCTGGCCCGTTCGAAAGAAAAATTCCATCGGGCCGCAGTGCGCGAATCGTTTCCGCCGTTGACGATGCAGGCACAACCGTCACCCGAAATCCAACCTCAACGAGCAACCGCAAGATGTGTCGCTTAATCCCACAATCAACTGCAACAACGTGGGGGCGCGTCACCAAAGATTCGTAGCTCACCTCGCGCTTTCCACCCTTCTGTAAACTCCACGGAAGCTCATTCCACCCGTACGGCTTCGCACACGTTACAGCCTTAACGTAGTCCTTCCCTTCCATACTTCCCGCCGCACGAGCAAGCGAAACAAGATCATCAACTACGATTCTTTCCCCTGCAAAGAGCGCTCCCATCTGCGCACCCTTGCTCCGAATATGGGTCGTAACCGCTCGGGTATCCACCCCTCCAATACCAGTAACCCCCGCGTTCCGCAGATACTCCGTCAATGAACGCCGAGCGCGAAAATTAGAGGTGATCGTACTCACCTCACGCACAACGACCGCCTCAACGAAAACCCGTCCACTCTCGACATCTTCGTCATTACACCCCACATTTCCGATGTGAGGATAGGTAAAGCACATGATCTGTCCCGCGTAGCTCGGGTCGGTCAAAATCTCCTGATAGCCGTACATCGAGGTATTAAACACCACCTCGCCAACGGTCGGCCGCAAGCTCGGCGCACCGAATCCATAACCGCGAAATACCGTGCCATCAGCAAGAGCAAGCACCGCTGGAATTGTTCCCTTCATACCGCTCTCCCGTTGCGTACTACTACTTTACCACCTACTAGTACCCACTCAGCTCGTCCCTGTAAGGGAGAATCGAGAAAGGGGGTATTCATACTCTTTGATACAATTTGGTCGCTTGAAAAGACCCAGTGATGCTCCGGATCAAGCACCGCGATATCTGCAGGCGCACCTTTTTTAAGGGTTCCTATCCCAACAACCTGACGATCCAGAGAGAAACATCGCGCCGCATCAACTGTCATCGCTGCAATTGCACGTGAACGGCTGAGCACTCCATCTCTAATCAAACCCAACACCACCGGCAGAGTTGTCTGCAATCCGATTATGCCGAACGATGCACGTACAAATTCAACCCGCTTAGAGTCAGGATCGTGCGGCGCATGATCGGAAGCGATACAATCAACTGTTCCATCAGCGAGCCCCGCCCGCAACGCCGCTACATCCTCCTCCTCTCGGAGCGGCGGGCTCATTTTGTAAGCCGTATCGTATAGCCCAACTTTATCCTCAGTGAAGAGCAGGTGATGCGGAGTCACCTCTCCTGTGACCCTCAAACCGTCATCTTTTGCCCGTCTTAGCAGCTCAACGCCCCGTGCAGTCGAGAGATGACACAGATGCACCCGCCCACCCGTCAACCGCGCAAGCTCAATATCGCGGGCGATCATTACCTCTTCTGCAACACGCGGCATTCCCGGAATCCCTAGCCGATAAGAAAGGGGCGATTCATTCATCGCGCCCCCGTGGCTGAGCTGCTTATCCTCCTCATGACACGCAATCACCGCATCGTGTATCCGCGACCACTCGAGCGCACGTCTCATCAACCCCGCATCCGCTATCGGCTCGCCATCATCAGAGAACGCAACACACCCCGCCCCCACTAATTCCGATAGCGGCGCCATCTCCGTTCCGAGCAATCCAATAGACACAGCACCGATCGGAAACACCCGTGCGCGGCCCGCCTCGAGCGCCTTCCCTTTGATGTACGACGTAACCTCAGCGCTATCATTTCGCGGTGTCGTATTTGGCATACAACACATCGAGGTAAACCCGCCACAAACCGCCGCCTCACTTCCGGATGCAATCGTCTCCTTCCACTCCTGTCCAGGCTCACGAAGATGAGTGTGGATATCGATCAATCCCGGAACAACCCACCGTCCAGTTGCATCGATTACCTCATCATCTTTTGCTGGCACCACCGTACCGCGCGGCACAACCGATTCAATCATTCCCTCATCAATAAAAAGATCGAACTCACCTTCACCGTGCCCAGCTGGATCAATCAAAAATCCGCCAACTATCGCTCTCATACTGCACCTCCCTCGACCGTTCCCTTCGTCGCCGCGAGGGTCACCAATATCGCCATCCGCACCGCAAGCCCACTCCCAACCTGAAGCGTCACCAAAGAACGTGCGCCGTCAGCGACATCAGAATCTATCTCCACACCCCGATTCATCGGACCAGGATGAAGCACCACCGCATCGGGAGCATGCTGCCGCAACAATCGCTCTGAAACACCGTAGTGGCGCGAATATTCCTCAAGCGAAGGTATGTAAAATCGACTCATCCGCTCGCGCTGAAGACGCAGACACATCACAACATCCGCCCCCTCGATCCCCTCGCGCAACGAGTGATGTATCGAAACTCGATGACCAAAACAGCGAGGATGCCCCAATGAAGCTGGCACCAGAGTCGGCGGCCCCACGAGCCGAACCCGATTACCAAGCAGCGAGAGCGCCAAAATATTGCTCCGCGCGACCCGAGAGTGGAGAACATCTCAGACAATTGCAACAGTTTTTCCCCGCGGAATCTCACCGAAATGGCGCATCAATGTGAGACAATCAAGCAACGCCTGACTTGGATGTTCGTGAAGGCCATCACCTGCGTTCACCACACAGGTGGAGGAGAGATATTTGGCGAGCAGATGGGGCGCACCACTTGCGCTGTGTCGCACCACCAAAATATCGGGCGACATCGATTCAAGAGTAATCGCCGTATCAAGAAGCGATTCTCCCTTTTTTGTCGAGCTCGCCGATTCACTGATATTAACCACATCAGCGGAGAGCCTCTTTCCCGCAAGCTCAAAGCTCGTTCGAGTTCTCGTGCTCGGCTCCATGAAAAGATTAATAACCGTTCTGCCCCGCAGAGTCGGCACCTTTTTTATGACCCGCTCCGAGACCTCAAGCATCGTTGCAGAGTTTTCAAGCAACGTCTGAAGATCCTCAACCCGCATCCCCTCAATACCGAGCAAATGTGCTCTCATACCTCGCCTTCTATGAGTACTCCGCCGGAATGTACGAAAAATCGAGCGCATCGGACCATTTTTTTTCGCCTCCGCTGCACTCGATTCAAACACCGCGCTCCTTACCGATCTCCCCCTCGGTGCACCAGATAAACCGAATCTTCGTATCCCATCTCCATCACCCGCAACCGAACCATATCAGCCTTCGATGTCGGCACATTTTTACCAACATAATCGGGACGAATCGGCAGCTCTCGGTGTCCCCGATCGACAAGCACCGCAAGCTCGACCGAGTGCGGTCTTCCAAAATCCATAATCGCATCGAGCGCAGCGCGAATCGTTCGACCGGTATACAACACATCATCAACAAGGATGATTCGCGATCCAGTTACTCGAAACGGAAGATCGGTATCCTTAATCGTTGGATACGTTTCCGAGACCCCGATATCATCGCGATAAAGAGTGATATCAATCACCCCAAAAGGCACCTGCGTTCCCTCGATAGCCTGAATCCGCTGCTGAATTCGCTTCCCCAAAACCTCACCACCGGTCTTGATTCCCACAATAGCCAGCTCAGATATATCCCCCTCTTTCTCAAGAATTTCGTAACTCATCCGCGAAATGCATCGCGAAATAGTTTCTTTATCCAGCATCGTCCGCCATTCACGTGGTACCGATTTTGGTTGAGTCATAGAGCTGCTCCTGTGGTGGGGTTGTTAGTCTGTGGGAAGTTTTTATCAAGAGTAGTTACGGCTTCAGCACGCAAAGAGCCAAAACCCGCTGGTACAACGAGTGAAAGGGGAAAAACTGCTTTAGGTGAGAAATGAGGAAGAACAGGCAGGGAGGTAGGTGAAACCTAAATTTCGTAGGCAAAGCCAAGACGGGAGCGCGAGCCCAAGCACCCCCCCGAGGTCACAACCCCAACGAAAAATGCATCTTGCCAAACAGTTCCACCGACGCCCTTTGCAAATTCACGGATTCACACTTAAAGAGCTTCAAGTTAAGGAATGGTACCGGTTGTTGGGGGGGATAAGCAAGGCTGGAAAAATTTTGGGGGAAGGCGCGTCTGATCCGAGTGTTCGGTTCAGCTCTTGGATGTGAGAGCAATGGGCACTGCGCATCGTTGCGATGAACGTGATGCGAAACTGCAAGAGAACTAACATCAAAAGGTACGTCACCACCCTCCAGAACGCTCTCCAAACCCTCCTTATTAAAGACGCCTAATCGAAGAATCCGCAAAAACTAAGACCTTGCTTCAGGCAAGACGACACAGTTTTATCAAAACACTCCAAATCATCACATGGAGGTCAGAATATCTTCGATGCAGCCGAGATCTATAATGTTGAGGGAAGGGTGAAAAATTTCAAAAAAATTAAAATCGAGACTTACAACCCTCTAATATTGAGATACAGACGTCAACCAGATCTCCATAACCTTGGGAAACAGGCTATCGTGCATCACAACCGCGAACGTTTAGCCTCGTGACAACATACGAATTACTCCTTCACTTACACAAAATTCAGAACAGGCTCTATGTTCCTACAATTTTTTGCGCCGAGAATAAATGACAATTGTCTAGCCAAAATAAACGGCCCCATAACTTTCAATGAATCGGCGATCCTAATTGAACCGCGACCCGATGGGAAGACACAGCGACCAGGGGTATCCTACCAAATAACAGAGCAACCAGCGTATCCTGGTTGTGATGAGTATTTCATGAAAATTTTGTATAACGGGGCTCAAATCGGCCATGCCGTTGTTGCGAAAAGTTCGCTCGGAGAACAACCACAAGGATTCCTCCGTTACCTAAAAATAAGTCCAGAGTATCAAGGGCAAGGCTTTTCGATCGATTCGATAGCTTTGATCAATTCATTGTTCAAAGAATGGGGGGTTACGGGCCATTTGAATAATGACGTCGGTAGTGAAAACCCAGAATGGACGCAATATAGACTTCATGCAGCCCGAAAAATATACGAGAGAATGGGTTGGTTGAAGCAGGGCAATTCTAACATAATGGTGCTTCCCATAGAGGACCAGTAGTAACTCAACCCTCACTCCCACTCATCTTCACCTCAAGGAAATACAGATCCTGCGTGCGCGGAGCTCTGTCTCGCCATCTCCGGGCAGCCTCGTAACCTTCTCTACGTCTCCTACACATCAAGAGAGCAGCAAGTTTCTAACTATCCACTTGGCGAGATATATAAAACTCCCTAGCTGATGCATAAAGCGGCAAGTTATGTTTTTTTTGCAATTTGTCGCGGTACTGTTCCGCGTCCGAATATCGCAACTGGAACTATGGAAATCTCACTCTCAAATACCGCCTCATTATACTCAATCAGGCGATACTTTGATAACGGCAGCGGGCTGAGTCCAGCTTTTGTCCTAAAACAAGTAATCTCAGACCAGACTTTTTGATGGGTCGGAAATGCTCTCAAGAGATCCTCAAAATTTGAAAAAACAAATTTGTCGAATCCGGGAATCAATCTGTGGTTATAATGGTATTGAAGATTATCTTTTATCCGAGAATACTGAACGATAGGTTTTTTAGCATCAGTTAAAAGAACTAAATCGAATGGGACGATATAACAAGGGGGCCGTTTTGGGAAAAAGATAATTCCTTGAGATCTGTAAGTTTTCAGATAGTTTGGAGATAAGATCGTTGTACATAATCTCGACTGTTTTCCGAAGCTTTTGGTATTTGGCCGAATTACACCAGTCTGAACGATCTCATCTATCGATTGACACGGTACCTTTACATCACCTTCTATCGTTTTAGTGAAAAAATCATCCTCCAAACTTTTCACAAAAAAAGTATCAGCAACCATATTAATTTTCGGCCAATCGATACTAGTGGATTTTCGATTAAATAAAGAAACTATTTCTTCAATTAGGCACTTGAATCTGCGGAGCGAATTCGGGCAAAAACGCTAGTGCGCATTTGATAAATGAGTATCGTTATTTTATCCACTACGCACTAATTTATTTCAGCGCTAGTTCATTTTCTATCTAAATTTTCTCTTTTAAACAGTCTTATGAACATCAAGCTTGAACGAAGTATCATACCCTAGTCAACAGAGCCCACCTCATCTCCATTTCAAAGAGGTACAGGTAGCTGGCACTCTTAATAACTCACGCACCCGACTTACCTCAGAGACGTAGAGGTACGTACTCCGCTGCTGGGGAAGCACTCCTTGCACTCCTGCCTAAGTTACGAGCAAATAGTAAGTTTAATAAGCCACCAAGGTCGCTTTATGTAGTAGAATCGCACAATTTTACATATTATCGCCCAACAACAACCTATATCTGGACGCAACACGGCAAAGGCGTCCGATAGTCGCGATTTGGAATGGGTGTAATGTGATATTTCCCGGGTGGTATACTACTCTTCTAGACCGGCCCTACATACGGGCGATAAGTGCCCATTGGAAACTCTGAAGTTAGCTCGCCTCTCCGATATCTTTGCGAGACATCCTTGAAGTAGAACAAGATACCGAAGTACCAATCCCTCATCTCGGCCCATTTTTCCTTACAAATGGACAAGACCCGTGGACGATGAGAGAACGGTGTGGAGGTTT
>Ga0114973_10001961_pt1 | contig 15078 bp, 14 predicted proteins | sample M_140807_MF_Meta_FD_87025 | JGI IMG/M metagenome (GOLD analysis project Ga0114973, IMG submission 87025) | Freshwater microbial communities from Lake Montjoie, Canada to study carbon cycling - M_140807_MF_MetaG | ecosystem: Environmental > Aquatic > Freshwater > Lake | place: Lake Montjoie... | reverse complement strand
TTGCTCAGCCTCTTGGGTCGACCCATCAACCCGATGGAGCGTGGCCCTATCAACAAAATTTTGGATGTGGGCGTCAAAGCCATCAACGGCATTCTCACGCTCGGGCGTGGCCAGCGCTTGGGTTTGATTGCCGGTTCAGGCGTGGGTAAAAGTGTTTTGCTTGGCATGCTCACCCGTTTCACCAAGGCTGATATTGTCGTCATTGGGTTGATCGGTGAGCGTGGTCGTGAGGTGCAAGCGTTTATTCAAGAGTCCTTAGGCGAAGAAGGTTTGGCCAAATCGGTGGTGATTGCAGCACCTGCGAACGTCTCACCGGTTTTGCGCTTGAAAGCCACCCACTTAACCCATGTGATTGCCGAGTATTTCCGCGACCAAGGCAAAGATGTGCTGATGCTGTGCGACAGCTTGACGCGTGTGGCGCACGCACAGCGTGAGATTGGTTTGGCCATTGGCGAGCCACCCACCGCCAAAGGTTACCCGCCTTCGGTGTTTGGTCTATTGCCCAATTTGATCGAACGTGGCGGCGTTGGCAGACATGGTCACGGCTCAATCACTGCCATTTATACCGTGCTGGCCGAGGGGGATGACGCTGCCGACCCGATTGTGGACATTGCCCGCGCCTCATTGGACGGTCAAGTGATGTTGTCGCGCAAACTCGCCGACTCAGCGCATTACCCCGCCATTGATTTGACAGGCTCTATTTCTCGTTTGATGCAAACCTTGCTCAGCAGCGAAGATTTGAAACTATCCAACAAATTGCGCCGTCTTTGGTCTTTGTATCAGCAAAACGTTGACCTGATTCAGGTGGGCGCGTATGAAAATGGTTCTAATCCAGAGTTGGACGAAGCGATTCGCCTAAACGATCGTATAGTCAATTTTTTGCGGCAAGATATGCACATCAGTCAAGACTATGAAGCGACGCGTTCCCAACTGCGTGACTTACTCAACCAACCATGATGGAAATACACAATGCAGGTGCGTAGTTGTTGGGCTGTGCTGACCAAAAAAGCCAAGGACGCCGAGGAGCTTTTACAGCGTTCCTATGCCGACGCTCAAAAAAAATTGCGAGCCTTACAGGAAAGTCGTCATCGCATGGATACCCTGCTGGATGACTACAAAAAGCGTGCGCTTGAATCACAAGCCTTGCTGCACAGCATGGTGGACACCACAAACCAGCGTCAATTTATTTTGCATTTGCAAGACTTGGTAAACCGCGTAGAAAAAGACATCATCAAAGCTTCAGTAGAACTCGAAGGCATTAAGCTGGCCATGGTGCAGGCCACCCATCAGCGTATGAAAATGGAAACCATGCAAGAAAAAGACGAGCAGGCCGTTAAGACTTGGGAGCGCAAACGCGACCAAAAAGAAATGGACGCGCTGGGCTTGACGCTTTACAACCTCAAGGCTTAACCCAACCGGCTTCTAACCAGTGCCAATAGTGCGGCTTGAAAGCCCATGGAATCAAGGTGGTCGATGTATGCGGCGCAAATACGCCAGTAGTGGCATGGTCAAGCCAGGCCCCTTGGGCATTGACCTCAGTCAGCAAGCCTTGAACGGCCACGCTTAAAAGTTGTTTTTTACCATTGCATTCGACTTGTGAAGTCTCCTCTCCCGCCTCATCAAGACGCTTAAAGGGAAAGGTTTGAATCACAGCCGACGCCATGGCAGGGTCGGTTGGGCCAGAGTAAACATCATGCAGGCTGCCCCAACTGCGCCCTTTGAGCAACAGTTTGAGGTGACGCAATTGCCGCTCGGCGATGTCTTCATCCCCTAGGCGCACACTGACCTGACCCAGTACATTGTCAAACCACAGGCAGGCCTGAGGGTGTACACGCAACAATTGCGGTAAACCTGCAATTGCATCTTCGCGGTGAAAACGCAGTTGTGTGCCGTGTTGGCGCAAAACCTTGCCATGGCGCAAACGAAACAACAGAGGCACCAAAGGATCGATGTCGTACACATCGATTTGCTTGAAGCGAGTGAGCCAGGGAGTGGGAAGCATCCAACCGGCGCTTGGACCTATCAGCAGTAAATGGTTTTGCTTGGGTTCAATGCCTGCCAAAAATTGGGCGATTTTCTCGCGTGTGGGCAGCCACCGGTTAAGCGACCTCAGGGCATGCACATGCCAGTTCAGGCCACCTGTGCCGCCAGCATTCGCAACATCGCGAATCCAAGTTGCCCATGCCAAGCGGGGTATGCGACTAGCGCTCACACACCACCTTGAAAGTGGTCTGACAATCCCAAAGAGACCCAGTCCAAAGCGTGTGCACCCATGGCGAGGGCGCTGAAACACAGGCAAACAAGGAATTTGGAGGAATGAACAAGATTTTTCATGAATTGACGTTTCTGCGATGGATAATGGGCCACCATGCCAAACCAAGACTGGGTTCAGTATTCTCTCAGTATGACATTCGTCTTGTTGCTGTTGGCGGCGGCCCTTTGGTGGCTGTCGCGTCGCAACAAGGGCTTTCTCCTCCCTTCTGGCAAACGCCGTATCCAAATTTTAGAGGCCTATTCTTTGGGTATGCGGCACAAGCTGTTGCTGGTTCAGGTGGACTCCCAAAGATTATTGTTAGCGGTCAATCCCAACGACATTCAAAAACTGCACGCTTGGGCGGCAGATTCTTCCCCCCCCGTTGAGCAAGGTGTTTCCGATGCGCATTAAACATGGATGGTGGTGCTTTGCACTGATGCTGCTGGTCTTGGTCTTGCCCGATATGGCTTTGTCGCAAGGCTTGCCCTTGGTCACCGTCAACAGCGGTAAAGCCGGTCAGCAGTACAGCATGACGCTGCAACTCTTGGGCTTGATGACGGTGCTCACCGTGTTGCCGTCTCTGCTGTTGATGATGACCTCATTTGTGCGCATCATCATTGTCTTGTCCATCCTGCGCCAAGCTTTGGGTACTGGTCAAACACCGCCCAACACCGTGTTGGTGGGCCTGGCTTTGTTCCTGACGTTTTTCATCATGTCACCTGTGTTTGATGAGGTTTACACCAAAGCAGTGGCGCCTTATATGAATGGCGCCTTGCAATTTGACAAAGCCTTGGCGGTGGCCGAGGTACCTGTGCGCAACTTCATGATGCTGCAAACCCGTGAAGACGATATCGCCATGTTCATGCAGATTGGCCAGAAAAAAGAAATCGATAGCGCCGCTGATGTGCCTTTCACTACCTTGGTGCCAGCTTTTATGACCTCGGAGCTTAAGAGCGCTTTCATGATTGGTTTCATGATTTACATCCCCTTTGTGGTCATCGATTTGATCGTCGCCAGCGTATTGATGTCCATGGGCATGATGATGCTTTCACCCATGATCATCTCTATGCCTTTCAAGTTGATGTTGTTTGTGCTGGTCGATGGGTGGACGCTGATCATGGGTTCACTTGCGTCGAGTTTTATTTACAAGTGAGGTAGCAATGGATACAGCCACGGTGGTGGATTTGGGGCGACAAGCTCTGTGGATGACGATGCTGATTTCAGCCCCCATGTTGTTGGTAGGTTTGGTAGTAGGCTTGATCGTGGGTATTTTCCAAGCTGCCACCTCTATCAACGAGCAAACTTTGAGCTTTATCCCTAAGCTCTTGGCGATCGGTTTGACGGCCGCCATTTTTGGGGGTTGGATGATCAATAGCTTGGTTGACTACACCAAAATTTTGTATGGTCGCATTCCAGGTTTGTTTGGCTAAACGCTTATGAATATTGAGATGCTTAATTTGTTAGACAGGTTTTACGCCCTGATCTGGCCCATGCTGCGCATCTCTGCCTTTTTAGCGTTCTCTTCTATTTTTTCTATCCGCGCGGTCAGTCTTCGCATCCGTTTGTCGATTTCGATAGTACTGACCATTTTTTTGTCTTTGCAGATGGATATACCGCGTATCGATCCCGTCACAGCCGAGGGACTTAAAGAGATCGTCAACCAGTTGTTTGTCGGTTTGGTGATGGCTTTGATCATGCAACTCTCGAGTTCGGCCATTGTGGTCGCGGGTCAAGCGGTGTCGGGTTCAATGGGCTTGTCCATGGCCAATATGATCGACCCCTCTTTTGGTAATGTCCCCGTTATTTCACAATTTTTCACCATTCTCGGGACCTTGGTGTTTTTGTCCATTGGTGGACATTTGATTGTATTTGGCTTGTTATTAGAGTCCTTTACTTTGTTTCCCATCGGTAAATCGATGTTGACGCAAGACCTGCTGGGCAAGATCACCGCATGGGGCGCGCTGATGTTTGTCTCTGCGCTGTTGATTTCATTGCCGGTGGTCATTACCTTGTTGTTCGTCAATATCGGTGTTGGATTCATCACCCGAGCCGCGCCAAGTTTGAATATTTTCTCGGTGGGCTTGCCGGCTTTGCTCATCGCTGGATTTGTGGTGCTGTGGCTGTCTATTCCCAGTGTGATTCAGCGCATTGCTTGGCTGTGGGTGCAAACCTTCAGTCAAATGCGCAGCATATTGACGGGCGGTTGAAGTCATGGCTGACGATTCCGCAGAACGCACCGAAGAACCTACCGCGCAGCGCCTGAAAAAGGCACGTGAAGAAGGTCAAATCGCCCGCTCAGTGGAGTTGTCCACGGCTGCTCTTTTGGTCACAGCCACTCTGTTTTTCAGCATGGCGGGTGGCTATATGTTTAACCGCTTAGCTGCTTTGTTTACATCCCAGTTGCAGTTTGATCGCAAGGTGATGGACAAGGCCGAACTTTTGCCTGGTATTTTTTTCCAATCGGTGATTGATGGCTATATCTTGATTTTGCCCATCATGGTTTTATTAGCCTTTGTAGCGGTTATCTCCACAGTGCTCAGTGGCGGCTTGGTTTTTTCCTTGGGCATGCTGGTACCCAAATTCAGCAAACTCAACCCGATGTCTGGCTTGGCCCGTATGTTTGGTACCAAGGCTTTGATCGAGTTGGGCAAGTCGATTTTGAAATTCGGGCTTATCAGTTTGATTTTGTGGAACTCGGTTTCCAACAATATCGAAGACTTGATCACGCTCAACCGTTTGGATTTAGGAACAGCTGTCAAGCACGCTGGCACCATGATTTTGGACGCCTGTTTTTGGATGAGCATGGGCTTGGTGCTGATTGCTTTGTTGGACGTCCCCTTGCAGCAATACCAAGTCAATAAAAAACTCAAAATGACTCGTCAAGAGATTAAAGATGAGATGAAAAACTCCGAAGGCCGTCCTGAGGTCAAAGCCACCATTCGCAGGCGTCAACGCGAAATGGCGAACGGCCGCATGTTGGATAAGGTCAAGGACGCTGACGTGGTCATCACCAATCCCCAACACTTTGCTGTTGCTTTGAGTTACGACCCCAATTCCGATGGTGCCCCTACCCTGATTGCCAAAGGCACCGATGAATTGGCGCACCGCATCAAAGAGCTTGCCAAACAGGAGAGCGTCTACATCTTTGAGGCCCCAGAGTTGGCCAGAGCGCTTTATTTCACCACCAAGTTGGATGAACCGATTCACGAGGCGCTTTACCATGCGGTCGCGCAAGTCATTGCCTATGTCTTTAGCTTGAACAAGTCTTATGCGCCAGGCGAGGGCATCATCAAGCCCACCTTGCGAATCCCCGACAATATGCGCTATGACGAAAACGGTTTTCTCTTTCAATGATGAGTCCAGAAAGACGAATCGACCATGAGTGATTTTTACCAAAGTCCTGCTGACAAACTGCGGTTTGAGATTTTGCTCAAGTCGCTGCGTGAGGGGCGGCTCAATTTAGCCATCCTGGGCGACGATGAAGTGGCGCTGACCTATTACGGCAGGCGTATCTTTCAACACCTGCGGGAGCAGGGCGAGTCGCATGTGGAGTTGTGGACGTCAGCAGACTCGGAAAAACTGGTCGACCGCTTCAACGAAATACTCTCAGAGCTGACAGTCGATCAAGCGGTAGACAAAGGCAACAAAGCAGCGCCCAAGCGCTTCATGATTTTTCCTGATACCCAAGCCATCCAAGAATTCGAATTGCAACTTCTGGCCCGCTTGGTCAATGGATTCCCAGCCAGCAATATCAACCTGATTTTGTTGGTGAACAACCAAACGTCTTACGAGAAAAAGCTAGCTACTTTTGGTAAAAATTTATTGCAATGGGTGTTGGAGTCGGAAGACCCCACCCCCACAAAGTCCCAACGTATCGAAACCCGCGACGATTTTTCTGCTTCCCAAAAGAGCGCCGCACCGACTGCCAAAGGCTTAGACAAGACATACACCTTGCCGCCTGCACCCTTGCCCCCATTGGATGGGTTCGAACAAGATATTGCCTCCAACAAGGCCACACTTTTAGCCGACAACGAGTCATCTCTTGAGTTGGACGACCCCATTGAGCCAGTGATGGGTGAAGAGGTAGCGTCTGGCGCCACCTTGAGTGGCGAAGAGTTGGCCAAAGAATGGGCCGAAAGTGCGGCTGCATCCAAGCGCAGCACCAAAATCGCTGCCATCTTGCTCGTGGCCATCTTGGGCAGTTTGGTGACCTTTGGCTTTTTGTACCAAGATCTGATTCGCCAAGAGGCTGATTCCTTGCAAGATTACTTGGGAGGCAAAAAACCTGTGTCAGAAGTTAAATCTGACCCAGCTCCTGCACCTGCAGCGACGGTTTCAATGTCTTCCAGTAACACCCCAGCACCTAAATCACCCGATATCGTGTTGAGTGAAAAAGAAGAGCTTGTCAGCCCTAGCGCGCCTGCTAACCCCAGCCCGCCAACTCCAGCGGCACCCCTTTCACCGCCCCCCGCCCCCCCGCCTGCTGCGCCTGAGCCTGCTCCCGCTCCCACTTCCTCACCCGCCGCGGTGGAGGCTAAGAAAAAGCCCGAAAAACCCCCAGAAATAGCGGCAGATAAATCCGCTGGTGCTGACGATTCTGTTTGGGTCAGCAAACTTGATGCAGATACTTGGGTGTTGCAGCATGGCGCTTTTGACAGCTTGGCCGAGGCCAGAGCTTTTCAAACCAATTCCAGCTTGTTCAAATCGGCACAAGTCCTGTTCAGTCAACGTAAAGGCGGAAAATCGTTTTACATTGTCTTGACCGGCCCTTATGCTGACAAAGCTATGGCGGAGACTCAAATGCGACAAAATCCAGCCATGTCTAAAGCTTGGATGCGTACCTCTAAATCTTTAAAGGCTCAGTTTCAGGATTGAAGCCCTAAAGAATTTTCAAGTTGGCCGTCTTGCGGCCGATTTCAACTGCGGAGAATTTTTATGAGCAGTGAAGATACTTTTGACGATAAGCCTTTGGCCGATGTCGATGAGCAGGCGGTTGCCAAAGCTTTAGACAGCGAACGAGTGTTCGAGCGCAGCAGTGCACCCCCCGCGCTGGTGTTTCCCTCAGCCTCTAGCACCGACGAGTTTCCAGACGAGCCTGAACCTGAAACTGAGCCCATGCCTGAACCTGAGCCGCTAGACGCAGAGTTCGTGGATCCAGCCAGCCCTGAGGTTTCCTCTACAGTTGAAAAAGTCCCACAGTATCAAAGCAGCTATGGTCAAAGCGACCCCGCAAGCTTGGCCGCTGCGGGCTCAGGCGAGTTGCAAGACCCCCAATTAGGCCCAGCACAAACCCATGAACTGGCCGAGGCTGAGCTGGCATCTTCTGACACTGAACAACCCACTTCATCTGAACCAGCGCAAACCCCCTCGCCCTCAGAAGGACGTGTTTTGCAGCCCCATTTAGCCCATTTGACTCAAGTTGGTCTGACTGACTCCGATACATGGGAAGAGCAGATCAAGCCAAGGATTGAGCATTTGCATGAGCAAATCGATGACGTGAATGTCCGGCTTGACCATTTGACGACCCGAAAATACCGATAAGGACACGACCCATGGCGCAAGAACAGGAAAACGCAAAAACCGCCGAAGCCGGCGCGGTTTTGGCTGAGCCGTCTGCTGCCACGGAGGGAGATGCCATCGCTGAAGGTATCGAGGCTTTGCAAGCGCAGGCACTCGACGGAAGCGAAGTCTCCAAACAACTTGAAGACCTCACCGGTGTGGTTCTCAGCTCGGCTGAAGTGTCCACCCGGTCAGCTGAGGTGGCTGCCAACATCAGCGAGGAAATGCGCAATGTGATGGTCAAAGTAGACGACATGAGCCGGCGCAATGTGCTGCACTCGCGCGTCATGTTGGTCGGCTTGCTCAGCTTCTTGATGATTGCGGTGGGCACCTTCTTTGCTATTTCCACCCGATTGCAGCAAAACATTCGCCAGCTGGATGTCCTCTCGCTGGCTGTAGGCAAGCGCGTGGTTGAACTCGACGCCACACTGGCCGCTTTTGGCGACGCTGCCCATGGCTTGGGTAACGCCACGGAAAAACTCGATGGCATGGAAGAGCGTCAGGCCAAGCTTGACAGCAAAATTGAAGCCAGGATGGAAGACATGACCAAACTGTTTGGCAAGATGCCCGAACAGATCGCTGGTCAGGTCAATGGACAAAGCGAAAAAAGCTTGGACGCCAAATTGCAAAATCTGCAAAAGAGCATTCAAGCCATAGAGGTCAAATTGCAAGCCTTGTCTGCCAAAGCGCCGGCGGCTGCACCCGCCCAAAACAACCAAGTGGTGATTCTGGAAATTCAAAAGCTCAAAAAAGATTTAGAAGCTGCTATTTCCGCAAACCAAATCGCCGACAAAGCCGCCGTGAAAGCGGCAGAAAAAGCCGCCATTTCGGCTTCGCTTAACCCGCCTTTAACCTTACCTGTCGCAGCAGAGGGTAAATCGGCTGAATCCAAGGCGGCCGCAGAACTCAAGGCAAAAGCCAGGGCAGCGGAAGCCAAAGCGGCTGAAGCCAAGGCAGCAGAAGCCAAAGCCCAGGCCAAGGCTGCGGCAGACGCCAAGGCTGCAGAAGAAGCCAAAGCGGCGGAAGCCAAGGCCAAGGCGGACGCCAAAGCCGCTGAAGCTCGCGCCAAGGCAATTGAGGCCAGAGCTGCTGCTGAACGGGCTGCTCAGCCCCCCGCCATTCCCCCACGCGTCCAGCCTAAGGAAGACCGAGTCGTCTTCCCCCGCCCAAATACGGATAACTGAGCTGACAACTAAGACACAAGTTCAAGTGGCAGTTGATCGTCAAGCTGAAAATGTTTGGCGTTGGCCGCTGGCCAAAACTGGGTAAATACAGCTGGCATACCTTTGGTGGGTTTTTTCAACAAACAGCCATCTGCCAAGGTGGGGTACAAATCTTCCAATGAGCAGGTTTGGTGATCGCTCACACGGCGCATGATGTGCTTGGGCTGAAGCTTGTCAGGCGCTAGAAAACCAGCTGCTTGCAACAGTTCTTGCAGTGCCACCAAGGTATGGAGGTGGAAATTTTTCACCCGCTGTGCTTTGCTGGGTACCACCAAGGCGATTTGGCGTTGCGGGTCTTGGGTGGTGACACCCGTGGGGCAGTTACCCGTGTGACAGGTTTGCGCTTGTATGCAACCCAAGGCAAACATAAAACCTCTGGCGCTGTTACACCAGTCTGCACCCAGTGCAAGAGCGCGAACAATGTCAAAACTGCTGATGATTTTCCCGCTCGCGCCCAACCGTATCTGCGAGCGCAAGTTCACACCTACCAAGGTGTTGTGCACCAAACGCAGGCCCTCCAACATGGGCATACCCATGTGATCAGAAAACTCCAGAGGTGCGGCCCCTGTGCCGCCTTCAGCGCCATCAATGACGATGAAGTCGGGCGTGATGCCTGTTTCTTGCATGGCTTTCACGATGGCAAACCATTCCCAAGGGTGACCCACGCAAAACTTAAAGCCAGTGGGCTTGCCACCGCTTAAGGTGCGCAGTTGTTGCACAAATTCAAGCAGTCCAATCGGGTTGGAAAAAGCGCTGTGCGCCGCAGGTGAGACGCAGTCTTGGCCCATGGGAACGCCACGCGCCTCGGCAATTTCTTCGGTCATTTTGGCGGCTGGCAAGACGCCTCCATGGCCGGGTTTGGCCCCTTGGCTGAGCTTGATTTCGATCATCTTGACCTGCGGGTCGACCGCTTGGCGGGCAAAACCATCGGGGTCAAAGTGGCCTTGCGCATCTCTGCAGCCAAAATAACCCGAGCCAATTTCCCAAATCAAATCGCCGCCGTAGACGCGGTGGTGGCGTGAGATGGAGCCTTCGCCGGTGTCGTGGGCGAACCCCCCCATTTGTGCTCCTTGGTTCAAGGCCATGATGGCGTTGGCACTCAAGGCGCCAAAACTCATGGCGGAGACATTGAACAGGCTCAGGTCATAGGGCTGGGTGCAGTTTTTGTCGCCCACGCGAACGCGGAAATCGTGGCTTTGAATTTGCGTAGGTGCCATGGAGTGGGTCAACCATTCATAGCCTTCGGCCATCACATTGAGCTGTGTGCCAAACGGTCGTTTGTCCGACTGTCCTTTGGCACGGGCGTACACCAGCGAGCGTTGGGCGCGGGAAAAGGGCTCGGCCTCGTTCTCGCTTTCAATGAAATATTGCCGAATTTCAGGGCGGATGAATTCCAGCAAAAAACGCATATGCCCGAGGATGGGGTAGTTGCGCAAGATGGCATGGTGGGTTTGCAGCAAGTCGTGCACACCGACCGCGCTGAGCAGCGCAAACAAGAGCAACCACCAAGACAACTGACCACCGGCAATCAGCACCAGCAGACTCAGACACAAACCGCCTAAGCAGATGAAGAAGATGGTGTAGCGCACCGGGTAAGGTACACGGATGGCATCAATGCGTTGAAGGATTTGAGATAGATCGGGCATAGGAAAGTCTCTCCATGGGCCCCACCCGTCTTTGGGGCGTCAGGGCGGTGAATGACGCAAACGTGAAGCCAGCCTGGCTTGTGCCAAGGAGGATACCTCAGCGCGTAAACGTGCCATCGACAGTTGTTGGTCTGCCGAACGTTGAATCTCTTGCAAGTCTTTCAAAATGCTTTGACGCAACGTGTCCAATTCCACATCGATGGTGGACAAGCGCTTGCGCAACTCGCGTTGCTGGTTCATGCGTTGGCTGAGCAAGCTCACGCTGCCAGCAATGACTTTCCAGTTTTGCGCCAACTCGTCTTGAGCCGGGCGGTTCAACTGCTCGAAGAGTTCGCCCAGCAAGGGGTCGTGCAGCACTTCGCTAGAAGCCTTGGCGATGGTTTGCGCTGCTTGCTGGTTGATCTCGCTGTAGGTTTGCGCAGCATAGTGTTCTTCTTCATAAGCTGGTTCAGAGGCGTCTTCAGCCTGCGGTTGCCTAGAAGTGCTGTTGCTTTCGCTGTTGTTGAAGTTGTGCACCTGCGCCCAGCCCATGCCTGGGTCGTATTGCTTCAGACCTTTGAAAGCGAGGAATTTTTCTTCAGACATGGTCAGGGCCGTATGTGCTTTGTCCTCAAAGCTTGGCTGCGTTGCCGCGAGCCAAACGTTTGAGGAATTCAGGGATACCTATTTGCGACAGCGATCTGCTGTTGACAATGGTTTCATCCTGCTCAGCCACTTTGCGCTGGCGGTAGCGACCCAGCACCGAGTACTGCGAAGCATTGGGAATGGTCTCTAGCACACTGGCCTTAGCCGCAACCAAAGGCACACGTGCACGGCTGGTGTCTTGCTCGGTCATCTTCACGGGAGCAGGTTTGCGCGGCAGGTTGGCCTGAGCCATGCGGATATCCCGAGCGGCGCAAATCGCTTCGCCAAATTCACGGAACGACTCACCACCAATGTCTTGGGCATCCATCAGGTAGCCACGCTCAAAAAGATCGCGGGCCGACTGCGACTCCAAAATGGGCGGCGCCAGCATGAAGCTGACTGGGAAGCGTTGTCGGGTGAACACGTCAGAGCTGAGTTGCTCATTCAGCACCCGTGTTGGGCACACCACCAGCATGGGGCGACGCTCCGAGGCGGAGTCAAACACCCAGCGGTTGCGGTTCAAAAAGCCAGAAGTTGCTGCAAGCTCAATTTCGGAAACCGAGGTGGGCACCAGCACCATGTCGAACTCGAACATCAATTCGCCGGCCAAAGAGTCGGACCAAGTCAGGTCGCACACCAAAATATCGCATTCGCTGGCGGCACGGCGCATTTGCAAACGCGCTTCGAAAATAGGGCGGTTACCGCCTTGGTCTACAGGCAAAGCCAAGTGTTTGATGACCGCACCTACGTCGGGGGCTTGTTTGAGCCAATTGCTCGAGGAGCCGTGGGGATCCCAGTCGATCAGGGTCACAGCCAAATTCATACTTCGACTCAGATAAGCCACTAAGTTTGCAGACAGCGTGCTTTTACCTACGCCGCCTTTTTGACTTGTGACCAAAATCTTGAATGCCATCATCAGCTCCAAAAGTTACGGAGGTGTCGAATCCACGGGCGTCTGCAATATGCAGAAACCAAATGAGGAAATTTCCGTAAAGGGGTATGAATATTAGCTTTTTTTGCGTTTATGTCAAATTTAGTGTTTTGTGGGATGTTGTTTTGTCGCTACTCGGATGCCTGAAGCGGCTTTGCGACACAATCGCACCCAATGGACAAAATTCGCATCGACAAATGGCTGTGGGCGGCGCGCTTTTACAAAACCCGTTCTTTGGCAACGGATGAGATCAACAAAGGCCGTATCGAGGTCAACCAACAAACCGCCAAGCCCTCTCGCGAGGTGAAAAACGGCGACACCGTGTCCATACGGCGTGAAGGTTTGGTGCGAACTGTCACAGTTTTGGGTTTGAGCGCTATGCGCGGAGCGGCGCCTGTAGCGCAAACTTTGTACGCCGACACCCCTGAGAGCATCCAAGCCAAAGACGCTTATGTCCAGCAGCGTCGTTTTGCCAAAGAACCCGCCCTGTCTATAGAGCATGGGCGTCCGACCAAGCGAGATAGGCGCGAATTGCAACAAGCCCAGCATGGCTGGGACGACCGATGGAGTGCTTCAATTGATTAATCTTTGGACGATGGCATGGCGTGCCTTGTGGCGCGACGCCAGAGCGGGTGAATTGCGCTTGCTGTGGGTGGCAGTGGCTTTGGGCGTGGCGGCGTTAACTTCAGTAGGGTTTTTGGCCGACCGTATCGAAGGGGGCTTGCAACGCGATGCCCGCCAGTTGTTGGGAGGCGATGCGGTGATTGCCAGCGACCATGACCTGCCTGTCGAAGTGATGGAGAAAGCCAAGCAGTTGGGCTTGCGCTCAGCGATCACGTTGAGCTTTCCCACCATGGCGCGCAGCAGCCAAGGGGCGAGCCGTTTGGTGGCCCTGAAGGCGGTCGCCGATGGTTACCCTTTGCGTGGGCGCTTGCAGATTGACCGGCCTGTGCCAGTCACCGACCGCGTACCAGTCAAAGGCGAGGTGTGGGTGGAACCTGCGCTGATGGAAGCTTTAGAACTTAAGCTGGGTGAAGAGTTATCGCTAGGTGAGCGCAGACTTCGCGTTGCCGAGGTACTGCTCAGCGAGCCTGATCGGGGCGCAGGTTTCATGAATTTCGCCCCCAGAGTGATGATGAACCAAGCCGATTTACCCGCTACCCAATTGGTGCAACCTGCCAGCCGACTCAACTGGCGACTGGCGGTGACTGGCCCAGCCAGCCAAGTCAGCGAATTTGTGGCTTGGGCGAATACCTATGTGAAGCAGCCCGAAGTACGCGGGATACGGGTGGAAACCTTGGAAGCGGGTCGTCCCGAAATGCGCCAAACCTTGGACCGTGCCGAAAAGTTTTTGCATTTGGTGGCACTCTTGGCCGCATTGCTCAGCGCAGTGGCCGTGGCTTTGGCGGCCAGAGGTTTTGCGGCTCGTCATTTGGATGATTGCGCAATGCTTCGGGTGCTGGGACAAAGCCAGCGGGATATTTTGACGGTTTATGTCATCGAGTTTTTCACCGTTGGACTGTTGGCCAGTTTCTTGGGATTGGTTCTGGGTTTTGGCTTGCACCAAGTGTTTATCTCATTGCTGGCGGGCTTGGTTGAGACTGACTTACCAGCCCCCAGCATGGCGCCTTTTTGGCAGGGCTTGGGTTCCGGCTTGACTTTGCTGGCGGCCTTTGGCTTACCGCCCATTCTGCAACTGGCACAGGTGCCTGCTTTGCGGGTGATTCGCCGCGACCTTGGGCCCCTGCGGGCGACTTCGTTGGCAGTGATGGGCTTGGGCCTCTTGGGCTTTTCAGCGCTTTTGCTGAGTGCCAGCCGCGACCTGTGGTTGGGCTCGATGGTGGTGGGCGGCTTTGCGGGCGCAGTGCTGGTCTTTGCGGGCATGGCGTGGCTGGGGGTGATGGGTTTGCGACGCGCGATGCAGCTGAGCGGTCTGCCCATTTGGTTGCGCATGGCCACCAGACAAATCAGCGCCCGCCCTGGCTACACCGTGGTGCAGGTGAGTGCCTTGTCGGTGGGTTTGCTGGCCCTGATGCTGCTGGTTTTGTTGCGCACCGATTTGGTCGACAGCTGGCGCAACGCCACACCAGCAGATGCGCCTAACCGTTTTGTCATCAATATTCAACCCAGCCAGTCGGATGATTTTTTGCGCACCGTGCGTGAGGCGGGTGTGGCCAAGCTCGATTGGTACCCCATGATTCGGGGGCGGCTGATTCAAATCAATAGTGAAAACGTTCGTGCTGAGCGCTACACCGACGAGCGGGCGCAACGCTTGATTGAGCGGGAATTCAATATCTCGCACACGCCTGAAGCACCGGCGCACAACCAAATCGTGCAAGGCACTTGGAAGCCAGAAGAAACCAACGCCATCAGTATGGAAGAGGGCATCGCCAAAACCCTGAACCTGAACTTGGGCGACCGACTGCGCTTTGACATGGCGGGTGTGATGATGGATGTGCGCGTTACCTCTATACGGCGGGTGGATTGGACGTCCATGCGGGCCAATTTCTTTGCCATCTACCCCGTCTCCGCCATGCCCGATATGCCGATGACCTATATCGCCGCCTACCGCGCTCCTACGCAGTCTGGCTTTGACAATGCCTTGGTCAACCGATTTCCCAACATCACCAATGTAGACATGGGCGCCACCATCAACCAAATACAAAAGGTCTTGGGGCAGGTGATTGGTGCGGTGGAGTTTTTGTTTGCCTTCACCTTGGCCGCGGGCTTGGTGGTGCTGTTTGCCGCTGTCACCGCAACCCGCGAAGAGCGAGCGCGTGAATACGCTGTGCTACGGGCACTGGGTGCAGGCAACCAGTTGCTACGCCAGGTGCAAACCGC
>Ga0114973_10001960_pt1 | contig 15078 bp, 8 predicted proteins | sample M_140807_MF_Meta_FD_87025 | JGI IMG/M metagenome (GOLD analysis project Ga0114973, IMG submission 87025) | Freshwater microbial communities from Lake Montjoie, Canada to study carbon cycling - M_140807_MF_MetaG | ecosystem: Environmental > Aquatic > Freshwater > Lake | place: Lake Montjoie... | reverse complement strand
TAGGATTTACTACTGAAGATGTGCGTAAAGCAGGGTGCAGCGAAGAAGCAATCAAAAGGCAACGATTGGCAGGGGTCAGCGCGGTCGCAATTAAGAAACTAGCCGGATGCAGTGCCAGTGCTTTACTGGCCGGTGGGTTTACAATGAAAAATTTAGAAAACGCTGGTTTTAGACCTGAAGAATTGACGGACCAAGCTTTGCTTAAGAGTGGCATGTTAGATAACAGCGGTGTTTCGGACACTGACGTGAAGGCAGCAGGGTGCGATCCGGTTAAATTGAAAGAACTTCATGATAGAGGTGTGAGTGCTGCTCGAATTCGTTGTTCTGCTGCCGCCTTAAAAGCTGCGGGGTACAATGCGCAACAGCTTATAGCCGCTGGATTTACGCCAGCTGATTTGCAGCAAGCAGGATTTTTGGCTACAGATATAGCAGCAGCCCAATCTTTGCTCAAAGCTGGTTTGCTAGATGGCAGTAATGTTTCTGATACTGAATTGCAGGCAGCAGGTTGTGATCCGGTTAAATTGAAAGCATTTCATGACAAAGGGGTGAGTGCTAGGCGAATTCATTGTTCGACTGAGGCCTTAAAGTCTGCGGGGTACAATGCGCAACAGCTTACAGCAGCTGGATTTACGCCAGATCAATTGCAGCAGGTAGGATTTTCGGCTACAGACATAGCAGCAGCACAAGCCTTACTCAAGGGTGGCTTAGTAGATGATGGTAGTGGGGTTTCTGATACTGAGTTGCAAACAGCAGGTTGTGATCCGGTGAAATTGAAAAAGTTTCATGATAAAGGAGTGAATGCTGCGCGAATGAAATGTTCAGTTGATGCCTTAAGAAAGGCTGGGTACAGTACGCAAGCGTTGGCAAGTGCTGGATTCACGCCGGCACAATTACTTGTAGGAGGATTTAGCCCAGAGGATTTGAAGGCTGCTGGTATGGCAATCACGCCGGCTGGATTGATTGCTGCTGGACGAACTGCCGGGTGTAGTGTCGAAGCTTTGACAGCGGCGCGTAAAATGGGCTTGACTGCCAAAACCATAAAAAACACATTGGGTTGTGATATTGCAGCATTGAAGGCTGCGGGTTTCTCGGCTACTGATTTAAAAGAGGCGGGATTCACGGCGGCAGAATTAAAAAATGCTGGATTTTCTGCAACGGATTTAAAAGCAGCTGGATATTCTGCTAAAGATCTACGTGCTGCTGGATTCTCTGCTGCGGACCTGAAAGCAGCGGGTTTTGATGCGTCTGACTTAAAAGATGCAGGGTTCGCTGCTGCGGATTTGAAAACGGCAGGGTTTTCAGCTGCTGGTTTGAAAACAGCTGGATATGCTGCAGCGGAATTAAAAGCCGGAGGTTATTCTGCTGTAGATTTGAAGACAGCAGGGTATTCTGCGGCTGAGTTGAAAGCTGCTGGTGTGACCGCGGCTGAAATGAAAGCTGCAGGATATACAAATGATGAATTGCAAGCTGCTGGTTTTAGTCCCCACGATTCTGCTTTAGCAGGTTTGGGAGATATGTCACTCAATGCTGGACAGACCATGCCGTCGATTGTAAGAGGTGCGGGTGCTCTGAATAAAAATGCACAGATGCAAGTTGCCAATGCTCAGAAATTAGAAAAAATTCTTGCGCAACAGAAAGTCCAGATGGCTGACCAAAAATATCAACAGAAGATTCAGCAACGGACTGCCACCATGACAAATTTCGCTAATCAACTCATACAAGGCTGGAAAATCGCACCCATTCAATCTTATGTTGGCGGTGGTTCTGCTGGGGATGAAAATGGCGCAGCTGGAGGAGGAAAGTCAGGCCCTGGAGGTCCGGGTGCAGGAAAAAATGCTGGACTTGCTCCAAAAACCGACGCCGCTGTGGTGGTTAAAATGGGTGATGTGATGTTTGCTGTGATTGATACTTCAGTGAATTCAGATGAGCCAGGCCCTATTCTTGCCACGATTGTTTCGGGTCCTTTAAAAGGAGCTAAATTAATTGGTAGTTTTAATTTACCTGCCGAAGCAGAGAAAATGGTCATTTCATTTAACGCAATGTCGGTTCCTGGTGCCCCGAAAACGCTGTCTATTGCTGCATTTGCAATTGATCCGGATACGGCGCGCACGGCGCTATCCAGTGAAACGAATCATCATTATATGAGTCGGTATGGCGCATTGTTTGCATCAACCTTTTTAGAAGGGTTTGGGAATGCATTCCAGTCAGCGGATACTACCATCACAATTGGTGGTACAGGTAACACGCAACAGACCACCGTACAAAATGGTATAGGTCGTTCATCTTTGGAAAATGCAGTCATTGGATTGGCGACGGTGGGCAAAGCCTGGGGGCAATACGCACAGCAAGGTATTAAGCGCAAACCTACGGTAGAGGTTTTTTCCGGGACGGGTGTTGGAATTCTGTTTACCCAAGATGTTAAAATAATGTGAGAATATGATGAGTGATCCTGAAAAAAATAATCCTAAAGAAGAGCCTGGTTCTCTTAAAGAGGATTCTAGCTTCCCTGATGAGGAGTATCTTTTTAGTGAAGAAGAGCCAACAATGGGCTCATTTGATGCACTCCAACCCCAGCAGTCGTCAGAACAGGCCGCTGCATCTCCTTCCAAAAAGAGCCTGTCGTTTCCGGATATTTCGAAATTATTTGAAAAAATAAAAATCAAACCAATCATAGATGCGGTCCAACAAAACTTTATGTTGCGGATAGCTTTGATTGTCATTTTAGTATTATTGATTACCGTATTGCTCTACCGTTGTTCCGCGAATCCGCTTGCGGAAAAAACAACAGAGAAAATAGCTGCGATCCCTGTGCAGCATACTATCTCCAAATCTCAGGAAGTTATTGTGCCGAGCGTGCCTGCCGTCACTCTGCGATCACAATCCAGCTACAGCGGATCGGGGATGACCGAAGATCAATTTCAGCGTTTGGAAAAAGTGAATTCAGATTTACAGTCTCAAGTCAGAGATTTGTCTTCTCAAATGTCAAATTTGCGGAGTAATGCGGATACCACAACTGCGAGTTTGAAATTGGTGGCTGAACAATTATCTCAATTGGTTGCAACCATTGGGAATGAAGCACAAAAAAGCGCTGTATTAGCAGAGCAAATCCAACAGCAACAAAAAAATCCTTTCGGGGCTACTAGAATGGAAGCAGTTGTGCCACAAATACAATGTGCGTTGCAAGCGATTATTGCTGGTCGAGCTTGGTTGGTCTGTTCGAATGGAGAAACCTTAACGGTGAGACAAGGGACTCAAGTTTATAATTACGGCGAAGTTCGTTATATTGATGCCATTAGTGGGCAGGTTTTAACCAGTTCTGGGCAAACGATTACGTTTAGTCAAGAGGATAGTTAATTTGAGCGCGATCGTAAGGTGATCCCATGAGCGAAACCTGGTATTCAGGGAGTGCAGCTGTTCTTAGTAATTTAGCTAATTCCTTGCTATCTGTTGAAAAAATGCTGACTGGGGCATCTTATTTGATGGGCATTGCATTTGCCCTGAAAGCAGTTATGACCTTGAAATCGCATGGAGAGCAGCGCAGTAGTGGTGGAGCGAGTAGTATGAAAGAAGCTTCTATCTACTTAGTCGTTGCTGTGATGCTATTGTACTACCCCACTGCGTTTGAAGTGATTATGAATTCTACGTTTGGGTATAGTAGTGTGTTGGCCTATGCCCCTATAAGTAATACCAGTCCACTGCTGAGCAGTATTTTTGGTACTGATAATGCTGTGGGTACTTCATTGGCGATTATTATTCAAGTGGTCGGTTTGGTAGCTTTTCTTCGAGGTTGGCTTTTGATTGCCCGTAGTTCTTCACAAGGACAAGGGGCAGGTAATATTGGGAAGGGATTAATGCATGTGTTTGGTGGTGTGATGGCGATGAATATTATTGGAACATTGGAAGTGTTTCAAAATACTTTATTCGGTACATAATCTTGCATTGAAGTGTGACTTTACCTATTGTACTATCTAGGTTAGTAGGAAGATTTTTTTGGTTAACGGGTTTTAGAATAATAAGTGAGGAAATAATATGAAAAAAATAAAAAATTCCAAATTAATTTTAAACGGAGCAGTGCTGGGCGCAGGTCTCTTGTCAGTTATGTGGGTAGGCACCGCTTTTGCTGGATCGGAAAATTTGGGATCGATGGCATCTACGCTGACTAAAACGTTTGGAAGCGTTGGAAAAGCGGTTACGGCCTTGTCCTACATTGCGGGTCTGGGTTTTGCGATTGCTGCTATTTTGCAATTTAAACAACATAAAGAAAACCCATCGCAAACTCCGATTGGTAAACCTGTTTCTCAAATATTGATTGCAGCTGGTTTGTTATTTTTACCTTCTATGTTCTCTGCTGTGGGAAATACCATATTTAAAGAAGGTGGTACTACAGCCGGTGCTTCGGGTACAGAAATCACTAACTCTAGCAGCTAATGAGTAACTATCAGCCTCAAGCATCTAAATTGCAACTTGTTGCATCGCCAGGTGCTTGGCGTTTATATTCCGCTAGAAAATCGGATCCTAGATTTCATTTGTACGAGAAAAAAGTATTGCAGCGTGATCATTACACCTGTCAGTTTTGTGGCTTTCAGGCGCAGTTGTATCAAGATGTGATCAATTTGGATGGTGATTACTACAATAATAAATCCGAAAACTTGATCACTGCTTGCGGTTTTTGTGCTCAATGCTTTTTTCTTGAATCGGTTGGAGTTGGCGGGTACGGCGGTGGAACATTGGTGTATGTTCCCGAAATGACGCAAGCTGAACTGAATGTTTTGTGTCATGTATTATTCTGCGCTATCACTAACGATACGGGATATAAAGCGACTGCCCAAACGATATATCTTGGATTTAAAGTTCGATCTCAGCAAATTGAAGACAAATTTGGGGAGGGTACGAGTGATCCGGCAATTTTTGGACATTTATTAATTGATTCAGGGACGATTGAGCCTGAAAAATTAACTAAAATGCTGGAAGGTGTGCGTTTGCTACCCTCAAGAGCGCGCTTTAGAGTTCAAATTGAATCATGGGCGGCGAATGCTTTGCAAGAAATTGCTGATACGAGTGCCAGTTAAAATCCTACGGAGAATAAGTTATGGCAAGTTGGGCAGAAAATTTTTTCGGAGGAATCGATACATTTTTTGCTTGGTTGAGCACTTCTTTAAAACAACGTACCGCATCTTATATTGACTTAGAAACGGCAGATAGTTCTACCGTTTTGGTCAATCATGATGGCTCTTTGGTTTCTGTGCTTAGAATCGAAGGGGTGACCTCATTAGTGGGGACAGAAGAGTTTAATCGCCTGGTCGAAGGTATCACGAATTCTTTCCAAGGTGCTATGGGTCGGTCAGGGCATGCTTTACAAGTTTATTTTAGTCACGACAAACAAAATATCCAAGCCAATATTGAGGATATTTATCGTCCAGCACGTGAAACAGCAGGACGTTTGAAGTTAGATTTAGATGATTTATTCAAAGAACGTGTTTCTCATATTGCTAAATATTGCTCAGAAGAACATTTGTACTTTGTCCTATTTACCCGGCCATTTAATTTACCCAGTGATCGGGCCAAAGCTGCCACAGCTCAAAAGCTCAAAATAATTCGTGAGGAAAAAGTTCCTCCTTTTCTGCGTTCACAAAATATTTTCGCTGCGATTCCAGAAATACGAGATACCCATAGCGCTTTTGTCAGGTCGATATTAAATGATTTGGAGCAATATCGATTATTAGCAACGGTCTTGAATGTGCATGATGCAGTGTTCGCGATACGCATGACCGCGGATCCTGATTTTACTGGTAAAGATTGGAAGGCAACTTTACCGGGCGATATGATCGGTGTGACTGAAGTGAATAATTTTGAGGGCGATCCGTCTGACCTATTATGGCCACCTTTGTCTAAACAAGTTTTACCTCGGGACGCAACGATCGTTGATCGGCGTACGGTCTTAGTTGGTGATAAATTATATGCCACCGTGTATATTGATTTATTTCCTAAAGATGTTCGGCCGTTTTCTCAATTATTTTCGCGCCTGGTACCCACGCATGTGCCTTGGCGAATTTCTTTTCTCATCGAGTCCGAAGCTTTGGATACGGTTAAACTAAAAGGGACCTTAGCGTCTATTTTAAGTTTTTCTTCTCCACAAAATAAGTTGATTAGTGATGCAGTAAGTTTATTAAAATACATTAATTTGAATACAGACGAAGCCATTGTTCGATTACGAGTCGTAGTAACCACTTGGGCCAATGCAACGGAAGAAGAATTACTGCGACGTCGCGCATCAGAATTAGTGAAAGCAGTGCAAGGGTGGGGCAGTACTGACGTTTCAGAGATGTGTGGTGATCCGTTTGCAGGATTTGCCGCATCGATGCTGGCCACGACTACCAATAGCCCGGCTGTGCCTACTGTGGCGCCTTTGTCGTCAGTCGTGACCATGTTACCTATCAATCGTCCTGCTTCTCCGTGGGAGCATGGTGCGGTATTGTTGCGTTCTCCAGATGGAAAACTATGGCCGTTTCAGCCGGGTTCTTCACAGCAAACTACTTGGATTGATTTGGTGTATGCTCGCCCTGGTTCGGGTAAATCAGTATTGTCGAGTGCGCAGAATTTAGCTTTGTGTCTATCTGGTGGGTTGACGCGGTTACCGCGTATCGCGATTATTGATATCGGGCCTTCGAGCTCGGGGCTCATCTCTCTCTTAAAGGAAGCTTTACCACCCGAAAATCGGCATTTGGTGGCGTATCATCGCTTGCGTATGACCCCAGAATATTCCATTAATCCGTTTGATACGCAATTGGGATGCCGTTACCCTACTGCTGCAGAGCGGTCATTTTTAGTAAATTTTTTAACTTTATTGACGACACCTCTCGGCGCTATCAAGCCTTATGATGCGATGCCCGATCTAATCGGTATGGTCGTTGATGAATTGTATAAAGCGATGGCCGATGATAGCAAACCTGCGCCTTATGCGCCGGGTGTAGAAGAGTTTTTAGATAGTATTTTAGAAGAAATTGGTTTTGTGCGTGATTCTAAATCTACTTGGTGGGAAGTGACGGATGCGTTGTATTCCGCAGGATTTATCCATGAAGCAATGTTAGCTCAGCGGTATGCCATGCCATTACTAGCGGATGCAGCTTCTATTTGTCGGACTCCTTCTATTGAAGACTTATATGAAAAAGTAACTGCGCCTACTGGTGAATCCTTGATTAATTCATTTTCCCGTATGATTTCGGGAGCGATTCGGGAATATCCTATTTTGTCACGTGTCACAGCTTTTGATATCGGAGATGCACGTGTCGTATCCCTCGATTTAGATGAGGTTGCTAAAAGTGGCGGAGATGCCGCAGATCGACAAACATCAGTGATGTATATGCTTGCGCGATATATTTTGGCTAGGCATTATTATTTGACTGAAGAAAGCATGACCAGAGTTCCTGAACAATATAAACCCTATCATAAGCAGCGCGTGACAGAAATTCGCGAAGATCCGAAACGGATTGTCTATGATGAGTTTCACCGTACTTCTAAATCGAGTGCCGTACGCGAACAAGTGATTGTTGATATGCGGGAAGGGCGTAAATGGAATGTGCAAATTTCTCTATTATCTCAATCTTTAGATGATTTTGACTCCGTTATGATTGATTTTGCAACGTCTATCTTTATCATGGATGCGGGACCTGCACAAACTATGGAAAAAACTTGCCAAGTATTCGGGTTGTCTGATACCGCTAGAACGGCTTTGCGTACTCAAGTTCATGGTCCGAGACATGGTGGTGCTACTTTTTTGGCGCAATTTTCAACCAAGGCCGGGATTAATATACAGTTGCTTACGTTGACTTTGGGACCGATAGAATTATGGGCATTTAGTACCACTGCCGAAGACGCGAATGTGCGTAACCAATTGTATCGCCATATTGGACCTGCTGAAGCACGCCGTTTCTTAGCTGCGTTATTTCCCAATGGGACTGTGACTAAGGAACTTGGGGAACGATTGAATCAACTCAAAGCGAGTGGTGGTTTTGTTGAAGAAGAGGCCAGGCTGTCTGTAGTAGACAATTTGATTAAGGATATTTTGAAGGCTTATTCCAATAATCCCAATAGTAAGAGTTTGGTGGTTACGAATGACAAATAAGCCGATGTAGCAACTGTCTTGAAATTACATTTCAAGACAGTTGCTACAGGTAATTAAAATATATAGGATTGATCCCCGCCTGGATGTGGATTGTGTGAGAGGCGTGTTTTAATGGGAAGTAATTTTTTTGAACCTACAGTTTCTCCACAAGGTGAGACTGCTTTTCGTGTGAATCATTTACAGTTTTCTTCTGATGATTTAGTCAAAATTTTGCAAAATATATTGATAAGAAAAGAAGCTAATAATGCTGAAGCCTCCTATCATGTTATTTTGGAAAGGGCGCGAAGTACTTTGTCGAAAGGGATTTCCGATGGGGTGGAGGAAATCATAGCGCCTTTGTATATTAAGTTCTTAGTATTTTTTCGCGTATTAATTTCTATGGAGAATGGCAGCCCAGTGCACCATGTGGATTGGGACCGTCTGGAAGCAAGCTTGTTAGGCATTGATCTAGAAATAAAAACCTTGTTTAAAAGATATAGTACGACCATTTGGACATTACAACATCTGGTTTTGATCCCATTTTTTCAGACGTTTTTAGCAGATCCTCGTACCAAAGCATGTGTCGCAGATAGTTTCAAAAACCAGAGTATACAACCCATTCTATATCAAATGATACTGAATGAGCACGAAGCGTTTGGGATTGCTACGCCACATATTGCAGTTGAGATCGATAGTGTGCTGAATGCGACAGAGGGCATGCTTTTAGAAACAGCTGTGGAACGAATCGCTGGATTAGAATTTAGTGTTACCACCCAGCTTGAGGATGAGGCGCGTTCCTATATTCGAGATCTTGCCTATTTACAAATTCTGAGTACCGAAGACTTTTATTATTTTAATGCAGAGTCTAAAACATGGAAAACATGTCGCCTAACTGAGCTGAGCAGAGCGGATTTATTGCAGTTGTTGCAGCAATTGCTGCAATCACCTTCTGCAGTCATTGATGAGCAGCATGAGCAACGGACCTTATTGCAATTATTAGCGGTGCTCCATGCGTTGTATCATGAAATAACTCATTTAAATTTGAGCGAACAGGAATTTGCATCCATCCTGTTGGCACTAAAGCAATCTCGTATTGAGTTACAATGGCAATTAGATGTTTACCAAACATCTCCAGCAACAATGTTATTGTATATGAGTTTGTTATGCTTGCGGGGAGATGTGGTTCATATTGAACAAGCGGAACGTTTACTCACATTGGAGGATGAATCTGCTAGCTCTCGTGTTTTTTTGCAGAGTTTGGGGATCGTCTACACACCCTATTTGAGTCACACTATTGCAAAAATGGGTCTTTTACATATCCAAAATCCTAAGTCACAACCCAATACGTATTACTTCGGGTCACAAGTTTTATGCTTTGGCTCTCATCCTGCGTTAAATAATTATTTTGCACAAGCTTTGCTTGAAATCAAACAAAGAGTCTTACAGCCATTTGATACCTGGTATGCCGTATTAAGAGCGGAAGTCTCAGAATCTAATATGTTGCAAAAATATCGAGAAGGCCTGTTAGATAAGGTTGAAAAAGCGTGGATACAGTATGTGGCGGCGCACGCTCCGTACCAACATTTGCTGCATGTGGATCAGATGATTGAATTTTTTCAGAATCAACATTTGGGTCAGATTTGGCAAGAGACTGCCCAGGAATTAATGGGATGGGCGAATCAACAAACGTTATCTCAAACAACGCAAAAACGACTAGGATTCCTATCCAAGGAATCAAACACATTGGTGGTCAGACACCCTGCGCGCTATGCTGCCGCATTGCCTCAGTTGACGGTAACCAGTGATAGTGTCGGGAGGCAGCTTCTCTTGGCTCGTTTATCTTATGAGCGGATCTACTGGATGTATGTAGATAAGATGCAATGGATTCAAGCCTATATGAAACATCAAATGGTTCATTTACAGCGTTTATGTCCAGCAATAGACAAAGGACTGACTGCCAGTAGACAACTGAAATTTTTGATTAGGTATTTGGCTGAGTTACCTAGAAATACGTTTTCTATAGAAGCCATCGCTGCCACGACTTTATGTGTCAATTTATTTCGTTGTTTGTTTCTTATATTGCCATGGGCTGCGGAAAGTAAAGTGCAAGATGATATTGCGTATTTATCGCAGATCACTTCTGATGCTGCTCTCCGGTTTTTGGGAGAAAAAGTAATGACCGAATTTTTTTGGGTCACTCAAACGGATAGTTTTTATTATCAATGGCTTGAATCGAATACGGTGAAACAAGCTGCAGAAACGGTCTATAGAGCAGCCCAACGTTTGTCGATAGCACCGGCTAATAAAAAAAATCTAAAAGCTTTTTTAGTCGCTTTGACAGAGCAACAAAATTTGTTAGCGCAAAAGAACTGGTATGTTCCTTGGGGTTGGTTATGGGGGTATACGGATACTCGGGAAGTATTGGCAATGACTCGGCAACAAGTTCGTAGGATGGTTTCTTTACAACAAATCCCGGTGAATTTGGTTCAGGAAGCTGAGGAGTCGGCCCGATGTTTTGGTGTGATGCAAGATTTTCAAACCGCAGTGGAACAGCTAGAGGTTGCTCCGATCCAAAGAGAGGCTTTTCAGAGAGTATTGAAACAGATTCAAACTATCCAAACAACGTATTCTGGATTTGCGAAATTGTATGCGTTACGCGCGTATTTAGAGACTCAACGTCAAAAATTTGTGCAGACCAATTATAGTTGTTTTTATGGGCCAAGACACCGAGATCAGATGACGACATTGCTCAGTATTTTGGATCACGGGCTCCATAGTTTGGGGCAGAATGCGCAGACGATTTTTGCAGACCGAAACTTTCTAGCTCAGAAAGCACAACAAATTCAAGCGCAACAGGCAGGCGTTACAGATGTGCGTATTCATCCCGGTTATGGTGAAGAACCTTTTGTGGATGTCTGGATAACCTCCACCGAGGCGATCCGAGATTTTCAGCCGGATACACGCAGCACGAACACTTGGCATAAACGCTTTTATCATATTAATGATTTGTGTGCCTATACTCGTGAGTTGCGTATGTTTAAAAGTTTGGTGATGACACGGAACACTAATAGCGATATAGCTTATGTCCCCGTATCAATTTCTTTTTAAACGCTCCGTTGCTTGAAAGCTGTGTTTCGGGGTCCTGTCATATTAGTTGCGATTTTCCGTGCTCGCAGGCTGCGCGCGCAAAATAGCAACCAACATGCCACCCCTCAATGGAGACCGATCGTGATTGAGGGGTGGCGCCACGGAGGGTCGCATTGCACCTACTTAGCGGTTAGTTTTTAGCAGCGGTGACATATGGATTGTGTTGTTTCGAATTCCCTTGGTTTGCCGCTGGCGCTGTTTTCCATGTGTAACCCTTTTAATTCTGTTGAAGTAATAACCGGCTTAGGTTGAGGTTTCAGTTCATTTTGTCGTATCCAAAATGCGGTTCCCAAGATGAAGGAAGCGGCGCCCCCAAAAAAGGCTGATATGGCTGCTAAGGCGGTGATCGCGGCAACAGGCGGTAATGTGATACTTGCAGCAATCAATACGCCTGTTAAAAGTTCCACACCGGCGTAGGTCAGTGCTGCATTAACCAAAGCATTCGTCGCGATGCATGCAATCCCAGCCCAGGCGTGTTTGATTGCCAGCATTTTTTCCCAGTTTTTTCCGAAGTCTTTGCAAAAATCAGCCAGATAAGCATTATAAAAAAAGTATTCGGTAAACGCGCCAAAAGTGAAGGCAATCGCAAATCCTGTGATGAGAGCAGGGAGTGCAGCAATCTGCAGTATCATTAACGATTGGGCCAAACCTAAGGTAAACAATAAACTGAGTGCCAGCACGTTGCCTGCCGCGATGAGATGGCCACAATATTTGCCAACTAATTGCCAATTATCTAAAGAGGTTTCCTCCTCCTCCTCTTGAATAATTTCTTGGTTTTGGGGACCCCGAGATTGAAACAATTGATCATAACTCTGTAACCAGGTTTCGACTTCTTGGATGGTCATGATACCTGCCACTAATACGCCAGCAACGACCGACAAGATTGCAAGTGGGCCTTCCATTGCAAATGCAAATGCCATCAGGCCAAATAAGATTCCGGTTACGACAAAGACGGCGATTCCTGAAAAATATTGTAATTGTTCCCATGCTGTTAGTTTTTGATATTCTCGAATGTATTTATAGTTTCCTTCGTCGTTCTTTTCAGTCACTCGTTTGAAAAATCCATCGAGCAATTCGACATTCATCCAGAAATTTACCATACCACTGGCAATTCCTCCGGTAGCTAGGGATGATGTATGAATCAATGCAGTTGATACCTGACTGACTGGGATAAAGTTTTTAGTCAAACTATTGATAAAAATTACTACGGCTGGGTAGTTTTGCAGCGCGATTCCCACAGCGCCTAGGCCAGAAATAATTTGTGAATAGGTAGGGATATTGGTCGATTTTTCTGTTTGTTCAGCAAGTGAGGTGGTCATGATCATCTCCTTTTTATAAGGGTTTTTAAATAAGTATTCACTATAATAGAATATTTATTCACTACTTGCAAGAGATAATGTGCTGATCATATTGTGCCTCATGACAGATTTTTAATGTTTGGTCAGGGCCCAACCTACCAAAAGGTGTTAAAAAATTTGTTCCTCTATGTCTGGTCTGGTAAGCTTTCACTATTAAAATCGGGAGTATCGCATGACATCCACAACTCATTTGCTGCGTGAAATTCTTTTAGAAGGGAAAGCCAGAACGCAGTCGGAAATTCAACAGGAACTAGAGCGACAAGGAGTTGCGAGCAGTCAGTCCAAAATATCCAGGTTGTTACATCAAATTGGCGCAGTCAAATTAATTGATAGTCAAGGAAAAACCCACTACCGGTTACCCCACGAAGCGGGCTTGATCCATGAACTGACTTCACCTCAGGAAAAAACTTTAATTAGCCAATGGGTATTGGATGTGATTGCGAATGAGACGCTGATTATTATTCATACCACACCGGGTGCTGCAGGGATGGTCGCGCGGATTATCGACCAGCATAGAAATAATTTGGAAATTTTAGGCACCATAGCGGGCGATGATACCATTTTTGTGGCTCCGCAAAACAATGAACGGATCAAGGAAACCATCGCTAAGATTACACAATTATTTAATTTATAGCTGGGGTATTTTATAGTGACCTCCTACGGTCACGGCTCGGATTGTTTGCCCCTTATGCAATATGATCCTGTAAATTAAATCCAGATAATATTCCAGGAATAAAAGGGTTGACTTGATTCTGAGCTTTGAGTAAATATCGGCCAGAATTACCATTGATTTCGAATAAAATTTGTAGATTGGTACTGTCTTGTTCGTCGACTAAGACGTTGACTTTTTGTAAGAGTTTGAAGATTGCCCAGTTGCCTGATTCAGATATTTTAAAATTCTTGCCTTCTATAGAGCGCAACATGAGTTGTGCATCGTGCTGTGGCCAATGGAATTTGGTGTAAGAATCACTGGTTTGATTATCGGTCAACTCAGTGTCTCCAATACTTAATTGGAATTGTGCAACCATCGGATCCAGATTAATTTTTTGTAAACTAAATTCAATATAGCTCTGTTCCTGTTGATGGGGAAAGAACATATGGGTGATGACATTAGCGCGCATCAATTCGTTTACTAATTCATCCGCAATCGGGACCACAGCGTGATTCAATTCCTTGCGCTGCCATTGGGGTTGTGTTGTGTCTAAAAAGGGCATTATATAATCTTCTGAAAATCGAGCAAGCAAGCCATGGGGTGAAAAAAAGCGATTAAATTCAGCTAAAGGTAGATCTTGGGTTTGATTGGAATCTAATGGATAATGATGGGCAATATGACTGATATAATCAGTATAGACGATATCTTTCCATTGATGATTCAAATATTGTCGCGTATCACTGATCAGATGAAACCACATGTCATCAGCAATTTGCTCAGTCCATTTGGACAATGGTTCGGGATATTGCTGAGCTTGGATATAGAGTTCAGAAATAGGATTTGACAGTTTATCGCCTTGAAAACGCGCCTTAGTCAATGTGTAAGCCGTTTTACCTTCATCAGAGACCAAGGAAAGGGTCTTTGAGAATTTTTCTAATTCCTTCAGGGTGCGCGATAGCTGTTTTAAATTGGCTTGACTGAGCAAATTAAGGTCGCTAAATTTGCTGGCAATGTCGCGATTAAAAATTTGATAATGGGGGCCGGTTCTTGGATGGGTATGTGTTTGTACAATCTTGATTAAATGTGCAACACTGTTTTCCTTGATCAAACTGTGAGCCAATTGATGCACTTGTGCGTAATCTTGTGCGTGCATCGGTTGCGTATTGTGTAAAAAATGTTGCCACCAATTCACATAGTCTTCACAATAGGCTGTTTGCAAAATTTCGGTCAAATCTTTCAAATCTTTCAAATCTTGCCGTTCCAATACCCAGTTGTCGGCCATTAACTGTTGACTGATAGAGGGCAATTTGGCAATGACCTTCTGGAAGCCCTCTTGGGTCAAATAACTAGGAATTTGTGTGTTACTGAGATGGAACCCTTTAAGGTTGATAGGACGCATGCCTGTATCAAATTGCATTTTTGCGAGTGAATAATAAATATAGCCGGTAGGCAACGCATTTAAATAGTTGCGGGCATCCGTCACAATTTGTTGATTAATGACAATTTGATGCGTTTTGTCTTGGAGAACTTGTTTTAATAAAGAGAGTTTTTTATCGATTTCTTTAGGATCAGTTTGCCAATGCTGAGTAAACCAGTGAAGAATGATATCTGGTTGATAATGGTTATGATTGCCCAACATTAAATAAACTTTGAGAGCTTGGTAGTGCTCGATCTGTGATTGCTTAGATTCGTGCAATGCTTGTTCAATGTCAGATAGAATATTGGGAACAAAACTGCGCATTAATTCGTCTTGCGTATTGACTTTCAGGTTGCTGCGTAAAGATTTAACCATCGATAAATGGCGAGAATCAGCAGACAAC
>Ga0114973_10001957_pt1 | contig 15088 bp, 7 predicted proteins | sample M_140807_MF_Meta_FD_87025 | JGI IMG/M metagenome (GOLD analysis project Ga0114973, IMG submission 87025) | Freshwater microbial communities from Lake Montjoie, Canada to study carbon cycling - M_140807_MF_MetaG | ecosystem: Environmental > Aquatic > Freshwater > Lake | place: Lake Montjoie... | reverse complement strand
CCGCGTCCGCTTGGCCAACTCCTCAGCCGCTACCGAACTTCCAATCAACCGCATGATCGACCTCACATCCTTCTTTAAAGCCTTTCGAATTTCCGTGTACTCATCGGCATACACCATGGTTCCGACCCCCTCACTCGAAAACAGCTCCTCCAGCAAGGCATCATCCGCAAGCCCATCCAAAATATGGGCCCGACTTACTCCCTCCTTACACGCTCGCAAGCCGTGCTCCAACTTGGATGCAATTTCACCACTCAAATCCCCTCTTTTCTTCTTTAACCAGTCCGTCGCCTCCTCCACCGATAGCTGGGCAGGCTTTTTCCCATTCATCGGCAAGGATCCACTTCCGGTCAGGAAAATCAGCTTCTCTGCTTTCAATGCCTCTGCCACCTCCAGCGCCACCCCATCTGAATTGACCCGATACGTCCGCCCATCCCCATCCACCCCCATTGGCGGAATCACAGGTATAATCCCATTCTCTAAAAGGGTCTCCAGAAACCGCGTGTCCACCCGTTCCACCCGCCCCGTCCACTGCTGATCTACCCCACCTAAAATTCCTGCTGGATGCGCAATCACAGCATTCGTCACCGCACCCCGCAAATCCGCGTCCGCCAAATTTTGCAATATATCGTGGCTGTAGGAATTTGCTGCCCGCTCCGCAACTCTCAAGGTGGGCTCATCTGTGACACCCAAACCATCCAAGTTTGAAGCCTTCACTTTCATTTCCGTGGCGATTTTCTTGATCCGCGCACTAGCCCCGTGAACCAAAACCACCCGAATGTTCAAGCTCCGTAAAACAGAGATATCCAGAAATAGACTCGCCGCCCTTTCGTCCTCCAGCACCGCACTGTCCACACTGAGAACAAAGAGTTTATCCCGAAAACTGGGAATATAAGTCAGGATTCCCCTTAAATCGGCTGCTTTCATAGTGGATTTTTTACCATCTTTACCTTCATTTGAACAAACTTATGTCGTGGGGTCGCAACTCCGTAAAAAAGCCAGATTTTCGCGATCCTCCCTCTCCCCAGGCGGCAACTCCCCTATTCTCGGAATTTGCCCCCAACGCGTATCTTGAAGAAACGCCCTTAATCCCAACCCGCCAATTTTTCCCCTTCCTAAGTGCTCGTGCCGATCTACTCCAGATCCACAATCCGTCTTCGAATCGTTCACATGAATCACAGCTAGATATTTTCTGCCCACCTCCCTGTCCAGTTCCTCCCCAAGTCGTGCCCTTTCCCCCTCTTCACGTAAATCATACCCAGCCGCAAATGCATGGGCCGTGTCTAAACATGCCGCCCTTCTTGTTTGTGGAATCCCACGCACCAACTCCCCCCACTCTCCAAAATCCCGGGCTAAGGCCGACCCTTGGCCCGCCGAGTTTTCCAAAGCCAACTTCACATTTTCAGTCTTAGATCTCTCCAACGCTTCCTGAAAACCCTCCACCGCCAACCGCCTAGCCTCACTCGGCTCTCGATCCCCATGGCTTCCACAATGAACAACTACAGCTGTTAGCGACAATTTTTCCGCTCTCTCAATTTCTTCCGCCAACGCCCGAATCGATCGACCTCGCGTCTCCGCACTACCTGCGACATTAATTAAATAGCCCGCATGGGAACAGATCCACAGGTCCTGACTCTTTTTTCCTTCTTTAAAAAGGGCACTCTCCCCTTCATCCAGCCGGGGCATCTCCCACCTGCGATTACTTTTCACAAAGATTTGAGCTGCGTCCTCCCCCAGAGCCTTCGCCCTTTTTAACATCTCCATCAACCCCCCTGCGGTTGAGGTATGTAGACCGCACCGACTCACACTCTTCTTGGGCAGTTTATTTTGTTTCGTCATCAAAGTTGCGTGGTTTCCAGACAGGATTCTTAAGCGATCCGCTGCCCTCATACTGAAACATCTGACTCACCAGAAAGAAAGGCACACCCGCGGGGCCTCGAAGATTTTGCCGCATGATAAAGTTCTCTAGACGATCTTCGGAAATATCGTAAACGCCTTGCCCCGTTGTCACAACAAGCGTCGATTCAATATTCAGCTTCTTCACATCTAATCTTCCCTTGGCTAACTCAAAATCCATATCGGCATTCTGATCCGTTAACCCCACCCACTCCGCTGGTGCATTCATGGCCGATGCAAAAGCCCCCATTCCTGGCAATACTCCTTCATCCACCAGGAGTCGCCCTGCTCCGCTCCACTCCTTCCAGTTCGCCGTAGGACCATTCAATGTAACTTTTCCGCTAAATTTTCCCTCATATCCCTCGAAATCAAAATAGGTCTTCACCAACTTGGCGAAATCTACACCACTGATTTTCTGAATATCGGTCGCCTGCTTTTTCTCTTTTCCATCCACTTCCACTCGCACCTCCACCTTTCCTCCTAATACTTTTGCAGGACGGTTTTTCTCAGTTCTGACAATCACTTTCCTACCCAATACCTCCACGACCACATCCATTTCTGTGAATTCCAGCTCCTTACCCGCTACAACATAATTCATCCCCTCTGGCGCCAAAATCGTAGCCCGCAGGTTGGACCCCCCTTTCTCCTCTAAATCCACCTCCCCATCCAAAACGATCGTGGGTCGACCTCGAAAAAGATACGGCTTCATGGTTTTCTCAAACTTTGCCCCAAAAACCTTCGAAAACTCCTGAACAGTAAGAGTGGATCGAGTTCCCATGAACCTGACTTTTTCGGGTTCAAATCCATAGATAAATTCACCCGTCCCCTCCCCACCCGCCGCTTTGACCCGCAGATCCTTAACCGTCAATTGCCCACCAGCCAAAAGCACATTTCCTGCCAACTCCTCCATCTCAACACCCTTATAAGCAAGGTTCTGAACCTCAATTCTTCCCTCCACCCGAATCAGATTCATCTTCATCGCCGCACCCGTGATCTGTGCAGAGATTTTTGGATTCGATCTCAGTTCTAGGCTTTTCATGAACGGCTTTGCTCCTTCCCCCAGCCAGGGCACCAACCAACCTAAATCAATGTCACTTCGATAACTTCCCTTCAACTCAGCTTTTCCATCAAAAACGAGATGCAAACTCGCTCGGCCATTTACTCCCTCGATCTCGAAACCTTGCACCATCCACCTCTGGCCACTTGTTACCCAAGGAAAAACAAGTTTTCGGTAAACGTTTTTCCCAACCCGAAATTCTCCCATCTCCACCCGACCTTGCCATAAAAACCCTTTCGTACTTTTCCAATCAAACTCGATTTCACCCGAAATTGCGGGGGGTTTTGCCCCATGAAACTCCTTGAATCCTGCCGTCCCAAGACCCCCGACAGCCGCAAACTGCTCCAGATCTGCATTTGAAAAATAATCCACCTCCCCTTTGCCCTTTGCTAAATCTGCATATCCGTGTACCCGAAACTCTCCCCGCTTCAGCACAATTTCAAACTTAGGAAACTGCAACATCCCGTCTCCCACCGTAGCCCTGATCTCGATATTTCTTAGTTCCACACCCCGCCATACGTTTCCAGAACCGGTGATCAGAATCTCTGCTTTCGCCTGCTCGGGTTGCCCCACCTCCAAATCAAAATCTGCGCGCATTTTCGGTGCTGGCCCGCCCAGTTCTCCCAGAACTTTTTCTACATCCTTCCACACTCTCCCAAAAATTTCATTCGGCGGAGCGATTTCTCGGCCTGCCTCTAATCCTACCCGCCCCTGTAGCTCAAGATCGAATCCAAGGACCTGACCTCTCCCACGCTTGAGCAAAATTTCTCTAGGCCGAAACTCCATGACCGCTTCCACCCGGCGAGCTGACACTTGCACTCCATCTCCCAACGGCCATGCCACATCACCATCCCGGAGTTGCGCCCCCGCAAGAATCGGTTCTCCCTCTCGCCAACCCAACCAATTTAAACTCAACTCCACTTCAGCAATTCGTAACTGCTCAATTTTTCTCCCTCCATCCCGATACACCACCAAATCCCTCGCAACCAAACCCCCTAAAGGATCGATAGTTAATTTCCCCATATCGATATGTAACCCCCGCAAGGCAAACTCCTGCACAAGCACAGCCTTCACGCGATAGGGCACTCCTACCAACCGCCCCCATACGGCACTTAACGCTATAAGCAAAACCAACATACCTGCCGCCCGCTGAAACCACCTCAAAGCCGACCCCGTCGTTGGAGGACGGATTCGGCGCCGAATCTCACCTAAAATTGGGGTGTTCATCTTTTCCAATCATCGCTATGTTTTTGTTCTCTAGAATCCAAAAATTGACCTATGTCTGATAACCGCATGGAAAAAATTGTTGCTCTCTGTAAGCGCAGGGGCTTTATTTTCCCGTCTTCCGAGATCTACGGTGGCCTCAACGGCGCTTGGGATTACGGCCCTCTAGGGGCTTCCCTGAAACGAAATCTGAAGGATAACTGGTGGAAATGTATGACCCAGTACAGGGACGATATCGTCGGAATGGATGGCGCCATCCTCATGAGTCGCTCCGTATGGAAAGCCAGTGGACACGAGGCCACCTTTACCGATCCCATGGTCGACTGCAAAACCTGCAAGGGCCGCTTCCGGGCCGATCAGGTCTCTGCCACGCCCTGCCCCCAAAAACCTAGCAAAATGGTCAACGCCTGCGGCGGGGAACTGACCGAACCCCGCCAGTTTAATCTAATGTTCAAAACCTACGTCGGCCCCGTAGAGGACGAGCGAAACCTTACCTACCTCCGCCCCGAAACCGCCCAAGCCATGTTTGTACAATTTAAGAATATTCTTGAAGTTTCTCGCAAAAAACTCCCTTTCGGAATCGCCCAAATCGGAAAAGCTTTCCGCAACGAGATCAACCCCAGAAACTTCACATTCCGCTCCCGTGAATTCGAACAGATGGAGGTAGAATTCTTTGTTCGCCCAGCAGAAGGCAAAAAATGGCTCGATCAGTGGCTAGAGGATCGCCTGTCGTGGTACGAATCCATCGGTATTCCCCGGAAAAAAATCACGATTCTTGACGTACCCGAGAAAGATCGCGCTTTCTACTCCCAAGGCACCTACGACCTCCTCTACGCCTTTCCCTTCGGCACCGAGGAGCTTGAAGGCATTGCCTACCGCACCGACTACGACCTGAAACAACACCAGGAAGCCAGTGGCAAGCCTCTGGAGTATTTTGACGAGGAAACAAAAGAAAAGTTTATTCCCCATGTTGTAGAGCCCAGCGCAGGGGTCGACCGCACAACCCTTGCACTGATTTGCGAAGCCTACGACGAAGAGGAAGTTGCCGATGAAAAAGGGAACAAAGAAACCCGAGTCGTTCTCCGCTTTCACCCCCGAATGGCCCCTATCAAGGTAGGGATCTTTCCTCTTCTAAAAAATAAACCTGAACTCGTTGAAAAAGCACGAGCCTTGACCCAAGACCTTCGGAAACACTTTGCTGTTTTTTATGACGAGTCGGGCGCAATCGGTCGCAGATACCGCCGCCAGGATGAAGTGGGTACTCCCTTTGGCATCACCGTGGATTTCGAAACCCTCGAAGGAGCGAAAGATGGCCCGCTCGCTGGCGAAAAAGACACAGTCACCCTAAGACATCGTGATTCAATGAAGCAAGAACGCCTGCCCGTATCAGGCCTACTGGCCCGTCTTCAGACAGACCTAGGCTAGAGTATATGGCGCGCCGTCGCCCACCCCGCTCTGTCTTGCCTCGTGCGTTCGCTCACCTCGACTTACAGCGTCAACAGCGCCTTGGGGCTCCCGAAATCGTCTATGGGGCAGGAAAAACCGTTTCCCAAATTGCAGCAATTATTCGGCGTCTTCACTCAGCTCGCCAACCTGTCCTCACAACCCGCGTGGATTCCATTAAAGCCCGCCAACTCCGTCGCCTCTTCCCAAAAGGAAAATATCATCCCTCTGCCCGTACATTCACCCTACCCCTATCCACAGCCAAACCTCATACCCATCCCTCTCTTCAGGTCGCTATTTGTGCTGCAGGAACCTCCGATCATCCCGTTGCTGAGGAAGCTTTTGTAACTCTTCAGTTTCTGGGTCATCGCCCAACTCGCTTTTACGATATCGGAGTGGCAGGTCTTCACCGTACCATTCAACATCTCGACGCACTCCGCAAACACCATGCCCTCCTTGTAGTCGCGGGAATGGAGGCCGCCCTACCTAGCGTCCTCGGAGGACTCATACGCACTCCACTGGTCGCCGTTCCCACGTCCGTTGGATACGGAGCCCACCTGAAGGGAATCACCGCACTCCTCGGGATGCTCAACTCCTGTGCTCCAGGAATTACTGTCGTCAATATCGATAACGGTTTTGGAGCCGCCTACTCGATCCACCGCATAGCCCTAAGCCAAGACATCCATTTTCGCTAAAATCCTCCCTTCCGTCCTCGCTGTTTTCCTAGCACAATCCCCCCCGTGCCTACGATTCTTTTGGCCCAAGAGGATCCCGATGCCGCCGCCAAACTAAGTGCTCTCCTCCAAGATTTTTTTCCTACCGCAAAGCTTCAACTCCTCACCGATTTTGCGTCTGTCGCTGCAACTCTAACCTCTGGCACTCCAGCCTCCCTCCTCCTAAGCGACATCTTCTGGAGCGATGCAGATCAGTCCGGACCCCTACTTCTTCTGGCTGAAACATACCCAGAAACTCCCGTCGGAATCATCAGTCGCTTCGACCTAACCCAAATCCTATCGCCTGCCTATCCCATCCCATGGCTCAAAGCAGACGATCATCTGCCCCTTGCAATGGCAGAATTAATGGAAAACTTTTCAGGTCGCTCCTTCGGCCCTTACTCTGTTCTTTCTCCTGCCGGTCCCCATCCTTTGGGTCGGCTCTACTGGGCCAAACATCAACAACTCGAACGCCAAGTCCAACTCCTGGTCCCCCCCACAGGCTCCCCCACATTTTCAAAAAGAATCCGGTCCTATGCCCGCCTGAACCATCCGTCCGTCTACTCACTCTATGAGTCCATCCCATCCGAGGATCGTATCTTTGTGGCTTTGGAACCCGTTCTTCACCCCACACTTCTCCATATTCAAAACCAAAATACCCCACTCACGCTTCTTTCAGGGGCCCGCCTGGCTACCACTCTCGCTTCCGTGCTCTCTGAAATGGAATCCTCCTCCATCCCATCCCGACTTCTCGGTTCATACGACTACACACTCTCCCCCAATGGAACTCCCCGACTCCGAAATCCCGTCGCCTACCCTGGCTTACCCGAATCCTCTCATTTCGAAAACTCAAACCAACTCGCTTCCCTCCTCGAACCCCTACTTCCCCCGTCCCACCTGACACCGTCTCTTCTCAAGATCCTTCGAAATCCAGGCACATCCGCCTTCGATCTTCTAATCCAAACACGTAATTTCGAGCGTCAACTTGCTGATGTCCAAGAAGTCCACGTTCGAGATGAAGAGATCGAAGCCGCTAAAAAGATGGTTCAAGCCCGTATACTACGACGCTGGACAATCGCCCTGGGCTCCCTTGCGGCTGTGGCGTTTTTGACAATCGCCTCTTGGACAATTTACGACCGTCTTTTTCTTGATCTTCCCGGCACGCTCGATCACGAGGAAATCCTCGTTCCAGCAGGGCGTGTTTCCGTTCCAGGCTCAGATATAGATGTAAAAGATTTTTATCTGGACCGACATGAGGTCACGATCGGTCAGTACGAGAAATTTCTCGAAGCACTTCCTGACATTAAAAACTGGAGAACCTTGCTTCCTCCCACCACATCCGGTACACAATCGAAGATTGAGGACCTTGAACCTCCCGATTGGAAAGACATTCTGAATCGTGCTCGTAAAGGGGACAAGTACAACGGCCAGATCCGCATCACCCGCAATACCCCCGTATTCTTTGTGAACTACCCCAGCGCCTACGCCTACGCAAAATGGAAAAAACGTCGTCTACCCTCGAAGAGCGAATGGCTGCGGGCTGCGTCTGGTAATGATCGACGCCCCTACCCCTGGGGCACGAACTCAGACGCATCAGGCATCAATCTTGCCATAGGGAAAAAAGAGTCAGAGCTCAAAACCTACGACCATATGATGATTGCCGAATCCAACCCTGCCGACATAGGCCCCTTCAAGCACCTCGATTTAGGTGGAAACCTAAGCGAATGGGTAGACTCTCCCAATCCTCTTACTCCCGTTTTTATTGGTGGTAACTTCGATGACAGATTTCCTGTCTCCAATGCAAAGCCCACCCGAATTGCTGAATCCGCTAATGGGGCACCCTTTATCGGGTTCCGAACCGCCCGTTGAATTTTTTCTCATCTGACACACCAAAAATACGCTTTCTAACCCCTTTTCCATTAAATATCTACATGGGTTCAGAGGTCCTACAAGTAACTAGTGATCAATACTTTAAAGGGACGATTTTTAAATATGGGGTCGGAGGTCACAAAGCACTAAGCAGACTCCTTAGTTCCTCCACCGTTTTCACCGGCAACTGACACTTTTCCCCTTCACACAGATAGGCCGTCCTCTCTCTCGTTTTCTTCGCTAAGCCCTGAACAAATTCACTCGGATGGTCCTCCTCCGCACCCGTAATCAACAGATCCGGTCGATACACTTTGCCCAGCACCTCGAGAAGTTTTTCCCGCCCCTCTCCCGCCAAAACAAGTCTCGCCGGCAACTCGCTCGTCCGCTGTAGAGCCAACAATCCATGAGGCACAGCTTGCGGTAATCTCCTCATTCTTTCCCCCAACCAGTCCAATATCCGCTTCGCCGCATCACCCCACTTCGCCTGATCAGTCAACCGACCCAACTCCGCCAACGCTAAGGCCGCCACCGCATTTCCGCTTGGTTCCGCCCCATCATAATCATCTTTCATTCGGGCAATCAGACTTTTGTCCACGCTAGCCCATAATCCACCCCTTTCCCTGTCTTCAAAGGTTTCTAACATCTTTTTCGCCAAATCCACAGCTCGCTTCAGGTATTCCAATTTCAATGTCACCTGATGAAGATCTATCAAAGCCTGCAATACCCCTGCATAATCCTCCAACAGATGGGCATCATCTTTTTTCCCGTTTCGCCAACGGTGCGTCGGTGTTCCGTCCTTACGCATAAGATTCTTTTCTAAAAAACCCCATATTTCCTCCGCCCTTTTCGAATAATGGGATCCTCCGCCCCATCTCGCCGCCCTCGCATATCCTGAAATCGCCAACGCATTCCAAGAGGCTAACACCTTGTCATCTTTACCTGGACGAATCCTCCCCTCTCGTCTCCTCTCGAGCTTCTCTCGCAACCCCTCCAAAGCCATCCCCTCTTTCTCACTCGGCAACCTTCTCTGAGCTAAAACATTCCACCCCTCGATTGGATGATGCGGATCGATGAAATTTCCCGCCTCCGTCACACCCCAAATCTCCTCCGCCAACCTCATCTCCTCCCCATCGGCCATCTCCATCACCTCCTTCCTAGTCCAAACATAAAACTTCCCCTCCACCCCCTCGCTATCCGCATCCTCGGCCGACCCCAACCCTCCTCCCTCCACCCGCAGATCCCTCCACAAATACCGGTCGATCCCCGATACTACCTCCGCAGTCCACTTCTCCCCTAACGCCACTCCCAACTCTGCATACAAACCCATTAACTGGGCATTGTCGTATAGCATTTTCTCGAAATGAGGCACCGCCCACTCCCCATCCACCGCGTACCGATGAAAGCCCCCTCCGATCTGATCGTAGATCCCGCCCATCCGCATCGCTCGGCCTGTATGCCTTACGATCTCCAAAAGCTTGTCACTCTTTTCTGCAAAAGACCTTCTCAATAAGAAAAGAGGCTGACTCGGCCTTGGAAACTTGGGCGCACCCCCAAATCCGCCGTGCTTTCGGTCATACTCCATTGCCATCTCACCAGTCCCAGTCTTTAGAATTTTCTCCCCATCAGAGACACCACTCCCACTTGTCCCCCCCCCTAAAGACCGAACCCGTTGAGATAACTCCTCCGCCCACCCCTGCACCTCCTCTCCTCTTTCTCTCCACGCCGCTGCAATCTGATCCAACACATCCACAAACCCAGGCCTCCCATGCCCTCCAACTGGAGGAAAATAGGTCCCCCCATAGAACGGCTTACCCTCTGGCGTCACCCACACCGACAAAGGCCACCCCCCTTGCCCCGTTATCGCCTGAACAGCAGTCATGTATACCCGATCCACATCAGGCCGCTCCTCCCGATCCACTTTGACTGAAATAAAATCCCGATTAAGTACTGCCGCCACAGCTTCGCTTTCGAACGATTCCCGCTCCATCACATGGCACCAGTGACACGTCGAATAGCCGATACTTAGAAAAACTGGCTTTTTTTCCTCCTTCGCTTTCCTCCACACCGCATCTCCCCACGGCATCCAATCCACAGGATTGTGGGCGTGCTGCAACAAATAGGGACTCACCTCCCCATCCAACGCATTCGTCTTCTTCACCTGCCCACTCTAGACCCACTCTTCTCTCGTCGCACATCCCTAGCTTTTGGGGACTTGGTGTCTTGGTTAATCCTTAATGACGCCGAACGGAATGCTGGAACTAAATTCAGCCTTTAGATGTCAACCGCTCGAACCCTTCACGTTAATTCGGATCTACCGTTACTTAGAGACCTTAAAGCGCAGGAACTTTCTCGGCTTACCTTCCTCAATTAACACAGTAATTCTTTTTACCGATGTTTTGTCCACGCTAGACGTAATACCGATCACAGCCGACGCCGGGATATCGATCCAATCGCCTTCTAGGCTCTCGGCCCACTGTCCTACCACTTTTCCTGGCAGATTCAGACTCGAGTCATCATTTCTGATGTTCGCCGTAAGCATTATTGCGTTGCCATCACTGGTCAATACGGGAAGCGCAGGACTGGAACTCGGGCCCGTTCCGCCGAGGGCGTAGTTCATTAGATTCTGAAGACCATTCGATCCGACAGTTTCTTCACTTCCCGGAGGATAGATGCTTCCAAACGTTGAACCCGACTTCACCAGTTTTACAGAAGTTGAATTAACCCTCAGTTCATATCCATCTGCACCAATCAATGTCGGACTTCCAGTTACCGAACTTCCTTCCACCAAAGTATAGGATTCCGAGGTGGGCGCTCCATTTACCTTAAGTAACGCACCGTCGCTGAAAACAACATTCGTTACGCTACTGATTTTAACCAGCCCTTGTTCCAAGGTTCCTGCTACCGTTAGTGGCCCCACGGTTGAAGCCTCGTTGAACTTCAACGTTGCCCCACTGCTAACTGCCACCGCGCTATTCGTAGATAGCCCAAAAGCGCTTCCGACCACCAGAGTGCCCGCATTTACCGCCGTTCCACCCGTGTAAGTATTGGTAGCATTGAGGGTCAAAATGCCGGATCCAGTTTTGATCAGGCTACCGATCTGCGTGGAGGTTCGATTGCTGAGCACACCGTTTAAGGCGACAGAATTGGCCGTATCAATCACAGCCATCGCAGTGCTGTTTGCGGCAGATGCCCCCAGGGTGAAGTTCTGAGACAGTGTCGTGTTATTCGTGATCTGAAGGATGGTGTTTCCCAAATTGGTGGAGCTAAACAAAATCGCTCCCGTGCCCAAGGCCGAACCGTTACCGATGATGATACGCCCGTTGCCCAGTTCAGTCCCACCGGAGTAGTTGTTGTTCGTATTGTTGACATACAGGTTGCCAGTCCCCGTCCCAAGGACTCCAGAACCATTGTTGGTCGCAGAGCTGCCAATTTTTAATACGCCGCTGCCCGTGATCCGACCGTCCAAGGTTATGCTGTAGGTGTTGCTTGAGCCGGGTTGGAAGGTCAGGACATCGGTGCTGGTTTCCGCCAAACTCGTATTTAACTGGTTGGTAATCGTCATGCTGGCATTGGGCGCCGAAACGGCTCCAAGCTTGCTCAGCCCGATCTTACTATTAGAAGAGACAGCATAAATGGTTCCTGAACCTAGGTTGGTGCCGTTGGTCGCCCAAACAGCACCGTTGGCATTGGTGTTCAGATAGAGGCCGCCCGAAAAGGTGTTGCTGCCGGAAAGTTCCAGACCCTGAGTACCCAACTGCGACACCGACCCTTGGCCGGAGATATTGTTGGCGTTCGTGTACACGTTGGACCGCTTGAAGGCCAAGGTTGCACCGTTGGAGACCCTGATCTCCCCGGTGCCAGGAGTCGCATTGCTTCCAGCCGCCGAACTACCGATCTGCAACGTCCCGGCTTCAACGAGAGTCTGGCCAGAGTATGTGTTATTGGTGGTCATTAAAGTCGTTCCGCTACCGACATTGCGGAAGGAACCGTCGCCGGTGATCTGGTTAGAGAGGTAATAGTTGGTGCTCAAGCAGATGACCAAGGATCCTCCGTTGGTGATGTTGATCGCATTCGCGTTGCCCAAGGCACCGTTTGTCCCACCGCTTCCGATCCGGAGACTTCCCCTATCAACGCTTAGGATACCAGTGGGAGTGACGGTTCCTTCCACAATAAGATCTCCTCCGCTGGCCACTTTCAGATCCGCAGTCACATTCCCACCCGATACCGTCAAAGCGCCCCCTGTGCTTGTGACAGTCATCGTCCCAGCCGTCACCCCATTACTATCCACCACAATATTCGTGTTACCACCCAGTTGCCAAAAGGTCACATTGTCCTCGGTTGTGAATGCAACACCGCCCGATACATCTGCTTGGTTCCAGTTGGTCGCAGTCGTGTTCCAAACATTATTTTCGTAGCCACTCCATTTTAGGTTCTGGACGTTTGCCGAAATGTTGACCTTATAGCTGTAATTGTTTGCCGCAGTATTAGTTACGTAGCTGAAATTGTAGATTTTCCGTCCGATTATGTTGTTACTTGTCTGTCCATTCGTAATGGTCGTGGTGCCAACCAACAAACTCAACGAGTTGGGCGTGTTGACATCCAAGGACGAACTCAAGAGATCGTAGGTGCCTATAGTCCAAACGGTGGAACCGATATCGATCTGGTTGCTCAATGTGCCCAAGGTCAGGCTTGTTACGCTGAACTTGGTGTACGCGCTGCTGAGGGATAAAATCGCATTACCGTTCATTGTCACGTCACCCAAGGTCAGAGTGTTCATGCTGCTGCTTGTGCCACCAGTCAACGTGCTCATTAAGGTTGCCGTGTTACCTGCGGAGCCCGCCAAGGTGATAGAACCAATTCCGCCCGTACTGTTGATGCCCAGACTTTTCCCGTTAGAGATCGCCACCGCACCGTTGTTGACGATCGTACCGCCCGAGTAGCTGCTATTGGTGGCTGTAAGGTATAGGGTTCCCGACCCCACTTTGGTCAAGGCGATCCCAGCTACAACATTGCTTACGGTCGTGTAATTGGTAGGTGAGGTATTCGTATTAGTAAAAACCCCTAACGAGCCTCCCATGATCGAGCCAGAGAGAGTCAGATTACCAATATTGCCAATCGTCGCATTAGTGTTCATGGCGATCGCATTACTAATGGTTGCGTTTGACGAACTGCCGTTATATATCGCACCGTTTCCGCCGACACCCGTCCCAGCAATGTTTAAAGCACGAGCAACAACCTGATTGGAGAAGGAGTTGCTCGTACCCTGGTTAATTGCCGTATATCCATTTACGTCCAAAGTGGCTCCGCTAGCAACGTTGACGACGTTGTATGCCGCACTGTCACCCAAGGCACCCGCGTTGCCCATGCGTAGAGTCCCGGCATTGATATTAATGACGCCTTGGTTGGTATTGGCCCCGCTCAGAATCAGAACGCCATCGCCATTCTTCTGCATAACGCGGGAGGCGGAACCTCGGATGACGCCCGTGACGTCGATGGCGCCATTGGTGCCCACGTTGAAATTGTTGGACGCAGTGATATACATCGTGATGCCCCCTGCCCAGGTCGCCGTGGTTGAGGCGCTGTTGGTGATGAAAGATCCGGTATTGGTCATTACCAAGGTCTCCACAACGCCAGTCATGCCATTGAGATCCAGATTACCGCCCCTTAAATACGTGTAGTCGCCTCCAACTGCAGCGGTCGACATGCTTCCCACCGCGCCCAAAGCATAATTATTGCCCAACACGAGCATGCCCGAGTAAAGTTCAGTAATTCCGGTGTAGTTATTGCTTCCGCTTAGGATTGTGGTTCCACCGGTGGGTGAGTTCGTCATGCTGATGAATACGGCGTTGGATGCAACTGAACCCACAATGGATGCGGCAAGAGTGTTGGTCGTGTTGGCAGCGTTGGTGATGTTGATTTTACTTAGCCCGCTAATGGTGCCGTTGGTGACCAAGCTGTTGCTCAATGTCAACGTGGTGACTGTACTGGTCAAGTTGCCCAGATTCCAGGTGCCACCCATCATGTTGGCTGTAGTGGCCGAGAGGGATCCGTTTGTGATTGCCCCACTATTCAACGTTAAAGTCGAAAGGTTGTTGGTATTGTTGAACCCGCCCAAATTCAAGGTGCCCCCGGCGACCGTGACTGCGGTATTGGTCGCGATCGCATTGCTCACCCCGAAGGCAAGCACACCATTGCTGATCGTGGTCGTTCCAGTATACGTGTTGGCCGCACCCAACGTGACAGCTCCTGCGGTGGTCTTGTTGAGTCCGTTGGCCCCTTGAAGAACAACATTCGCCGTGCCCGACTGCATGTCGTAGGTACTCGAGTTTGTCACTACGCCCGATCCGTTGATCGTACCGCCAGATAGGGTGAGCCCTCCCACCGTGTTGGTCCCATTGACGGCGAGTGTGCCGCCTGAGACGGTTTCTGTTTCGGCAACAACAAGGTCGCCTGCGTTAGTGATGCTTCCACCCGAAAGGTTGAGAATCGCAGCACGGTTGGTCGCACCCCGGGCAATACTGAGCGTGCCGGACGAGACGATTTCTGTTTGGCTCACATTTAGATTGTTGGTGAGAACGACTGCACCCGCACCGCTTACATTCACGTTATTGGCGTTGATGTCGCCTCCCCCCAAACTCACGGTAGTCCCGATCGAGTTGGTGAATGTAACAAGATTCGCATTCACCCCGTTCGACGCAACGGCCACGCTGGCGTTGTTCGTGAAGAGAGCGCTGTCCCCCGCAGTGAAATAGGTCGTCGCTCCATTGGTCGTAACCCAGTCAGAATTGGCAACATTCGTACTCCACGCACCACTGTCTTTTGCAAAAGCCAAATCTTGAGGGCCTTGTTCGCCCGCAGGTTTTTGCACAATCAATTGCAGGGCGGTTGG
>Ga0114973_10001951_pt1 | contig 15127 bp, 16 predicted proteins | sample M_140807_MF_Meta_FD_87025 | JGI IMG/M metagenome (GOLD analysis project Ga0114973, IMG submission 87025) | Freshwater microbial communities from Lake Montjoie, Canada to study carbon cycling - M_140807_MF_MetaG | ecosystem: Environmental > Aquatic > Freshwater > Lake | place: Lake Montjoie... | reverse complement strand
TCGACGACCATGCACCTGGTCTGGTGTTCTGGCATCCAAACGGATGGACTTTGTGGCAGATGGTGGAGCAGTACATGCGCCAGGTTTACCGTGACAACGGGTATCTAGAGGTCAAAGCGCCTCAAATCTTAGATAAAACTTTGTGGGAGAAAACAGGTCACTGGGACAAGTACCGTGAAAACATGTTCACTACCGAGTCGGAAAAACGTGATTACGCACTCAAGCCCATGAATTGTCCTGGACATATTCTGATTTTCAACCAAGGGATCAAAAGCTATCGCGAATTGCCTTTGCGTTACGGCGAATTTGGTCAATGTCACCGTAACGAACCTACTGGTGGATTGCATGGCATCATGCGTGTGCGTGGTTTTACGCAGGACGATGGACATATTTTTTGTACTGAAGAGCAAATATTGGATGAATGCGTTGCGTACACTTCGTTACTGCAAAAGGTTTATAAAGATTTTGGCTTCGTCGATATCATTTACAAAATTGCCACGCGCCCAACTCAACGCATAGGCTCTGACGAAAGCTGGGACAGGGCGGAAGATGCGCTGATGCATAGCTTAAAAGCATCTGGTTGCGACTTCATCATTTCGCCCGGTGACGGCGCTTTTTACGGTCCTAAAATTGAATACACCTTGAAGGATGCTATCGGCCGTCAATGGCAATGTGGAACCATACAGGTGGACTTTTCCATGCCAGAGCGACTGGGCGCGGAATATGTGGGCGAAGACGGTGCGCGACATCGTCCGGTCATGCTGCATCGAGCCATCGTGGGAAGTCTTGAGCGATTCATTGGTATTTTGATTGAACAACATGCTGGTGCACTGCCTGTTTGGCTTGCTCCTGAGCAGGTGGTCGTGCTCAATATCACCGATGCACAGGCTGAATATGCCTTGGATGTGGTCAAAAAGCTGAAAAATCAAGGGTTTAGGGTGACCAAGGATCTGAGGAACGAGAAAATTACGTATAAAATACGCGAGCATTCAATGCAAAAGCTGCCTTACATCCTAGTCATGGGTGACAAGGAAATGGCAGCAGGTACCGTCGCAGTGCGCGCCCGGGGCAATATCGATCTCGGTGTCATGACACTCGAAGCTTTCTCCCAAAAGTTAGCCTCCGATATCGCCTCCAAACAATGACATTTTGTTATTGCCTTGAGCCTCATTGCGCGGTGTTTTCTGCTGATTACTCAGCGACTTTTTGAAGGATTGAACCATCGCTACTGAATTTCGCGATCGCCGTCAACGCGAGGAACGCAAACACCGCCTTAACCGGGAAATCATGGCTCCCGAAGTCCGCGTTAGCGGCCCGAACAACGAAGCCATAGGCATTCTGAGTCTTGCTGAAGCATTGCGAATGGCTGGCGAGCTAGATGTGGATTTGGTGGAGATTTCACCCACCGCGGTTCCACCGGTTTGTAGGTTGATGGATTACGGCAAATTCAAGTACCAGGAACAGAAAAAGGCTGCAGAAGCCAAGTCCAAGCAAAAAGTGATCGAGGTCAAGGAAATCAAATTCCGTCCTGGCACTGATGATGGTGACTACAACATCAAGTTGCGCAACATCAAACGGTTTTTGGATGATGGCGACAAATGCAAAATCACATTGCGATTCAGGGGTAGGGAGATTACCCACCAAGAAATAGGTATGGCGTTATTGCAAAGAATTCGGGATGAACTTGCTGACTTGATTGTGGTTGAGCAGTTTCCCAAACTGGAAGGACGGCAGATGGTCATGATGATCGCGCCGGGCAAGAAAAAACCGGGTAGCGTAGCCAAACCCGCCGCTGAAACTGTGCAAACAGCGACAGCGTAAAAGGCCACGCAAACAAGTGTCTCGGGGCTAACAAGTCTGCGTCTGGTTCGCAGCGCCTCACGAGCACAAAAAACAGGAGCATTCATATGCCCAAGATGAAGACCAAAAGCAGCGCTAAAAAGCGTTTTCGCGTTCGTCCAGGTGGTACCGTTAAACGCGGCCAAGCCTTCAAACGCCACATCCTGACCAAAAAGACCACCAAGAACAAACGTCACTTGCGCGGTCCTACCGGTGTGCATGAAACCAATATGGGTCACATGGCGCAAATGCTGCCCATGGCTGGCCTGTGATCAACGGACGAACAAGGAGAATTTGATATGCCTCGCGTAAAACGTGGTGTGACGGCTCGCGCCAGACACAAAAAAGTTTTGGCCCTTGCCAAAGGATTTCGCGGTCGCCGCGGTAATGTCTATCGCATCGCCAAAGAAGCGGTGATGAAAGCTGGGCAATACGCCTACCGTGACCGTCGTGCCAAAAAGCGTGTTTTCCGCCAATTGTGGATTGCCCGTATCAATGCAGCAGCCCGTGAATTTGGTATCACTTACAGCCAGTTTGCCAACGGTTTGCGCAAAGCAGCCATTGAGATTGATCGCAAAATGCTGGCTGATCTGGCTGTTCACGACAAAGCAGCCTTTGGTCATATTGTTGATCAGGTCAAGGCCAAATTGGCTACCTGATCCGGCCCTTGAACTATCCGAGTTACATCGGGTAGTTTATTGATCCAAGGGGGTTGAGGTTTACATGCTTCAATCCCTTCTTCATTTGTACCAGAGACATGCTATGAACGAGCTCGATTCCTTAGTGAAACAAGCACAGCAACTTTTTGCCTCATGTACCTCGCCTGTTGAGCTTGAAAATGCCAAAGCCCAGTTCTTGGGAAAATCCGGTCAAATCACCGAGCGCATGAAGGGCTTGGCAAAGTTAGATTTAGAAACCAAAAAAAGCCAAGGCGCTTTGATCAATGCAGCTAAGCAGTCCATAGAACTTGCACTTAATCAAAAGCGTCAAGAGATTGCGCATGCAGAGTTAGACGAACAACTCAAGTCCGAAACATTTGATGTAACTTTGCCTGCTGGTTTTCACAGCAAGGGAGGCTTGCATCCAGTTACTTTGAGTCTCGAGCGTATTGAAAATATTTTTTCTTCCATGGGATTTGAAGTGGCCCAAGGTCCTGAAATTGAAACAGACTGGTTTAACTTCACTGCACTCAATACGCCTGAAGACCATCCGGCACGCTCGATGCACGACACCTTTTATGTAGAGGGTGGTTATTTGCTACGCACTCACACCAGTCCAATGCAAATAAGACACGCAATGGCTCATGTGCAAAAGTACCAGGCTCTGGGCAAAGCTATGCCAGAAATTCGAGTGATTGCCCCGGGGCGTACTTACCGTGTTGACAGCGATGCAACGCACTCGCCCATGTTTCATCAATGCGAGGGTTTATGGATTGGCGAAAACATCAGCTTCAAAGATTTGAAAGTGGTTTTTACTGATTTTTGTAAAACCTTTTTTGAAAACGATGATTTGGTTATTCGTTTCAGGCCGAGCTTTTTCCCCTTTACTGAACCTAGCGCAGAAATTGATATTCAATTCCCTAGCGGTCCGCTGGCAGGTCGTTGGTTGGAAGTCGCAGGCTCAGGTCAAGTTCACCCCAATGTGGTTCGTAACATGGGGCTTGATCCGGAACAATTCATTGGTTTTGCATTTGGCATGGGACCAGATCGCCTCACCATGTTGCGCTATGGCGTCAATGACTTACGTCTATTTTTCGACGGTGATATCCGTTTTCTCAGCCAGTTCCAATGACATCTTCAAGGCAAGTTCATGCAGTTTCCTGAATCCTGGTTGCGCGAATTCTGCAACCCGCCCATCAATACGCAGCAATTGGCTGACACCTTGACCATGGCCGGCTTAGAAGTGGAAGATATTCAAACTGTGTCGCCGTTTTTCAGTCAGGTGGTGGTTGGTGAAATATTGTCTGTTGAACAACACCCTGATGCAGATCGTCTAAAGATTTGTAAAGTCAATATTGGCAAAGCTGATCCATTGTCTATTGTTTGTGGCGCTGCCAATGCAAGGCCAGGTATCAAAGTGCCTTGTGCTTTGGTTGGCGCTGAGTTGCCACCTGCAGAAGATGGTAAACCTATATTGATTAAGCTGGGTAAGTTGCGCGGCGTTGAAAGTCAGGGCATGCTGTGTTCTGCTCGTGAATTGAAAATTTCAGAAGATGCTCAGGGCTTATACGAGCTTGGAGCAGAGGCCAAACCAGGCTTAAATATCCGTGAGCATTTGAATTTAGACGATGCATTATTTACGCTCAAACTAACCCCGAATCTTGCTCATTGTTTAAGTGTTTTTGGTGTAGCGCGAGAACTTTCCGCACTCACTGGCAGTCCTTTGTTATCGCCCACATTCAAGGCGGTTGAACCCAATACCCATGAACTGCTGAAAGTAGAGGTGCAGGCGCCTGATCTTTGTGGCCGTTTCAGTGGTCGAATTATTCGGGGCTTGAACACAAATATCAAAACACCAGAATGGATGGTTCAGCGTCTGTCCCGCTGCGGGCAGCGCAGCGTCAGCCCTTTAGTAGATATTTCAAACTATGTGATGTTTGAATTCGGACGACCAACGCATATATTTGATTTGAAAAAAATTCATGGAGGATTGACTGTTCGTTGGAGTAACAAGGGTGAATCGCTTGAATTACTCAATGGGCAAACTGTGGCCTTAGACGACAAGGTAGGCGTGATTGCAGATGCACATCAAGTCGAATCGTTGGCCGGTATCATGGGCGGCGCCGCCACCTCTGTGTCAGAAACAACCACTGATATATATGTAGAGGCCGCTTTTTGGTGGCCGACTGCCATTGCAGGAAGATCACGTCGTTTTAATTTTTCCACTGACGCCGGGTACAGGTTTGAACGCGGTGTAGATCCAGCAGGAACTACAGAGCACATAGAACATATTACTGCTTTGATATCGTCAATTTGCCAGACACCTGCAACTCAAATAGGTCCTGTTGATGATCAAATTTTAAATATGCCCACTGCTAAATCGGTATCCATGCGTGTGGGTCGGGCCAATAAAGTACTTGGCACCCAACTTAGCCAGCAAGTCATGTCTGATGCCTTGAAGGGTTTGGGTTTAACAGTTGAAGAATCGTCTGACGTCATCTCTGTCACGCCACCTAGTTACCGTTTTGATTTAAAGATCGAGGAAGATTTGATCGAAGAAGTCGCCCGCATGGTGGGCTTTGATCAGTTGCCCGCAACTCCGCCCAGTGCCCCCATCACGCCCAAGTTAATGTCTGAAAGCCGTCGCAATAGTTTTTCAGTGCGTCGCCATTTAGCTGATTTAGGCTACCAGGAGACTATCAATTTCAGTTTTGTAGAAGCTGGTTGGGAGCATACGCTGGCTGGAAATCCCCATCCTATTCAATTACTCAATCCGATTGCCAGTCAAATGAGTGTCATGCGCTCTTCGCTGATTGGCTCTTTGCTGCAAGTAACTAAATTTAATCTTGACCGCAAAGCCTATGGCGTTAGGATTTTTGAGTTAGGTCGAGTATTCAAGAAAAACAATACAGTGGAGGAGGGGCTACAAACCGTCAAAGGCATAGAGCAACCTATGTACCTCTCTGGTCTCGCATATGGGCCATTACAACCCCTTGGATGGAATGCAAAAGACAAGTCAGTCGATTTTTTCGATGTCAAAGCAGATGTCTGCCATTTAATGTCAAGTCCATCCCTGCAATTTATTGCCGCCAAACACCCAGCTTTGCATCCAGGACGATCTGCACGCATAGAGAAAAATGGCGAAGCAGTGGGCTGGATAGGTGAATTACATCCTCAATGGCGTCAAGAATGGGGTTTCCCCTTGACGCCCGTCGTTTTTGAGCTTTCATTTGACGCCGTTCTTGACCGTCAAATCCCGCAAAGTCAAGCGATCCCACGTTTGCATCCTGTTGAACGAGATCTGGCGATTGTGGTGAGTGAATCTGTCACCCATGAACAATTGATATCTTGTATCAAGGATTCACCCACGCAACAGTTGTTAAAAAATGCGGTATTGTTTGATATTTACCGTCCACTTAAACCAGATTCTGCCGTCACGATCGGTGAGAAAAGTATGGCGGTTAGACTTTTTCTGCAAAGCGCAAATGAACATACATTGACCGAAGCGCAGATTGAATCGGTAATGAAATCTGTCATGGAAAACTTAGTTAGCAAACTTTCAGCAAGATTGCGCACTTGAAGGAATTATTCAAATGAATCTGTCGTTCGAAACCATTGAAACTCCTGCTTTGACCAAAGCTCAACTTGCAGAATTGCTTTTTCAGCAGATTGGATTGAACAAACGTGAATCCAAGGACATGATTGATGCTTTTTTTGATCTGATTTCCAAGCAATTGGTTGAAGGACAAGATGTCAAGATTTCTGGTTTTGGTAATTTTCAAATCCGTACCAAAGCCCCCCGTCCGGGTCGAAATCCACGTACTGGGGAAACCATTCCTATCAAAGCTCGCAGGGTTGTGACTTTTCATGCAAGCCAAAAACTCAAAGAGCAAATTCAGGGTGTGTCAACTGAAACATCTGAATAAGAAAACTTTATTTGCATTTTTTTCTTGAAAGCGCTTGCTTTGGCGCTGTGAATAATTGCCAGTGTTGGTCTATTTCATTTTTTTGATTAAATTTTGGTTTTTTCATGTCGATATGCTTTGAATGAACGCAGTCTTCGTGTAACCTCTACAGCCCTATCTAACTGATTGTTTTCATGGAGAATTCTCTCCCTTCCATTCCAGCCAAGCGTTATTTCACTATCGGTGAAGTAAGCGATTTATGTGGTGTGAAACCACATGTGCTTCGCTATTGGGAGCAGGAATTTACGCAACTTCGCCCCATGAAAAGACGTGGCAATCGTCGCTATTACCAGCATCATGAAGTTTTGATGATTCGCCGAATCCGAGATCTGCTTTACGAGCAAGGCTTTACGATCAGCGGTGCTCGAAATAAGTTGCAAGAACTGGTACAAACCGAACGGGATAAAAAGCGGGCGGGAGAGGTCATGCTTAATGGCTTGGAAGAACTTGAAGACAATCTGGCAATGGGTGATGTCAAAGTTGATGATCCTTGGGTGACAGATCTCTCCGAAAATGGCGTCTACAGATTACAGCTTCTGCGCCAGGAATTATTTGAAATCCGCGGGCTTCTCGATTAAAGATCAGCAAGGCACAGCTATAATGCAACCTAATTTCGGCGTGTAGCGCAGCCTGGTAGCGCACTTGCATGGGGTGCAAGGGGTCGCGAGTTCGAATCCCGCCACGCCGACCATACTGACTAAGGGTTAGTTCTCACAAGGAACTAGCCCTTTTTTAAATCAATGTTCAATATGAAAAAACTTGCTTTAATATTTTCATTGGTCTGTATATCCAGTCATGCCGAGTGGACTTTGTTGCATACAGATGAAGACAAATCTCAATTTTTTTGGGATCCTGAGACTATCACGGTGGTTGATAGTTTTAAGCGTATTTGGATTTTGAACGAATTAGAAAATGCCAATTCTCAAGGTACAAAATCTTTTCGCTCCGTCGAGGAATATGACTGCGCCAATACAAGTTCAAGGGTAATGCAAATAGCCGCTTTTCGGGGCGGTATGGCGACAGGCCAGTTGCTTGCCAAACAGCAGGGCAGTGGTCAATGGAAAAAAATCAAAGAAGGCACTGTTGAAGAGATGATTCTTCAAAAAGTTTGTGGCATCACACAATAAATCTTCACCTTTCGCTGACCCTGACAATTTTTTATTTGTCACAAATTTTCATCTTGTGATGGGGCATTGACGTTTGTTCATGTAGCAGGTATCCCGCCATAGGTTTGCCATGTAGAGCCAGCAAGCCATCCTGCGTCAACCGGAAGATTGATGCCTGTGATCGCAGTGGCTTGTGGGGAAAGCAAAAAAGCCACTGCAAAAGCCACTTCATGGGGTTCGACAAGTCGCCCCATGGCTGCTTGAGACATCAAATCCTTGGGGTCTCGGTCTCCCCGGTCAATGGCAGCTTGCAGGGCTTGAGTTCTGGTGTATCCGGGCGAAACAGCGTTCACACGCACACCGGTGCGTCCCCATTCCGCAGCCAAACCCGCGGTCATAGAAATGACCGCGGCTTTTGCAGGTGCATAGGCGTGTAAAGGGTTTGAACGCATGCCTGCGATAGACGCGAGATTGACGATGGCCCCATGACCGCGCTTGACCATCGCATGGCCAAACAATGTGCAGCAAAGATAAGTGCCTCTGAAATCTACATTCAAGACGCGTTCCCACTCTGACATGCTGAGTTGATCTGGTGGTAGACGATTTTGTAATATACCTGCGCTGTTGACGAGGCAATCTACGGGGCCGAATCGTGTCTCTATCTCTTGCAGTTTGGACTTGAGTGCTTGCTCGTCAGTGACATCGCAGGCCAAAAATCCTGATGCTTTCTCGTGGCAGACCGATTGCGAATGGGGAAGGTCCATCACGAGCACATTGTGTCCAATATCAATCAAATGTGAGACACAGGCTGCACCGATGCCACTGGCACCTCCGGTGACGAGGGTAAATGAAGATTGTTTCATGTTGGTATGGCGTTATTGGTTACCGATGACACCTTGGAGAATGACAAACTTAGCCGAAAAAGTAGCCTTGGCAGACCCACTAGACAACAGTTTGTTTTCTGCGTTCAGGGCTGAGACATTGAATTGGTATTCGTGGCCGAGTGTAGTGAAATTTTCCGGACAAGGGCCTTTGTATTTGTCGAGGCCACCTGGTTCAATCACATGCTCAGCTGAAAACCCATCTGCCTTTGTGAGCAATGCGCCACCATGGTCTTGCTTGTGGTTGTCTAGATCAACTAATTGAACTTTGAGACTGGTGGTTCCGGGCGGTATATTTTTTAATTTCAATGCCGGCGAGGTGTTGGAGCAATGGTGCGAAATATTCCATCGGAATTCCACTTGCAGTGAATTTTGCGCCCAAGCTGGAGCAACGAAGAAAATAACCAATAAGGCTGAGAGACTTTTCATGGCGTACTCCTGATAATGGCCTATTATTGCCTTAGGCAACCTGAGATTGTTTATGCATGGCCTGCATCTTGCAAAGCGTTCATACTCGGGCCAACCCTGTGACAGTAACTGTTGTCTCTGGCGTAAACTCAACGCGTTTAATTTTTTTGGTTGAATGAAGATGCAAAGTGATATTGAGATTGCGCAAGCTGCAACATTAAAACGCATTCCAGAACTGGTGAAAAGTCAACTTGGCATATCTGACGAGCATTTGTATGCTTTTGGTCACCACAAAGCCAAATTGTCATTGAAATACATTGCTGATTTACAGCCTAAAAATAACAGCAAAATTATCTTAGTTACCGCTATTTCTCCCACGCCTGCAGGTGAGGGTAAAACCACAACCACGGTCGGTCTGGGGGATGCGCTTTGCAAAATAGGCAAGAAAAGTTTGATATGTTTGCGTGAACCTTCGTTGGGACCCGTTTTTGGTATGAAAGGTGGTGCGACCGGTGGCGGTATGGCTCAGGTGGTTCCCATGGAAGACATCAATCTGCATTTCACAGGTGACTTTGGTGCCATTGGCTTAGCGCATAACTTGTTGTCAGCCATGCTGGATAACCATATTCATCACGGCAACTCACTGAAGATTGATACCCGTCGCATCAGTTGGAAGCGGGTCATGGATATGAATGACCGTGCTTTGCGTCAAATGGTTGTTGGTTTGGGAGGTACTGCCAACAGTGTGCCCCGAGAGGATGGCTTTGATATTGTGGTGGCCTCTGAAGTCATGGCGATTTTTTGCTTGGCAACCAGTTTGGCAGATCTCAAGCAACGTTTAGGCCGCATTGTGGTGGCCTATAACACCGATGGCGATCCCGTTTTAGCCAGTGATCTGAAGGCCCATGGCGCCATGGCCGCCTTGCTAAGAGATGCTTTTGCGCCCAATATTGCCCAGACGTTAGAAAATAATTTGGCCTTTATTCATGGTGGTCCGTTTGCCAATATCGCGCATGGTTGCAATTCTGTGGTTGCCACCACAACCGCCGCCAAGTTGGCTGATTACGTTGTGACTGAGGCTGGTTTCGGTGCAGATTTAGGCGCTGAAAAATTCATTGATATCAAATGTCGAAAAGCTGATTTGAAACCCTCAGCAGTGGTTCTGGTCGCCACTGTGCGAGCGCTCAAATACCATGGCGGTGTAGCTGTCAAGGAATTGGGCACAGAGAATTTACCCGCCCTAGAAAAAGGCATGGTCAATTTGCAAAAGCATTTGCACAACATTCGTACACATTATGGTTTGCCCTGCGTGGTTGCTATCAATCACAGAACCGAAGACACTCCCGCAGAAATAACCATGCTGGAAAAAGCTTGCGCCGCCTATGACGTTCAGGTGGTCGTTGCCAGACATTGGGCGCAAGGCGGTGCGGGTGCGGTGGATCTTGCGCATGCAGTTGTTGCTTTGTGTGATCAGCCTAACCACTTTCAATATGTTTACGATGAAAAAGAGAGTTTGTGGGACAAAGCTCAAACGATTGCCCGCAAAATCTACGGGGCACAAGGTATTTCAGCGGATGCCAAAGCCAAGACATTGATAGATAAATTACAAGAACAGGGTTATGGTCATTACCCTGTTTGTATTGCCAAAACCCAGTATTCATTTTCCACCGATGCCAAAGCGCTTGGTGCGCCTTCGGGTCATACATTACATATTCGTGAAGTCCGCCTAGCAGCGGGTGCAGAATTCGTCGTCTTGGTATGTGGTGATGTCATGACCATGCCAGGGCTTCCTAAAATTCCGTCAGCGCATGCCATCGATATTGATGCAGATGGCAATATTGTGGGTTTGTTTTAGAGGTACTTATGAAAAATTCAAATGTATGGCTCACCGGGTTTTCCATCGCTTCTGTGTCTCTTGTTCTTGCGTGGTCTTTACCTTTGCCTGCACTGTCTGACAACGCAGACAAGGCACTGATAGAAAAAGCAAATACGCTGTTCAAGCCGTTGCCCGCATCTTCTGCACTGGATAACAGTGAACTCGCACCCACAAGAGTTGCTCTGGGTAAAGCCTTATTTTTTGAAACTCGCGTTTCCTCAGATGGGAGATTAGGTTGCGCCACGTGTCACAACCCCGCCTATCACGGCGCAGATGCCTTGGCATTGTCAGTTGGCATCCATGGCAAAGTTCTTCCCAGAAATGCGCACACCGTTTTCAACACTTCATTACTGATGGCGCAGCACTATGGTGGAAACAGGGCGACTGTAGAAGAGCAAGCGTTCAAAGCATTGCTCAGTCCTGTAGCGTATGGAAACACTTCGAATGAGCAAGTTGAAACCAAGTTGATTAAACTGGGCTACGAGCCTTTGTTCAAAGCGGCCTATCCTGGTGATGAAAAAGCGGTGAGTGTTGAAAATTGGAGCAAGGCTATTGGTGCTTATGAGCGGACCTTATTAACACCTTCACCCTTTGATAAATTTTTAAAAGGCGATGCCCAAGCTTTGTCAAAAACGGCCAAACTGGGATTGGAAAAATTCATCAATGTGGGATGTGCTGGATGTCATAACGGTGTGACTGTGGGTGGCCAGTCGTATCAAAAATTCGGCATTACCCAGGATTACTGGACTGTCACTGGCAGTACCCCTAAGGACGCTTTCAACGGTTACGACAAAGGACGTTTCCATGACACCAAGAACGAGGCAGACGCTTTCATGTTCAAGGTGCCTCAGTTGCGCAATGTGGCTGTGACTGCGCCTTATTTTCACGATGGCTCAGTTGCCACTCTGCCGCAAGCGGTTCGTGTGATGGCTCAACTGCAGCTGGGCAAGCAATTGTCTGATGACGATGTTGTGCAGATTGTCAGTTTTTTGGAATCTCTGACAGGTAATATTCCCGAAGATTTTGCTAAGGTTCCTCGTTTGCCTGCAGCGCCGCATTGATCATTTGTTGACTTTCATTAACTGACTCATTGAGATGCGTTGTTTAAGCGTTGTTTTGTCTTTGTCTGGATTTTTTATACCAGCGGTTGCCCAAGCGGAGTGGACGTATTTGTCAAGCGCAGACGGTGATACGGTGTTGTTAGACAAATCAACACTCGTACAAAATAAAAACCGAAATTCAACCATTTGGATGTTGACAAATTTCGGTAATCCCACCGCTCAAGATGTGTTGTCAGTCGCGAAATGGGTGGAGTTTGACTGTGACCATAACCGCTACAGGTATCTGGCAGTTTATGGTTACGAAGGACAAATGCAAACCGGCGCCAAACTCATCAATATTCCCAAACCTTCTCTCTGGGACAAGACCAAATTTGGTACAGTTTTAAAAAATATCCAACTCATTGCCTGCTTGCGCGGTCCCTTACTGAGGTGAATTTGACATGCAAATGAACTTTATAGAAAGCCCTTTATTGCGCATAGGGTATCGAGAATGGAATCCGGATGCCAAACGTTGCATCGTCTTGGTCCATGGCTGGCCTGACAGTATGCGTTGCTGGCATCATGTCGTGCCACATTTGGTTGATGCTGGTTACAGGGTCATTGCACCTGCCTTGCGAGGCTTTTTACCCACCACTTTTTTGTCTGAATCTACCCCTCGAACCGGTCAGTTAGCTGCGCTTGGCAGAGACATGATCGATTTTGTCCATGGTTTGAATTTGGAGCAACCTGTATTGGTAGGCCACGATTGGGGGGCCCGTGCGGTAGCCAATGCCTGCGGATTGCATCCTGGCATTGCCAGTCATATGGTGATGATTTCAGTAGGGTATGGCACCAATGATCCGTCTCAGTCTTTGAGCATGGAGCAAACCCAGCTGTACTGGTACCACTGGTTCATGGCCACAGAGCGCGGTAAGCGAACAGTTCGTGAACACGGTAAAGCGTTCGCTCAACGCATGTGGGATACATGGGCACCCAGCGGTTGGTATTTGCCTGACGAATTCGAACAAACCGCCATGGCATTCAATACGCCTGATTGGGCAGAAGTGACCCTGCATTCTTACCAGCACAGGTGGGGCCATGCGCCGTCTGACCCTTATTACGATGCAGATGAAAAAAAGCTGTTTCCTGCCCCTTTACTTGACGTGCCTACATTGATGTTGCACGGAGAACAAGATGGCGTCAGTTTGCCAGCGACTTCCGCCCAAAAAGAGCAGTTTTTTAAATCTCGTTATGAAAGAAAACTATTGCCTGGCGTTGGACATTTCCCTCAAAGGGAAGCGCCTGTGAAAGTGGCACAAGCCATATTGGAATTTATCAAGTAATTAGCTTTCAAGCCAATCACATATGACTTGCCATTGTTGCAAGTCTTTTTCAACCTTGCTTGGTGTGATATCAAACAGACTCAAGCCATGGGCAGCCAAGTGCAGGTAATACTGTGTATCGCGTAAATAGCCGATGATGGGTACATTAAGACCCGCCATGAATTCACGTAACTTACCGGCCGCAATGGTTCTTTCGTCTACCCGCATTCCGATGATGCCCAATTTGGTTTTTCCAAGCTTGGTTATTTCATGTACTTGTGAAATAAACGCCTGTGACGCATACATATCAAATATGCTGGGCATGATGGGAATAAGCAATTTATCAGCCCTAGAGATGACTTCCTTGAACCGCCACCCGCCCAATCCACCTGGCGTGTCGATCACGACGTGGGTGGTCCCGCGTGGGGGCTTTGCCGTTAAGACCAGATCGGCTTGAAGCTCCCAAGTAGAGATACGGTTGGTTTCAGCAGGGCGTAAATTCAGCCATAAGCGCGAGGATTGCTGTATGTCTGCATCTCCCAGCATGACGGAATTTCCGCGCGAAGCAAAATAGCCCGCCACATTGGTCGACAGGGTAGATTTTCCAGAACCCCCTTTGGGGTTGGCTATCACTATCACTGGCATATCAAGACAAATCCCAACCTTTTCCGTTTCTGCAATAGGTTAACGCCTGGTTATACAAGGCTTGACCGGATGGATTACCTTTAATGGACATCAAGTAGTTTTTCAAGGGCATCATATCTGTAGAACGGGCACAGTCAAAACCTCGACCAAGTTCTCCATTGAAATGAAGAACGACATGGCCATTGGCTTGAACCCGTTTATAAGCCGCACCCAAAAAAGCCACGGCGCATGCTGATTCACATTGCTGGCCTTCGGTCACAATCAATTCAAGCGATTGTGATTTAAACCATTGCCCCAATTGAATGCCAAGCATTAACTCACCTTGAGCCGAATTCATATAAACGGGAGTCACCAAGCGAATACCATTTTTTCGAATACAAGGTTTCACATTCTGTAACAGGCTGTTGATTCCTGACAGGGCACTGCTGTCTAAGTAGCCCGAGAACTCAACCACGTCCAATGAGCCTGACATGCATTCAGGGTATTTCAATCGGCTGTGTCTGGCCTCGAAACGGTCACCATAAACAGAACTGACCAACTGCATTTGAGATTGCGGGTATCCGTAATTGCTGGACCCCATGACTACTTGGTAGGGAACCGCTTCCATGCTGGCCTGGCGAGGATTGACACAGCCGATCAACATGATCAGCAGCAGTGCCAAGATTCTTGAAATAGTGAGGTTCTTCATGGGCGGCCTTGGATAAATGGATGACAAATAGTCACCACAAATGGTCGACACCGGAAGTAAAAACTTGAGCATTGGCAACCGTCACCGGGACGGTTGCTGCTGGCCTCAGGCTTAATGGACAACCATCAAAGTAAATGGATATACATAAGCTTGCAAGGTAACTAATATGCCCACCAGACAAGCCAATGCGATGGAATGGAAAAACACATAACGCAGGATTTCGCCTTCATGGTTGAACCAACGCGTGGCAGTGGATGCCACGACGATGGACTGTGCGTCCACCATCTTGCCCATCACACCGCCCGAACTGTTGGCCGCACCCATTAAATTGGGCGACAGACCAAGTTGCTCGGCCGCGACTTTTTGCATACCACCAAAAAGTACGTTAGAGGCAGTGTCGGAACCTGTCAATGCGACACCAAGCCAGCCCATCAAGGTGCCAAAGAACGGGTACAGCACACCGGTGTTGGCAAATGCCAAACCAAGGGTAGTGTCTGTTCCGGAATAGCGTGTGAGTGAGCCCAGTGCAAGCATCAGCACAATGGTAAGCAGTGAATACCGCACCAACCACAAAGTATTGAAAAAGATACGAACCAATTGCAAGGGGTTGTACTTCATGACCAGACCGCCAACAACGGCAGACAACAAAATACCTGTGCCTGTGGCAGACAAAAGATTCAGTGTGTAAATAGCAGCTT
>Ga0114973_10001950_pt1 | contig 15130 bp, 12 predicted proteins | sample M_140807_MF_Meta_FD_87025 | JGI IMG/M metagenome (GOLD analysis project Ga0114973, IMG submission 87025) | Freshwater microbial communities from Lake Montjoie, Canada to study carbon cycling - M_140807_MF_MetaG | ecosystem: Environmental > Aquatic > Freshwater > Lake | place: Lake Montjoie... | reverse complement strand
CGAGCCGTTCGCGGGTCTGCTCCAGGCTCAGCCGGGCGCAGGCACTGCCTTCGGGAGGGCAGACGATCGCCTCCTCCACCAGGGGGTCGCCGAGCTGCTCCAGGCTGACGAGCAGCAAGGCCACGAGGCGCCTTCCCCCGTCATCGGCCACGGCTCCTGCGGAGCTGCCGTGGCGGCGGGTCCAGAAGCGCAGGCCGCTGCCGGTGCCGCTCCCTTCGCCTTCGCTGAGTGCGGCGCGCTGCCATTCCGTGCCGGCCATGCGGGCCACTGCCAGGATCCAGGTCTCGGCATGGAGTCCTTCTGATTCGGTGAGGAACAGCCGGATGGAGCGATCGAGAACGGTGGCCGCCGCGACCTGGGGAGGGGGGGAAGCAGGCATGGTGGGAGCGTGGTGCGCAAGGTTGCCTGCAGCATTCCCCGGCGCCGACACGGGGCCTTCAGCGGCCACCAACGGCTGCACCGCTCAGGCTTCCAGGGGCATCCAGCGCACGGTGAGCACCGTGGAGGGGTCCAGCACCCGCCAGCTGTGTTCCAGCCCTTCGCCCCAGATCACGAAGTCGCCGGCCTGCTCCAGCGTCAGCGCGAGTTGGCGGCCGTTCCGGCGGAAGGTGAGCGCGAAGGCTCCCGGAGCGGTCAGCAACGACAGGGTGCGGCCGGTGCTGGTCGGCTTGGCCACGCCCCAGGAGGGATCATCGTCCGGGTGGTGCTGGAACCATTTGATGCCGAGGTTGGTGAGCTGGTCCCCGGCCGCGCGAGTGGTGCCGCTCGACCCGTCTGCCGCCGCAGGATCTCTGTGGCGCAGAAAGCGCAGGGCCTCCCTCGGAATGGCCGGATGATCCCCAACGAACCAGTTGGTATGCGGCTGGCCTGGATCCCGCAGGTCCCAGGCATTGCCCCATTCCACCCCGTTCAGCGCCTCTCCCTCCCGTCGCATCGCGCACCGCCCGTGGCCGATCAGACCGCCGCCAGGCCGGAGTGGCGAATCAGGGCTTCGCTGGAGGGGGGGCGGCCCCGGAAGGCCTCGAACACCTCGGCGGGGTGGCGGCTGCCGCCCGCGCTGAGCACCGTGTCGCGGAAGCGGCGGCCGGTGGCGCGGATCGCCTCCTCATTGCCCAGATCGGCCTCCTCGAAGGCGCTGAAGGCGTCGGCGCTGAGCACCTCGGCCCACTTGTAGGAGTAGTACCCGGCCGAATAGCCGCCCGCGAAGATGTGGCTGAAGCTGCAGAGCATGGCGTCCTCCGGCAGGGGCTCCAGCACCGTGGTGGTGGTGGCGATGCGGCGGCGCAGGCCCTCCGGGGACACGCCAAGGTCCGGGCTCCACTGACTGTGAAGCTTCAGATCGGTGAGGGCGAAGTGCACCTGGCGCAGGGTGGCGGCGCCCCCCAGGAAGGTGCGGGCGGCCAGCAGCTTCTCGAATTCCGCCTCCGGCAGCGGCTCACCGCTCTGCCAGTGGCGGGCCATGCCCAGCAAGGTGGCGCGGTCGTAGCACCAGTTCTCCATGAACTGGCTGGGCAGCTCCACCGCATCCCACTCCACGTTGTTGATCCCCGCCGCCTGGGGGCGCTCCACGGTGGTGAGCATGTGGTGCAGGCCATGGCCGAATTCGTGGAAGAGGGTTTCCACCTCGGCAAAGGTCATCAGGCTGGGGGTGTCGCCCACCGGCGGGCTCTGGTTGCACACCAGGTAGGCCACCGGCAGCACCGGGCTGCCATCCGGGCGGCGCTGCCGCACCAGGCATTCATCCATCCAGGCGCCCCCCCGCTTGCTGCCGGGGCGGCTGTAGGGGTCGAGGTAGAAGGCGGCCAGGGGGCGGCCATCGGCGGAGTCGTTGACGCGGAAGAAACGCACGTCCGGATGCCAGAGCGGCGCCTCGCCATCGGCGGCCACGATCGTGATCCCGAACAGGCGGTCGCACAGCCCGAACAGCCCCTCGAGCACCTGGGGCAGCGGGAACCAGGGCCGCAGGGCCTCGCTGTCGAGGTCGAACCGCTCCTGGCGCAGCCGCTCGGCCCAGAAGCTCACGTCCCAGGGGCGCAGATCATCGGCTTCAGGAGCGCCGGCGCGGGCCGCGCAGGACCGCAGTTCGTCCAGTTCCCGCTGGGCGGCCGGGTAGGCGGCCTGGCGCAGGTCTTCGAGCAACCGTTCCACCTCGGCCTCGGAGCCGGCCATCTTCGAGGCCAGGCTCACCTCGGCCCAGTTGGCGTAGCCCAGGCGCCGGGCCTGCTCCTGCCGCAGGGTGAGGATCCGCTCGATCAAGGGACCATTACCGGTGCCGTCTTCCCCCACGCCGGAGGCGCGGCTCACGTGGGCCCGGTACAAACGCTCCCGCAGATCGCGGCGCAGGCTGTACTGCAGGAAGGGGCCATAGCGGGGAAAGTCGAGGCCGAGCAGCCAGGGCCCCGCCTCGGCGCTGGCGCCCTCCTCCCCCTTCTGGCGGGCCGCCTCGGCCAGCAGGGCCCGCAGGCTCTCGGGCAGACCCTCCACCTCGGCGGGGTCGCTGAGCTTCAGCGTCCAGGCGTTGGTGGCATCGAGCACCTGGTTGCCGAAACGGGTGGAGAGCTCGGCCAGCTCCTGGCTGGCGGTGTTGAAGGCCTCGCGGCTCTCGCCTGCAAGCCCCACGCCCCGCAGTTCCATGTCGCGCAGTTCGGCGGCCAGGATCCTTCGCTGGGTGGCATCGAGGCTGCCCTGTTGTTGCAGCTGCTTCAGGGCCCGATAGATCACCGTGCTCTGGCCGGCGCGGTTGCCGAAGGCCACCACAGCCGCCTGCTGGCTGGCGTGGGCCTCGCGCAGCTCGGTGCTGTTGCAAACGCCGTTGAGGTGGCTCACCACGCCCCAGCTCCAGCGCAGGCGCTCACCGAGCCGGTGCAGGGGATCCATCACCTCCTGCCAGCTGAGGGGGCGCTCCGTTGCCAGGGCGTTGGCCAGATCGGTTTCGATCGCGCCCAGCTCCGCATTCAGCGCGGTGAGCAGAACGGGAATGTGCTGGCGCACCTGCTCCGGCGTGATTGCTTCAAACACGGGCAGGCCTTCACCGGCCAGCAGGGCAGGGCCATCCCCCGGGGGAGTGGCGGAGCCCACGGCGCTGGGGGTTTGGATCATCGTGGGGCCGGAGGTCGCTGGGATCCATTCCAGCGCAACGCCATCACCGCCGTGGTTCAGCCCAGGGCGGGCAACCGGCCCAGGGCCAGCTGGGCCTGGCTGGCCAGACCCGTGGCCAGGGCGGTGGTGCTGGCTTCATAGAGGTCGATGGCCAGGCGGGGCCAGAAGCCGATCACCAGGGTGGGCACCAGCAGGCTCAGGCCGATCACCGCTTCGCGAGGATTCATGTCGCCCACCTTCGCCAGGGCCGGGATCCTCGGTCCGAAGAAGACCCGCCGGCACAGGGAGAGCAGATAGACCGGCGTGAGCACCAGACCGATGGCCGCCAGCACGATCGTGATCACCCGGAAGCCGGTAGTGAAGCTGTCGTTGGAGGTGATGCCCAGGAACACCGTGATCTCACTCACGAAGCCGCTCATGCCCGGCAGGGCCAGGGAGGCCAGGGAGCTGGCCAGGAAGAAGGCGAAGGTGATCGGCAGCACCTTGGCCAGGCCGCCCATGTTCGGAATGGAGAGGGTCTTGGTGCGTTCGTAGAACACGCCGGTCACGAAGAACATGGCGGCGGCGATCAGGCCGTGGCTCACCATCTGGAGCATGGCGCCGCTGATCCCGAGCGCGTCCACGGCGCCGATGCCGAGCAGCACGAAGCCCATGTGGCTCACCGAACTGCAGGCGATGCGCCGCTTCACGTTGTCCTGGGCGAAGGCGTTGAGGGCGCCGTAGATGATGTTCACGATGCCCAGCACGATCAGGGCCGGGGCCAGCACCAGGTGGGCCTCCGGCAACATCTGCACGTTGAAGCGGAGCAGGGCATAGCCCCCCATCTTCAGAAGCACCCCGGCCAGCAGCATCGACACCGGGGCGTTGGCCTCACCGTGGGCATCGGGAAGCCAGGTGTGGAGGGGGAACATCGGCAGCTTCACCCCGAAGCCCACCAGGAAGCCCAGATAGCAAAGGAGCCCGAAGGTGCCGCCGGCGGAGCGGCTGGCCAGTTCGGAGAGGTTGAGGGTGAAATGGTCGCCGGAGAGGGCCAGGGCCAGGCCGCTGATCAGGATCAGCAGGGAGGCCGTGGCCGTGTAGAGGATGAACTTGGTGGCGGCGTACTGGCGCTGGGTGCCTCCCCAGATGGCGATCAGCAGGTAGACGGGCACCAGCTCCAGCTCCCAGGCCAGGAAGAAGAGCAGGAAGTCCTGGGAGAGAAACACCAGGGCCTGGGCCGAGGCCTGCAGCAGCAGCAGGCCGAAGTAGAGGCGGGTCTTGCGGGCCACATTCCAGCTGGCCGCCACTGCCAGAAGGGTGACCAGACCGCTGAGCACCACCAGGGGGGCCGAGAGCCCATCGGTGGCCAACGACCACTCCAGGCCGAGGGCGGGCACCCAGGAGAAACGCTCCACCAGCTGCAGCTGGCTGGAGGACCCATCGAAATGGCGGGCGAACACCCAGAGCATCAGGGCGAAATCGGCCAGCAGGGTCACCAAGGCCACCGTGCGGGGCAGACGGGGATCGTCTCCATCTCCCGGCAGCAGGGGCATCACCAGGGCCGCCGCCGCCGGCAGCAGCACGATCAAGGTGAGCCAGGGAAACGATGCCGCTGAGGCCGGGAGGGACGCGGCCGAGAGGGGCAGGGTGGCGTCCATCAAGGGGAGGAAGGCGAGGGGGCGGTGGGGGAACTCACGGTGGAGTGGCTGGGAACCGGTTGGCTCGGACCCGCGCTCCTGTCGAGGGGCCGGGCGATTGGCCCTGGAGATGGCTGGGGCGGCCAGGTCATGGCTGGCTCCCTGGAGGGCCGCTCACCCCTTGGATGCTGGAACGGATGAATTGCTGAGTAAATCTACCCATCGCCATCACCTACTGGGCCCTCAGGGGGAGCGGTTCCCAATGGCTGCCGCTGTTCTGGAGGTTGAGCACCAGGCCGCTGCTGGCCACACCTTCCGCCTCCCAGGCTTTCACCATCGCCGCACTCGCCGCCGCGGCCGTGGCCTCCGGAGCCAGGGCCAGCAGGGTGGGTCCGGCGCCGCTGATGACACAGCCCCAGGCACCGGCCTCCAGGGCTGCCTCCCGCACGGCACGGCCCCCCTGGATCAGGCCCCAGCGGTAGGGCTCGTGGATCCGGTCGTGCAGTCCGTCGGCGATCAGGTCGCCATTGCCGCTGCGCAGACCCTGGAGCAGCAGGGTGAGGGCGCCGAGGTTGAGCACCGCGTCGGGGATCGGGATGCTGCGGGGCATGGCCCGGCGGGCCTCGCTGGTGCTCAGCCGAATGGCCGGGATCGCCACCACAGCCTTCACCGCGGGATCCCATTCGCAGCGCACAACCCGCCAGCGGTGGGATGCCGCCCGGGCGGTCATGCACAGTCCGCCCACCAGGGAGGGCACCACGTTGTCGGGGTGGCCCTCGATGTCGATCGCCAGCTCCAGCAGTTTTTCGCGGCTGAGCGGTTCGCCCACCAGGGCATTGGCGCCGATCAGGCCGGCCACGATGGCGGTGGCGCTGCTGCCCAGGCCCCGGGCCGGTGGCACGGCCAGCTGCACACGGGCCTCCAGTGCCACCGGCTCCTCGCCGGCTTCCCGCCACACCCGCTGCGCCGAGCGGTACACGAGGTTGTCGGGCCCACCTCGGAGATGGCTGCCCTCGCTCCCCTGGATGATCAGGTCAAAGCGTTCCCCGCCCCCTTCGATCACCCGCAGCTCGAAGCGGTTGCCGAGGTCCAGGGCGGCGCCGAGGCAATCAAAGCCCGGGCCGATGTTGGCGGTCGTTGCCGGCACATCCACCACGACACCCTGGCCGATCCGGGGACGCACCATCTCATCGATCTGACTGGATCCACTCTCGCAGCCGGTGGACCCCCATCGGCCGGAGCGGTGGCCCGGCCTGCTCCTAACCGACCAGCGCACGGGCCCTGCAGGCGGCGCTGAAGCTGCCCACGGCCGGATCGGTGATCGCCCGGATCGGGATGCCGCTGAGGGTGGGCTCAAGACGGCCCTTGGCCAGGAAGGCCTGGCTGAATGTGTGGGAGCGCAGGCCCGTGAGCAGTTTGGCGGCGGTGCCTCCCGCCAGCCAGATCCCGCCCCGGCTGAGGGTGGCCAGGGCCAGATCGCCCGCCACGGACCCGTAGGCCCCGAGCCAGAGATCCAGGGCTTCCCGGGCCAGGGGATCCCCGGCGGTGGCCGCCGCGGCCACCGCCGCCGGCAGGTCGGCGGCGCCGCCTCCGCAGCCGCTCTCCTCCCAGCGCCGGGCCTCCTCCTCCAGGGGATGGGGGCCAGCTTCGCTGCGGCGGGCCAGCAGCCAGCGAGCCACGTGGCCGAGCCCAGTGCCGCTCACCACCCGCTCGATCGAGACCCGCTCCAGACCCCGATCGCGGCGCAGCCATTCCCGCAGCTCCCATTCGGCGCCCGTGCGGGCCGCAAATTCGCCATGGGCCGCCTCACTGGCCACCGCCTGCAGGCCCGTGGCGGTGGGGATGCCGAAGGCCACCCCCAGGCCGGTGCCAGCCCCCAGCACCAACAGGGGTGCCGATCCCACGGCCTCACCGGCCCGCACCTGGGCCAGCTGGGGCGGCTGGAGGTGGGGCAGGCCGTGAATCAGCACGGCAAAGTCGTTCACCAGTTCCACGCTGGCCAGGCCGCAGGCCTCGGCCAGGGCCGCCTCATCGAGCCTCCAGGGCAGATTGGTGAGCTGGGCTCTGCCGCCCTGCACCGGACCCGCCACGGCCAGGCAGGCCACCGCAGGTCGGGGGTGATCCCGGCCTGGCCCCTCATGGAGGAAGCCGTTCACCATCGGCGCCAGGTCGTCCCAGTCGGCCGAGGGGTAGCGCTCCTGCACCAGCAGCTCGGGATTGGATCCGCCTGCGGCGTAAAGGCTCAGGAGGGTTTTGGTGCCGCCGATGTCACCAGCCAGCAGGGTCGCCATGGCGCTTCAGGCAAGGACGCCAGTCTGGCCTGGAAGCTCCGGCTGCTCCGCGCAAGGGTTGGAAGCCAGCCGGGAGCACGGGGTGTGGGGCCCTTTCAGGGGCTGCTGCGGGATCCGTTGGGGCGGTAAAGGCCAAGGCGTCCAAGGATCAAGAAGTCTTGGGATTGCCCGCATCGGGTGCCCTCCCCGTCGGTGCTCCGCTCGGGCGGCGCTCAGGCCGTCGTCACCCCAACGGGCTCCAGCCCCAGCGAGGCCGCCCGCTGCCCGTTGGCGGCAGTGGCCGCCCCCAGCAGGGCCTCCGCCCCCACCAGACCCAGATCCCCATCCGCTCGGCTGCGGAGGCTGGCGCCCCGCGCCTCGGCCTCCTTGGCGCCAATCACCGCCAGCACGGGGATCTTCATGGTTTCGCCGTTGCGGATCAGCTTCCCGAGCCGATCCCCGCTTCTGTCCAGGGAGGCCCGAACCCCGGCTGCCCGCAGCTGCGCCAGCAGCTGCTCGGCCCAGGGGAGCACCTCATCGGTGACCGGCAGCAGGCGGATCTGCTCAGGGGCCAGCCAGAAGGGGAAATCGCCGGCGTAGTTCTCGGTCATGATCCCGAAGAAGCGCTCCAGCGAGCCGAAGATGGCCCGGTGGATCATGATCGGGCGCTGGCGAGAGCCATCGGCGGCAACGTATTCAAGATCGAACCGTTCGGGCAGGTTGAAGTCGAGCTGGATCGTGGAGCACTGCCACATCCGCCCGATTGCATCCTCGATCTTGAGATCGATCTTGGGGCCGTAGAAGGCGCCGCCGCCCTCGTCCACCTTGTAGGACCAGCCCTTGCGATCGAGCGCTTCGATCAGGCCCTGGGTGGCCAGCTCCCAGACGGCGTCCTCGCCGATTGATTTCTCCGGGCGGGTGGAGAGGTTGATCTCGTAGCTGCGGAAATCAAAGGTGGAGAGGATCTGCTCGGTGAGATCGAGGATGGCCAGGATCTCCTCGGTGATCTGCTCCGGCAGGCAGAACACGTGGGCGTCGTCCTGGGTGAAGCCGCGCACCCGCATCAGGCCGTGCATCACGCCGGGGCGCTCGTAGCGGTAAACGGTGCCCAGCTCGGCCCAGCGGATCGGCAGCTCGCGGTAGCTCCGCAGGGTGCTGGCGTAGGTGAGCACATGGAAGGGGCAGTTCATCGGCTTGAGCTGGTATTCGCGCTCATCCACCTGCATCGGGCCGAACATCGATTCGCTGTAGAAATCGAGGTGGCCGGAGGTCTTCCACAGGCTGATGTCGGCCACGTGGGGGGTGTAGAGCAGCTCGTAGCCCGCGGCGAAGTGCAGCTCCCGCCAGAGGTTCTCGATCAGCAGCCGCATGCGGGCGCCGCGGGGATGCCAGAACACCAGGCCGGCGCCGGCTTCGTCCTCGATGGAGAAGAGCTCCAGGTCCGTGCCGAGGCGGCGGTGGTCGCGGCGCAGGGCCTCCTGTTTGCGGCGCTGGTGCTCCTCCAGCTGCTCGGGCGTTTCCCAGGCCGTGCCGTAGATCCGCTGAAGTTGGGCGTTCTTCTCATCGCCCCGCCAGTAGGCACCGGCCACGCTCTCCAGTTCGAAGGCCCGGGCGTTGAGTTCGCCGGTGTTGGCCACGTGGGGCCCAGCGCACAGGTCCCACCAGTCCTCCCCGAGGGTGTAGAGGGTGATCGGTTCGCTGATGCCGGCCAGGATCTCGAGCTTGTAGGGCTCGTTCTGGGCCTGGATCCGGCGTTCGGCCTCGGCGCGGCTCACCTCGAGGCGCTCAAGTGGCAGCTTTTTGTTGATGATCCGGATCATCTCCTTCTTGATGGCCTTGAGGTCGGCCTCGCTGAAGGGTTCCGGGCTGTCGAAGTCGTAATAGAAGCCGCTCTCGGTCCAGGGGCCGATGGTCACCTGGGCCCTGGGGAACAGCTTCTGCACCGCCATCGCCATCACATGGCTCATCGAGTGGCGGATGCGAAGCAACTGGGGGTTTTCGCTGGTTTTCGGCAGGGCGATCCCTGGGATTGCTTCGGCCGACCGGGGGCCCGCCTCGGCCATGCCCCCGGCCTGACCAAGGGGTGCGGTGGAGCTGCCGCTACCGGCCGGCGCCAGCTGGGAGCTGTTGCTGGGGAACGCGGCTGCAGGCACGGGAATCCGACACACGAAACAACGATCCTAAGCAGGAGAATCCTGACCCTGTCTCCGTGCTGCCTTGATCACGCGTCTTCCCTCCCCCTCAGAGGCCCTGGCCCTGCTGCGGCAGGAGCGGCGCAGCGTGGGGCTCACCTATCTGTTCTGGGGCTTGGGCCTGTTCGGTGTCTTTGGCGTCCATCGCTTCTATTGCCGCAAGCCCGTGAGCGGCGGAATCTGGCTGATGACGCTGGGTGTGGTGGGGATCGGGCAGATGGTGGATCTGTTTCTGATTCCCGGCATGGTGGAGGAAGCCAACCGTGGCCTGCTGGAGCCCGCCGAAGGGCCCCTGTCCGCTCCGGCGCTGCCCTCGCTGGAGCGCCAGTTGCTGCGTCTGGCGCGCGCCAGTGGCCAGGGTGGCTTCAGCCTCAACGACGCCCTGATCGAGCTCGACCTGCCCGCCGGTGCCGGCAGCGCCCAGGTGCGGGGCGAGATCGAGCGGCTGCTCAGCGAGCATCTGCTTGATGTGGGCAACGATGAGCGGGGCCGGGTGGTGTATCGCGAACCCTGAGCCGCTGCCGCCTGATCACACCAACGCCCCGCGCTGGCGTGCCAGTTCCGTGCTGTAGAAGCGCTGCAGTTCCTCCATGCCCTTCACCGGTTGGCCGTAGTAGCTGCCGCCCTGGAGGGTCGGCAGGGAGGCCCATTCCTGGGCCAGCAGGGCCAGCACATCCGGGTTGAGGCCATGGCGGTCAAAGCGGGCAAGGGCTCCGCGTTTCTCCATCAGATAAAGGGCGGCCTGGTCCTGGCTGGCCGGCTGGAAATCCTCCAGCTTCCGCTGCCGGGCCGCTTCCTCCCAGGTGCCCGGCAGGAACTGGTAGGCACCGGCGGCAGCGCTGCTGTAGCCGCGATTCACCACCTGTTGGGGATGGCGGTCCAGACCCTGGAACTGCCCGCCGCCAAACAGCATGCGATAGCCGTCGCCGCGTCCGTTGGTCCAGGTTCCTTCGGCGAAACGGATCGTGTTGAGCAGGGCGCGGCGCTCCGGGGTGATGCGGTAAGGGGTCACCCCGTTCGGAGCGAAGCCCTGATCCAGCACGACCTGCTTCGCCCGAGCGCTTCTCGCTGCTGAGCTGCCACCGTCCTCCAGGAGCTGCCCGTGGCCTTCCCTCCCCGCGATGCCCTTCAACAGATCGAAGCCCGGAGGTTGCCCCGTGCTCAGGGGGAGAGCCAGCACCAAGGCCACAGAGCAGGGGGGGCCCGCCCAGGTTGTTCGCCAGCGGCGGAGGGCGGAACGGGGCAGGTTGAACAGCAAGGGCGCGATCACAAACAGTGCGGCAACCCTGACGGTTGGGCTTCAGCGCCGCCCAGCCCCGCTCCACCGGCCTGGACAAAGGGGCTGATCTGTGCATGGGAAAGACTGGAGGCCGATCCAGATCGGCCGGATCGCTGTGAAGCCCGGCAGCCCAACGCCGTAGAGCCGGCAAGAGGGGAGGTTCTGTCAGGGTTTCAGAACGGGACCGGAATGATCAGGTCGTCTGATCGTTTCCATGCCAACCATTCAGCAGCCAGGGAGCAGCCTGGGGCGTGGTCGGCTCCGTTCAGCGGCCGGCCTGACTGAGAAAGCCCAGGGCCTGCCGCACCCGTTCCAGGGTGCCATCGGCCACCGAGCGAGCCCGCTCACGCCCTTCCGCCAGCACCGAGAGCAGGGTGGACGGATCGCGGCGGAGTTCCCCGTAGCGCTCCTGCACCGGTCGCAACGCTTCCACCGTGGCCTCCGCCAAGAGCGGTTTGAAGGATCCCCAGCCCATGGCCGCGCATTCGGCGGCGGCGCTCTCCCGGCTCCGGCCGCTGAGCAGGGCGTAGAGCCCCAGCAGGTTGTCGGCCTCGGGGCGCTCGGGGTTGCCGAACTCCAGGCCCATCACCGGGTCGGTCTTGGCCCGCTTGATTTTCTTGATGATCAGCTCGGGCGGATCGAGCAGGGTGATGCGGGAGCCCTCATTGGGATCGCTCTTGCTCATCTTGCTGCGGCCGTCCGTGAGGCTCATCACCCGGGCGCCTTCCCGCAGGATCAGCGGCTCGGGAACCTTGAGCAAGGGGAGCGTCTCACCGTCGGCCGCCTTTGGCGCGAAGCGGGCGTTGATGCGCTGCTGGGCGATGTCGCGGGCCAGCTCCAGATGCTGTTTCTGGTCCTCCCCCACCGGCACCCGATCGGCGTCATAGAGAAGGATGTCAGCGGCCATCAGCACCGGGTAATCGAGCAGGCCCGTCGACACGTCGGCCCCCTGCTTCACCGCTTTTTCCTTGAACTGGATCATCCGCTCCAGCCAGTTGAGCGGGGTCACGCAGTTCAGCAGCCAGCAGAGCTCGCTGTGGGCGCTCACCTGGCTCTGCACGAACACGGTGGAGCGCCGTGGATCGATGCCACAGGCCAGGTAGAGAGCCGCCGTGGTGAGGGTGTCCTCCGCCAGACGGGATGGATCGTGGGGCACCGTGATGGCGTGGAGATCCACCACACAGAAGAAGGTGTCGTGGCTGTCCTGAAGGTCAACCCAGTTGCGGATCGCCCCAAGCCAGTTCCCCAGATGGAGGGCGCCGGTGGGCTGGACCCCCGACAGCACCCGAGGCCGTGGAGTGAGCATCGTGGTGCGGATCAGGCGCCGGCTTCGCTGGATGGGGCTGGCTCCGCATCGCCGGAGGCAGGGGCCGCGGCCGCGCTTTCGACCACGGCTCCAGCGGCTTCAGGGGTTGGCGAAGGCGCTTCTTGAGCGGCTTCTTCGCTGGCGGCTTCGGCGCTGCTGATCTCCGGCGCCTCCTGCAGCGCGTTCAGGTCCGTGTCCTGGCTGTCCTCGGGCTCGGCAGCCGTGTCATCACCCGCAGGCTCGGCCGGGGGGGCGCTCACCACGGGCTTGCTGGGTCTGGCGAAGGGATTGGCCCGGGGCGCCCGGTTGCCGCCGCCTCCACCGGAGCGGGCGTCATCGCGGGGGCCCCGCCGTTCGCCGCGCCCTTCGCCGCGCCCCTCGCCGGCGGGACCGCGATCGCGCCCCTGGGCCCGCTGCTGGGCCACCAGTTCGTCGAGCTGGCCCGCCTCAAGCTGCTGGGCAAGGGTGCGCAGCGAGAAACCGAGCACAGCCACCGTGGAGCGCAGCCCGAGGGCCTCCTGCAGGGCCCGAGCCGCCTGCATTTCGTTATCGCTCAGGCGGATCCGGAAGCCGCCGGCTTCCCGGTTGTCCCCCTGCCGGGGGCCGCGGCCCTGGCCCTCGTGCCGGGGGGAGGGAATGGAGCGGGGGGTGTCTTCGGCCATGGCCGCAGCCTGCAATCAGGGGCAAGTGTGGCGCATCGCTTCTCCCTCTCCTCGCCCCAACCAGGCCAGCTCATGAACGGAACCCCTGGCTCCCTCCTCGCGGCGGGCCAGCACCAGCAGCGGAAGGAGCCGTGGCTCGCGGGTCTCGAAACGATGGCGGTACTCGCGCAGCAGTTGGAGGTAGCTCTCCAGGGTCCAGCCCTGGTTCCCCCGTTCCTGGACATCCCAGAGGCGGCGTTGGGCCTGGCAGCAGGCTTCCGTGCCGAATTCCAGCCAGCAGAGCTGTTCGGCGGCCAGAGGGGTGTGGCCCTGTTCCACCAGTTGGCGGTAGAGCACCAGTTCGGGGGCATCCCAGCTGCTGTCGGGGGGCAGGCGCCGCGCCAGCTCCTCAACCCGCACGGCGCTCAGCCGCAGCCAGCAACGCTCCAGAAGGAGCACGGGCAACTGGCCATGCCAGCGGGAACTGGCGTGCAGGGCATCCAGCCAGCGGTCCACCTCGGCGCGCTGACGCACGGTCAGCAGCGGCAGGGTTGCGAGGCCCGTTGGGCGGGAACCAGGGGTCATGGCATCCATCCTGGACGGATCAAGCCTATGGGGGCCATGCGGGTCGTTCGGTGTCCCACCCGACAGCCCTGAACCACAGGGGCGGCATCTGAGCTAGAGAGGCGTTGCCAGAGCCCTGAGCCCAGGCCTTGACGGAACCGATGTCTTCTTCCGTGTCCCCTCTTGCCCCCTCCGCTGATTCTCTTCCCCACAGCGCTTCGAGCGGTCGCGGAGGCCGGCCCGAATCGGCCATTCCCGTCCCAGCCCATGCCCTGCCTCTGCCCCGTCTGAAGCTGCCTTCCCTCGGGCCAGGGCCCTTTGCCACGCTGGGGGGCTGGAGTCGCCCGGCCCTGCTGCTGGCGGGAGGCGCGGTGGCCCTCGATGGTCTGAGCCACATGCTCCAGCCCGCCGGCGGGTTGATGCTCGGCCTCGGCGCGCTGGCGGGCGGGTGGTGGCTGTTCACCCCCGGGGGTCCGTCCCGTGCCCCTCGCCGGGGCACGGGCTTGGCCGACTGGATCGCACGCTGTGAGGCCCTGATTCCTCAGTTTTCCGCTCTGGAGGGTCACGCGGGCGGGGAGGAAGCCCGCCGCTCCCAGCTGGCCCAGTTGGAGCAGGAACGGCTCAGCCCGGAGTTCCTGCTGGCCCTGGTAGGAGTCGCGTCCCCCTGGCAAGCGGAAGCGGACCGCCCCGGCACCCTGGCCGCCGCCCTGCGGGGACGCCATCCCCTGCGTCTGCAGGTTGGTGAGCCGCTCGGCAGCCGTCCTGCCGATTGGACCTGGTCCGCCGGGCCCGCCGCCGCCGATGCGCTCCTGTTTTCGGTGGCCACGCCCCTGATGGCCTCAGAACTGCGCTGGCTCGAATCGGTTCCGCCCGGTCAGCCGGTTTGGCTGCTGGCCAGCGCTCGCCCGGGTGATTCAGGCGATGAACAACGGGATCGGCAAGCGGATGGGGAAGGAGAGGCGATCGAGGCGGCCCGAGCGGATCTCCAGCGGCAATGGCCGGCGGCGGATCCCCAGCGACTGCTTTTCTGGGATGGCGAGCCCGCCAGCCTGCCCGACGCCCTGGCTCCCCTGAGGGAATGGCTGGCCCGGGAGGCTCCTCTGTTGCGTTCGCGAACGGCCCGGCGCCGTCTTGAGGCCCTGCACGGCCACTGGCAGGCGGATCTGGAGCGGCTGCGGCAGCGGGCCTGGCAGCAGCTGCAGCGCCGCACCCAGTGGGTGGTGGCGGCCGGAGTGCTCGTCACCCCCCTGCCCAGCCTCGACCTGCTGGTGCTTGCCGCCGCCAATGGACTGATGCTCAAGGAGATGGCGCGCCTGTGGGATTGCCCCTGGAGTGGCGAGCAGCTCAAGGCGGCCGCCACCGAACTGGCCAGAGCCGCCCTGGTCCAGGGGGTGGTGGAGTGGAGCAGTCAGGCGCTGGCTGCCGCCGTGAAGCTCCATGGCGCCACCTGGCTGGTGGGAGGGGCGATGCAGGCCCTGAGTGCGGCCTACCTCACCCGGGTGGTGGGCCGGGCCATGGCGGATGTGCTGGCCCTTTCGGCTGGTGTGTCTGAGCCCGATCTGGCCCGGATCCGACTGGAAGCCCCCCTGCTGGTGGCCCGGGCCGCCGAGCAGGAACGTCTCGACTGGGCTGGTTTCATCGGCCAGGCCCGCCCTTGGCTGGAGCAGCAGCTCGCCACGGCAGCCCGCTGAACTCCACCTGCATGAAGCCTCGTTCATGAAGATTGATTGAGGCATGAAACGATGAATGGAGTGAGTTTGCGTTAGGTGTTAAGCGGCCTAAGGTTTTTGGGCCTCCTTGCATCCGTTGCAGGTTCACCCCGTGGTCCTGAAGGGGCGTTGAGGGGGCATTCATTCATCTCCATCGCTCTCTTTCCATGACCACTGCGATTCGCAGCGGCCGTTCCCAGAGCTGGGAAACCTTCTGTCAGTGGGTCACCTCCACCAACAACCGCCTTTATGTGGGCTGGTTTGGTGTGCTGATGATTCCCTGCCTGCTGGCCGCCACCATCTGCTTCATCGTTGCCTTCATCGCCGCTCCCCCCGTCGACATTGACGGCATCCGTGAGCCCGTTGCCGGTTCGCTGATGTACGGCAACAACATCATCTCCGGCGCTGTGATCCCCTCCAGCAACGCCATCGGTCTGCACTTCTACCCGATCTG
>Ga0114973_10001948_pt1 | contig 15135 bp, 10 predicted proteins | sample M_140807_MF_Meta_FD_87025 | JGI IMG/M metagenome (GOLD analysis project Ga0114973, IMG submission 87025) | Freshwater microbial communities from Lake Montjoie, Canada to study carbon cycling - M_140807_MF_MetaG | ecosystem: Environmental > Aquatic > Freshwater > Lake | place: Lake Montjoie... | reverse complement strand
TGCTGCCGGGCTTCATCGATGCCCACGGCCACCTGGTGCTGGCCAGCCACACCCTGCTCAACGCCGATCTGATCGGCGTGAAGAGCATCCCCGAACTGCTGGGGCGCATGAAGGCCCACGCTGCCACCCTGCCGGAGGGCGTGTGGGTGGAGGGCCTGGGCTACCGGGCTGAACAGCTTGCCGAAAACCGCCACCCCACCAAGGAGGAGCTCGACACCGTGAGCGCCAGCCGGCCGGTGTTCGTGCAGGACGGCTCTGGCCACCAGGGTTCGATCAATTCCGTGCTGCTCAAGCAGATGGGCTGGAGCGCCAGCAGCAAGGATCCGGCCGGGGGGGTGATCACCCGCAAACCGGGCAGCAGCGAGCCCAGCGGCCACATCGCCGAAGCGCCGGTGTTTGCGGTGCTGGCGGCCAAGGCGCCCCTCACCCCGGCCCAGATTCGCCTGGGGGTGGGCAAGGCCGTGGCCCTCTGGACGGCCAATGGTCAAACAACAGCATCGGAGATGGGCTTTGGCCTCAGCGATGACGACATCGATGTGGCCCGACAAATGCTCGACGAGAAGCTGCTGCCGATCGACCTGCTGCTGTTCGTGAAGCATTCCTTCCTGGAACAGGCCAAGGCGGGCCGCAGCGCCGTGATAGCCCAGTACGCCGATCCCGCATCGCGCGCGCCGCGGGTGGATGGAGATGGGCGCTACCTGAACCGGGTGCGGCTGGCGGGGGCGAAGTTCTGGATGGACGGCAGCATGGACAACGCCTTCATGTCGCAGCCCTACACCAACAATCCGCCGGGCAATACGGAGAAAAACTTCCGCGGCCTGGCTGTGGATCCCCAGCCGGCCGTGGAGGCCACCGTGGCCACCTATTGGAAGAGCAACCGCCAGGTGGCAGGCCACGCCATCGGCGACCAGGCGGTCGACAATTTTCTCGTGGCGATCGAGAAGGCCTACGCCGCCCAAGGCCCGGCCGATCACCGACCGATCATCCAGCACGCCCAGTTCCTGCGGCCCGACCAGATCGTGCGGGCCAAAAAGGTGGGGGCAATCACCAGCTTCACCGCCGGCGGCATCTATGCCATGGGCGACTATCTGGCCCGGCTGATGGGCCCGGAGCGGCTGGCCTGGGCCGGGGTGGCCGGTTCAGTGCAGCGGGCCGGCATCCCCTGGACCATGCACCACGACATGCCCGCCGGCGTCAGCCCCAGCCTGATCTACGCCCTCTGGAACATCGTGAACCGCACCACCAAATCGGGGGTGATCCTTTCACCCCAGGAAAAGGTGAGCCCCTACGACGGTCTGCGGGCCCTCACGATCAACGGTGCCTACCAGTTCCACGAGGAGAAAACCAAGGGTTCCCTGGAGCCCGGCAAGCTGGCCGACCTGGTGGTGCTGAGCGCCAATCCCTTGAAGGTGGACCCCATGACCATCAAGGACATCCAGGTGGTGGAAACGATCAAGGAGGGCACCAGCCTCTATCGCAACCCCTCCCTCACCGAAGGCGGGAGCACCACGGCGGCCGCGCCAATCAACGACAAGGACAACTGCCTGGTGCCCCACGAGCAGCCCCAGAAGCCCATCAATCCGGCCCAACAAGCCACCCTCGATCGGCTGCTGGCTCCCGGGCCCTGAGCCGAGAAAGCCTCGCCGCCTGCTTCGCCGCTGACGCCACAGGAGGCCGGACCAACTCTGGCGACCTCCACCCCTACTGCTTCGCAAAACGTCGGCATGGTGCGATCCGGTCCCGGCGGTGGCAGCAGCGCAGCGGGGCAACCCAGCCATGGGTGTCGCCGGTTTGTTCGCCGGGGCAGGGACCCCGGAGCATCAGGATGCCGGCAGCGGGGGAGGGCTGAGCTGCCCCACCGTTGCGCCGAGACCCGCCCCCGCCACCCAAGCTGATGACCTCCGCCCCAGCCCCTGCAACCTTCAATCCGGCCGGCCCGCCACGGCCAGTCCAGCCCCTCGGCTCGGCCCTGTGCGTGAACACGGACTTCGGACCCCTGATCCTTAAGCCGGGCGATCTGATCACCGACCACGTGATCCGCAGCGGCGGCTGGGACGAGCACATCGTGGCCCTGGCCCGCAGCAGCGCGGCGGCGGGCAGCGTGGCCATCGATGCAGGCGCCCACTTCGGTACCCTCGCCTGCGCCCTGGCCACTCACTTCCGCCAGGTTCATGCCTTCGAGGCGAATGAGGACAACGTCCGTTACCTGCAGGCCAATGCGGCGCTCAGGCCGTTTGGGCAGATCGTGGTGCACCACACCGGGCTCTATTCCCGGGCTGCCCAGATCTCGTTGGCCGGCCGCGATCTTCAGGAGGTGCGGCTGGAGGCCGCCATCGACGAGCGGGCCGCGTTCCATCAGGCCTCGAATTCGGGCGGCCTGATGTTCGTGGCTGGGGGCAGCGGAGTCAACGCGATCAGCGCCGTGACCCTCGATTCGTTCGCCCTGGAAGACGTGGGCTTCGTCAAGATCGACTGCCAAGGGGCCGACGGCGAAGTGCTGCTCGGCGCCGTGGAAACCCTCGCCCGCTGCCGCCCTGTGGTGGTGTTCGAGTGGGAAGACCAGCTGGCCCGCTCCCACTCCCGCACCCTGGCGCAGACGCAACAGACCCTGGAGGAACTCGGCTACAGGCTGGAGATCCTGCGCGACCACAACGGCAAGCAGGTTGATTACGTGGCGATGCCGGTGCGCTGAGCGGCGGGATGGGCCCTCGCCCCCCGGGCGCGGGAATCCCACGGAGAGCGTGAGACCCATCTGCGCCCACAGGACTGCGCCACCCTTCCCTGAAAGCCAAGGCGAATGGTCACGGCCCGGGCCCGACCCATGCGAGGGACCAGGCCATCACCGGCCAGACCAAGACCGACCCAGGCCAGCCGACCACTCCCCACGCAGCCGCCTCCCGTGCGAAAGACTGAAGCAGGACCAGCGTGCTGCCCTTGCCCACCACCGCCGCGGCGCCGCTGCGCTGCCATCTGCTGATCGGCCCGCCAGCCAGCGGCAAGACCACCCTCGCCAGAACCCTGGCGCCCTTGCTCAGGACCCCCGGTGTACCGCCAGCCCTGGTGCTCTCCACCGATGCAATCCGCGCCGAGGTGTTCGGCGACGCCGCCGTGCAAGGGCCTTGGATCGACATCCAACAGCGCCTACAGCAGCGGCTGATCGAGGCCGTCGCCGCAGGGATTCCGGTGATCATCGATGCCACCCATGCCCGCCGCCCATGGCGTCTGGCCCTCACCCAGGCCCTGCTGCTGCCGGCGCCGGTGGAGTGGATCGGCTGGTGGCTGTACACGCCCCTGCCCACCTGCTTGGAGTGGAACCGATGCCGCGAGCGCCAGGTGCCCGAGGCCGTGATCCAGGAGATGGCGGCCGCCCTGGCGGATCCCCATGTCGGGCCCAGCCGGGCGGAGGGTTTTGCGGCCCTCTGCGCCGTGGTGCCCACCCATCACGACGACCTGGAGCCGTTGTTGTCCGCCGAGCTTGCGGCCCTAGACCGCCGCATTCGCAGCGCCCGAGCCCGCCAGACCCACTGGCTGTTGCATGGCTACACACGTCTGCTCGATCTGGAGCGGCTGCTCTTCCTGATCCGCCTGCTGAGCCGTTACCCGGAGCTCGACGCGACCGATCCGATCACCCGAGAGCAGTTGGAAACGATCGTCTCGCCTCTGCCCACTGGTGATCTAGCGGAGCGGGCCGCTGCCTTCCTCTCCCGGCTGCATGGCGAGTGCTATGGCGATGCGGGGGCGGTCCGGGCCGATCTGGCCTGGCTGGAGGCGAATGGCTTCTGCATTGGAGGAAACACCCTGGCACCGATCCGGTTGGCGGAGATCAGATTGGAGATCAGCATGCCGCAGACCGACAGGGCGGAGGTCGGCGCTGCGTCGGCACCAGGGTCCGCTCTCTTGCTGCCGCAGTCAGAAGCTATCGACCCCGATGTCGCAGGAAGCCGTCGATCAACCTCCAAATCCACCAGCCCCAGTGACTCCGGCGGAGCAGCCATCCGCGGCGGTGTTCATGGCGGTCACCCACCGATGGGCGATGGGCCAGTCTTCCAGCGGGTGATGACGCTGCTGCGCCACCTGCTCCACAACCCCTTCGATCGCGATCCGGGCAGCACGCTCACGCTCCATGAGCAACTGATCGGCGCCATCGCCTCCATCCCCGGCGGCTACCTGCCGGGAGAGACCGCCACCCTGCGCAAGGACCTCGAGAAGCTCCTCACCCCCTACGGCTTCCGTGCGGCCAACGACAACGTGCGCCACGGCTACGCCCTCGGCACCGCCGTGCTGTCGGCGCCGCGACTGCTGGAGATCCAGTCCCTGGTGCAGCAGGCCGCTGGTCGCCTCGCCGATCCCTCCGCCCAGCCGTTGCTCGGCGAACTGGACCAACGACTGGCCTGGGCCGACCTCGATGAACCTGCACCGCCCCTGCGCCTCTATGCCCGCCACGGGGTCGTCGACACCGCGTTGGTGCGGCGCGAATCGCTGGCGGCAGCCCGCGGCGCCGAAGCGATCGAGCGGGCCATCGCTCAGCGGCGCAGGGTGCTGCTCACACGCTTTTCGAGCGCCGGCAGCCACGGCGGCACCACCATTGGCGATGGCTCCGGCGGGTGGCGGGTGTGGCCACTTCAGCTGATCTTTCACCACGTCGGCTGGTATCTCTGCGTCGAGGAAGACGTGATCGGGCAGGAGCACGGCCTGATTCGCTGCGAACGCCTCGATCGCCTCGCCCTCCAGAGCGCCTCGACCCGAAGCGGCCCGAGCGATGGCCTGCGCCGCAGCCCCGAACGGCAACTCGCGGCACTGCAACGGCTGGAGCGCTTGCTTCACCACAGCGGCGGCATCTTCTTCGGCGACGACATCAACGCCCAGTTAGCCCTGGCCAGTTCCTCTCTCCGCGCCCGCTCAGGCGTGCTGCAGACCTTGCGCTTCTCGGCCACCCCCTGGGCCTTCGCTTTCCTGAGGGAAGGCATGGGCCGTTATCCGCGCGATCAGGTGCGCTTTTCCAGGCCGTTGCCAGGCGATAACTGGTGGCATCACCCCGCTGCGCCCCACGTGCTGGAGCCGAACGCCCCCAGCGACAACCATCCCTACCCCCTGGAGATGGATCTCCCCAGCTGGACCCTGGCTGCCGACAATGATCTGCGCACCTGGCTGTATGGCTTCGGGGAGGGGATCCGGATCGAATCACCGTCCGCTCTGCGAGACGATCTGGTGAAGCGGTGCCGGGCCATGCTCAGGGTGCATGGCGGGGTGACACCGGTTGGCACGGCCGGCTGCAACGGCCCGGCAGAGACGCCGCAAGAGCGGAGCCATCGCCAGCGCGGCGAGGACGACCTGCCGGCGCGAGCTCCCTTCCCCAACCGCCTGCGGCGGGGCTGATCCCCTTGGCAGGGGCCCCCGCAAGACCCCCCAAGAGCAACCCGCCAGCGCCAGCCGGGGATGGCCGCAGACCGTCTCCAGCACAACGCTCCGAATCGCCGCGGCCTTCAGACAGCCAGCAACGCCCGCAGGAACCGATCGCTGCACGACACGGCTGCAGCGCAGTTCTCCGCCTCGCTCAGCCCGGAGCTGCGGGTGGGCTTGAAGCTGTGGTCTCCACTGGCTAGCCACTGCACCGCCACCTTGGGCGACAGGGAGTAGGCATCCACCTCCTCGCGCCGTCCGAACGGATCACGCTCGCCCTGCAGAATCAACGTGGGAGTCTGCAGGGCGGCCAGATGCTCGGTGCGCAGCTGCAGCGGTTTGCCGGGGGGATGGAAGGGATAGCCCAGGCAGAGGCAGCCCCGCACACCCTCGCTGGCGGCCAGCTCATCGGCGAGCAGGCTGGCCACCCGCCCCCCCATCGACTTGCCGCCAATGATCAGCGGCCGATTCGGCGCGGCGGCCCGCTCCAGCCTCACCCACTGCCGGAACGCGTCCTGCAGCACCGGCATCCGATCAGGCCCCTGCCGCCGCCCCATCTCGCGGATCCGAGCCATGTACGGGAACTCGAAGCGCACCACCCGCCAGCCATCCGCGGCCAGCCCGGCAGAGATCACCGCCATGAACGGGCTGTCCATCGGGGCCCCCGCCCCATGGGCAAGTAACACTGTCGCCGGCGAGGCTTCAGGACCATCGATCAGGGCTGGTCCAGGCAGATCTGAGCAGGACGTCATGGGGCCATCCTCACCTGGTCACCATCGCTGCCAGGCGAAGCTTCGCCGAAAGGCTGAATGACCATCAGGACCGGGTCAAGGACTCGCAGCGATTGATCTCGGAGGCGACGTCGACTGCTGGCGCCGGAAACCACAGGGGTGATCCAGATCGCTGCGACCCCGATCGAAGCGGCACCGCGGCTGATCTGCAGGTGTTCTTGGTGCATCGGGTCGCGGGCCCATGGTCCATGGCCAGCTTGGATCTGCCCATGGACTGGAAACCCTTGACGGTGGCTGGGCTCAGCCTGATTCCTTCCAGGCGCTGCGGCAAGCCGGCATGAAACACATCGTGCTGCTGGCCGGTTTCGAGGTGTTCAATGCCGGCCTCTATCGCCAGGCCGCCGAGCGGGCGATGGCCCAGTGCCCCGGGCTGGCGATCACTGTGTTCAGCGATCGCGATCTGGTGGCCACTCCCGAGGCGGTGGCCAAAGCCCTCAGCGATGCCGACGCCCTGTTCGCCAGCCTGATCTTCGATTTCGACCAGGTGGAGTGGTTGCGCCAGCGCGCAGCCTCCATCCCGACCCGGCTGGTGTTCGAGTCTGCGATCGAGCTGATGGAGCTCACCCGTTTCGGCCGCTTCACGATCAGCCATGGCGGCACCGGCATGCCCAGGCCGATCCAGGCCTTGCTGGCCAGATTCGGCAGTGGCCGGGAGGAAGACAACCTTGCGGCCTACATCGGCTTTCTCAAAGTGGGGCCGAAACTGCTGCGCTTCCTTCCCCTGCGCCGGGCCCAGGATCTGCGTCACTGGCTGATTCTCTACCGCTACTGGAATGGCGGCGGCAGCGAGAACATCACCGCCCTGTTTCTGTACCTGGCCCGTCACGGGCTGGGGCTGAAGCCAGCCACGATTCCACCGCAGCGGGAATCGCCCGATCGGGGCCTGTGCCATCCCGATCACGACGGCTACTTCCCGACCCCTCACGACTACTTGGCCTGGTTTTCCCAGATCCGGCCCCAGAGCACCGCACGGCGGGACAACTGGCCGGTGGTGGGGCTGCTGCTCTACCGCAAGCACGTGATCACCGGCCAGCCTTACATCGCCCAGCTGATCCGCGCCTTTGAGGCCGCCCATCTGGTTCCACTGCCGGTGTTCATCAACGGCGTGGAGGGTCACATCGCCGTGCGCGATTGGATGACCAGCGCCACAGAACAGGGCGGCGCCAGCACCATCGGCAAGGTGGAGGCCGGCGGCTCCCACCGGCAGGCGGTAGCGGTGGACGCGATCGTCTCCACGATTGGCTTCCCGCTGGTGGGAGGCCCGGCCGGCTCGATGGAGGCGGGCCGCCGTGAGGAGGTGGCCCAGCGGATCCTGCGGGCGAAGGACGTGCCCTACGTCGTAGCCGCGCCGCTGTTGATCCAGGACCTGCACTCCTGGACCCGTCAAGGCATTGGCGGTCTGCAGAGCGTGGTGTTGTTCGCCCTGCCGGAACTCGATGGTGCCATCGATCCGGTGCCCCTCGGTGGACTGGTGGGCGACCGCATCTATCTCATTCCCGAGCGGCTCAAACGGCTCACCGGGCGCCTCAACGGCTGGATCGCCCTGCGCCGCAAACCACCCGCCGAGCGCCGGGTGGCGATCGTGCTCTACGGCTTCCCACCCGGCTACGGCGCCACTGGCACCGCCGCCCTGCTGCACGTGCCCAACTCGCTGATGGCCCTGCTGGAGGCAATGGCCGCCCGGGGATACGGCATCGGTCCTCTTCACGCCAGCGGCGAGGAGCTGATCCGCCAGGTGAAGCAGGCCGACGACACCTGGGTAGGGCGCATTCCGGAGGGGGAGGGATTCGAGGAGTGGACGGGCGCCAGCGTCAGCGTGGACATGCTGCGCCAATGGCTGGGGCCGCTCCACACCAGCCGCATCGAGACGCAATGGGGGCCGCTTGGCGACACCAGCATCCGCACCCTGGCGGGCCGTTTCCTGCTGGGCGGCGTGAGCCTTGGCAACGTGTGGATCGGCGTGCAACCGCCCCTGGGGGTGGCGGGTGATCCGATGCGACTGATGTATGAGCGGGATCTCACCCCCCACCCCCAGTACGCCGCCTTCTATGGCTGGCTGCAGCATGGGTTCCGGGCCGATGTGGTGCTGCACTTCGGCATGCACGGCACGGTGGAATGGCTGCCGGGATCACCACTTGGCAACACCGGCTACTCCTGGCCCGATTTGCTGCTGGGCAACCTACCCCACCTCTACGTCTACGCGGCCAACAACCCGTCGGAGTCGATGCTGGCCAAACGGCGCGGCTACGGCGTGATCATCTCCCACAATGTGCCGCCCTACGGCCGGGCCGGTCTGTACCGGGAGCTGATCGCCCTGCGCGATCTGATCGCCGAATACCGGCAGGATCCAACGCGCAACGCCCCGCTCAGCGAAGGCATCCTCAAGCAGGTAAGCGACAGCGGCCTCGATGCCGACTGTCCGGCTCCCGAGAACGCCCGGGCCGACCAAGAGGCCTTTGACGCCTGGGTCGTGCGTCTGGCCGCCTACCTGCAGGTTCTGGAGAGCCGGCTGTTTTCCAGTGGCCTGCACACCCTCGGCCGGCCGCCGGATGCGGGGCAGCGCCTGGCCTATCTGCGGGCCTATGTGGGCCCGGCACTGCCCGACAACCTACTGGAGACGATCAGCCGATTGACGCCCGCCAGGGATGAGCCAGGCCTGCGGGCGCAGGCGGCGGAACTGGAGCGGCGGTATCCGGCCGCGATCGGCCCCGGGGGGCCAAGCGTCCCGGCCAAGGGTCAAGGAGAAGGGGCCGACGGATCCCATGGGACGCCATCGGAGCCATCCCGGCGGCCAATCAGCCCGTTTATGGGCGAGGCAAATGAGCGAAGCCCAAGCCCGAGCGGCCTCAGTGAGCCCAGGGGCGATGCCCTTGGCGAGGCTCCCGGCGAGGCCCGGGGCGCGGAGTTCTGCCGGCTCCTGCTCGACGCCCTGCGTGTCTGCCAACTGCTGGAGCGCAACACCGAAGAACTCGACCACCTGCTCGATGGCCTGGATGGCCGCTACATCCCACCAGCCCCCGGCGGCGATCTGCTGCGCGATGGCCCGGGCGTACTCCCCACCGGCCGCAACATCCACGCCCTCGACCCCTACCGCATGCCCTCGCCGGGCGCGCTGGCCCGGGGCCGCGCGATCGCCCTGCGCATCCTGGAGAAGCACCGCACCGAGAACGCTGGCGCCTGGCCCGAAACCGTGGCCGTGATGCTCTGGGGGCTCGATGCGATCAAGACCCGCGGCGAGTCGCTGGCGATCCTGCTGGAACTGGTGGGGGCCGAGGTGGTGAAGGAAGGCACCGGGCGGATCGTGCGCTACGAGCTCCGGCCCCTCGAAAGCCTCGAGCACCCCCGCATCGATGTGTTGGTGAACCTCTCCGGCATCTTCCGCGACAGTTTCGTGAACATCGTCGAGCTGCTCGATGATCTGTTTCGCCGCGCCGCCGAGGTCGACGAGCTGGATCCGCACCTGCTGGCCGAAGCGGCGCGGGGCCACCGCCGCCACGGCAGAGCTGGCGGCGGCGGCCTGGTGCCCTCACCCGACCGGGGCCGCTACGTCAAACCGCTGCTCCCCAAGGGACCGATCCACCACATCGCCATCGATGCCACCCTGCGGGCCGCGGCGCCCCACCAGCGGGCCCGGCGCCGGGCTCTCAGCCAGGGGCTCCGCAGGGGCCCGCGCCGGCGCCCGAAGCTGCTGCTCCATGAGGACGACCTGCGGGTCAAGCTCCTGCTGCGCAAGGCCGGCGCGCTGGTGATTTTCGTGGTGGATGCCTCCGGATCGATGGCCCAGAACCGCATGCAGGCGGCCAAGGGGGCAGCGCTGCAGCTGCTGGCGGAGGCCTACCGCAGCCGCGACCAGGTGGCCCTGATCACCTGCCGAGGCCGGCGCGCCGAGCTGCAGCTGCCCCCCACCCGATCGATCACCGCAGCCAGCCGACGGCTGGCGCGGCTTCCCTGCGGCGGCGGCTCTCCGCTGGCCCATGGCCTGGCCCTGGCGGTTCGGGTCGGTGAGAACGCGCGGCGCGCCAAGGAGGTGGGCGAGGTCCTGATCGTGCTGATCAGCGATGGCAAGGCCAATGTGTCGCTCCACCAATCCCTGACCTCCCCACCGGACAACGGATCCGAACGCGCCGTCCTGGCGGAAATCCGCCAGGAGGTCTTGGCGGTTGCCACGGCGATCCGGCGGCTGGGCATGGAGCTGCTCGTGATCGACACCGGCCGCAGCCATCGGGCCTCCGGTCTGCCGGCGGAGCTCGCCCGCCAGGGCGGCGGCCGCCACGAGTCGCTGCCGGCGACGACCCCGCAGGCGATCGGCGCCACCACCCGCCGGAGGCTGGGGCGCGATGGCGTGATGCGCATCGGTCACGAGGCGCGATAGGTGCAGCAGAGGCTGGCTCGGTGAACTCCGTTCCATCTGGCCGGCTGGTGAGCCCGAGCCACGGCCAGCTCGGCCTGCCGTGTCCACAGTGACGCTTGGTAACCTCCCGATCCCATGTCAGCGCAGGCGCCTCAGCCAGGCGGAGATCCAGATCGCGAGGCAGCCGCCGCCGGCCCCCAGGCCCTGCAGCTGCCCGCAGGTGTTCACCGGTTGTGTAGCTGCGGCCGCAGCCGCCATGGCTGGTTCTGCGATGGCGCCCACCTGGGCACCGGCCGGGTGGCCTACGACCTGCAGCTAGAGCAGGCCACCACCGTGATGCTGTGCGGCTGCGGCCATTCCCGCCGCTATCCCCTCTGCGACGGCCGCCACAAAGCGGCGGTCGCCAGACCCTGGTGGCGGTGGTGGAGATGAAGGCCTCGATCGTCCTGGCCGCTGATGACCCGGCGAGCCTGGCCCGCTTCTATGGCGCCCTCCTGCAGACGAAGCCACGGCCGGGCCTCAGCCCGACCCATTGGCGACTGGCCTGGCCGGCCGGGGGGTTTCTGGAGCTCTACGCCCCTGGCCGCGCGCGTCCCCAGGCCCAGCAACAGGGAAGGCTGGCCCTCTGCCTACAACAGGAAGCAAATGGCGAAGATCCTGAAGCGCGGCTCGAGCGCTGGATCGAGGAAGCCCTGGTCCTGGGAGGAGCGTTGTTGGAGCCGGCGCGATTGGAGCCGTTCGGCGCAGAAGCCTGGTTGCGGGATCCCGAGGGCAACCGACTGCTGTTGCTGGTGACGCCCTGAGGCAAGGATCGAGGAGAAGACCTCGCCTTAGGCCTCCAGTCCCCGCCGTGCTGGACTCGTCAGAACCGCTGCTGACGGGCGTAGAACGTCGCCCCACCCACGCCGAAAGCCAGAGCGCCACCAACCGCCAGCACCAGCAGGGTCTGCAGCAGCAGCAGAGTCACGCCGAGGGCCGAGAAGGCCTTGATCTGCAGCCTGGATTTGATCAGCAGGCTGAGCAGCACGACGACCGCAGCCTTCAACGCCACGACCCGGGCGCCGCTGAGGGGGCAGAAGGGGTTGAGCAGCATGGCGAAAGCGGCAGTCCCACCATGCTGGTGGTTTGCTCACCGGATCGTGCGAACCATCCCGTGCACCTGCACGACGACCCAGGAAGCGACCACGTCGGTCGGTGAAGCCCTCGCACCAAGCCCTTGAGATGCTCGGCATCCCAACGCGACACCACCCGATGCCGACTTCTGATCTGCTCCCTCCCTGGCGTGTGCTGCTGCGCGGAGCCCGCGAGCGGGAAGGACGCTCGCCCCAGAGCCGCTGGCTTCAGCTGGCCACCGTCGCAGCAGACGGCACCCCCCGCGTGCGCACCTTGGTGTTCCGCGGCTGGGCCGGAGCGACGGACCTGGATCTGCTCACTGATGGCCGCAGCGCCAAACCGGCAGAGCTGGCCCGGCAAGCCGCGGTGGAGATCTGCTGGTTGCTGCCGAAGGCCCGCTGCCAGTTCCGCCTGCGGGGCAGCCTGCAGACCCTGCCGCCGGACCAGCAACAGCGCGAACGGGAGCGCCACTGGCAGGCCCTCACCCCAGGCGGGCGGGCGCTCTGGGGTTGGCCGGCGCCCGGCATGCCGTTGGATCGAGACGCACCATTCCCAGCGGACATTCTTGAGAATGCCCCAGTTCCGGAACATTTCCAGCTGTTGCGCATCGCCCTGGAGCAGGTGGAGCTTCTTGAGCTCAGCGGTCACCCCCACCGCCGTCGTCGCTGGAGGCAGGCCGCGGACTGGGAGGAGGAGGCCTTGAATCCCTAAGCACGCCCGCACCGGCGTCGGTCATCGCTGACAGGTCGGATGGCGATCAGGCTGGTGAGACGGAGCAAGCCTCCGACACGATCACGGGGAACCCGGCCGGCGGCCGAGAAGGGGTGGGCGGGGAATCCGGGTGTCCGCCAGAGGATCCGCAGCTGGTGATGCACCTCAGGGCGTTCCTGGGAGAGGGTCTGGTTCACGCCACCACCGGCCTGGCTGCTGCCCAGAGCCACGGAGCGATACCCATTGGTGTGGGTGCCGACGTACAGCGGCGTGATCCGGATGCCATCGCGCGCCAGTAGCGCCCGGATCAGCAGCGAGGCGGCAAAGGCGTTCGGAGCCGGGAAGGCCACGCTGGCGCCCTGCAGGTCCCGGAGCTGGCGGATCGGGCTCCCCTGCTGCACCAGCACGAGCCCCTCGAGCAGCGCCCGATCGCGGACCAGCGGCGTGAATCCCTGCCAGCCCCGTGCCATCAGCTGGTGGTAAGGGTTGAGGGAGGCGAAATCAAGCCGACCCGTGGCCAGTTGCCTCGAAGGCGGGAATCGATCGGGCCACCTTCAGCTGGAAGCACTGCCCGGAGCGGAGGCCCACCTCTCTCAGCACGGGCTTCCAGGTCGCCACGATCTGGCTGGCCGGTCGCTGGGGCACGATCCCCACCGTCCAGGGGCGACCGCCCGGCTGGCCAATGCAGGGCTCCGGCGCAGCCTGGGCCTGGGCGATGCCTGGTCTCGGGACCACGACCGCTGCACTGAGGAGACAGGGCAGAAGGCAGCGAGGCAGAACGCGTAGGGCCGATGCCGGATGGCTGAGCAAGGAAAAACGAGGCCAGAAATGAAGCTTCAAACAAGCTTGAATTCCTGGATTTCAGTGCGAACAGAATGGCAATATTCGACACTATTGCAGAAGAACTCAACCTGATTGTCAGGCGCCAACTCCTCGGCTAAGGACGCCTCGGATTGGCTCACACCCATGATCAAAGGCTTCCGATTGCGCCTGGCGGCGCAGAGCGAACAGTGCTGGTCCTGGACATGCACTCCGCCACGGCGACGGCGTGTCTCGCTGAGGCCAGTGTTCCACTGGCGATCAGCAGTGGAAGTGTCAGCGAACTTCATCCCGCCCTCGGCCTGAAGGTGCGCATCAAGGCCCTGAGCCAAGCCTCGGACGCTGGGAACGTGGCGCTGAGCATGGGGCACAGCTTCAAGGTGATCACGGCAGCGGACAGAGCAGCTGCTCCGGTATGCGGATCGTGCGCCAGTCGCCATTGCTAGTTCTCACCTCCAGACCAATGGAGGCGTGGCCGGCATCAGGCTCAAGGCCTTCGAGCCAGCCAACGGCGTCAGCGATCGCGTGATCCATTGAGTCGTAGAGGTCATCAAGGTGCGGATGGGGCTGGAGGAAAACGTCAATCAGCCGGTAGGCCCTAACCCCACCATCCTTGGCAGAAAACAGCAGCTGGCGCCTCAGAGCTTCCCTCACGCGATCCTTACCGAAAACGATCATGGCCCCTGTGCCGGTTGTGGCATTGTCACCTTTATCACCGTCGACAGTGCCGGAGCGCCAGAACGCGGATCTGCATCGTCTCGTTGCCCGAAAGGCTGGCGAAGAGCCTGACTCTCAAGCCAACAGTGCCACCTCCACACAGAGCCCCGGGCCGAAAGCCATCGCCAGGCACGGACCTGGTGCCCCACTGCGCCGCAAGCGCTCGAGGATGAACAGCAGGGTTGGCGACGACATGTTGCCGCAATCCCTCAGCACCGATCGGGAGGGCTCGATCAGGGCGGGATCGAGTCCCAGGCTCTCCGTCACCGCCGAGAGGATGCGGGGGCCACCGGGATGCACGGCCCAGCAGCCGATCGATTCGAGCGTCAGTTGATGCTCCGCCAACCACCCTTCCAGCCAGGGCCTCAGATGGGCCGCGATCAGATCGGGGACCTGGGGGGACAGGCCCATGACGAAGCCGTGATCCTCAATCGCCCACGACATGGCCTCGGCGCTGGCGGGCACCAGCAAGGAGCCACTGGCGATCCATCGCCGCAGCCCCGGGGTTGATTCCAGCACCGCCGCCGGCCCTTCCCTGGAAGCCACCAGAGCGGCGGCGCCATCGGCGAACAGGGCATTGGCCACGATCCTTTCGGCCTCCCAGCCGTACTGCAGGTGCAGGCTGCAAAGCTCGACGGCGCAGAGCAACACGCAGGCCTCGGGATCGGCGCCTGTGAAACCGGCCGCCACCCGCAGACCGTTGAGGGCGGCGTGACAGCCCATGAAGCCCACATGGGTGCGGGCCACGCTGGGGCGTAGCGGCAGGGCGGCCATCAGGGCCAGATCGACACCGGGCGCGTGGAAGCCGGTGCAGGAGACCGTCACCAGGTGGGTGATGCGTTCGGGGGGAAGCTGCGCCTGCTCCAGGGCGGCCCGCACGGCCCGCAGAGCAAGGGGCGGTGCTTCCTGGGTGTAGCGACGCATCCGCTCCCCGGTGCCAGGGCTCGTGCTGCCGAAGAAGCTCTGTTCAGGGCTGGCGTTAGCGCCGCCCAGGTCCTCCACCACGATGTGGCGCATCGCGACCCCGGAGCGACGATGGAGGGAGTTGAGCAGCCGGCGCTTGGACGGAGAAGGCTCCTCATCCGGCAGGGCCACCCGAGCCGCGATCGAGGCGGCATCGCCCTGGGCCAGGCGATGGGGGGGCAGGGCCGTGCCCAGGCCGTGAATCGTCAGCGACATGGCTCTGGGGTGATCCGTTGGCGAGGGGCACCTTCGAGGTGCTGCAGCAGGGGG
>Ga0114973_10001947_pt1 | contig 15136 bp, 13 predicted proteins | sample M_140807_MF_Meta_FD_87025 | JGI IMG/M metagenome (GOLD analysis project Ga0114973, IMG submission 87025) | Freshwater microbial communities from Lake Montjoie, Canada to study carbon cycling - M_140807_MF_MetaG | ecosystem: Environmental > Aquatic > Freshwater > Lake | place: Lake Montjoie... | reverse complement strand
TTCTCTGCATCTTGCTTGTATCAATTCGATACACAGATTGTGGGACTCCGGTGTTAAGACCTAAATCACCCTGCCAAACTGAAATTAACAATCTTGGATCTAGCACCTCAGGGTATGAAGAAAAACCCCCCCTTACTAGATCTCTATCTGCGGTAGGTAAAAAAGATGAAACAAATCCAATTTGAGGGTCCATATCTGGCACTTTAATTGCACCAATTGATGAAAGATTTCCATCCTGAGGTAAAAAAGTAACTGGACCATCTAATACAACTTTGCCACTCTTATCTTTAACAATTACAGTTGGAGAATAACCATTCGCTTGTAAATATATTTTAGTACTTCCGTATTTAAGCGGTTTATTTACTTTTATAATTTCATTTCTTTCTAATGAGCCTACTGGGTTAGCAGTTCTAATTATAAGAGTGTAATCCAATGGTGCATTTGTTACCGGATCATATTCAGCTTTAAAATCTGTCGCAGTTATTGAAAAGGGTGGCAGTGAATCTTCAGACTGGTACTTACCAAATCCTAAAATGTCATATGAGGTTGGTGTGTTAATAAAACGCTCCCCAACATTTAGTATGGCATCACCTTTACTACCGAATAGGGAGCCAATACCAATAGCAATTAAAACTAAAACAAGAGATAGATGAAATAGAAGGTTTCCACTCTCTCTTGCATAACCTTTTTCTGCAGAGATCGAATTAACATCCCTGCGAATTCGAAATCCTTTCTTCCGTAAATATTTCTCGGCTAGATCTAGATCAACTTTCTTTATTTCAGTAAAAAACTCCATTCGATCTAAATTTTTTGGTGTGATTGGTGGCTTTGCGCCAATAGCTTTTAAGTGTTCAAAACTCCTAGGTAAAACGCAACCAATTAATGAAATAAATAGAAGAAGATAAATTGCGCTAAACCAAGGTGATCCATAAACATCAAAAAGACTAAACCTGTCTAGCCACTTTGCTGTTTCTGGATCGTTAACAAAATACTCTCTAACCCTTAATGGGTTTTGTGTACGTTGTGGAAATAAAGATCCTGGGATGGCTGCAATACTTAACAAAAGAAGCAAGATTAAGGCTGTGCGCATACTAGTTAACTGCCGCAGGCACCAGCGAAGGAAAGATCTACTATCTAAAGCAGTACTCATTATAGAATTGGAATGAATCCGGAGATTAAATCTCTCATTGAGTTCATTAGACTGTCCCAAAAATTACTTACCTGCATCACGCCAATTATAATTAAAATTACCCCACCAATTTTTGTTACCAAGTTTCCTTTTCTGGCAATTAACTTTCGTAGTGGCTCTGCTTTATCTAAAAATAACCCCATTAATATGAACGGTAGGCCAAGGCCAAAACAGTAGGCAGCAGATAAAATTGCTCCTCGCTGTGCAGTTGCACTTTCAAATGCCAGCACTTGAACTGCGCCCAGTGTTGGTCCGATACATGGAGTCCAACCAATTCCAAAAGCAAATCCTAAAAACGGAGCTGAAATCAATCCTGTTCGTGTTTTCCAAGCTGGCTTATAACTTCTATAAAATTTTTCGTTAAATAAAAATATAAATCCCAAGGCAATAATCAACAAACCAAGTATTATTGAAATTATTCTTGAGTTTTCAAAAATTATGGAACCTAGTCCGCCAAATAAGAGGCCATAAGAAATAAAAAGAACTGTGAAGCCTGAAACAAACAATAGAGAACCGAGAAAAACCCTACTTCTGCTTTTAGTATCACTCATTCCAGATGCGTATGAAATATATCCAGGTACAAGTGGAATTACGCATGGTGAAAAAAATGAAATAAGTCCAGCTATGGCTGCCACAAATACTGCAATTAGTAAGTTTCCATCAAATACTTGGTTTATAAAGAATTCACGCATCAGCTATTACCTTCTCTAGCATTTTCTTCAAGGTAGCAACAGTTGCTTCACCACTTATACGGACTGCTACCTTTCCCTGCTTATCAATAATTAGTGTGGTTGGGATTGCGTTAGGGATTAATGATCCTTTAAAACCAACTAAAATTGAATCATCCATAAAGGTTGGATATGTAAGGTTAAAGTTTTCATAAAATGCTTTTGCTGAAGAAATATTGTCGCGAGTTAATACGCCGGCAAATTGAACTTGTGGATATTGAATTGAAAATTCTTGTAGTAGTGGGGCCTCAGCTCTACATGGTGCACACCATGATGCCCATATATTAATTACTGTTACTTGATTTGAATCAAGTGTTACATCTCCAGTGGTCAATGTTTCTCCAGAAAATTCTGGGGCATCTCTTCGATCAGATTGCTTGATATAAACCGCTGCCCCACTTCCTGAAACATAGGAATTCTCACTTGAATTAGAAAGTCCACCACCTGCGCAACTAGTTAATAGTAAGGAGGATAAAATAACAAATAGTAAATTCATTATTTTGGCGGCAATAAATGCTTAGCAGGCTCTGAATATGAAACAGATTCAATCATTCCTTCAGCATCTAATTTAAATGAGGTCACTGAGGCAAGTGTGCATTGCCTCTTACGTGGATCATGAATTAGTCGGCGTCCTTCAACTGCGCTTCGAAGTATCCAAATAGGTAACTGATGTGAAACGCAAATAGCATCCTTACCAGCAGCTGCATCTCTGGCGGCAAATAACCCTTTTAACATTCTATTAATGAGTTGATCATATGGTTCACCCCAGGAAGGTCGCCATGGATTCCAAAGATACCGCCAAGATTTAGGATGTTTTAATACACCACTTCCCAACTCAAATTTCTTTCCTTCAAAGATATTACTTGCTTCAATTAAATTTTTATCACTTGTTAACTGTAAGTTGTGTTCATTAATAATTGGTGCAACCGTTTCTTGAGCCCGCTGTAATGGTGAAGCATGTATTGCTCCTAAATTTAAATCCTTTGACCATTGCCCAATAACTTTCGCCATTTCTTGCCCGCGTTCACTTAATTGCCATCCAGGTTGAAGTCCATAAAGAATTTTTTCAGGATTGTGGACTTCACCATGTCTAACAAAGTGAATTGTTTGTGTCATGGTCTAAGCATAAAGCAGAAGAATTCAGCCTTCTTCGCTAAGGTAGTGATATGGCGCTCACAGAAAAAAGAGTTGCATTTTTTGATGTTGATAACACCCTACTTAAGGGATCTACGCTCTTTTTTCTTGGGCGCGGGATGTACCAAAGGGGTTTTTTCACAAAAAAAGACATCTCCGCGTTTGTGTTAGCAAATCTGCGATACAGACTCACAGGTAAAGAAAATAAGGATGAGATAACAAGATTTCAAAATGCGGCGACTGAGTTTATTAAAGGTCACAATGTGGTTGAGATCGAAAAAATTGGACAAGAGATTTATGAAGAGTATGTATCCCCTGCAATTTGGCAGGGTACAGTTGAAATTGCACAAGAGCATCTCTCAAAAGGTGAAGAAGTCTGGTTAGTAACAGCCACACCCCTTGATATGGCTAACTTAATGGCAAAGCGTTTAGGTTTTACTGGTGCACTGGGTACAAAAGCTGAAACTGAAAATGGAATCTATACTGGAAAAATGATTGGAAATTTGTTACACGGTAAAGAAAAAGCAAAAGCCATAAAGCAATTAGCAAATGAAAAAGGTTTTAATTTAAAGAATTGTTATGGATATTCAGATTCTCACCACGATATTCCACTCCTTGAAGCAGTTGGTTATCCACGTGCAATAAATCCAGATACCTTGCTTGAGATCAGGGCATATCGAGATAACTGGCCTGTCTATGACTTCCGACGAGCTCGTAGAATCAAAAAGTTTTTTGGGCCAATTGCGGGCCGCCTTGCTGCATTTGCCTCATTAATCTCACCAAGAAATCTAAATCGTAAAGGTAAATCGAGTACTTAAAACCCGAGTAAAGTAGGCCAGTTATGTCTACTGTTGCGATCACTTTTGCCGCTGAACTGCGGGCGCGCGCAGATGAAGACCTTGAACTACTTTTTCAATACAGACCAGATTTAGTTTCACCAGTTCCAAATGATTTCACCTCCCTTGCTGCAAGGGCCACATCCACTCCCTCTTTAGTTAGAGCACTTGATTCATTAAACATGTGGCACTACCAAATAATTGAAGCAGCATGTGTGCTACCTGAGCCATTTAAAAAATCGGAGTTGATATCAGTAACAAGTGAAGAAAGTACTTTTGCATTGGATTACCTCTGGCAAATGGGCCTGCTATATAAAGAGGGTAACAACTTTCGAACATCTACAAATTTAAAGCTTTTAATTGGTGATGAACCAGCTGGTTTGGGCCCACAATCAAGTGGCAAGGCTGATTTCACAAAACTAAAAGATGTTCCTAAATCCTCCGCTGATGTATTAGCAAAATTAACTTGGGGTCCACCTAGGGGTTCAATTTCAAATATTAAAAAACCTGGAACTGCAATTGGCTGGCTCCTTGAGAACAATATTTTAGTAGCACTTGATTCACACACAGTTGCCCTGCCTAGAGAGTTTGGTATAAAGCTTCGAGAAGGAAAGGTGCATAAGGAGTTAATTACCACCGCACCTGCTTTAACCGGAAAAGAAGTAGCCCAAAAGCAGATTGATTTGGCGGCAATTGCCAACATTTCAACAATTTTGCGCTGGTGTGAAGAGTTATTACATAATCTTTCTGATGAACCACCTACAGCTCTTCGTACAGGTGGAATAGGAGTTAGAGATCTAAAAAGAATTGCTGAACACTTAGGTGTTGATGAAGCATGCGCTGGATTTGTTGCAGAACTTTGTTACCTAGGTGGATTAGTTGTTGTTGACCCAGATGATCAAATATTGCCAACATCTGCCTTTGATATTTGGCTTACAAAACCAGCGGAAGAACGCTGGTATTCACTTGCTGTTCTATGGCTTGATACATCAAGAGTAAGTGGGCTAATCGGAAAAGTAATTGATAAAAATATTGCCCCGCTTGGACCAGAGCTAGACCGTGCTGGAGTCTCATTGATTAAAAGAACAACTTTAAAAGTACTACTTGAGAATCCAAAAATTTCGCCAGAAATGAAATCTATTCAAGAGGTTGTTAAGTGGTGGAACCCTCAGCGAGTAAACAATGATTTTATTGAATGGAACCTAAGAGAGGCAGAATGGTTAGGAATAACTGGGCAAGGTGGAATATCAAGCTTTGGAGATAACCTACTTAATGAAAGTGAGTCACTTGGAGTTGAAGCCGCACTCCCTAAACCAGTTGATCATATGTTAATTCAAGCCGATAACAGCGCAGTTGCTCCAGGGCCACTAACAGCTGAGCTATCAGCAGAAATGGGAACGATTGCCGATATTGAAAGTAGGGGTGGCGCGACTGTTTACCGATTTAGTGAAGCATCAATTAGACGCGGCCTAGACCACGGTAAAACTGGTGAACAAATCAAAACGTTTTTAACAAAAATTTCCAAAACACCTATGCCACAACCTTTAGATTATTTAATAGCAGATGTTGCTAAGCGTCATGGCAGATTAAGAGTTGGTAGCGCTCAGACATACATTAGATGTGAAGATGAAGGATTAGTGCAGCAAATACTTCATGATAAGAAATGTGAACACTTGCGGCTTAGAAAAATCGCTGCCCAAGTTCTAGTCACTGAACTTGAATTATCTGAAGTGATTAGTGAGTTAAGAGAATACGGTTACTTACCAGCGGCAGAAAATGCCAGTGGTGTGCTACTTTCACAACCAAATCTAAGGCGAGCAAAATCACGGCCAAAGCCACCGCGAATTATTTCAGAGTTTACTGCGCCCAAGGCAAGTGTTGTAACGACCGCAGTTAAAACAATTAGAGCCGGAGAGCGAAGTAAAAAAGTAGAACCAATTGTTGCTGGAACTTCATCTAATGAGACTCTTGCACTGATTAATCAGTACATTGATGAACAACGCACTTTAGTTATTAGCTATGCCGATAATAATGGTGGTGTTTCAAACCGAATTATTGAACCGATCTCCATTTCACTTGGTACCCTAACTGCTCGAGATGAGACAACTGGAGAAATTGCTCAGTTTCGAATACCTAGAATCAATGGCGTAGCACCCTCGCTCACCATTTTGGAAAATAAGGCAGACTTAGACCTATGACCGCGATTGCCGATATCCAGCGCTTAGTTGAGTGTGAATCACCCACTGAAGATTTAGCTGCTTGTAATCAAATTGTGAATCTAGCGGTTGAAATTTCAGCTCAAGTTTTAAAAATTAAAGCAGAAAACATTACTGAAAATGGTAGACCGGTATTTTGGTGGGGATCTAAACAACCAAAGATTGTTTTACTTTGCCATTTAGATACGGTTTGGCCAAAGGGTTCTTTTACGCCAACTTGGCAAGTAAACGGTGATATTGCAACTGGTCCAGGTGTCTTTGATATGAAAGCAGGATTCATTCAAGCACTTTACTCATTAGCAAACATTGATAATGCTCAAGAAAAAATTGCATTAATTGCGACCACCGATGAAGAAACTGGCAGTATTACTTCCAAAGATCTAATTAACCGAGTATCAAAAGCCGCAGATGCAGTATTAGTTTTTGAAGCATCACTTGATGGAAAAGTTAAAATAGGCCGTAAAGGTACTTCGATGTATCAAATAAATGTTACTGGTCGTGCATCTCATGCTGGGCTAGAACCAGAAAAGGGAATAAACGCAACAACAGAATTAGCAAAGATAGTCATGCAAATTACTGCACTTGAAAATAAAGAATTTGGAACCACTGTAGTGCCAACTGTTATGCAATCTGGAACTACAACTAATACTGTTCCAGCGCTTGCTAAATTAGATATAGATGTCAGATCCTTTTCAATACTGGAACTAAATAGAATTGATAAGGCGATTAAATCATTAACTAGTGATGTGGCTGGCGTTGAGGTAACTGGTGGAATAAATCGGCCACCACTTGAAACTCTAAGCACTAAGGATCTTTATGAAAAACTGGAAAAGGTCGCAAAGGATTTGGGATTACCAGAGGTAGGCAGTGCCAGTGTGGGTGGTGCTAGTGATGGAAATTTTGCAGCTGCAGCTGGCGCTAAAGTTTTAGATGGATTAGGCGCAATTGGTAGTGGCGCTCATGCATTAACTGAATCAATAGTGATTTCATCGGTAGAGCCAAGAATTAAATTAACTGCTGCATTTATCAATGAGTTGCTTAAATGAGTGATGGACCGTTAATAGTTCAAAGTGATAAGACACTATTACTTGATATTGATCATATTCTCTCCGATGAATGTCGTAGGGCAATAGCCGCCTTCGCTGAGCTTGAAAAATCACCAGAACATATTCACACTTACCGACTTACTCCACTAGGGCTATGGAATGCCAGGGCATCAGGTCATGATGCTGAACAAGTCATCGATATATTAATTAAGTATTCAAGGTATGCAGTTTCACACTCTCTTTTAGTTGATATCGCAGAGACTATGTCTCGCTATGGGCGCCTGCGCCTTGAAGCACACCCAGTCCATGGTTTGATTTTGGTATCTAATGATCCAGCGGTTTTAAAAGAGGTAACACGTGGTAAAAAAGTTGCACCAATGCTTGGCCTGCAATTAGATGAAGAAACAATCGTCGTTCATCCAGGTCAACGTGGATTCTTAAAACAAGCCTTACTTAAATTAGGTTGGCCGGCTGAGGATTTTGCGGGATATGTTGATGGTGAACACCATGAAATTTCTTTAAGGCAAGATGGTTGGCAGATACGTAAGTACCAAGAGTTAGCTGCTGAAGGATTCTGGCATGGTGGTTCAGGTGTTGTAGTACTACCTTGCGGAGCTGGAAAGACAATTGTTGGCGCAGCAGCAATGGCTCACGCCAAAGCAACGACATTGATTTTAGTTACAAACACAGTGGCAGCTCGCCAGTGGCGAGAGGAATTACTTAGAAGAACTGATTTAAATGAGGATGATATTGGTGAATATAGCGGTGCTAAAAAAGAAATAAGACCAGTAACTATTGCTACATATCAAGTAATGACTACTAAAAAGGGTGGGGTTTATGCCCACCTTGATTTATTTGATGCAATTGACTGGGGATTAATTATTTATGATGAAGTGCATTTATTACCAGCACCAATATTTAGATTTACTGCAGATATCCAATCACGCCGCCGATTAGGTCTTACTGCAACCCTAGTTCGCGAAGATGGTATGGAAGGTGAAGTTTTTTCACTCATTGGGCCAAAAAGATTTGATGTTCCTTGGAAAGAAATTGAAGCCCAGGGCTATATAGCACCTGCTGATTGCGTTGAGGTGAGAATTACTCTCACTGATGAGGAGCGACTAAATTATGCAACCGCTGAGCAGGAAGATCGCTACCGTTTTTGCTCAACATCTCAAACAAAGAAAGCAGTAGCAATTGCATTAGCTAAACAACATTCAAATGATCAAGTGCTTGTAATTGGGCAATACATTGATCAGCTCGATCAACTTTCAGAAGCACTGGGCGTGCCAGTTATTAAAGGTGATACGCCAATTAAAGAACGTGAGCGACTTTATGCATTATTTCGAAGTGGTGAACTCAAATGTTTAGTAGTTTCAAAAGTCGCTAACTTTTCAATTGATCTACCCGAAGCAACAATTGCTATTCAAGTTTCTGGAACTTTTGGTTCAAGACAAGAGGAAGCCCAGCGGCTTGGTCGAATACTTCGCCCTAAGGCAGATGGTAGAGGCGCACGTTTTTATTCACTCGTGGCTAGGGACACTATTGATCAAGATTTTGCTCAAAACAGACAAAGGTTTCTAGCTGAACAAGGTTATGCGTATCGAATTATTGATGCGGATGAAATTATTAATAAAAACTAAGATTTAATTGCTTTAGTAAATCTTTCAATATCAACTCGCCAATAATCATGAATTTTATTGTCAATTATAATGACCGGAACTTGCTCGCCATACTCTTGTTCTAATTCTGGTAGGTCATTAATTAGTTTTATTTCAAGTTCGAAGTTAAGTTCATCTTTTACTGAATTTATTTTATCTATAGCAATTTCGCAAAGGTGGCACCCAGTGCGCGATATAACTGTTACCTTCCTCATTTAACTCCCAGAATAACCTTAATTAAGCCAAAGTTGTTAACAATGGCACTATCGATCCTGCTCAGAATGTTAGCCTAGCGCAATGCGTTTAAAGAGATTTTTGTTATCAATTGGATTATTGATATCTGTAATAGTTACCCCAATTCCAAACGCCAATGCATTAACGGTAAAAGTTGCTCCAGCTGGATGGACATATCTTTTTACCGGCGATACATCCGCTAGTAAAACTTCTACTCCAAGAGTTTTATCAGTAAATTTAGAAAAGAAAAGTAATTTTATTCCTATCTATAACAATGTTCCAGGTGTTGCCAAAGCATCTATCCAAAGAGCTATCGATATATGGTCAGAGAATTTTTCATCAAAAGTACCGGTTAATGTAAACGTAGCTTGGACTAAAGCACCTAACTCAACAATATTGGCCTCAGCTAGTGCTAAAAATATATTTTCAAATTTTAATGGTGCCCCCGATAAAACTCTTTACTATCCATCAGCTCTTGCAAATGCACTAGCTGGAGTGGATTTAGACATTGGAGAGCCTGAACTAGAAATAAATGTAACAACAGGTGATTTTTGGTATTACGGTTTAGATGGCAAGTGCCCATCAAATAAATATGATTTAGTATCCGTAATTTTGCATGAAATGGCACACGGCCTGGGATTCATGTCAGGAACTTATTACGACCCTGCAACCAGAGTCGGAAGATTTCTGCAGCCAACAGCTTTTGATGCATATGTTCAACTTCCAGATGGCAGACGTTTAGTTGATTTACCCTCACCGTCATTAGAAATAGGCGCTGCGCTAACTTCAACTTTGCTTTGGTCTGGGGCTAATGCCTTGAAAGCTAATAATGGGGTTAAGCCATTACTTTTTACACCATCTGTTTATGAACAAGGCTCATCTACAAGTCATCTAGATGAAAAGACTTTTTCTAATACATTTGAAAATTCTGTTATGACTCCAAATTTGAGTGCAGGTGAAGTGTTCCACTTACCCGGTACTTTATTGCTAGCAATATTTGAAGATTTAAGAATGAAGCCACCAGTTGGCATAGCAACCGGATTGCCGGGCTCTGTTCAAAATGTTAGAGCAGTAATTGGTGATAAAAGTGCAATCATTAAATTTGATCCACCAGCTGATTTTAGGTTTGCACAAATAGATAGTTATTTAGTTGAGAATTTACAAACAGGTGAGATTGTTAAGGCGCCAGAAAGCCCAGTTGTAATCAATGGCCTTAAAAACGGAACTAAATACACATTTTCAGTTAAGGCAGTTAATAGTGCTGGTACATCAGAACCGGCAAAATCAAATCAGATCACGCCCCAAACTTCTTGGAAAAGCACAGTTATAGATTCGAATGCAGATGCTAAATACATAGCCACAACTACTTACCTTGGTAAGCCTGTTATTGCTTATAGTGAAAGCAAAAATGGTGATGTAAAGCTTGCAACTTACTCAAATGGCAAATGGGCAATTAAAACTATAGATGGAAATAGTGATAGTGCTGGCAAAACTACTAATAATGTAGCCGGACATATTTCGCTGTGTACATCCACTGTAGGAAAAATTAACTATTTACATATTTTTTATGCAGATCTGACTAATAAGGATTTAAAGTACGCACTTTATAATGGTAAGAGTTTCAAGTATGAGACAGTAGATGGTGATGGTTTAGTTGCCCAAGATTACAAAGAAGTTAACAGGATAAGAGGAGCCTCTGATGTCTCAGTTACAAATGCTTGCTCTGTAAGTAGCAATGTAATTCAAGTTTTTTACCGTGATGAGTCCCAGGGAATATTGCTAGGTGCTGTAAAAGAAAATGGTAAGTGGATCTATGAAATAGTAGATGGTGATAAAGATACTGAGGATAGAACCACTGGAGATGTTGCATTTCATATGAAATCTGTAACTGTTGGTAAAAAAATTAGTTTAATTTACGATTCAGTAAAAGGATTTGATGCGGAAAAAAACATTACAAAAGGTGAGGTTAGATACGCCTCTAGAAGTACTAGCGCTAGTTCGGATTGGGAGTATAAAACCTTGGACGCACCTAGTGAGCGTACTTACGCAGTCGGCTATGACGTCACAATTTTAAACACTACTAAAGGTTTAATGACTAGTTGGTTTACCGCTAGCGGCTTTACCTACCCAAACCCTGATCAAGTTAAATATCAAGATATTAATGCTGTATCAGTAGTGAGTGTGAAGGCTGATGAGTTTGGCACGCTTAACTCATCAATTTCCGCTGATGAAAAAATGGTTTTGTTCAGTTGCGAACTCAGATTATGTGCAGTAAGTAAAACAAGTAAAGCAGTTAACTTAGTTTCAAAAAATACTATTCAAAAAGGTGCTCAAGTAAATTGGATTACAGTTGATAAGACCAAATACGCCATGGCTGGCGTCTCTGGGAAATTAACTTTACTTAAGCCTTAAAACTATTTTGCGTTACGGCGTTGAATTCTAGTTCGCTTTAACAGCTTTTTATGTTTCTTTTTAGCCATTCGTTTGCGGCGCTTTTTAATTACTGAACCCATTTTGCTCCTTTAGATATGTTTACTAATAATGTGAGTTTACTAGTTTATGACTACGAAACCAAAACTTACACCCGAATCTGTGATTAATACTGTGCCTATTTCACTATTTACCGCCATTGCAACCGCTGGCGCAGAAAGTTTATAAGAGTTTAGTGCCTCCCCTTTTTTACCAAGCTCTACAACAACTGGCGTAGGAATTTTTGGTTTCCATGCAGGAACTGACTTAATCGGCCCACTTGAAATAAAGCTAGCCCAGGAATTTTTGCCTGAGGCAACTATGGCACTTGATTTTGCTGAGTATCTAATATTCCAAACCGGTTTATTTATCGCCGAAAACTTTGTAATTGCTGATTCTGTTTTGTTTGAATAAGTAACTTTTCCACCTTGTAATAAACCAGCACTTATTGAACTCCAACTTCTTGTTGTATTTTCCAAAGTGGCTCTGCCAACTACTTGTAATACTCCAATTGAAGATATTTTCATTGTTATCGCATCTAACTTACTTAAAGCTTTTGATTTGAGAAGCTGATCACCGCTCATGCCCACCACAGTAAAACTAGCATCTGAGTTAATAAATGCTGAACTAATTTGAGTTGTTTTTACTCCATACTTAACTTTAGGAGAGAAAGCACCAAATTTGTTTGCACTGATATAAAACCCTGAAACATCACTTTTGTTATAAGAGTTACCAAATATATTTAAATTTGCACCTGAAATTATGATTTTTCTTGGATTAATTATGTTTTCTGAAATGAATTCATAAGAGTTTAGTAAGCGTCCAGTATTACTTACCTGCCATAATTTGATTCGATTAAGTGGTGAGTTTTTAACTTGACCTGGCTCAGGAACAACGTTGTCTGGATTTAATACCGGGCCAGTAGCCGGTTTTGGCGTAGGTGTAACTAGTGATGTTGCTGCTCCTAATACCCAGATACTTCCATCAGCATCAATCGCGGCCGATGTAGCAATTTCATTTTCAGCGCCACCTAATCGCAGGTTCCAAAGTGGTGCGCCAAGTGAGGAGTAGCTAGCTATGAATCCATCACTTGCACCGCCAAGATTTCCATTGATCCAAGTTGAGTTAGGAGATTCACTCGTGCCAATTAAGATTGCACTTACTGGGGTTAACACCACATCACTTACTTGATCTGATTTTGAATATGGTAATTCAATTAATACTTTAGTATCTTTCATTACAATTGCATTTGCTGTGGATGGTTGCAAAGTAAAAATCAATATGAATACGAGTAAAACTCTTTTCAAGCAAGCTCCTGTGCGCGTTTTTTTGCGGCAGCCATTGCATCAAAAACTATTTTTTCTAGATCTTTATCCGTGAATACCAATAGTGCTGCTGCAGTTGTGCCGTTTGGGCTTGTTACATTTTTTCTAAGTGTAGTTGCATCAAGTCCACTCTCTTTAAGCATGGCGGCAGATCCAGAAATAGTTCCTATCGCAAGTTGTGTTGCAATTTCATTTGTTAGTCCTAGTTTTACGCCAGCACTAACCATCGCCTCAATAAAACTGAAAAAGTATGCAGGGCCTGAGCCACTAAGTGCGGTAACCGCATCTTGATCATCCTCACTTACTTCAACAACGATTCCGCTAGCTGATAACAAATTTTTCGCCAGGGTTAAATCTGCTGCTGAAGTATTTTTCCCTGGAGAAATTGCAGACACTCCTTTACCAATTTGGGCAGGAGTGTTTGGCATTACTCGAATAACTGAATTACCAGTTTTTAATTGGCTTTCAATAAATTTAGTAGTTTTACCAGCAGCAATTGAAATCAAGAGGGCATCACCACTTAGAGTATGACTTAATTCTGCTAATGCCGAACTTAAATCTTGTGGCTTAACTGCCAAGAAGATCACATCGCAACTTTTTCCTATTTCCTGAATGCTGACTAAATTAATTTTGTACTGATCTTTTACCTGCTTGGCTCGGTCATCACTTTTTTCATTGACATAAATTTGAGCAGCATTTATTGAGCTAGAGATTAAACTTTTAATTAGCGCAGCACCCATAACACCAGCCCCAATAAAGCCAATGGATTTATTGCCTGCATCTATTTTCATACATCAAGCCTACCCAATTAGTCATTAACCTCACTTAACCCTTAAACTGCCGTTCTATGTCAACGACGAAAAGACCAAAATCTAAGTTATCTAAGAATGAGGTCGCTGGTAATTTCGCGCGTGATTGGGTCGAATTTACAAACCCAGCAAATCCTGAGGAAATCTTTAAGTGCGATATGACTTGGTTGACTTCATACTGGCAGTGCATTTACGGAAATGGCTGTTGCGGTATTGATGCCGATAAACCTGACGCCGGTTGTTGCTCTGATGGTGCTTATTACACCAGCAAAGATGATGAAGCTAGAGTTTTAAAAGCTGCTAAGAAGTTAACCAGGGCGCAATGGCAATTTTATGATCAAGCGCGTCCAAAAAAATCTGGTGGAAAACTACAGATAAGTGAAATTGGTTTAGATAAAGAACTTAAAACTAAAAAAATTAAAGATTCATGTATTTTTCTAAACCGAGTTGGCCATGAAGCCCCTGGTTACTCTGGTTCATTTGGGTGCGCACTTCATCATCTTGCAGAGAGTGAAGGAGTACATGTAGTAGATACAAAGCCTGACATTTGTTGGCAGCTACCACTTCGTCGTTCTTGGGAGACTCGTGAATTAGGTGGTAAAGATATAACTGTTGTAGTTATTGGTGAATACGAAAGATTAGCTTGGGGTGAAGGTGGCGAGGACTTTGATTGGTATTGCACAAGTAACTCAGAGGCACACACTGGAAAGATTCCGGTTTATCAATCAAGTAAAGCTGAATTAGTAGCCATGATGGGCGCTTCAGGTTATAGCGAACTTGAAAAACTCTGTGATAGCCGCATGGCTGCAATTGCGGTAACTAGAAAAGAACAAAAGCGACGTGAGTTACCATTATTTGTAATCCACCCAGCAACAAAGGTGGCACAAAACCAACGCTAGTCAGTGGTTAGCGTTAGATTACCGCTATGGCAAAAGCACCGGCTAAAGATCCTTTTCGTTGTGTTGAATGTGGTTGGAGTGCAACCAAATGGGTGGGACGTTGTGGTGAGTGCCAAGCATGGGGAACAGTTGAAGAAATAGCCGCTCCAAAAAAACTTTCATTAGTTGCTGGATCAATTACTTCGGCTGCTAAACCAATTGGTGATGTTGATTTAGCTAGTGCGAAAGCAAGAACTAGTGGTGTTGGTGAATTAGATAGAGTTTTAGGTGGTGGATTAGTTCCTGGAGCAGCAATTTTGCTAGCAGGTGAACCAGGTGTGGGTAAATCAACACTTCTACTAACAGTTGCTGCTGAAACAGCTAAGCAAGGAATTCTCTCGCTTTACATAAGTGGTGAGGAGTCAGCATCACAGGTAAGGCTTAGAGCGGAGCGATTAAATGCAATCGATAAGAATTTATGGTTAGCGGCTGAATCAGATCTTGGCGCCGTAATTGCCCATATTGATTCAGTTAAACCAGAGTTATTAGTAATTGATTCAATTCAAACTATTTCAAGTTCAACTGTTGATGGTGCACCTGGTGGAGTTACC
>Ga0114973_10001946_pt1 | contig 15136 bp, 6 predicted proteins | sample M_140807_MF_Meta_FD_87025 | JGI IMG/M metagenome (GOLD analysis project Ga0114973, IMG submission 87025) | Freshwater microbial communities from Lake Montjoie, Canada to study carbon cycling - M_140807_MF_MetaG | ecosystem: Environmental > Aquatic > Freshwater > Lake | place: Lake Montjoie... | reverse complement strand
TTTGAAGGTTTTTGGTGCTGGCCATTCCTTTGTCAATACTGACATCGCCACGGATGACGTCGTAAGAAAACCCCTCAGAGAACACGTCTCGAAAATCCAATAACAAGCGACGAGGAAGCGCTTGCAAGCTCAACACGCCCAGCAATTTGGCCACCCCGGGGTCAGCCTTTAAAAACTGACCTCGCGAAATATTGACATTGAAACGCCCCGCCAGGCTGGGGTAGTTCATGACCAGGGGTGAGCCGTTCCAAGAAATTTGTCCTTCCATTTGGCCCTTGCCACTGCGCATGGCATCTTGCGTGCCTAAACGGTTAAGCAGGGCACCAGCATCGTCTATGTCCAAGCGGAAATTCATCTCTGTGCTGCGGAGATTGTTGTTCGATTTGGCAGTTACCCAGCGGCCGGTGGCTTTGAAAACGGCTTCGGGTACCGTCACGTTGAGCTTGTTCAGGCGCCACTCGTTGGTGGGGGTATTGCGGGGGCCTGAGGTCAGCGCATTCACGGCTTCGATTTCGATGCGCCCCAATTTCTTGCCGCGCAACTCCACATCTTCCACCACGATGTCTAAGGCCGGAATATCGACAGGACCGCTTTCAAGCAACTGCTCGACCACGTTGTCTGCAGTAGCCGGTAAGTTCAAACGTGCTAAGCGGGCATACACGCGGCCTAAGTTAGCACCAGACGATTGGCGGTATTCCAGATAACCACTGAATTCATTGGCATCCAAATTGGCGCGCCACAGCAAACCCTCCCGAGAACCGCCCACCACAACCTTGTTCAGTGTGCGCCCTTGGATCACGAATTCTTGTGCCTGCAAGGCGATGCGAGTGGGTAAAAAGGTGGCAGCAATCAGGTCATCGGTAGCGCGTGCCAAAGCGCCAGTGGTGTTTGCCGGTGCCGATGTTTCCAATGAGCCCGTCCACGCGGCCTGCCATTCGTCCAAAGAAAATCGGCTTAGAGCCAGGTTGGCCACCACGCCCTGGTCTGGCAGTGGGGGCGCCTGAATACGGTCCAGCCCCAAGCCCACGCTGCCTTGCACGACCACCGGTTTGTCACCGCTCAAATCGCGCACATAGGTTGCGGCCATGATGCGCCCCAGGCTCAATTGGATTTGCTCACGCAGTGGTTTGGCTTTGTCGTCATTCAAAATCCGAGTTTCCAGGCGCAAGGGCATCTCTTCTTGGGGTGCTTTGGCCAATGGAAAGGGCAAACTCAAGCCTAAGCCTTGTAAATTAGTGGTCATGGAAATTTCGGGGTGACCCTTGCGCAAGGCGATGACCCCGTTGTAATTCGTGCCGCCACTCATGCGTTGGGCAAGCTTGTTGAGCGGTGCCAGTTCGTTGGCTTGTTGCAAGCCCTGTGCGGTGACATTGCCTTGTAAGCGTAAGCTGATGGGAGCGTCTGTGCTGCTGGCATTGGCGGCGCGTGTGCCGCCCTCTACGCGCATGGTGCCGCCCAGCATGCGCGTTAAACCGTCGGTGATGGTGAAGCCTGTTTCTGTGAAGCTCAAGTTGCCCTGGGTTTTTTCCATCAAGGGCAACTCAGGCAGGATGCGCAGATCGTTTCCGTCCATCACCAGGCTGCCTTGAACACGGGTTTTATCCAATGCCGTTAAAGGCAAATTGAGTTTGATGCGCCCAGACAGATTGCCCGTTGCTGTGGCGTCATGCAAGCTGCCGCCGATCATCAGGTCCAGGGGAGATTTCTGCACCAGATTCAGGACATCGCTGGCCAAGGCATTGCGCGACTCGGCTGTAATTTCGAGTTGTGCGGCACGGGTCAGATCGGGTATGACGGCTTGCCCACTTGAAAGAGGCACGTTGCCTATTTTTCCGCTGGCATTGCTCAGCTTCACGCCCAATCGATCGAAAACCAGATCGCCATTGACGCTTGCCAACACGGGCCAAGGCAGCGCACCTGCAGTTTGTGATCGCGATGGAACATACGCCATATGCACGTCACGCGCTTTGCCAGCGAAACGGAACTCCCCGGATTTCGGGTTGGCAAAAGGCAGGTCTTTCAAATCACCTTTGATCGTTACCGCCATTTGACTGAGATCGCCTTTGACGAATGCCTCCTGGACATAGCGGCGGACATCGATGGGCAGCGATTGAGGAAGGTAGCGGTACACCTGCGTGGCGTCGGCACGCGCAATGCGTCCTTGTAAATCGAGCCAGCCTGGGCCTCCTGGGTCTTTGCTCATGCGCCAACTGCCACTCATGTCGGCGGCAAGGTCGCTGTTGTTCAACTTCAATCGCCACTGAGGCACATGCCACTTGTGGTCTTTCACAGCCCAGTTCAGGTCGGCTTTGAGTAGATCGACGGGAATGAGGGGGGACTCCAGCAACCCGTTCAAGGTGACGCTGCCTTTTTCAATCTCCAAAGCCAGTTTGCCACCCGATTGGGTCAAAGCAAAATCGGCCACCGCGTTGTGCAAGCCGGGCATGTTCGTCAAAATGGTATGGGTATCGGCTGGCAAGTAAGGAGACACGGTCAATCCATTGACTCGCCCTTTGGCCTCATAACTGGTGAAGTGAGGCCACTCACCTTCCCATTGGGCTTTCAGGTTTTCAACGGTGCCTGTTACTTGCATGCGTTGGATGTGGTTGAGGATTTCGGCATTCAAGGGCAGTCGTGTGGCAATTGACTGCAGCGCTTGAAGGCTCAATTGATCACCTTCAATGCGTCCTTTGCCCAGTTTTTGACTCTGCGGGTAGGTGTAATTCAGTGCAAGATTGCCGCCGGGCCATCGCAGACCATCCGGCGTGTCAAACATCAAATCATGTGTGGCGACCTCAAAGCCTTTGGCATCTTGCTGAGCAGAGATGCGGCCTTGCAGGTTGTCAAAGCGCAGCGCGCTCAATTCCGGGCCCAAGGCGAAATTCAAGTGATGCATTGCCAGGTCTGCTGTGGCCTTGATGGGTTGACCCCGCAGGATGTCCAGGCCGACGCCCAATCGGCCCTGGCCCGACGTCAAGACCCAGCCGGTTGCTATGCTGCGCCCCAAGGGGGCCAAGTTCACCTCAGGCAAATCAGCGTGCAGCGTGCCGGTCCAATCTTGGATGCGACCGGCGTGAATGGACAGCAAGCCGCGTCGGAATTGTCCGGACGCACGAAAGCGCGTTCCCCAGCCTTCTGGCGGGTTGGCCTGTAGCCGCAGATCGTGCTGTCGGGCACTGTTGTGCACCGTGACCTCCACCCCCGTCAAGGTGACAGTGCGAAGGGGTTCTAGCGACAACGCGTCAGTCCATCGCACCGTACCTTCACGCAGCACCAGCTTTTTTTGTGCAAAGATCCAATTGGCCGCAGGAGACGAGGTGTTGGCCTGGTCGGGCAAGGCAAGCCCTGCGACCAAGATCTGACCTGCCTCTGTACGCCTCACGTCCAAGTCGGCCCCCTCCAACATCAATTGCTCAACCCCCAGGGTCAACAAAGAGTTGGCGCTGACCACCACACGCACCGTGGGCAGTGTCAAGGCGATCCCGCCGTCGGGCTTGTGCAGGCTGAGTTGGTCAACTTTAAACACCGGGGCCCAGCCGTTCGTTTCCACGTGCAGTTGACCCATGCTGACCGGCATTCCCAGCGTTGAGCTGGCCAGGCTTTCAAAATGTGGGCGCAGATCCGATATTCGCGGCACAATCCAAAAATGCAACAGGGCCCAAATGATGCCGACCACCAGGCTCAAGCCGAGCAGGGCCCAAGCGATCCATCGGATCAGCAATGCGGGCAGGGCAGAAAGTCGGGGCAAATACAGCATTCGAGAAACTATTCACACGTTCAATACAAAGTGACAGGAATTATGACCCGCAGCGAACCTTCTGACGCCGCTCCGGTGACAACGGAAGGGCAAAACCCCAAAAAAGCGAACTATTCTCGCTTCAGGCAACGTTTAGAGCGGCGTTATGCGGACGTGTGGTCCATTTTGCCTTGGGGCGTGCCCCATCGCGAAAACATGCAGATGGCATTTGACCTGGTGTGTGCACACAACCCGACTTGGCAAGCCGACCCAGGTGCTGCGCTGCGCATCGTCCGCCAATGGGTTTTGGCACAGTTGATGGACCTCGATTGCGATCAGCAAGCGCCGCTTGAAACCATCACCCTGTGCATGACCCATTTGGCAGAGTTTGCACTCGATGTGGCTTGCCGACATACCCTGACCGAGTTGGACAAACGCCATGGCGAACCCCTGGGTGCGTCCGGAAAACGGGTTGAATTTTGGATTGTCGGTATGGGCAAGCTGGGGGCGCGCGAGCTCAATGTGTCCAGCGATATTGACTTGGTTTATGTGTACGAAGAAGACGGCGACACCACGGGAATGCCCGACGGGCGCGGTCAGATCAGTTGCCAAGAATACTTTGCCCGTGCCGTCAAAATGATGTACGCGCTGATCGGTGAGACCACCGAGCATGGTTTTGTGTTTCGGGTGGACTTGGCCCTTCGCCCGAACGGCAACGCAGGCCCCAGCGTGGCCTCGCTGGGGGCACTCGAGGAGTATTTGTTGGTTCAGGGGCGCGAATGGGAGCGCTTTGCGTGGATGAAAAGTCGTGTCGTTGCCCCCCGCAGCGCCATCGTCAACGGTTCAACACAGGCGATGCGCCAAGTGGTGTTGCCCTTTGTCTTTCGCAAATACCTCGACTACAACGTATTCGAATCCTTGCGCACCTTGCATCAACAGATTCGGGACCATGCAGCCAAACGCAGCGCCGGGCACCCAGAACGGGCCAACGATGTCAAGCTCTCTCGGGGTGGCATTCGAGAAATTGAATTCACCGTGCAATTGCTGCAAGTGGTGCGTGGCGGGCAGTTCCCCGAGTTGCGAACGCGTTCCACATTGGACGCCTTGCAACGCGTCGCCAAGGCAGGCTTGATGTCGCTGCAGACCGCGCAAGCCTTGAGCGCTGCGTATGTGTTTTTGCGGCGCGTAGAGCATCGCATTCAGTACCTGGACGATCAGCAAACCCATGTACTGCCTACGCAGGACGATGATTTATTCTGGATCGCCCAGACACTCGGTTATTCGGACACGTGTGGTTTTCTCATAGACCTGGATGCGCACCGCGAACTGGTGGCGCAGGAGTTTGATGTGCTTTTGGGTGGCGACCGCGCCGCGCAAGGCTGTGCCGGTAAAGCTTGCGCAGGAAAAGCTGTATCGCAAGAACACACCGAGCTGGAAACCTTGATCGAGCTCTTCAGTGGTGCCGTCAAACAAAGGCTGTGGCTCTGGCATGAAAGCCCCAAAATTCACGCGCTGCGCGAAGAGTCTCGCTCACGCTTGATGCGCTTATTGCATCGAACGGCCCAGTGGCAAAAAGAAGGCCGCGTCAATGAAGACGCCGTTTTGCGCATGGCCGACTGGATTGAGCCCTTGCTGCGTCGCGAAAGTTATCTGGCCATGTTGCACGAGCGCCCGGCCGTGCATGAGCGACTGCTGCGATTGCTGGGTGCGGCGCGTTGGCCTGCGCGCTATTTGGTGCAACACCCGGGCGTGATCGATGAGCTGGCCGGTGGCGATGTGCTGACCACCCGCTTCAATGCCGCTGATTTTGAGGCCGAGCTGCAATCGCGCTGGGTAGCGCTTCAAAGAACGGGCGAAGACGACGAAGAAAACCTGCTTAACTTACTGCGACGTGGGCACCATGCTGAACTCTTTCGTACCTTGGCACGCGATGTAGAGGGCGTGCTGACGATCGAGCAAGTGGCCGACGACCTGAGCGCACTGGCCGATGCGGTGCTGCGAGTCACCACCCAATGGTGCTGGGCTTGCTTTAAAAACCGCCACTGCGATGCGCCGCAACTCGCGGTCATTGGTTACGGCAAATTAGGAGGCAAAGAGCTGGGCTACGGGAGCGACTTGGACATTGTGTTCGTATACCAAGACCCGCATGAACGGGCACAAGAAATCTATGCCGCCTTTGTGCGCAAATTGATCAACTGGTTGACCGTTAAAACAGGCGACGGCGATTTGTACGAAATTGACACCGCCTTGCGCCCCAATGGCAATGCCGGTTTGTTGGTCACGCCGTTTGCGTCGTATGCCGACTACCAACAACAACGCGGCAGCAACACCGCTTGGACTTGGGAGCACCAAGCCATGACTCGCGCGCGTTTTGTCGTCGGCTTGTCCACTTTGAAAGCACCCTTTGACGGCGTGCGCCATGGCGTCATCAGTGCCCCGCGCGATCCCGAAAGCCTGAAGGACGAGATTGTCACCATGCGCGAACGGGTGCGCAAAGGGCACCCCGAAAAGACCGATCGTTTTGACGTCAAACACAGCCCAGGCGGCATGGTTGACGTCGAATTTGCCGTGCAGTACCTGGTCTTGCTGCACACGGCCAAGCACCCCGAACTGGCTGACAACGTGGGCAATATTGCCTTGTTGCAACGCGCCGAAAAAGCCTGCCTGTTGCCCGCCGGTGTTGGCGAAGCGGCGGCCAACGCCTACCGCGAACTGCGCCGTGTGCAACACCATGCGCGCTTGAACGAAGAGCCGACCGATGTGGCGCCTTCTGACCTGCAGCGCGAGAGCGAGGCGGTGCTCGGCTTATGGCGGGTGGTGATGGGCTGATCAAAAACCTGTTTGATTTGGGAATGAATGGGCGGGCTTTTCGTCTTCAGCGGTCGAACCCCTTAAACTCGCGTTAATTTTTTTTGATGTGAGTGAACCATGAATCCAGGCGTCTTGATCGGCTGTTTCCTGAGCTGTGCTGTGGGCTTTGCGGTTGCAGCCGATGACAACAAAAAACCGACCGCGCCTAAAGCGAGTCTGACGGTCACTGTTGCGAAGCCCCAAAATGCGTCCCTGATTCAGGGCGTGTCTGCCCATGGATCGCTGGCCGCTTGGCAAGAAGCCATCATTGGCGCCGAAGCGAATGGCTTGAAGATCACCGAGGTGCGTGTCAACGTGGGCGACCGTGTGCAAAAGGGTGACCTACTGGCTGTGCTGCAGTCCGACACCTTGCGTGCTGAACTGGCGCAGGCCGAGGGCACTTTGGCCGAAGCCACGGCCAGCGCACAAGAAGCGCATGTCCAGGCCGATCGCGCCCGCGCGTTGCAACAACAGGGGTTTTTCAGCAACGCGCAACTGAGCCAAGCCTTGGCCGCAGACGCATCGGCCCAAGCCCGCGTGCAAACCGCTCGCGCCTTGGTGCAATTGCAAAACGTGCGCTTGTCACAAACCCAGGTCAAAGCCTCGGACGCGGGCGTGATTTCGGCCCGACAAGCCACTGTGGGCAGCGTGGTCGGTGCGGGCGCCGAATTGTTTCGCTTGATTCGCCAAGGCCGTATCGAGTGGCGGGCCGAAGTCCCGGCTTCGGAAATTGGCCGCATCCCCGTGGGCGCGTCGGTGCAGATGACCGCGGCCAGTGGCCAGCTGCTGCAAGGCAAGGTGCGCATGGTCGCGCCATCGGTCGATGCGCAAACCCGCAATGCCTTGGTCTATGTGGACCTGCTCGGCCCAGCGGGCAGCGCCCGTGCCGGCATGTACGCCAAAGGCGAGATCAGCTTGGGCCAAAGTCAGGCCATCACCGTGCCGCAAACGGCCGTGGTGGTGCGCGATGGGTTCAGTTATATCTACACCGTGGGGGTCGATCAAAAGATCAGCCAAATCAAAGTTCAAACCGGTCGCCTGAGTGGTGACCTCATGGAGATCAAGAGCGGACTCAAGCCCGATGCCAGTGTGGTGGTCAGTGGCGGGGCTTTTCTCAACCATGGCGACACGGTGAGGGTGCTTAACCCCGTGGCGCAAGCGACCCCACCTGCCCCTGTGCCCGCCGCTGCAGCCAAATAAGGAGCCGTCATGATGAACGTCTCCTCCTGGTCGATTCGCAATCCGATTCCGGCCGTCATGTTGTTTGTGCTCTTGACCGTGGCGGGCTTCATTGCGTTCGGCTCGATGAAAGTGCAGAACTTTCCGGACCTGGACCTGCCCACCATCAGCGTGACCGCCAGTTTGCCGGGCGCCGCGCCCACGCAGCTCGAAACCGATGTGGCCCGCAAACTCGAAAACGCACTGGCGCCTTTGCAAGGCCTCAAGCACATCACCACCAAGGTGCAAGACGGCGTGGTGTCCATAACCGCTGAATTCCGCATGGAAAAACCGGTACAAGAAGCGGTGGACGATGTGCGCTCGGCCATTCAGGGCGTGCGCGCCGATTTGCCAGGGGACCTGCGCGACCCTGTCGTGCAAAAAATCAACTTGGCCGGTACCCCGGTACTGGCCTACACCGTGCGCTCGGCGCGCATGGACGACGAAGCGCTGTCTTGGTTGGTGGACAACGAGATCACGCGCAAACTGCTGTCCTTGCGCGGCGTGGGTGCAGTCAACCGCGTGGGCGGCGTCACGCGTGAGGTGCGGATTGCGCTGGATGTGAACCGCTTGCAAGCTTTGGGCATCACGGCCGCCGAAGTGTCTCGTCAACTCAAGCAAGTGCAACAAGAAGGCTCGGGTGGCCGCATGAACCTGGGTGTTGGCGAACAACCCGTGCGCACGTTGGCCACCGTTAAAACCGCGCAGGAAGTGGGACAAATCGATTTGGCCACTTCACGCGGTGCGCGGGTGCGGCTGGATCAAGTGGCCACTGTGACCGATGGCTTAGCCGACCTGCGCTCGGCGGCCAGCCTGAACGGCCAGCCGGTGGTGGGTTTTGAAGTGGTGCGCAGCCGCGGCGAAAGCGAAGTGGCGGTGGGCAGACTGGTGCGCCAGGCGCTGGCCGATTTTCGTTTGAAAAACCCTGATATTGAAATGACCGAAGCCTTTGACTTTGTGACCCCAGTCGAAGAGGAATACACCGGCTCTTTGCACCTGCTCTACGAGGGTGCCATTTTGGCGGTGCTGGTCGTGTGGCTTTTCTTGCGTGATTTTCGCGCCACCTTTGTCTCGGCCGTGGCCTTGCCTTTGTCGGTCATTCCGGCCTTCATCGGCATGGCGTATTTGGGCTTTTCCATCAACGTGGTCACCTTGCTGGCGCTGTCTTTGGTGATCGGCATTTTGGTGGACGACGCCATTGTCGAGGTGGAAAACATCGTCCGCCATTTGCGCATGGGCAAGTCGCCTTACCAGGCCGCCATGGAAGCGGCCGATGAAATCGGCCTGGCCGTGATCGCCACCACCTTCACCTTGATTGCCGTTTTCTTGCCCACCGCGTTCATGGCGGGTATTCCGGGCAAATTCTTCAAGCAATTCGGTTGGACCGCGTCGTTGGCGGTGTTTGCCTCCCTGGTTGTGGCACGGGTGCTCACGCCCATGATGGCGGCCTACCTCCTTAAACCCATCGTCACACAAGAAGCAGAGCCCCGTTGGTTGACTCACTATATGGGCTGGGTGGCTTGGTGCACCCGCCACCGCCTCGTCACCATGTTTTTGGCCACCCTGTTTTTCATCGGCTCCATCATGCTGGTGCCTTTGTTGCCCAAAGGGTTTATTCCGCCAGACGACAACTCTCAAACCCAGGTCTATGTGGAGTTACCGCCCGGCTCGACCTTGAAGCAAACCCAAGCCAGCGCCGAGCAAGCGCGTCAGATTTTGTCGCAGGTCCAGCACGTCAAAAGCATCTACACCACCATTGGTGGCGGCAGCGCAGGCACCGACCCCTTTGCCGGCAGCGGCGCGGCCGAAGTGCGCAAAGCCACTTTGACCATTCAGCTCAGTGAGCGCGGTGCACGCCCCCGCAAACAAGCCATTGAAAACGACATCCGCAGCGCCTTGTACCAACTGCCCGGCGTGCGCACCAAGGTCGGCTTGGGCGGCTCGGGTGAAAAGTACGTCCTTGTGCTCACCGGTGAAGACCCACAGGCCTTGCAGTCCACCGCCATGGCTGTCGAAAAAGACCTGCGCACCATCAACGGCCTGGGCTCTATCGCCTCCACGGCCAGCCTGGTGCGCCCAGAGATCTCGGTGCGCCCCGACTTTGCCAAGGCAGCAGACCAGGGTGTGACCAGCGCCGCCATCAGCGACACCTTGCGCGTGGCCACATTGGGCGATTACGACGCGCAGCTGCCCAAGCTCAATTTGTCACAACGCCAAGTCCCCATCGTGGTGCGCTTAGACGCCGATGCCCGCAAAGACTTGTCGGTACTTGAACGCCTGATGGTGCCCGGCACCCGAGGCCCGGTCATGTTGGGGCAAGTGGCCCAAGTGGCCATCGCCGGCGGCCCGGCGGTCATTGACCGCTACGACCGGCAGCGCAACATCAACTTCGAAATTGAGCTGTCCAACATGCCTTTGGGCGACGTGACCGAAGCGGTGCAAAAACTGCCCAGCCTGCAAAACCTGCCGCCCGGCGTGCGGGTGGTGGAGGTGGGCGACGCCGAAGTCATGGGCGAACTCTTTGCCAGCTTTGGTCTGGCCATGATGATCGGTGTGCTGTGCATCTACATCGTGCTGGTGCTGTTGTTCAAAGGCTTTTTGCACCCGGTCACGATTTTGGCGGCCTTGCCACTGTCTTTGGGCGGCGCCTTTGTGGGCTTGTTGGTGGCGGAAAAAAGCTTTTCCATGCCCTCGCTTATTGGCCTGATCATGCTGATGGGTGTGGCCACCAAAAACTCCATCTTGTTGGTGGAGTACGCGATTGAAGCGCGGCGCGGCCGCCCTGCGCACGACGGCCAAGCTGCCGTGCCCGGCATGAACCGCTGGGACGCGCTGATGGATGCCTGCCACAAACGCGCCCGTCCCATCGTGATGACCACCATCGCCATGGGCGCGGGCATGCTGCCGATTGCCTTCGGCTGGGGCAGCGCCGACACCAGCTTTCGCTCGCCGATGGCGATTGCGGTCATCGGCGGCCTGATCACCAGCACCGTGCTCAGCCTCTTAGTGATTCCGGTGGTGTTCACTTATCTCGATGATTTGGGGCAATGGACGGGGCGGATTTACCGGCGGATTACCGGCTAGTTCAACTGCTCAGACCGTCGGCTGCAACAGTCGAGCCCCAAAGACGAAAGGCCGCTTATAGCGGCCTTTCCATTTGGTGCATCTTTCTGCTTGTTAGCGTCCAGAGCGCATTTCCCAATCGACGAAATGAGAAGCAAATATAGCACAATAGACCCCTCAATTTATAAAATTGAATAAGGAGATGCTATGCCTCAAATGCGATACCGAGTGGCCTTGGATTTGGGTTCGACCTCTTTAGGTTGGGCTATGGTGCGTCTCAATGCTGAAAATGAAACCTGCGCCGTCATTAAAGCGGGCGTGCGCATTTTCAGCGATGGCCGCAACCCCAAAGACGGCTCTTCATTGGCGGTGAGTCGGCGTGAAGCCCGAGCCATGCGCCGCCGTCGTGATCGATTGTTGAAACGCAAACACCGGATGATGGCCACCTTGCTGCGCCATGGCTTCTTCCCGCAAGACGAAGCCGACCGTAAAGCCCTTGAAACCCAAGACCCTTTCGCCCTGCGTGCCAAAGGGCTGGACCATGCCCTGCTGCCTGAAGAATATGCGCGCGCGCTGTTCCACATCAACCAGCGACGCGGCTTCAAAAGTAACCGCAAGACCGACAAAAAAGACAATGACAGCGGCGCCCTCAAAACGGCTATCCATGCATTGCGTCAAGCCATGCAATCGACAGGCTGCCGCACCGTGGGTGAATGGTTGTATGGGCGGCACCAGCAAGGCTTATCGGTTCGCGCACGCTACCGCGAAAACCGCTCGACCCAAGACAACGGCAAAACCAAAATAGAAAAAAGTTACGACCTCTATATTGACCGTGCCATGATCGAGGCCGAGTTTGATGCGCTGTGGGCCAAGCAAAGCGAACTCAACTCGGTTCTGTTCAACGACACCGCACGCGCTGAACTCAAAGACTGCTTGCTGCATCAACGTCCGCTCAAGCCCGTCAAGCCAGGCCGCTGCACCTTGTTGCCCGACGAAGAAAGGGCACCTTTGGCGTTGCCCAGCCAGCAACGCTTTCGCATTTACCAAGAGGTGAATAACCTGCGCTTGTTGCGCGAAGGCTTGAGTGAGGAACAGCTGACGCTGACCCAGCGTGATCTCTTGGTGCAGGCGCTCGAGACCAACAACAAACGAAGCTTTGCGCAAATCCAGAAGTTGATCGGGTTTTCTGGGCAGTTCAATCTGCAAGACGAAAAGCGCACCGAGCTTAAAGGCAATAGCACCAGCGCCATGCTGGGAAAAAATGAGCATTTTGGACACGGCTGGTTCACATGGAGTGAACGACAACAAGATGCCATCGTGAAGCAACTTGTGAAACAAGAAAATGAGTGGCGACTGATTAAACGGCTTCAAAAATATTGCGGTGTGAACGAAGAAACTGCTGAGCGCATTGCCAATGCGCCATTGGCCGAAGGCTATGGCAGCCTGAGCGCCAAAGCACTTGAAAAAATTCTGCCCGCCTTGCTTGCCGAAATCATCACCTACGACAAGGCCGTGCTCGCCGCAGGCTTTGCGCACCACAGCCACATCAGCCACGCGGTAACGGGTGAAATTTTGCAAACCTTGCCCTACTACGGCGAGTACCTGCAGCGCCATGTGGGCTTTGGCACGGGCAAGCCCGAAGACCCGGCTGAAAAACGTTACGGCAAAATCGCCAACCCCACGGTGCATATCGGCCTGAACCAAGTGCGCACCGTGGTCAATGCGCTGATCAAACGCTACGGCCACCCCAGCGAAGTGATTGTGGAGCTGGCGCGCGACCTCAAGCAAAGCCAAGAGCAACGCAAAGACGAGCAAAAGCGCCAGGCCGACAACCAGCGCCGCAACGACCGCATGCGAGCAGACATTGCCGATCTGCTGCAGACCAGCCCCGAGCGGGTCAGAACCACTGACTTGCAAAAAATGATCTTGTGGGAAGAGCTCAGCTTCAACGCAGCCGAGCGGCGCTGCCCCTACAGCGGCGTGCAAATCAGCGCGCAAATGCTGTTCAGCGACCAAGTCGAAATCGAGCACATCTTGCCGTTCTCGCAAACACTGGACGACAGCCTGAACAACAAGACCGTGGCTATGCGCCAAGCCAACCGCATCAAAGGCAACCGCACCCCCGCGCAAGCGACCGCAGACTTTGAAGCCCAAGGATGGACGCCCGAAGACATGCTGTCACGTGCCAGCCTCATGCCCAAGGGCAAACGCTACCGCTTTGCGCAAGACGGCATTGAGCAATGGCTGCGCGAAGACAAAGGCTTTTTGGCCCGCGCCCTCAACGACACACGTCATCTCAGCCGCGTGGCGCGTGAATACCTGAGCCTGATTTGCCCGCAAGCCACACGCGTCATCCCCGGGCGCATGACCGCCATGTTGCGCGGAAAATTTGGTTTGAACGACATCCTGGGTCTGGACGGTGAGAAAAACCGCAACGACCACCGCCACCACGCGGTGGATGCCTGTGTGATAGCCGTGACCGACCAGAGCATGCTCCAGCGTTTTGCACAGGCCAGCGCCAGTGCCCGCGAAAAGCAATTGAACAAACTGGTGGAGACCATGCCCCTGCCCTGGGCCAGCTACCGAGAGCATGTACAACGCGCGATTGACAACATTTGGGTCAGTCACAAGCCAGACCATGGTTATGAGGGCGCTATGCACAACGACACGGCCTACCGTCTGCTGGGTGCCGGTCGTGTGCAAATACGAAAAACTGTAGACGGTGTGCGGATGCGAGAGATTGCAGCGCTCAAGGTGATTGAATTTTCGGATGCCAGCGCCTCAGACCGCCATGGCCTCTTGCCCAATGGCGAACCCAAGCCCTACAAAGGCTACAAGGGCGATAGCAACTACTGCATGGAGATTGTGCGTAACGACAAGGGCAAATGGGAGGGCGAAGTCGTGACCACCTTTGAGGCCTACCAATTGGTGCGTGAGCATGGTGTAGCCAGGTTAAGACACCCGAAATTAAGTGTCAGTGGCAAGCCCTTGGTTATGCGTTTAATGAATGGCGACACGCTGGTTTTGAACACCAAAGACGATCCCAAAATGGTCGCTCGAATTTCAAACATCAGTAGCAATGGTCAAATTTTCATGGCGGCGAACAACGAAGCCAATGTGGATGCCCGTAATCGGGACAAGTCAGATTCGTTTGCCTATGTTTCCAAAATGGCAGGCTCCTTGCAAAAGGCCCAAGGTCGAATGGCCATCATCTCGCCAATTGGGCAATTGCGTGACCCTGGTTTTAGCGCCTGACCCGTGAAAGTATCTAAATGGATACAATTGGGCCATTCCATCTAGAACAAACCACCCAGTTCAGTCGCTGGCTGGGTGGTTTGAAAGACTACCGCGCTAAAGCGGCCATCGTCTTGCGCCTCAAGCAAGTCGCTGTTGGTCATTGGGGTGATGTCAAAAGCGTGGGTGGTGGCGTTTCAGAACTGAGGTGGCATATGGGTCCGGGTTACAGGGTGTATTTCATGCGCCGAGGCGAGCGCATTGTGTTGCTGTTGGCCGGTGGCGATAAATCCAGCCAGGTTCAAGATATTGCCAAGGCCAAACTACTTGCAAGGGAACAACGTGATGAGCAAGACCACTGAATTTGATCCGTCCAGTTACCTCGATAGCGAGGAGGTCATTGCCGAATACCTCAACCTCGCCCTGGCGAGTGGAGACACTGAATTGCTGTTGTCGGCCATTGGGGATGTGGCCAAGGCAAGAGGGATGGCCCAAATAGCGCGAGACACCGGTTTGGGACGAGAAAGCCTCTACAAGGCTTTGAGCGCTGGGGCCAAACCACGCTTTGATACAGTCTTCAAAGTGTTGCAGGCCCTCGGTGTGCAAATGCAGGCACACCCCCTGCCCCAACAGCCATAACCATCATCATGCTGGGCCGCATCGTCGAAGTCTCCAACGACAAGCGGCATTTGTCGGTTTATCGGGGGTTCATGCTGGTGCACAGCACCGGCGAAGAGCGCAAAGAAGTGGGCCGTGTGCCGCCAATCACAACGTGGTGGGCATGCTCTGGCCCATGGAGGGGCATCACCAGCAAGCGCACCGGTTTGAGGCCCAAGTTGCCTGCACCTTGCCCACGCGCAAAAAACTGTGGGCCGCCATCGTCAAAGCCAAATTGCTGAATCAAGCCGCTGTGTTGCAAGCCACAGGCGCCGCACATGCCCCGCTGCAAGCACTGGCCAAACAGGTGCGCAGTGGTGACCCTGACAATTTAGAAGCCCAAGGTGCCCGCAAATACTGGGGCTTGCTGATGGGGAC